>Ga0070740_10005013_pt1 | contig 12589 bp, 21 predicted proteins | sample Coa_R2_FD_67286 | JGI IMG/M metagenome (GOLD analysis project Ga0070740, IMG submission 67286) | Surface soil microbial communities from Centralia Pennsylvania, which are recovering from an underground coalmine fire - Coalmine... | ecosystem: Environmental > Terrestrial > Soil > Unclassified ...
TGTCATCTGACCTCGAATGATGATTTGTAGTAGACCCGCGCAGCTTGTATCTGAACAATCTCCTTGGTTTCTAGAATCAAGGCAGTTAGCCTGCCGCCGAAACAGCAGCCAGTATCCAAGCCATAACAAAAGATCCCTGGAGCCACTTCCTCGATGAGCGGATCGGTTTGTGAATGTACGTTGTGCCCGTACACTACTGATTCTGGCCCGGTCCAGAATTCAGTCCAGAAATGGGCTCCCGCAGCTTCTTTGCTGCCAAGCTTGTTGATTTTCTTAAGACTAATGAATTTTCTGCTTTCATCCGTATAACGGAGATACATCAAATCGTCTTTAGATTGAGCAGAAATAGGAATGCCGGGTTTTAACCCGGCATGAACAATAAGAACGCCATCCAACTTGATGTAGGTTGGCATGTTCATAATGTAGTTAATGTCTTCGTCTGAAAGTTGAGTATAGAAGTCTTGACGATCATGGAACTCAGCCATGCGCGAGCCTTGGGCTCGATACCATTTGACGAACTTGTATTCGTGGTTGCCCATTACACTTTCTAGGCCCAACTGCCTTGCGTATCTAACTACGCCCACTGAATCAGGTCCGCGATCAATGAGATCGCCTAACAGGATAATTCTATCTTCGGTCTTTTTGTAATCCAGTTTGGATAGTAGCCTGTTAAACTCATCCAAACAACCGTGGATATCGCCAATTAGAATAGTTCGCTTAGTCGCCATCCCTTTTCACTTCTTCCTTCTTGCCGCTGTCCGCTGGATCATCGAAGACAATCTTAGTTCGACCTTCATGACCATGTACATGGATAACATCATCAATGGAATGATAGACATTGATGCTGCCATGGTTACCTAACCAGTGAACAACTGCTTCACCAGTATCCGTAAATAAGCAACCTTCTGCAACTCTTCCACAACCACTTACACCGGACGCATCTTCCAATCTTTCGAAATGAAATCTACGTAAACCCATATAATTATCCTTGTTTGTTCCCCTCGTACATCCATGTATCGTTATTCCCATAATATAACGCACATGCCAGGGTGCGTCAAGGGGCAGAATTTAGACCTTTAGTTTATTCTTAATGATTTCCTGGTCTTTCCAATGTTCAGAAGTCTGAACATGATTGGCTCTTACGCATTTCATAATGCAAACACCAAAATGATCGTTCTCAAATTCATGTTGAGCCCTGGCTACCACGCCCTCTCTTATACCACCGCAAGCCGAAGGTTGAATCATTAGAGATTCAACTAATTCCTGTAATTCCTTGGCGGAACCCACAGTTCCTTTGTAGAGGACAGGAACGGTAGGCACGCCAATCTCTTCGGCCCACATTTCTACTTCAGCCCAGGAAACCCACTTGGAATGCAACTGCCCAGCCGCATCAATGCCAATGAATTCCCTTACGTTAAAAAGCATGAAGTAATGTGGTAGCTCCGAATATTCAATAGAGTGCTTGGCATAGCACCACTCGCCAAATAGTTGGATTCCTTCGGGAATCTTATACCTAACTTGGGCATGAAGCGCTTTGAGACCATCAAAAGATGGGTGTGAAGGCGGGCCTGAATGAGTACGAGCGAAACACCCATCCTTCTCTAGGGAAGTATTAGAGCCATCCATCTTCTCTGTGATGACAATAGGAGATTTGATCATTACACCTAAAGCGTGTGGACTAGCTATCTTATCATCATTGGTTGCGCCAGGGCTCCAAGGAAAGTGATAAGTTCTGTTATATTTGGGCGATTCCATGATTATTCTCGCATATTTACATGATCAAAACCATCAAGCACGGTATCAATTTATTACGTCATTCTTTACGAGACGTTGGTGTCTCAGCTAAACGCTCCGATAAGTGGCCTACAGTTGAGAGGCATTTCCTCGAAGCTAATCCTACTTGTGCGGCCTGTGGCGGTAAAAATAGGCTTAATGTTCACCACTGTATGCCATTTCATTTGGATCCAGCCAAAGAACTTGATCCAACTAACCTAATCACTTTGTGTATGGGTGACAAGGAGTGCCACCTTCACATCGGACACGGCGGTTCCTTCAAGCAGTACAATCCTAACGTTAGGCAGGACGCTGCTGAGGTATTAGCGCATCCAAAAGAATTTGATCAAATTGTCAAACGAGCTTTCGCAAATCGAAAGGTTAACTAATAGTTATAGGGGTTAATATGCGCCAGTTGTTTTGGTCCTGTATCTTGACCACTATTATGTTAGTAGGTCTTTTCAACTTTGCTACTCCAATCGTTTATCATGTCAAGGAGTATCCACACTCGGTTCATAAAACGATCTATGTAGATCGATTTATGGCAGATGATGAAATGGATAAAGTAATTCAAGCATCCATTGAGTGGCATCAAGCAACAGGCGGAATTGTTACTTTCGATGTCAAGCGTTTGCCACAACAAAGCATTGATGCGACTAGCTCTATTCTAATGATAGAGGTAACTCCCGATTATCCTGAAATCGTGTTACTAGATAACCTAAATCAGAATACTACTTTGGGTTACTTTAATGATCGGTTGGGAATTCCTTATATTGCTCTTGTAGATTCCAGATTGACTGACGATGACTTCAAAGCGGTTGTCCTGCACGAATTAGGACATTCATTGGGTTTAGAGCATAACATGGGTGTTGATGGCATTGGTACGCTCATGTACCCGACTATTGATTTGGGCGCTGACCACATTACTAATGTGGACATCGATCACTTCTGTAAGTTGTATCTTTGCAATCCTAAAGAATTACACAACTAATAAGAATTGCTTCATTCTAGAGCGTCTTACATATTTAGCAAACTTTTTGATTTCGGCACTATTTTCGGTGTCTAAAACGGCTTGCTCTAGCTTTTCAATGTTGGCCTGCTTAATCTTCTCTGCGAAGAGTCTCATATAGGTAAATGAGCAGGATTGAATGATGAGGTCTTCTACTAGCGAAATATCTTCGGGTTTGCGTAGATGCTTGGCTAATTCAAAAAGATAACGTGGCTTTTTAGAGGCAAGTATTACTTCTTTGAATTTCTCTACATTAGCCGTCTTGACATGCTTAAGATACATATGTGCATACTTGACATTCTTAGATTTGACAATCAAATTCTCTAACGGCTTCAAATCGGCTTGCTTGACGAAACAAGCGAATTTACAAATGTACTTAATTTTTCTAGAATCAACTACTAGGTTTTGAAGTGCTTTAACGTCGGCATTGCGAACATTTTGGGCAAACAAGAAAGCATATTTAGGATCCTTTTTGTCAAGGATTACTTTCTGCATGCGATATTGTTTGTAAGGAAATTCAGTAGCAAAGAAATAGGCTAACGCCGAGTCTCCATCGGCAATGATTTCATTTTGAAACTTTTCTAAATCTTCAGGATTATAGCCGCTCTGATCTTTACTATAAGGACTAGGGGAGAGTTGCTTTTCATCCAACTTCTTCATCCACTTAAGGACATCGGCACTATAATCGCTCTCAAACAGGTATTTGTTCATACCTATTTATATATCAAAATCCATAGACAAGAAAAGCCCGGCTGAGTTTTCCCCAGCCGGGCTTTCACTTACTTACTTCTTAAGAATTGGTATTTTCTTAACTTCTTTCTGAGGCAGTTGTTTTGGCGCCAAAGTTAGAGTTAAGACTCCGTTAGAAAGTTCTGCCTTAACATCCTCAGACGTATAGGTATCTGGAATGGTGAAAGACTTGCTAACTGAGTAAGAAGATGTCGCGGTTTTACGCTCACCTTTTATATGGATAAGATTACCATCTGCTTCAATGGCAATATCCTCTTCCTTAATACCTGGAATATCAATCGATACAGCCAAGGTACCATCCTCATTCTTTTTGTTCTCAATTCCCAATGTGGCTGCGCCAAATAGGTCTTGAGTCATAGTCGCAAATGTATCTTCAAACAACCTATCGAAATAGGTCTTAGGAGAGATACGACTATCAGAACGTTCCTTTACAGGAATTAGGGGATTCCAAAGTGATAACATGATTACCTCCATTATAGAAATAAAAAGGTTATGACCGTGGAAGGTCAAGAGAAGGGTAACGCCGTCTGTTACCGGCGTCAACCCTCTCAATTTCCGTATATATCAGGCTGATACATTTTTTGACAAATCTAACAGCCTGTCGATGAAGCTGTCGCCCCATGTTCCATCCTTGCGATTTTTCATGATAAAATCCTTCATAGAAGAAGCTTTACCATCAAACATAGCAAAGAAAGGTGCATGCCAGAGCGTCTTGTCTTTAGTTACTAGGATTGCGAATGACTTCTTATCACCGGGGGTGACTTGAGAGATAGCTTTTTGATAGGCTTCGTCATGCAATCTAATAACCTTCTGCAAACCTTCCTTCAACTTAATCATATTCTGACCAATTTCAGGAGCTAAAGCAGAAATAATATCATCGTCTGTTTCCAGAAGAATGAATTCCATAAGATTACGTTCCGAAGAACCCAATCTATCATGGAGCTTGTTGTAAGCTACGTAGGCGGCATTCTTCACCTTAATTCGGTTGAATTTGCCATCACGAACTACAACACCTTCGTGTTCCAGTGGATTCAAGGAAGAAACCCAATCCACAAGTTCAGATACAGACGTGTACGTGTGTGCCTGCACGATTGGAACACCCTTCAGACACTCGGTGAGGAGGGTCGTATTAGGATACATTTCCAAATAGGTCAGCATACTACGAACTGCTAGTAAAGTTACTCCACAAGTCTTGTAATCAACTACGATACGATTGTACGGAGTAGTCAATTCAAAACAGTAGGTGAAGTTCTTATCTAGCGTCTTCGTGAAGTCTTCAAAGGAGACCTTGACGGTTTCCAAGAAAGCCTTTTCGAAAAGGGTTCGGAAAGTAAACAATCCGTTGTCCATTGGCAAGTCTGCTTCAGGAACAGAACGAGTCGCTACACACCACTGGCTAATGAACTTATCCCAATAAACGATACACAAAGTGCCGTCTAGCTTTTCTAGCACAGCTAGGTCTGGGTCAGACCAATCGATTTGGGCCGCTGAACCTTGACCATGATTGAAGAAACGCTTCATTGGATAGGCAAGAACGATCGTTGCACCAGGAGAATAGTTTTCGTGTGGAGCACGAGAACCTTCTGGAAATGGATGCATCGAAGCCCCATCTTCACGAGCTAAAACTAGTCCGCGGCATTCTTGCGCCAGTGGGTCTGATTCCTTTGCTTCGATCTGATCATAGTTCAAGGAAAACTTATGTCCAGACTTAGAGAACGACGCATACACGCCGTGTTCGCGAGCCAGGTCCCCAAAGCTATGATTCAACAGATATTCTTGCACCAACAACATTGACTTTACTTTCTGCGCGGGTTAAATCCATGGTACGGGATGCGCGGTCGTTTCTTCAGGTCTTCCTGAATCTTTTTCATCACTTCCGCCAGCCTCGGTTTGATGAGCTTCTGATATCTCTTCAACTCATCTGGCTCCAAAGAAACGAACAAGTTTTGTTCCCCGTACTTATCTTTAAGATAATCTTCAAACTGTTCGTCTGTCAAAGAGTCATATTTCGTATCTAAACTTTTGATCTCCTGAACACCATTGGAGATTCTATCTCCAACCAATTTAAGCAGAACACTTCCTAATGTTCTATATTGATTTTCGGATTCGGGATCTACCTTCTTAATAATGGTATCCATTGCCTCAAGCAATGGTTGCACCAATTGTTTGCCTTCTTCGGTCAGGAATCCCTGACCATTGATATACTTCTTCATTTAGTTTTTTACTCTCGTGGTAAGAAGCGCCATGACTAAAACGCCCACAGCAACTAGCGCTGCCCAGCTTACCTCAGTTCCACTGAAAACCAGTGCTGTATGTACCGACTCGGGCACATAGATTTTTAGTCCTATGTAGATGCCGAAACCCCCAGCAAAAAATAGGACAACCTTCCAGAGCCACCCTTCTACGAAGAGAGCCCATAGAAGGCCAATGATTACGAGTAAGATGATTCCAAAAATCATATGTCTACTCCAACTGAGATGTTGTAGAACGGTTCACGATCCATTACATGAGAACCAGAATTGATGATGTTTTCTACAAAGGCTGGTCTTACATATTTGTAACGGCCAATGACCTGATGTTCATCTTCATGTTTGATGTACAAACCTTCAGCTAGGTCTGACTGATCACATTCGGCTAAGACCTTAGATAGATCGAAACCTTCTTCTTCCGACTTCTTCCATAGAAGCTCTCGCCAAACGATCGATTGATATTTGGATTTGGTCACCAGATTGGTAATCTGTTTCAGGCTGGTTGGCTTGAAAGCCGCCAGCACTGGCACCGAAATAATAAAATCGTATTTGCCTAAGAGGCTGTCTCTAGCAAAAGTCGAAAGCCAGATTTCTTTCTTACGGTCGTATATATCCGACTCAAAGAAATAGCTAGAAAGCTGATCATAGAAAATGGAATGTTTATGCAACATCCATTCTCCAAATAGAACATATCTGTCTTCTAATAGATCAAAGAGTTCATCCTGATGAATCTTCGCCCAATTATGAAGGCGATGGAATTGCTTGCTGGTAGCTGGGCTACCTCGATGCCAAATTTGTAATTGGAGCTGGTCATCAAAGAAGATGGACACTCCGGTGCCGTCTAGCTTTTCTTCGATGTACAGAAGTTCGCCAGACAATTTAGAAAATTTGACTACCTCGGGGTCCAGGGCGGAGGACACGCCCGAACCCTCAATGTGTAGCGTTCGCGGTAGCTTGATCATACCTACACTATAATTCCTATAAATTGGGTGTCAATCTGTAGAAATTGAATTATTCAGATTTCGGGAGAATGGAGTCAATGACCTCCACTACATCCAATACTCGGAGTTTATTGTAGACCTCATCCAAGCGGTCATCTTCAAACTCTATGAGTACACTAGGTACCTTTGGAAACTCTTTGACTACTTTGAGTGATAGTTCCTTAGCTTCTTTTTGAAAGGTCTTGAGAGCCGCTTCTCTTTCCTTTGGCCCATCAGCTTTGAGGAAGATTAGTCTTTTCATGTCCTTGCCATGAGAAACGATTCAGTAAATTCTTCTTTAGCCACACCGTTGACGTTACTCACACGGTAGAGGTCGGCCTTCACGTAGGTCCCGTCCTCAGATAAAGCGCACTTGTAAACATCGATGCATTCATCGGGGTTTAGTTCTGCAACTTTACCTTGGACGGGATCGTAGTGAATCTCGTAAGTTGGAAGGTACACGTATCCTTCAGGCCCAAATTTCTTGACGAAGAGAACGTATACCTTACTCATCAGAAATTTCCGGGAGCGACTTGGAAACAAGTAAGCCCTTTTGATCTCCAAAACTCAACTACCTGATCACGGTCATCTAGCACCATCAGAACATTGTACTTGCCTTCAATGTGTTCTTTGTAGATTTCTTCTTTGATAATGGCATCTTTACGGAAGTCATCGGTCTTGCGCATGTGGAGTTTGTAAGGGATTACTCCCAAATCAACGCCCACATTATCACAATCATTGTGAGAACAAACGTTTCGACAATACTTTTCAATAAAGCGAATCGTTTCTGGCCTATACTTATCTTCTCTTCCAGAGCAGAAGATAATTTCACGGCCAGCATTGTGGTGTGCTAAGATCGTCTCAATCACTGGAATGTTTGGCAAATCCTTGAGGTCACAGTCCTTAGCATCGTAAGGACTACGATCATGGATCAGGGCTAGAGTGCCATCCAAGTCACACAAAACAGCTTCAGGTAATCCCTGAATGTATGCCGGAGCTTCCACAGTATTATTGAGGTTGCCTCGTTGTTCCTTGAAGATTTCCACACGTGGCTTGTAGAATTTGAATTGCTTTCCGCCCGCTTCCTTCCACCACTTCTTGACCACATCATCTGGAACACGAGCAGCGCCTTCACGCTTAGAGTTTCGCTCCATAGCATCTTCCAGTTCGATGTAGAATGCCTTTTCGTATACCTGAATGTCGGCATTGACCGACTTAGCGATCTTGCACACATCATCGAAGTGACGACGGTTAATGTTCAAGTTATCGATGATAACGTTCTTGCCACGCTTTAGTGCGTCACGAATGAGGTAGTTACGAGCATCCGTAATCATCTTCTCGTATTCGGAAGTCCAGACAGACCCATTCAACATGGCGCGCAAATCATCGTTGTTGATTCGTGCCCAATTGGATGGATCCTTAGCAACCACCTGCTTAGCGTAGGTGGACTTGCCTGAACCTGGAATACCTACTAACATTTCTACCTTAATCATTTTGGTCTCTTTCCATCTAAGAATTCATCATAACTAACGGACCCGCCAGCAGGACCAACGCCGGTTGCAATGAAAGTTCCTCGCGAGAGGCGTACTGTATGCACGCCGGTTCGCTTTTTCAAGCCCGTAAAGGGTTTGTATTCAATCGTGCGACATCCGGTTCCATCACACGACAGGCACACCACACCCGTTCCTTTAGGTTCTGCAAATCCGCAATAGACTCCAGTGCCTCCGCATGAAGAGCATTCGCTTTCAATCTTGGCCATTTTTCTTTCTCCATCCATCATCTTCTAGAATCCAACGGTCCATTTCCCGACGAAACATTTCCCTAATTTGGTCCGCTGTATAGTTATAGCAGTGAGGCCCAGCTATTACTTCAGCAATATAAGCAAGCTGAGCCATACGCTCAGTGCCAAAATATCTTATCGCTGCATCTATAACAGCCGCGTCAGGATCGGTACCACCCAAGTGGCGAAGTCTAACTCGTTGCCCACAAACGCAAGTCAAATGTGTTAGATGAGTGGGGATTTCATAATGTCTGCTGCATGACCGGCAGTCATACGAGCGAACCTTTTCATAGTGTTCTAGCCACTCTGCCACGTCCAGTTTGTCTCGATCGTCATCGTGCATTTCCATCTGCCGCTCCAAATGAGCGGCATAAATCTCCCAATGATTGACGCTAGGGCATCCCTTACCAGGATGATCGATAAGGTTCTTATTGCATTCGTTACAGAGTATTTCAGGCTTCATAGAAAGGCTTTGTTTTTGAGAGCATGCTCAACTTCATCTAGAGTTTCAAAAGTACTCTCATTTAGAGAGAAACCTTTAGCGCTATATTTCAAAAGACCTTTAGAGTCCCTATGAAGGGAATCAAATCTGACTTTAGTTTCGATAAAATCGAAGATAATCTTGAAGGCGTTACGGCATCTAGGGACATCTAATAGTTCATAAGTCTTATTTGAAAGAGTAGTGAACATAGTATCTGCATAGCCCTGCAAATCTTCATAACTATATTCGCTTAGTAATTCATATTCTTTCATTTAAAAAACTCCGCCTGATCAACATACTGGAAACCACAGCGTTGGGCAAAGGTCTTATCGGTAGTCATGTCGCCCACAAAGATGGTATCTTTTCGGGACAGCTTGTGTTTGATGATAGCTTCCACTCCCATACCCGGCATAGGTTTTCTACAGTAGCAGGAGATAGGGGCCGATTGGTGTGGACAGAATCGGTAAGCAATATCGATACCAAGTTGCTGGTTGGTATGTTCAAACAGTTCGATGACAGTTTGCTCACTCACTTCGCCTTTGGCAATCCCACTTTGGTTGGAGGCGCCCAATAGAATGTAGCCCTTGTCTTTGTATGACTGGAGCACTTTGAGACGACCCTCTTTGACTTGTACTTGATCCTTGGAAACCGGGAACTTGCCGTTGCCACCCACGCACTCGCGCAGGGTACCGTCGTAGTCCAAAATCAGAGCTTTGTTGGTGAACTCAGGATTATCCTTGCGCACGAACTTGACCGTCTCCACCGAAGAAAAACCCTCCTCTACCGTGGGTTTCTGAAATTCCTTCTTGTACTTGAAGAGAACTGTGGGAGGGAAGATGTTGGTATGCTTGGCCTTTTTGATGGCTTCCGGGGTTGGGAACTTGCCGTTTAGTAACCCAATAGCTCGTTGAACCACATTGAATTGAGCTTCCTCGATAGTAGTGCTCATTACCTTACAGCTAATATCAGCACCAAGTGCTTTAGCTGACTCAATGAAGGGCTTACGCACTTCGATAGTTGGAAAGGTATTATCGAGAATAATGTCTTTTCCTTCTTTGAGGAGAGACTCCATATATGGAATCAGTCCTGCAATAGTGCCGCCAATAGTATCTCTATTGACAGAGAAGGCGCCATCCTTAACCAGTTCTTTAGTTACTGTGCTTTTGCCAGAGCCAGGATATCCCACAACCATTGTTACTTTCGGCATTGTTCTTTCCATTCCGCTAGTTGTTTCTTATACTTTTTGAGTTCTTTTTCATAACGCGGATTATCGCGTTTGACTTTCCATTCCACTTGAAGATAGCAGCTTATGATAGAACCATCATATTCGCTACAATCCTCATCCATTGAAATGGTAACATCGGTCGCTCCCTTGGGGAGGGTTTCTTTGATCCAATCAAGGAAGTAAGAGAGAGACACCTTTTTAGAGGTGTGGTCAAAATAGAAAGTGGTCCCGGCCGGCAAGTAAATCTTCTTCTTGGGCTTAGTGGGTTTGTTTACTGTAGTCATTGGTTTGGGAGTAAGTTTGTTTCGCCTTACTCCCAAATGAAATCATGGCTTGTTGCTGATACCAAGGTCGCGAGCGGTCTTGGCCGTCAACATGTCAATGAGAGCCTGGCTGGTTCCACCACTGGAACTGCCACCCATCTGAATGTCAGGAGTCTGACGCTGATTGCCATAAGCAGCAGCCCAGGCTTTCTGAACATCCACGTAAGCATTCAACCTGTCTTGCAAGTTATTGTTAGCCTGGACTTGCAGTCTCTTAGCATCGGCATCGGCCTTAGCAGACGTAATAGTCTGTTGAGCATTCAACTTAGCTGTTTCGAGAGCAAGGGCAGCAACTTCCTTGTCCTTGGTTGCTTGAGTCACGGCTACAGCCTTATCCTGCTCAGCAGCAGTAACGGCCTTAGCCTTCTCCACTTCTTGATCCCACTTAGCCTTCGCAGCGGCGGCCTTACCTTGCTGCTCGACTGTGATTGCATCTTGCTCAGCCTTCTTGGCGTTCACAATGGCTTGCTGAACTGCCATGATAGCCTCTTGCTGTTGCTTGATCTGAGCTTCAACCGTTGGGTCGTACTCGATGTTGTTGATGGTGATGTTAGAGGCCGTAATACCGTAGCGGGTCAACGGACTCTCTTCTTCACGAGCGATTCCGTTAGGCTGACCTTCTTGTAGCTTGGGTTTCACTACGTCTACCACCTTCTCCTGACCAGTGATTGGATCGGTGGTCTTGCTTTGTTCGTGCTCTGTACGATACACGCCGTTCTGAATTTGGTCAGTGATGTAGTTGATCAAGTCTGCTCGCTTTTCTGCGTAGGACTCTCGGCTGCTCATCAAAGGACCGCTCATGTACACACCCTTATTAACCACTTGCTGGATCAACTCATGGTCGATGGCCTGCATAGAGTGGAAGGCTTGGTGTACTTGAAGCATCTTGTTTTGGTCGGTTGGCAAGTAATAACGGAGCGAGCCGCTAATGTTACCATGACCACCATCATTGAACCTAACCTTGATTGAATCATCGGTCTTTTTACCCTCATCTTCTCGGGATGAGAACCAGAACTGAGCGCTTCGCTTATAGCGAGTGATAGTTCCGAAGTTTTGCCAGTGTACGCCTGGGGTATCCCATACGTGCAACTGGCCACCGATCACGTCTTGTTTCACCACGATTTCATCAGCGCCGACTGTAGTGACCATGCTGGAAACTAACCAAACACCCACCAACAGTACAAGAACGCCACCCACAATCTTGACAATCAAGCCCGTCAAGCTGGGTTCTAGTGTTCTACTTGCCATTAGAATCTTCTCCTATTTTGTGTATTGTTTTCGTCGTCATTATCATCAAGAGACTCGTCGTACATTTGCGAGTACAACTTTTCAGCCTCCTTGTTCAAGCGTGCTGCCTCAACTTCAAGGCGAGCTTGTTCAAGTCTTTCTTGTGCTTCCTTTAGGGGATCGCGCTTATGAGGAATGAGTTTCCTGATCAGCCTGTAAAAGGGAACCCCAATCAAAAATACTCCGCTACCTAGTAGCAGGAGCACTATTAGTTCTTCGAATAGCATAATTACCTCACAATTTCCCAATCATTGGCTAGCAAATCTTCTAGAGAAAACAATTGATGGGAAGTGGCATCCATAGTAACCACTTTGGTGAAGGGGACTAATACCGGAGGATTGATGTCGCTATCAATTGTGTAGATTAGCACTTCTCTCTTGATAGCAAGCCCCTGCTTCAAGTAATGTGCGGCTGTACATAAATCCATCGGATACCCATAAAGAAAAAGCCAGCTAAAGCTGGCTCATAAAAATATTCAATTGTAATTGGCTGGTATTACCCTAGCTTGGTTAGCACTAAGTTGCTAAGCTCAGATAGAGAAGTTAATCCTACCTTGGTAGAAACTGGCTTGCCCAAGTTGAACAACACAAGGCTTGGAACACTTCTAATTCCCAGCTTAGCTGTTACGTTTGGAGCATCGTCAATATCAACCTTCACTACCTTAACCTTGGCATTATCAGCGGCAAACTTCTCTAGAATAGGAAGCTGTCTCTGGCAAGGGCCACACCATGT
>Ga0070740_10005015_pt1 | contig 12585 bp, 11 predicted proteins | sample Coa_R2_FD_67286 | JGI IMG/M metagenome (GOLD analysis project Ga0070740, IMG submission 67286) | Surface soil microbial communities from Centralia Pennsylvania, which are recovering from an underground coalmine fire - Coalmine... | ecosystem: Environmental > Terrestrial > Soil > Unclassified ...
GTCCACGAACTACACCGGGGCGCTCGCCAAGGTCACCAACGTTGCGACGAATACGCTCACGCTCGCTGCACCGAACGGCAACGCGATCACGGCGTCAGAGATGCGTTATTTCTTCGTCAATGAGTCGATCGACGTCATCAACGGTTCGACGGCGGCGGTTCGTGGTACCTCCACGATCTCCAGCATCAACCGCGCGGCGGGCACGATCACGCTCGCGGCGGCGCCCGGCGGTTCGGCGGCGAACGACTACGTGGCCCGCTCGGGTTCGTTCGGCGCCGAAATGTTCGGCCTGCGATACCTCGTCAACAACACTGGCGTTTTCGCCAACATCGACCCCTCCGTGGTTCCGACCTGGGCGTCGGTTCTCGTCGGTTCGACTTCGACCCCGATCTCCGAGGTCCTGATCGACCAGGCGCAGGAAGGGGTCGAGACCGACGGTGACGGCAACACGCCGACGCTGCTCCTCGGCGAGCACGCGCAGCGCCGGAAGCTCGCGTCGATCCTCCAGGCGCAGAAGCGGTACGACGGCCGCGAGGTCACGCTGAAGGCCGGGTGGCAGGGCCTCCAGGTCGCTCGTGGCACGCTCGTCTGCGACCGTTTCTGCCCGCAGCAGGACATGTTCGCCATCTACACGAAGGAATTCTGCCGCTTCGTCGGTCTGGACTTCACGTGGGACGAGGACGACGGCAAGGTGCTCTTCAAGGCGCTCGACGGCTCGGACGCGATCGAGGCTCGCTTCAAGAGCTACCAGAACCTCGTCACGACGAACCGTAATAGTCATGCCAGAATTCAGGTTAGTATTCCTGCATTTTAACTAGTAGCGCATATTACTAGATATGGGGGCGGTCTAACGTGTTAGACTGCCCCCATGCTGTTAGACTGCCAGGATTGCGGCGGAACTTTTAAGCGCACTAAACCGCGCGGTAGGCCGCCGTTGCGATGCCCCGACTGTCAACGCGCACATAAACGCGAACGAATGCGCGAGGCCGCTGCAAAGCGCCGAGTGAACGGAGACCACCGTAATTACATGCGGGCGTACTACCATCGCAAGCGTTACGGCGATGATGCGGCGCCACCGCCACAGATCGGCTCACATCTGGTGTGTCAGCGGTGCGAGAAGCCATTTCAGCGACAGAGCCTCAAGAACTACTCCAAGTTCTGCCCCGAGTGCCGATTGGAACGGCGTCGGGAGCGCGCGCGTGCCCGCTACGTTCCTAAGCCGCCGCGCCAGAAGCGCACGAACGCTGAGAGGCGGGCGCAGGTACGCGCTGCCAGAATCAAGCGACTGTATGGCCTGTCCCTCTCGGAGTACGAGAACCTGCTGAACAGCCCTTGTGCGATCTGTGGTGCGCAGGCTGAGGTAGTGGATCATTGCCACAAGACCGGCCGGGTCCGTTCTGGGCTCTGCAACAAGTGCAATCGAATGCTGGGGCACGTCAACGATGACCCCGCCCTCTTGCACAAGGCTGCCGACTATCTCCTGTCAAACTAGAATCATGTCAGGCGTCCTGCATCCTCATCAGGAGTTGGGCTGGGTCCGCGACACGACGGACCTGGTGAATCAGCTTCACAACGGCGACGGCATTCATTGGCCGGGCGACCCCGATCTCTCGCTGCACCAGGGCGTCATCTCGAATCGGCAGGGCAAGATTCTCGCTCGCCGTTGGGAGGTTTGGCGGCACTGCGAGGATGGCCAGGACCGCATGATCGGCCACTGGCGAATGGAGGAGTACGACCGGATCATCTTCGACCTCGCCAGGATGCGCGCCGAGTCGCCGGGTCACGTCAACGTGACTGACCGAATCGACGCCCACAACGCGGAGATCGAAGCGGCGAACAGCAGGAAGTTCCGAGACTCGATGGGCGAGATGCTGGAGCATCAGGCAAAGTTGCAGCACGACCTCACCGAGGGGCGGAACGTGTTTCGCCAGATGCCCGGTTTCAAAAAGGACGACTAGTGCTGACTGAGTGCTGGCTGTACGAAGGCAGCAAGGACCCTTACGGCTATGGGCGGTATGGCGGAGGCGGACGCGTAATAGTCCACCGCGCGGCCTACGAGATTCTGGTTGGCCCCATTCCGCCTGGATTGGTTCTCGACCACCTGTGTCGCAACCGCGCATGCTACAACCCGCGCCATCTAGAGCCAGTCACTCGCGGTGAGAACGTCGCTCGGGGTATTCGTGGCCGAGTACGGTCAATGCGTACCCACTGCCAGGAGGGTCACGAGTTCACTGCGTCCACTACCTATTGGGAACGAGACAGTAAGTCGGGGCGGCGCTACCGGCGTTGTCGAGTTTGTACCGCAGCGAAGAACCGTCGCCTGCGGCGAGTAAAGGCGGCCTAACCATTTCTCCAGTGAATACACATCTGTCGTTCTTCGAGATTCGTGACTTCACCGCGGGCTTGTGGACCGTCGGCGACTGGCTGATGCCGCCGACCGCCGCACAGCAGATGACCGACTGCTACCCGGTGCCGAGCGGCGGCCTGCGCGCCTGGTTCAAGCCGGTGGCGCTAACGCAAACGGGAATCACGAACATCTCTGCCTCGGCAGTCATCGGGTTGTTCTGTCGCGCTGCGCCAGGCTCTATCGGTAACGCGACGGACTACTACCTGATGACTGTCGATCTGACGGCGAACAACACCCGCCTGTTCCGCATGAATACGGCGGTCGGCGAGACCACGTGGACGCTGAAGAACACGTTTGCAGCAGCAGTCGGCGTCGTACCGAACGCTACGACCTGGGCGGTCTATCGTCCGACCACTGGTAACCCGCTCATCATCATGAGCCTGTTCGGCACGACTACCGATGATGGCGTGTGGTCCTTCGACACCGTGACGGGCGTTATGACCCACCTGACGAACACGGTCTCCGGCGATGGGCTCATCGGTCCGGTAGCGGTTCATCAGTCGCGCATCGTCGCAGGTACCGCGAAGGGCAACATCGGATTCACCGGGCCGGGCGACACGACCTTTGGCCAAAACCTTGCGACGAAAGAGCCGAGCCGCGACTATTCGTTCGTGTCGTGGATCACGCCGTACTCCCCCGGCGACCTCCTGATCGCCACGACCGGTAACGCGTTCTTCATGATCGAGGGCGACCTGACGAATTACACCCTCCGCACGATGGGCGACTCCCGCACTGTCGGGCCGATCCAGCAGCCCGCTTTCGGCCCGATGGGGCCGATCTATCTGGCGAGCAGCGACGGCATCTACGAAACAATGGACGGCTCGATTCATAACCGTCTGACTGATGCGCTCTCGTCAAGCACCTGGGCAGTCCAGTCCACAAGCTTCGACGGAGCGGGCGATGTCTCGTTCGGCAATGTCGCTTACGGTCAGCACTGGGTCATGGGGCCGCACGGGCTCATCATGGACTACGAGACCAAGGCGTGGTTCCAGTCGAGCTTCCTTGCCCCCTCGGCCCACGATTCCTTCCACGTCACCTACGACCGGCTTCGCGATCACTTCGTCGCGGCACAGGGCCATAAGAACTTCCTGGTCTACGACTTTGACGTGACCGAGACCGGCAGCCGAGCCGAGAGCTATACATGGAAGTCGGCTCCCCTGCGCGACCCGACCAGCCGCCAGGTCGAGATTCGTGAGGTCCAGGTGTTCGCCCAGACCTTCAATGGGGCGACCTCCAGCATCTCCGTCACCGTGAATGGTGATACCCGCACCCTGTCGGTGAACGACCCGTCGGGCAGGGACATGCTCGCTTTCCTGTTCAAGCAGCGAGGCGAAACCCTGGACGTCACCGTCACGGCAGCCAGCAACCAGACGGGCGTGGAGGCGCCGACCATCGAGGTCGTCCGCATCGGCACCCATCCCGGTCATCAGACCTACTAGTCCTGGCATACTGGACCTATGGCTACGCCGTACCAGAACCCCAACCCGTCCCAGAAGTCTGCCGCGCCCGGCTCGGAGCCGACCGCTCCGTCCGACGCGTCCCAGTCCGTCGTTGTGACGGTCAAGCTGACGGGTACGGCCGCGAACCTCGCAGCCGACTGGACGACCCTGACCGGCACCAACTTTGCCAGTCCTTCTGCGGAGATCGCCTGGAACCGGGCGTAGCGCATGGCTACCTTCGTGCAGCTTCGCACCCGCTGCGCCACCCGTTTCCGCGATCCGTCGAACATCGTGGTCAGCGATAGCGAGTGGAAGGACTACATCAACGAGGCGTATCGCCAGGTCAACAGCGATCAGGCTCTCTGGCCGTGGAAGGAGGGCCAGACGACGCTGTCGTACCCCGCCTACACCGGATCCACCAGCGGGGCGAGCCAGCCGCTTCCGGCCGACGTCTGGGAGGTCATGGCCGTCTGGGACCAGACGAATCAGATGCCCATCATCCCGCTGGAAGGCCGAGGTCAATACCTCAATGAGTACCCGCAGCAGACCGAGGTCGGCTTCGCGATGCACTACCGGGTATTCAATAACAGCCTGTTCCTGTACCCTCAGCCGGAGTCTCCGGTGACGGTGCGGATCGACTACCGATCCGTCATTGCGGACCTCGTAAATGACTCGGACGTCCCGGTGTTCCCGGCGCAGTACCACTCGATGCTGGTTGAGTGGGCATTGGCTCACGCCTACCTGGACGACGGCAACGACGACCAATACAACGCCCACTCGGCGGTGTTCAACGACCGGCTCGACCAGATGCGCCGGGCGCTCCTCGGCGAGCCCCACCAGGACCGCTATTACGAGATTGTGGACACGTTCCTCTAGGTCGTAAACTGGAGTCGTGGCCTCGTTCGCCGATCTCTACAACGCGGGTACCCCCAACCCGACGAGCAACCTGTCGGACTCGCTGGCTAACCAGTTCAGCGACCTGACGGCACGTCCTTACACGACCAACTACCAGCCGCAGAACCTCCAGGAAGATGCGGCGGTTCAGGACTACCGCCTGCGTCGGAACTTCGCGATCCAGGACCTCCCGAACCTCATCAACAGCGGGGCGGGACAGGGCCAGTGGGGTAGTTCCGGCCTGGCGAACCGGGCGAATCTCCTCGCTATGGGCGTCGGGGACCAGACCTCGGACATCCAGCGGAACCTCTACCGCTCGATGGCAGACCTCACTCGGCAGCGTGTGCTGGCGACGTTCGGGACGATGATCTAATGGTCATGGGTCCGAGCGGCAGCCAGTACCCCGCGCCGTGGGTTGCGCCTACGGCGACCTCTGGTGGCCAGGCACAATACAGCATGGCTACCGGCACCGGTACTGAGGCGCCCCAGCCAATGTTTATGGGTAGCCCTACGAACGCATTGCAAGCCTTCTCAATCCCGCCGCCTCCCGGCGCGCCTGCGGGACCGAACTACATGAATCAGTTCCAGCAGTCGCTCGGCGCGAGCCGAGCCGCAATTCAGGCGCAGCTTCAGAGCGCGCTCGGCGACATCGCCAACAGCCAGAACCTCTCGATGCAGGCCATCGGGCAAATGCCTGGCCAGTTGAACGCGCTTTACGGTGCGGCCCAGAACCAGATGAACAGTGACGCCGGATTCCTCCAGAACAGCTTGGACAGTTCGGGCGTCTTGTCGGGCTTCAAGATGCCGTCGCAGCAGGCATTCATGGAGCCGGTGCAGGCCGCGCTCGCGAATACTCAGGCGTACAACCTGGGCGAAGTTCCGCTGCTCCAACTCGGCGCACAGGACAGCTTCAACAAGCTGCGCTCGCAGGCAAACAACGCAGCCATCTCGGCGCAGGAAAGCCTCAACAGCGAGGACCGGAATGCGCTCGCCAGTATGGCATCCGCGCAGATGCAGGACCAGGCGCAGATGCAGAATGCCTACTACAACGGCCTCATCAGCGCGGCGCAGGCGGCACAGAACAACCAGTACGCGCTGGGTCAGGGTTCGGCAAATACGGCGAACCAGTTGGCGCTCTGGCAGGCAGAGAACCCCAACGCCGGTCAGCCGAGCCCGTACCTCACGAGCGACGCGGGCAACTACGCGTCGGCATTGCGGTACCTCGCGAAGCAGGACTGGACGGACATCGCCAAGCTTCAGAAGATCGACCCCGGCGCTGTCGCCGCGGCGCTGTCGGGCAAGCTCCAGTAGGCCGTCATGGCTGTCAGCCCGGTCGGCGGTGTCGGCGGTGTCGGCAGCGTTTACGGCCTTCTCAACCAACAGGCCGCAAAGCCCAGTGGCGGTGGTGGCAACGCCCTCAGTCTGTTCGGCATGCATATCCCGATGCCGAACATCGGACTTGGCTCGTTTCTGAGTGGTCTTGCCCACACTCCGCTGGGCCTCGCCAAAACGTTCATCGACTTCACGACGGGCAACGTCCCGGCATTGGCAAGTGATGCCGAAGCCACCGGCCGATACATCGCCCAGGGCGGTCTTATCCTTGCGAAGAGTAATCCCCTAATTGCCGTGCCGGTGGTCGCGGCCGATGTCATCGGGGGGCCGTCGAATCCCATTAACAATGCCTTCAACGCGCTCGGCAATACGATCGGGACGGGGAACGTCTACACGCCGCCGGAGGCGGTGTTCAATCCGAAGTCTCCTGGCTTGCTGCCTGTTGTCGCGAACGCAGTGAGTACCGGCGCGGCCCTGGCTGGTGTGGCTGAGGGCGCAGCAAGCGGCGTCGCGGAGGGTGCCGCTGAGAGCGCAGGCGAAGGTGAAGCCGCCGCCGGGGCGTCACGGGGCATCTCCGGCGCGATCGGGCGCCAGGTCGGCAAGTTCGTCAGTCCTGAGACCGGCCAGGCCGCCGCGAACTTTGCTGAGAAGATCGAACCGTTTGCGCACCCGTACCGAGAGTTGTTCGCCAACTTGAGCGAAAAGGTCGGTGGCGCGCTTTCGAAGTTCCAAGACGAGCAGGTGATCCGCGACGCGACAACTGCCCCGCCGCGCTTCGAGCCCGGCGACGAGGCCACGATTCACAACCCGGATGGAACGAGCACTCCGGCAACGGTGCTCGGCGACGCCGGTGTGCGAAACGGCGTGCCGCACTACATGACCGACGCCACCGATCAGCCGGTGCCCGTCGACCAGATGTCCCGTGCGACCGACGAAACGACGACCCCCACTCCGACCGAGTGGAAGATCACGGAGGCGCTGAAGAACAGCAGCATCCCTGCGGCACAGGTGGCGGGGAGAATCACCGAGGCTGCTGATTCGGGCGCGGTCAAGTCCCTGTCGAAGATTGCCGGGTTCGCGCAGCGCCGGGCGACATCGAACGAAGTGTTCAAGCAGAAGGCGCTTGCTCGCATGGAGACGATGAAGGCACTGCTTCAGCCGGACATGCGCGCCGCGCAGCGAGCCGCCGACATCATCACGAAGGAACACGGGATCGACCCGGACAGCGCCCTCCAGATGACTGGCCGCCTGATTCGTCAGCGCGGTGACGCTGTGGGTCTGCTTGACGAGGAACTGCGTGGCCGGGTACCGGACCAGATTCTCGGGCAGGTTCGTCATGGCGAGCTTGACGTGCCGAAGGAAGTTCGGGAGGACCCGAAGGTTCGTGCCGCAGTCGATGAGGCGATTTCCTACTACCGGGACTCGCGTCTCCCCGAAAACTTGCAGCGCATGACCGAAGGCCGTCTCGGCGACAAGGGGTTGGAATACACACAATCGGATGAGCCGCTGTGGACAGCCCCCCAGAAGCGGGCGAGCGCCCTGATCGACAAGCTCCGCGCCCAGATCGGGAAGCTCGATGAGGACCGCATCCCGGTCGAACGCGCCCGGCAGGCTCGAAAGGTGGAGAACATCAAGGCGGTCCTCGACCGGCAGGACCGCAAGATCAAAGGCGTTCACGACGCGCGCATCGCCGTTGAGTCGAAGATCGCAGCCGACCGGCAGGCCATGTGGGATCGCGAGGCGCAGGGTGTTGCTGCACGCGAGGACGCCGCCGCAGTGCGCGAACTCAAGGGCAAGGAACTGGAGGCCCACCGAACGACCCGCCAGTTGGAGGAGACCGCGAAGGAATGGGACCGCACCTACACAGCGGCTCGGAACGAAGCCTTGGCGGGGGGCCAGTACCGCTACAAGTTCGACCCCGACGAGGACCCGGCGATCTCGTGGATCAAGGACCGCGCCGACAACGCGGTCGAGCGTTGGGCAGACGCTTACCAGCAGGAGATGCAGGCCTTCCGGCAGCGTCGCGAGGCCGAGCTAGGCGCGACCCCGAAGCCGAAGCCGGAGGGGGTGCGGTCCGCATACTCGCGCGGGCTGAACGCCGAGAAGCGTCGGGCTCTAGCGGGCCGCGAGCTTGAACTGATCCGGCAGCGGCGCGCCATTCAGAAGTCGCTGGACGAGTCGCAGCGTGTGCTCGATGAGCACTTGACCAAGAGCGAGGTCGTCAGAAAGGGTCTGGAGAAAAAGGCTGTCAAGGGCGAAGCCGCCCTGAAATACGCTCGCGAGCATCCGCCGACTCCAACGGTTGCGGCACGGTGGCAGCCGATCTATAAGTCAGTGCGAGAGCTTCACGCGATGGCACTGGAGAACCCCGATCTCCGTACGATCACTGACGCCCTGCCTGAGTCACTGCCGCAGATCATCAACTGGATTCACTCGAAGGGCTACGACCCGGTGTACCTGTCGAACCTCACCGGCTCGCAGGTCACGAAGCTGCTGCGCGACTCCGACCCGTTCATCGGTACCGACTTGGGCAAGGAAACCTCGGCGAGCACCAGGAAGCTGCGGAACCTCAGTTCGGATTGGGGGCGCGACGACAGCCCGGCGAGCGTGCTCGCGGGGGCTGATCTGGCGCGTATCCGTGAGACGGCGGTCAACAGCATCGTTGACTACCTGGAGCGCCACATCGTGCGGGATACTCCGCAGGGCGACCACCCCGGCGAATACAAGGTGCCCCGCAACTGGCGGGCCTGGGATGAGCACAAGTACGGATTCATCAACGCCCACAGGTCTCCGGACGATCAGGTAGCCGTGACGGCCGGGGCCGAGAAGATGATCCCGAAGTCGGTTGCGAACTTCATGGACGAATGGTCCAAGTCGTATTCACACTGGCTCACCCGTGTCGCTGGCAAGGCGATGAACGTCATCAACACGCTGCTCATTCGGTGGAACCCGGCGTTCTACGCTTACCACTTCGTGCGAATGCTGGCAACAGCGATGGTCGGCGGAGCTAGCCTGAAGGACTTCTACCATTCGTGGCAGGCGATCCGAGAGGGTCGAGTGCCCGAACTGGCGCATGAGTACCTGGTACTCGATCGGAATACAGGCGGCATCGACACCCGCCATCTGACGGCGCGTCAGGCATTCAGCGAGAAGTGGGCCGATACCCACAACCCGATCGCAGCGACTCACGCAGCCGCGGCGCGCGTCATGGGCAACATCGACCAGTGGGCGCGCACAGCCGTCTATCTGCACAAGGTCGAAACTGAGGGGTTGTCGCACGAGCAGGCATTGCTCGAAGCCAATGACGCACTCATCGACTTCAGGCGGCTCAGCCCGTTCGAGCAGGCGATTACTCGAAACGCCATCTTGTTCTACGCGATCCGCAAGGGCGTGTTCAAGATCATCTCGAAGATGCCGCTCGATCATCCCCTGGCGTGGTCGCTGCTTCAAGGTCTCAACCAGATCGGCGAGCAGAAGCAGAAGGACGACTATGGCATCAACTTGCCTAGCGCCTACTGGGGGCTCGGCAACATCTTCGGCCTGAACGTCAACCTCACGACCCTCAACCCGTTCCGCGACGCCGAGGGCCTGACGACGCCGCAGGGCCTTTATCAGGCGCTCAACCCGCTCCTCCAGGCGATCATCAACGAGGGGACCGGTACCGGCGTTTCACAGCCGACCGGCTATGCAATGGGTCCCACCGGCCAACTGATCCCTCAGCGCGGTCTCTTGCAGGAGTTGGGCGACCAGTTGCTCCGCACCCCCGACATGGCATTGATCCAGGGGCTCGCGGGCGCGGGAACGAAGGGGCCGCTCCAGTCACTTGGAAACTTCCTCGGGCTCAAGACGCTGACCGATCAGCAGGTCAAGACGCTGGTGACCCGCACGCTGGAGAACACCGCGAAGCAGACAGTCGGGCCGCAGCCGTTCGGAACGACTGTGAAGCAGATCACGACCGCGGCGCAGCCGATCATGGCGGCGAATGGCACGATCAATCAGGACGCTCTTCAGGCGGCGTTCGGGACTAGCTCGATCGCCGACCTCGTGAAGCAGCGCAACACGGCGTTGTCGCAGGCACAGGGCACGTCGAAAACGACGTTCGGAGGCGGGCGGACCAAGGCGGGCTCATCGTCGGGACGTCGCCGCGGCGGGGTATCGAAGGCACGGATTCACAAGGCGTCGGTGAAGCGCGGCGGACACGTTCACAAGGCGACGATCCACAAGGCGAGCGTGAAGGCGCGGGCCGGTCGGAAGTCGTCCGTCAAGATTCCCCGTCTGCACATCAAGACATCGCGAAAGAGCAGCGGCGGCCTGGGCGGCCAGAAGATCGGCAAGGTCCGCGGCCAGCGGATCGGCAGGGCACGCGTCTGACGGTCTGTCAGAATGACATTGTGTTCGGTTCCACCACAAGCTCGACCGCCAACGTGTCCACGATCATCTACGCCATCGTCGCCATCTTCACGGGTCTCATCGTCCCGGCGATCGGCTATCTGATTCGACAGACCGCTCGGCAACTCAACGACGCAACCGAGCAGGCCCACCGACTCGCGCAGGTTGTCGTCCAGGTGCAGGAACGACAGCGCGCGATGGAAGAAACTGTCAGCCGCCATGAGCGGATTCTCGAAAGGATGCGCTAATGCACAACCGGGTGATCCTGTGGTCCGTGACCGGCATGATCGCTGTGTTCATGGCGCTCGTGTCGCTCGTGCTCGTGGCCTACTCGCTCGGCCAAGCTAACCGGGCCATTCAAGCGAACACGGCTGAAGCAGCGGCAAGTTGCACGCGGTCGAACGTTCTTCGATCTGACGTGCTTCGCCTGATCCACAATCAGCTTGTCATCACACCGCGCACCCCGCCCGACGAGGCTGCGAGTATCCAGCGGTTCCTCGATGAAGCCGACCACGACCTGGCGCCTGTCCACTGTCCGGCCGCGCATAGCCGATAAACTGTCAGCATGACTCGCGAACCTGTTGCCATCGCTGCTGCCATTGACGGTGTTATCAAGGCCGTCGTCGTCGCTCTGCTCGCCCTCCGCGTCATCACGGCTGCTGAGGCCGCGGCCATCATGGGGGTCGAGACAGCCGTGGGCGCAGGCGCAGCGGCGTTCGTCCGTTCGCAGGTCACGCCGGTCAAGGACCCGGTGATCCCTGTCAAGGTCCCGCCGGTGCCGCCTACCTCTTGATTTCTGTCGGCAGACTTGCTAGTCTGCCCCCATGCGCGATGCCGACCTCCGCCCCGACCAGTTGGCGTCGCTGGCGCAACTAGCCGCCCGCGACCGGGCGATCTACGTAGCGCCCCCAGGAGCCGGAAAGTCAGCGACTTCCTCCCGCTGGCTTTCCGGCTCCTCACTCGTCATCTGCCCCGCGAACGTGCGAAATCACTGGATTCGCGAGATCGCACGTTGGACAGACACCAACGCCACCCGCGGCTGGGGTACGCCGAAGCGCCGCGAGCGTGCCCGCTGGCACGCGACCGACGGCGGGGTGCTGGTAATCAACTACGAGTCCTTCCGCCAGGACGTGGACGCGCTCGTCAAGCTCCCCTGGCAGTCCGTCGTATTCGATGAGGCGCATCGCCTGCGGGGCCGCGACACGCTGCTGCACAAGTCTGCGGCCAAGCTGGCGCGTCGAGTACCCCGGCTGCTTTTCGTAACGGGGACTCCGGTGCTGAACCGCGCCGAAGAACTGTGGTCGTACCTGCACATGCTCGACCCTAAGCAGTACCCCTCGTTCTGGCGTTGGGCGCGCGAGCACTTCATGATCGAGCAGACGACGTTCTGGGGACGGCTGCCCAGGCCGATCACCCTGGTCCATGACCTGAAGCCCGGCGCCGCCGCGGTGATCCGGGAGCAGATCGCCGAGTTCCTGGTGGAAGGCCCCGGCCCGGACCTTCCCGACGTGATCGAGACGATCATTGACGTAGACCTGAGTCCGGCAGAGCGCAAGCTGTACGACTCGATGGTGACGCACAACTGGCTTCAGACGGACGACGGCACTGTCGTCCAGGCGATCAATGAGGTCGCCAAGATCACGCGCCTACGGCAACTGGTCTCCGGATGGGAGCAGGTCGGGTCCGACTCAAAGGTCAAGGCCGCGATCGAACTGGCGACTGACCTGGAGCCCGAGCAGGTCGTGATCCTCACTGCGTACCGGGAGAGCGCCGACCGTCTCGGCGAGGCACTGCGCTGCCCGGTGATTCACGGCGGCGTCGACCTGGTGCGCCGCGACCTGCGGATGGCCGAGTTCAAGTCGGGTACGGCTCGTTGCCTGGTCGGTACGCTCGCCACGATCGGCGAGGGGACTGACGGGCTCCAGGTTGCGCGTCACGTCGTGCTACTTGATCGCGACTGGACGCCCGCCCGCAACGAGCAAGCCATCGGCCGCATCCGACGCTCCGGCCAGCAGTCCCGCAACCTGTGCGCCTGGCACGTCGTCGCGAGGGACACCGTGGACCAGACAGTCGCCGAGGCGCTAGCTCGAAAGACCGACGTAATCCAAGCCGTACTAGGAGGAA
>Ga0070740_10005016_pt1 | contig 12581 bp, 14 predicted proteins | sample Coa_R2_FD_67286 | JGI IMG/M metagenome (GOLD analysis project Ga0070740, IMG submission 67286) | Surface soil microbial communities from Centralia Pennsylvania, which are recovering from an underground coalmine fire - Coalmine... | ecosystem: Environmental > Terrestrial > Soil > Unclassified ...
ACGAACTCCAAAGCGTAGCTTTGTCTAAAATCAACGTCACGCGCTTCAAGATTTGCCAGGCATGTCTTGATCAGTGTGATCCAGCCGAGAACTATCGTCAGGCTCGTGAGATCATCCATTCGTATTTGTGGTTTGCTGAGGCGAAGTCTAACTTCGAAGAAGCCTCGGATATTTTGGACGAAGTGTCCAAAAAGAAATAATTATAGCTCGATGATGACAACTCGTGGTTGTTCTTCCTCATCATCCCTCTTCTTTTGAGGAGGCGGTGGCGGGATTAGCTCAACGTAGAGTGGTTGAGGCTCTTGTTCTTTCTTCTTTTCAATTTTGTGAATGAAAGGGAAGAATTCGCTCATGATGGCCTCCAGGTATTCTAATATGTTAGAATAATAGTAAATGATGTGTCCGAGTTGCTCGAAGCTAGCCTTTTTATACACTAAGAAGCCGTGTATCCGCTGTCAAGGGGACGTGGTGGTGACGGTAGCGGTCTTGTGTGAGTTTTGCTCATTGACCGAAAAACAGTGCTCCGTCTGCCTGAAAAACATAAATAATAAAGTCCCGCGCCCAGGTGGTTGCAATTGCGGCCACAAATGATTAGGTTAAGCTGGGGATATATAGGTAAGAGATGATTATCACCAATAATGAAGCCGCTTTACGTGTTAAATGTGAAGATGTTACTCCTGAAGAAGTTGGTCCTCTAGTTGAAACATTAGAGCGTGAATTAGAGCGCTCTGCTCGTCTAGGTTCACCAGGAATTGGGTTAGCTGCCCCTCAGATTGGTATTGCTAAGAATATTGCAATTGTACGCTTGGATAAGCTCAAGTTTGATTTGGTCAATGCTAAGTTAGAGCAAGGCTTCGATCCTGCGGTTTTTACCGACGAGGGATGCTTGTCGTTTCCGGGTCGTTTGGAGGACACCATCCGATACCAGGAAGTACACATTGTAAATAACTTAGTGCATCCACATAAGTTTATCGCTACTGGTCTAGTAGCTGTAGTGTGCCAACATGAGTTGGATCATTTAAGCTCTACTCTCTTTTTAGACCGTAAGGTTCCTAAACCTACTACGGTCGTTAATGCAAATAAAGTAGGCCCTAATCAGCCGTGCCCTTGTGGCTCGGGCAAGAAATATAAAAAGTGCCACGGAAGGTAATATGACCGATCAGAAGAAGCCGCCTTTGCCAGAGATGACGACAGATATTATGATTGCAGACGCTTTATTGCGTATTACTGCTCTTGAAACCCTTCTTATTCAAAAGAAGGTTATTTCAGTGGAAGAGCTACAGAGTGTTACTCAAGATTTAACTGAAAAAGTATCTAAAGCCATTCTCAGCAAACTACAAATAAGCAAAAACCTAGATGAATTCATTTCTGCCCTCAAGGGCGAGAAATCTGAAACACCTAAAAACTAATGTTGTTTACTACCTCTGAAGATGAAATACGCCTGAATGAATCAATTCAGGCTATCTATTTTTACGCATCTTGGATGCCATTCCATAAGAAAATGCTAACTATGATTAGCAAAATGGAAGAAAAGCATAAGGAAGTTAGCTTTTTGGCGGTAGATGTAGATCAATTTGCAAATCAATGTAAAAGGTTTGAAATTGAATCTATACCTACAGTAATAATACTAAAGGGCGGTAAAGAGGTTAAGCGTATCAATGGGCTTCCCTTAACCAGCGCTTTTAGAAGCGCCTTCGCTGATATATGTAATCAATGAAACTACGCGGAGAAATATTATGACTGACAAGAAAAAGTTACCAACTCAAACAACTGCCCCTGAAGCTCCTGCTGCTCAAGAGCCGGCCCCCAAGACTGAGGCTGACAAAATGTGGGATGAAATCAAGGATCTTCCTATTGAAATGTTTGCCCTGCCAAACCAAACGGTAGCCCAACATTGCTCTCCAGTACCAGTGGATCCGGCCAAGCTATACTTGGTCATGCGCTCCACCGCAGTACTGCCATCTTTGGAAGTCTCGATTCAAAAGGGCTTCAATGTGGAAATGGCAGATAGATTTGCCGTTGTGACTCGTAAGGTTCCATCAGTTGGCTCTCAATTCCCAAAGAAGTAATGAGGTCATATGCCGTTTGATGATGATTACAAAGACTTATCCAAGGAGCAACCTAAACCTTCTGGATTGAAGAATGTAAGTAGCCAGAAGTCTATCTTCGAGGGACAGACTCGTAAACCAACTCAACAAGAGTTTGAACAGCGAGTGCATACTATCGAAGAAGCAAAGTCCGGCTATAAAGCGCAAACGGCAGACTTAGCAATTCAATTCAACAAGATGATGGCAGATAAAACGCTGCCAGAGAACAAGAATATCTTCGCTCAAGATATGGAGCGCGAGGTTCTTAAGAGAATGATTCGTCTTGCTGAAGCGATTGATAATGATCCGAATGAAGAGAAAATAGGTACCGGCTCCCTAAGTTGGATTGCAGTTCTGCTCAAGACGTGTATGATTCAACGAGACCGCATCAATCAATTAGAGTATGCGCTGTCTACCATCACACGCAACCCGGCTCTTATTGAAATAATAAACAAAGAAATTACTAAGGCGCTTGACAAGAAAAAAGTCGGTGAATAAGTTAAGCCATGCTAGCCAAAGAACTGCTTTTAGCCTGGATTTCTGAAGAAAAAGAATCCTTTGGAAAATATTCACAACTATGCGCACTTTACCAGATACAACCGGATCCATTAGCGATAGCGAGACACCAGGGGAGACTGGAGATATTGCAGAGGTTTTTGCAGGAAAAGACTTTTATCAAGACCTGATTGGCAAAGCTAATACCGTACCACTTCAGCGCATTTTCAAAATGTATGGGGTACGTGCAACAGAATACAATACGAAGATAACTTGTCCTTTCAAACATCACAAGGGCGGACGTGAAAACACTCCGTCCTTTTATTATTATCCTCGTACTAATTCCTTCTGCTGCTACGGTTGTGGCACTGGAGGCAAAAAATCTCATGCTGTAGAGTTTGTGGCTGCTATGGAAAGCGTTAACAAACTGAATGCAGCCTACAAGATTCTGGACCTGTTCGGTAGTGAAGTGGATGAAGATAACATTCTTACACAAGAAGACTTCTCCGAACAACTAGAGATCATGATGAGTCTTTCTGAATGCATTCGCGAGTTCAGACAAAATCATACCGGCGCCCACGCCTTCGAATTTATCGAGGATAAGTGCAGGGTATATGACGATCTGAACAGCAAATTCAAAAAACTCGAAAATGAGGCCCTGCGCCGAATTGTCGAGGAAATAAAGGAAGAAATTAACGCTTATACCCCATGTCAAACGCCATAATTCTTGGCGATGTGCATTTAGGGAAAGGTACTAATATCGGTAAGGCCGGTGTTGGCGCTACTCTAAACAGCCGCATCGTAGATCAACTCAATCTGTTGGATTGGACGTTGGACCAGGCGATGGAGAATCACTCAGAGCATATCATCATCACCGGAGATATCTTTGAGGAACCAAAGCCACATCCTTCGCTCATTACCTTTTTTATTGCATGGCTCAAGAAGTGTCAAGTGCATGATGTCCATGTGCATATCATTGTGGGAAACCACGATGTGCTTCGTAGTGGATTCGTTTACACGTCTCCATTAGATATCATCGCAGAAGTTGAGCTAGACAACGTTAGTATCTACAAGGATATTAACACCATCATCATTGATACCACCGCCTTCACCTTCATTCCGTATCGTGATCGTAAGGCGTTCAGTGCTAGCACCAACGCGGATGCAATCCAGTTGGTACGTGATAGTCTTGTCTACGAGCTAGCTGGTATTCCAGCCACCTATCGTAAAGTAGTGGTAGGACACTTGGCTATTGAGGGATCAATCCCGATTGGTGATGAAATCGACGATCTAACCAATGAATTGTTTTGTCCATTGGATATGTTCAATGGGTATGACTATGTATGGATGGGACACGTTCACAAGCCGCAAGTGCTGAAAAAAGGAACCCCTTATATCGCACATATCGGCAGTATGGATATTTCCAACTTTGGTGAAACGGAACACGCTAAGCACATTGTAATCTTCAACTGTGATGAAGACAACGGCTGGGCCAGAGAATTCTTGCCAACTCGCCCATTACAAAAGATTACAGTTACAGTTCCCAAGGATACTGAAGACACAACCGCCTATGTTCTTGAAGAGATCAAGAAATCGGGCGTGATGGACAAGGCGATCGTTCGAGTGGAGGTTGCACTCACGGCACCTGAACTAAAGTCCGTCAGCAAACAAGCTATTGAAAAGTTTTTGACTAGCAATGGCGCTTTTAACGTGACAGGTATTTCTGAATCTAAGAAAGTAAACCTGATCAAAAAGGATAGTAATAACACCATTGATACCAAGATGGATGTTGTATCCGCCATCAAAGCCTATTCAACCACTTATATTGAAGAGGATCTTCGAGAAAGCTTCATAGAATTGGCGATGGATATTCACAACCAGTTTAAAGCTGAGGCGAAAGAATGATACCCTCACGATTGTATATTCGCGACTTCATGTGCTATGATGACGCCTTTATAGATTTCAATGAATTTAGCGCCGCCCTCATTGTAGGTAAGATGGAGCATAACGACACTGTTTCTAACGGTGTAGGTAAGACCACTATCTTCCGCGCTATCGAATATGTTCTCTTCAACCACTCTGATGTGAACATAGAAAACATCATTAGGGATGATGCTGCTTCTTGCTCTATCACTCTGGACTTTATTGTAGACGGTCAAGAGTATAGGGTAACTCGCAAGCGTACTCGTAAATCTTCGGACCTCAGTTTGTACAAGCGTACAGCGCAGGACGGTTCTGAGGGCGAGGTATTACATACAGTTGATGTAAACGAAAGATACACGCCCCTTGCTGAAGAAAAATACTGGAAAGAGATCACGGGTCGCCGTGCTGCCGATACAGAAAAAGAGCTAGCCAAGCTAATCAAGACCAACCTAAAGTCATTCAGAATTTTCGTGCATTTCATGCAACACGATTTCTCAGGGTTGACTACGGCCACTCCTGAAACGCGCAAGAAGATTCTCAAGGATGCTCTCAATCTAGGAGTGTATACCAAGCTAGAAAAACTGGCTAAGAACAAATCAGATACTCTAATTAAAGAGGCCGATAGAACTAAAACGCTAATCGATAGCTTAGGAGATCCTACTCAAGATTTGATCAAGCTGTCTACACAGTTTTCTGAAGTAGAAAAAGAAGTCTCTGAGAGACAGTCTACCTTGGATAGCTTAAACGCCAACCTTTCTGTATTGAATGACAAAGTTAATCAGTTGACCACTGAACATTCTAATATGGAAGGTAAGTTCTCCATGTTAGTGGCTAAGGAACAAACGCTTCTTCAAGAAAAATCTAGACTTGAAACATCAGTCAAAGAATATACTTCCAAAAGAGGTAACGTTATCAAGGTAGCTAAGGAACTCATTGCTGAGATAAAGTCCTTAGAGGAAACGCAATTGAGACTAGTAGAAATTGATTATCATCAGATTGATATTCTGAATGAAGAGATTTCCAATAAGAAGCAAGCTATTGCTCAGCATAATCTTCTCATTCAAAAGAATATGGCTGATATTGAAGAGCTGAAAATCCCTCTGCCAGAGGGGAGCGAGTGTAAAAACTGCCGCACCAAGCTCACGGCTGAACATAAGAAATTCTGCCAGGAGAAGATCGATGCCGATATGGCTACGTGCCACAAGAATATCCAAGCTTCGAAGAAAGCGGTGGCGTCTTTCAATACTGAGATCAAAGCTCATGAACAGACTGTTAATAGTCTCAATCTATCTAAACAGCAATTAGAGGGCGTCAATACTAAGATCGCTTCTAAAAAGAAAGAGTTCCAAGATAAACAAGCACTTCATGATGAATATGTGGCGCTATTGGATAAGTTTACTAACGAATTGAAAGCCAAAGAAGCTGAAGTAGAACAGGTGAAGATAGACCTTCAGAATTCTACTATTGAAGAAGCAAAGGCTATTCAGAAGCAGATTGATTCTGAAAAGAGAGAAATTGCTAATTTGATGGCCAAAATTTCGGTGGTCAACAAAGAGCTTACCCACTTTACTAGCAATAAGGCGGTCATTCAGCACAGCATTGAGCAACGTACGAATGACAATCTCAAGAGGCAAGATTTGAAGAAGGCTCTAGCTGACCTAGAGGCTAAGCTTGGGATGTACCCTGCGGTCATCCAAGCCTTCTCTACGACCGGCATTCCTAACCTGATCATCCAGAATGTACTAGACGATTTGCAGGTCGAGGCCAACAACCTCCTATCTCAACTTAAGCCGGGCCTTCAACTTTCCTTTACTGTTGAAAAGACAGTAGAAAAAACTGGTGACCAAGCTGATACGTTGGATATTAATTACAACGTGAACGGTAAGAAGAGATATTACGAACAGCTTTCTGGAGCTATGCAATTAGCTGTCACCTTCAGTTTAAAACTAGGGCTTTCTTTCTTGCTCCAAAAAATGATTGGAGTAGATATTAAGTTCTTGTTATTAGACGAAATTGATCAGTCCCTAGATAAGGCTAGTGTCGATTCATTTGCTGACATTGTAAAGTTCTTTCAAAAGGACTTTAAGATTTTGGTTATTACACATAACGACAGATTGAAAGATAAATTCTCGCACGCCATTTTGGTCGAGCAAGATATAAACATGGTATCCCGAGCAAGGGTGGTTTCAGCGTGGTGAGGTCGTATGTATAAGATTGCAATTTCCGGGCGTGCCAATACAGGTAAAAATACACTAAGCAAAATCATAGTCAAACAATTACGCGCGCGTGCGCACCCACGCACACGTATGAAAATGAGTGTCAAGTACATGGCGTTTGCTGATCCTATCAAGGAAATGGCTCTCATTATGTTTCCTCAAGTTCCACGTAAGTTTTTTTACGGCTCTTCCGAGTTTCGTAAGGAGATTATCCCTGGTGCATTCAAAGAGGGGAAGCCCTTGACTGTTCGCCAACTTCTTCAGGATTTGGGAACCGGCGTAGGCAGAGAATACAATCCAACCATCTGGTTAGAAAATTTCGATGCGCGTTTACAAAGTGCCAAACAGAAGATTGTTATCGTAACTGATGTTAGATTCAGAAACGAATTCGAGCACCTAAAGAAGCTAGGATTCTATCAGATTAGGTTGTACCGCGAAACAGGGGAGCCAGTAATGGACCATGCTAGCGAAACAAATCAAGTAACTATTCGTGATGATGAATTTGATTACGTTATTCATAACGATAAAACTCTTAAAGACCTACAAAAGGAAGTAGCGCAAAATATCGTGGCAAAATTGAAGGAATAATTCTGCATTATACCAGAATGAGTGAGGTCCTTAAAAAAGAATTCATACCCAAATACTTAGCTGCGGGAGAACATAAGTTCTATCGTTTCCTCCTCCTTTATGCCATGAACAAGCTTATCATGATAGAGAAGGGAACTTTCAAAGGAACTGCTCCTGACGTTCAGTTTTTGGATTGTCATGATCGGTTTCTGATTTTATACAGGAGGGAATGTGAGGATGTCTATTTGGAACTAGCTCGCATTTTCCGTCGAGCTGCTCACAAAGTTTACCGCATGATGCTTAAGAAAAAGATGACCACTCATAATCCTAAATTCCTTCACTCGGTATAAAAATGACAGTTATTAGCGTTACCATCACAGCCTCGGCAGATCAGATAGTAGCTGGTATTCCTAAAACGGTTTCCATCAGCACTAACGTTCCGGCCACCATTTTCTACACGCTGGATGGCACCGATCCATCTCTCTTCTCTACTATCTATACTGGACCTATCTTTTTGCCAGTCAACCAACTATTGGTTACTTTGAAAGTCATGGCTTCTAATGGTAGCAGCTCTTCACCTATTGTGGTAGAGCAGTACATGACAGACATTGTAGATAGTAACGCAAGACTGCCTCATGCTGCCACCACGGCCCAAGCTGGCAGCATCATTCCAAATGGCTACCCATTTACGACTCCGCCATTTCAGCCACAGCAGGGCTATCTCAATCCGGCCCAATCAGGCGTAACAGTATATGATCCTTCATTACCAGCTACACCCACTGGATTTGGTGCTGATGGATATCCTACTGGTTATACTAATCAACCATTTACTGTTGAGAATTACCAAATCAAGTATTCTACCACTGATGTAGAGGGGCAAACAGGTCCAGGTATCGGAACCTTACCAGGAAAGGTAACCATTCCTCCTAATCAGGATCCAGCTTATGATGGTGAGTCTACGGAACAATTTACCACTACCTTTAATCCAAGGGCACTGGTTATTTTCCAAGACTTTAGTAAAGAAGATCCTAATGATCCACCACAAATCAACCGCGCTAACTTCAGTATGGAAAACGCTGAGAGAGCGCGTGATGGAGTCTATTACTTCAACAGCGGTCCTGATGGCGCCCCACCTACTAGTGGTTCGTTTATCAGATCACATTACAACCCTCGCACCAACGAGATGACTTACTATTATCGCGATGCTTGGTCAAACCAATGGATTATCTCCAAGGCACCTTTCGTTCCAAATGGAAACTACGATGGCAATTTGGGCCAAATGAAGTTTTCTGGCAACGGGGCAGGCATGGTATTCGAATGGCTAGAATTTACTAGAAGAGTTCTATTCTAAAGCCGATATATACACTATTACATACTATTTGAAAGAAATTCTAATGACGGACGAATTGCGCTTATCAGTTAGCAAGACGCAGACCTTTTTGCAATGCGGAGCTAAGTACAAGTATTGTTACATTGAAAAACTTCCACGCAAAGATTGGGACTTCCACATCTTCGGAAAGTTTTGCCATCGCACTCTAGAGTGGTTCCACCAGCAGTACATCGAGGGGTGTTTGCTACCATACAACACTACTATGAGCGACGCATTCAAGGTAGCTTGGGCGGAATTCAAAGACAAGATGACCCCCGAAATGAAGAAGGAATGCTGGGAAATTATCAACCAGTATTTGAAGATAATTTCCAAGGATAAGGCCAACAATTTGCCGGCAAACGTAATTGCCGTCGAAAAAAGATTTGACTTTCCACTTGGTGGAAATGTTGTTTTAAACGGCGCTATTGACAGGATTCAGTTGGATGCCGATAATGTTGTGCACGTCTGTGATTACAAGACGACCAAAAACAAAAAAAATCTGAAATCTGACTTCTTCCAATTGTTGACATATGCTTACGTTATAGTCAACGAAGACCCAAGTATTGAGAAAGTCCGAGCTTCCTACATTCTGTTGCGTCACAATTTTGAGTACGTTACTCAGGAGTTTGATGTCAAGCAGATTATGTCGGTTAAAGATAAGTACCTAGAATACGCCAATCAAATCTTAGCAGAGAAGGAATTCAAGCCAAATCCAACTGTTCTCTGCAATTATTGTGATTATCTGGATCAATGTCCAGAAGGTAAATCGAAGGCGTTCAATCAAAACATTTATGGCGAAGTAAGTTGGTAAGAGGATCCCATGCAAATTGAAGTTAACGAATTAGAACCTTGTAAGCTAGCTATCAAATACGAAGCTGGCGCTATGGAAATCTTGGACAAGCGTGGTCAAGTAATTGATGCGTTCAAGAAGGCACCAGTTCCAGGTTTCAGGCCGGGGAAAGCATCTGCGGATGCTATCAAGGTACACTATCGTCAGCAGATTGAAGAATCGCTCAAGCGAGCCTTGGCTGAGGATGCTTACCATAACACCCTCTTCGAAAAGAAGATTCGTCCACACGGAGCGCCCAAGTTTACTAACATCCTAATGGATGGTGGCAAATTCATTTGTGAATTTGAAATGTATACTAAGCCAGAGTTTGAATTGGCCGACTTCCGTAATTTAGAAGTTCCGAAGCCACATGAGCCATTTACTGGTGTCGAGGCGGCCGAGCAGATGATGCAGGAGCTAAGAGTCCGTTTCGGAGAGACTCGCCCATTTGAAGACGATAATGATTTCGTTCAGACTGGTGATAACGTAATCTTGGATTACGAAGGTACCATCAATGGCGAGATTGTTCCTCACCTTACCGCACAAGGCGAAATGATTACTATTGGCAAGAGCCAGGTAGCTTCGTTCGATGACAACCTATTGGGTATGAAGGTAGGAGAAGTTCGTGAATTTGATTTCAACGTCCCTGAAGGTGGACTGCCTTCGATTTCTGGTAAGACAGTTCATTTCAAGGTAACCCTAGTTCAGGGCGCTAAGCACGATCCCGCTCCATTGGATGATACCCTTGCCGTTAAGCTTGGTAAGGCCAACTTCAATGAGTTGCGTGAGTTTGTGCAAGCTACAGCAGAAGCTCGTATTTCTAACTCTTTCAAAATGAGAGTGAACGAGGCAATTGCTAAGAAGCTAGTAGCTGACAACAACATTAACGTTCCTAACTGGATGTCCCTTTCGGAAGCACAGTATTTGGCGCACCAATCTCAACTTGATTGGAATCAAATGCCAGACGAGGATAAAGAACGTTTCCTAGACATGGGCGTACAGAACGTCAAATTGTCTTTGGTCCTCGATAAGATTAGAGAAACTGAACCAGAAGCTCAATTGACAGATCAAGAAGTGTTCGAAGTAATCAAGAGAAACTTGGCTCAGACCAAGATCAATAAGCCAATGGATGAGATCATGCAAGAACTGAATAGAACGGGATACCTACAGATTTTGTTCTCCCGTATTCGTGACGAGCATACCATGGACTATGTGGCAAAGACCGCTAAAGTGATTGAATGAAAGATTAGGAGTAAGTAAGATGAGCGATAACAACCTACCAGTGTTTGCAGAGAAATGGGCTAAGATTATCAAAGACCTCCCTGAGTTCAAAGATACGGCCGATGCTGCTAGCACTGAAGACCTCAAGAAGATTATTGTGACCTGCGAAGGTAACCTCTATACCATTGAGAAAGAGCAAGAGGGCGATACTAAGCTCAATGCTGCTAAGGAAATGGTAAAGGAATACTCCGGGCCTTACCGTGATGCCAAGAAGGTACAACAAGCCAAGATTCAATACGCCTTGTTCCTTTTGGAAGGTAAGGGAGTAGACCTAGATAACAAGGACTAATATGAAGGTGGAAAGATTTTCCATTGCGGCATGTTGCGGGCAGAAAGTTTTGGTCTTCAAAACAGATCAACCTCTCACCCAAGATACCCTAGCTAAACTCGTTGAGTTGGGTTTTAAAGAGCAAGAGCACTTTACCAAGTCTGGAATACTATATGCGGATAATGACGCAGTTATAGTATCAGGCCCGTTTGGGTCGGATAGGCTTCAGGTTCGCTGTAAAGGGCCAGATTGCGACCAAAAGCTCAATGAATTTGAGGAGTTACTTCTCAAGCTAGGGTGAGGGGACATGACGACGGGTACAGGAACTATCGGAGAAATCAGAAAGAAAGTTACTAAAACCCACGAATTAATTTCCACAGCTTATCATGAGGCTGGGCACACCGTGTATGCTTTGTTGCATCACATGTTTGTTCAGTCTGTTTGTATTTTTGAGGACAAAAAGTCCAAAAGAATTCATGGATTTACCCATTATAATTCGCCCGAAGTGGCCAAAACTGAAGATTTGGATTTACGTAATCACCTTCTCATTAATGAAATTAGACTTAGTTACGCTGGCTTAACTGCTGAAAAGTATCATTTTAAGAGCATTTCGGGTTCCGACAAGTTTCCTATGTTCTTGAAGGAAGGCTCTTCTGATGATACTTTGTCTGCGGCTGCGCTGATTAAGAGATATAATCTAGCGCCCCCAGGCAGAAAACGTTACAATTACAAGCAAAAACTAATCCGACAAACTCTTCATGAGTTGCAGGATCATTGGGATGCTGTAACTGTAATTGCTCATGCTTTGTTTCAACACAAGCGATTGAACTTCCAAGATATTCGTCAACTGCTAACCAAGAAGACCCGTAATAGAAAATTTTGGATTCAGCACTTCAAGGAAATTCAATTTATTTACGATAACGCGGACACCCTTGACGAAAAACAATTGAAATCTATATTGTCCGTCTAACACCGTATTCCCTGGCAGAGCGTACGCAGTCTATCCTTAGACTGAAATAGCCCCGAGCGTGGGTCGATATGCATTTGTCATAATACACAACCACAGGAAAGTACTATGACCGATTTTGTCTCGTTGCACAACCAGACTGAGTTTTCTATTCTTGATTCACTAATCTCCCCCAAGGCGCTTTTCAAGCACGCCAAAGAATTGGGACAAACAGCCATCGCCATTACCGACCACGGTACATTGGCCGGTGCTTGGGATGCTTGGAAGGCATCCAAAGATACGGGCGTCAAGCTCATCATAGGCTGTGAGTTTTACTTCCAAGATGGCACCAACGCGGATGATAAATTCCGCCACGTAATCTTGTTAGCTAAGAATGCTATCGGCTACAGAAACATACTCACTCTCAACAAGAAGGGTTTCGATCGAAATACCTTCGTGGGGAAGCGCGTGTACTCTGTCATTGATTGGCAGTTGTTAGAAGAACACGCCGAGGGACTCATTTGCTTGACCGCCTGCGGCAATGGCATCATTAGTCAACTAATGATGAATGGGAAAATGGATGAAGCTGAGCAAACGTTA
>Ga0070740_10005021_pt1 | contig 12568 bp, 11 predicted proteins | sample Coa_R2_FD_67286 | JGI IMG/M metagenome (GOLD analysis project Ga0070740, IMG submission 67286) | Surface soil microbial communities from Centralia Pennsylvania, which are recovering from an underground coalmine fire - Coalmine... | ecosystem: Environmental > Terrestrial > Soil > Unclassified ...
GCCGCATCGCCGGCCGGGGCGGCGGACGTGCTCCATGTGGGCAAGGCATCGCAGACCGCGTCGGCGACGCTGCCGGTCGATGTCGGCATGAAGGTCGGCACCTTCGCCAGGCACGGCATCGACGTGCAGCTCACCAATTTCCAGGGCAGCAGCCGGATGCACCAGGCGATGGTCGCCGGCGACATCGATATCGGCGTCGGCGCCGGCCCTGAGCTGGTGCTCATCGCCAAGGGCTCGCCCGAGCTCGCGGTGTGCGACGCCGATCCCGCCGCCGCCTTCCTCGGCATCGCCGTGCCCGAGGGCTCGCCGATCCGCACGATCGGCGATCTCCGGGGCAAGCGGCTCAGCGTGTCGAGCATCGGCGGCCTCACCTACTGGCTCGCGCTCGAGCTGTCGCGCAAGCAAGGCTGGGGCGAGCACGGCCTCGACCTGGTGGCGATCGGCAACGCGTCGTCGAGCGTGGTGGCGGCGCTGCGCACCCACAATGTCGACGCCGCCTATACGTCGACCGCGCTCGCGTTCCTGCTCGAGGAGAAGCACGAGGGTCGGCTGCTCGCGCCGGCGACGGCCTATGAAGGCGGGGTCGGCGCCGGCATGATCTTCGCGACGAAGCAGCTCATTGAGCGGAACCCCGATGCGATCCGCCGCTTCCTCGCCGGCTGGCTCGAGACGATCGCCTACATGCGCAAGAACCGGGCCGAGACGGTGGCGATCGAGGCGGCGCTCACCGGCTTCTCGCCCACGGTGCAGGCCAAGGAATACGACCTCACCATCTCGATGTTCGATGACGACTGCCGGTTCGACGCCGAATCGCTCGACAATCTGAAACGCTCCTTCGCGGACCTGAAGCTGCTGCCGAGTCCGCCCGACATGGCAAAGCTCTATACCGAGGCGTTCCTGCCGAAGCGGTAGCCTTGCTTCCGCTGCGCGCGAGGCGGACACCCGTCAGATCGGGGTCGCGGAGAGAGCGCGCGCGGTTTCCTCGTTCATCAGCGTGCGTGCCCCGACGACGCGGTCGATCTCCGCTCTGGCGGTCGCGTGCGCCGCGAGGAAGCGGCGGAAATCGGCCGCGCTCAGCACCAGGAGCTGGCAGAATCCCAGCGCCACCACATCCGCGGTGCGCGGCCTGCCGCTCAGCAGCGCCATCTCGCCGAAGAAATCGCCGCGCCCGAGCCGCACCTTGCGGCCGGGCAGGATCACCTCCACCGCCCCGGAGGAGATGAAGAACACGTGTGTGCCGCGCTCGCCCTTGCGGATGATGCGCTCCTCGGGAAGCGCGAGCCGCGGGCGGAACAGCCGCGCCAGGGCCTTGAGTTCCGCCGCGCCGAGCCCCTGGAACAGCTCGAACCGCGTGACGAGCTCCGCGGTGTTGAGCCCGAGATCGAGCCGCCGGTGCTGATACTCGCGGCCGCGCTCGTTGACATGCTCGCGCTCGAGCGCGTCATAGAGCTCGTGCCCGATCAGCCCTTCGGCCAGCAGCTCGCGAAACAGCGAGAGCTCGAGCCGGAGGCCGGTCTGGCGCAGGAAATGCCGCTCGAGCCCGTCGGCATAGTCCGGGTATTGCAGCCGCAGCGCCTCGAGCGCGCGCGTCGTGGCGGCGGTGCGCTGGGCCAGCATTTCGGCCAGCACGTCGGCGATCCGTCCGCCCAGCAGCGGCCGGAGGCGCCGCTCGTTGAAGCGCGCCATCTCCTTCAGCGCGAGGCCGCGAATGAGCAGCGTCTCGAACCGCGTGGTGATCTGGCGCGCGAGCGGGCGTTCGATGCCGAGCCGCCGGTGCAGGAGGTTCGCGAAGCGGAAGCCCGGGGAGAAGGCGAGAAGCCGCCGCGATGCGCGGTTGTAGCCGATGCGGCCCTCGGCCTTTGCCGCCTCGAGGATGCGCCGCGTGTTGCGCAGCAATCGCTCGATCGCCGCGACCGCCACGGTGTGCTGGGCATGGTGATCGAGGATCACGCGGTGCTCGTGGTTGGTGAGCGCCACGAGGCCGATCGTGATGCGGTCGCGGTCCGAGATCGTCTGTTCGAGCGCGGCGATGTCGTCATCGAACCGCGTCTCGATGCGATGCGTCACCGAATGCGCGACGGCGGGCGCGATCTCGAACTCCTGCGAGGTGGCGCGCACCGCGTCGCGCACCTCGGCGCAGGCGAGCGCCACCACCTTGCTGCGCAGCACCTGGTCGAGCGGCGACAGGCGGTCGAGTTTCAGGAGCCGGATCATCGGCCGCAGCGTCAGCCCGTTGAACAAGAGCGTGAACAGGACGAAGCCCGTGGCCAGCACCGGCACCAGGCTCCGCGTCGCCGGGTCGATGTCCTGGTTCTCGGTGACGGCAAGCGCGAGTGCGAGCGTCACCGCGCCGCGCAGCCCGCCCCAAGTGATCGCGAGCTGATAGGCCGCGTTGACCTTCTGGCTGAGGCGCAGCGCGCTCAGGAGCGGCAGGAGGGCGAACAGCACCACCGCCCGCGTCGCGAGCGCCGCGAGGATCAGCGCCCCCAGCAGCCACAGATCGACGAGGTGGAAGCCCGCGAGCAGCGACGGCACGAGCAGCGAGGCGGAAATGAAGATCAGCGACCCCGCCCAGAAGCCGAGCTGCTCCCAGACCCGCTCGAGATAGAGCCAGTTGTCGGGCTCGAGCCGCGCGCGGCAGACCGCGCCGGCGGTCAGGCCCGCGCTCACCACCGCCACCACGCCGGAAACCTCGAAGATCTCCTCGCCGGCCAGGTAGGTGAGATAAGGGAGCGCGAGCGACAGCGTCGCCTCCGCCGGCTTCGAGCCGCCGAGCAGCGGCACCACCGCGCCAAACACGCGCCCGCCGACGAATCCCAGCAGGATGCCGCCGCCGAACGCCACCACGACCTGGAGCGCGCTCGCCGCGATGTCGGGGCGCGCGCCGGTCGTGAGCATCCCCAGCAGCACCGTGAACAGCACGATCGCCGCCGCGTCGTTGAGCAGGCTCTCGCCCTCGACGAGCCGCAAAAGCCGCGCCGGCGCGCCGAGATCGCGGAAGATGCCGACCACCGCCGCGGGATCCGTGGTGGCGACAATCGCCCCGACCATCAGCGCCACCACGAGCGGCAGGCTGCCGGCGAGGTTGAGGCTGAAGCCGATCCCGGCAGCGGCGACGAACACGGCGACGATCGCCAGCGTCAGGATCGGCGCGGCATCCTCGACAAGCTCGCGGATGTCGAGCGTGAGCGCGGCATGGAACAGCAGGATCGGCAGGAACACGACGAGAAACACCGAAGCGCTGAACGGCAGATGGACGAGCGGGTCGACGATGCCGCTTACCGCCTGCGTCTCGGGCGTATAGAGCAGGACCGAGGACAAGCCGCCCAGCGCGACCCCGGCCATCGCCAGAACGACGGTGTATGGAAGACGCAGCCGCCGCGCGAGGGGCTGCATCAAACTGATCAGCACCAGGAGGCCGGCGATCACCGCCGTCAAAACGGAAAGACTGAACACCGCCCCTCCTCGATCGGGGCGGCGATTATGCGGGAGCATGGCGTGATGCCGCAACGATCCGCGTCGCCGGTGCGCCGATATTCGGCCATCCGCGAGCCGCGCGACCTGCGGCGGTTCCGTTCGCGCTATGTGAAGGCGGGCGCGACCTCCGCCATGAAGCGCGCCATCTCGTCCTTCACCTGGGCGTGCGGCTTGAGGCCGAGGCTGAAATAAAGGATCACCTCGTCGAAGCCGGCCGCCTCGGCCTTGTCCTTAAGGGTATCGATGATCTGCTGCGCGTTCCCCAGGAGCACGGCGTTACCGGTGAAATCTTCGGGCCGCATCGTCCTGTAGCGCTCGACGATCGGCACGAAGTAGCGATAGTTCTCCGGCGCGGTCCGGGGATCGCCGGGAAGCGCGCGCGAGGAACATTCCTGGTGGTAGCGGAGTTGCCGCTCGCGCGCCGCGCGCTCCTCGGCCGGGGTGTCTGCGAAATGGATGAAGTAGCTGGTGACGAGCCGCCCCGGCGCGCGGCCCTCGGCGGCGCAGGCCTCGCGGTAGAGCCGCGCGGTCTGGGCGAGCCCGCCATGTACGCTCGTGGCCGCACCCGCCGCCACCACCAGCCCGAGCCCGAGCCGTGCCGCGAGCGCGATCGACGGCCGGGAGAACGAGCCGACATGGATCGGCAGCGGCCGCTGCACCGGCCTCGGCGTGATCGCCACGGCGTCGAAGGCGTAATGCTTGCCGCGATGCGTCACCGGCGCGTCGCTCGCCCAGAGACGCTGCACCAGCGCGAGCCCTTCGGCGAAGATCGCCGCGTTCTCTTCGTAGTTCGCCCCGAACGGCGCGTATTTCGGCGCGGTCGTAGCCGCGGCCCGCGGCGAAATCGACCCGCCCGCCGGACAGGAGATCGAGCGTCGCCCATTGTTCCGCGACCCGGATCGGGTGGTGCAGCGGCAGCACCGTGACCGCCGGCGCGAGGCGGATGCGCTTCGTCCGGGCGGCGACATGCGCCAGCATCAGATCGGGGCAGGAGGCGACGCCCAGCGTGCTGAAATGATGCTCGCCGATCCAGACGGAATGGAAGCCCAGCGCCTCGGCGTGGAGCGCCTCGTCGATGATGTCGAGCACCAGCGCGTTCGCACTCCGGGCATTGCCGATGTAATGATTGTCGCTCAGCGTGAAATAGCCGAATTCCATGCGCCCGCGCTCCGTTTGCGCGCCCTCATAGTCGATCCGGGGTGCGCCGAGAAGGCGGCTTGAAGCGCCGCCCGCGAGGCTGCATCCTTGGCGGGCAGAGGCGGAGGGTCAGATGGCACTGGCAAGCGCGGCGTCGCGGCTGCGGCGGCTCCTGCGGCAGGACGGCATGGTCGTGGCGCCCGGCGCCTATGACTGCATCGGCGCCAAGGTGATCGAGCAGGGAGGATTCCCCGCGGTCTACATGACCGGCGCGGGGACGGCCGCGACGCTCGGCTATCCCGATTACGGTCTCATCACCATGAGCGAGATGGCAGATAATGCCGGTCGCATCGCCGCCGCGGTGGGCGTGCCGGTGATCGCCGACGCCGACACCGGCTACGGCAACGAGCTCAACGTCACCCGCACCGTGCGCGAGTACGAGAAGCGCGGCGTCGCCGGCCTGCATATCGAGGACCAGACGTTTCCGAAGAAATGCGGCCATCTCGACGACAAGCAGGTGATCCCGTTCGACGACTACATCGCCAAGGTACGCGCCGCCGCGGCGGCCAAGACCGACCCCGACTTCCTGCTGATCGCCCGCACCGACGCCCGCGCCGTGATCGGCTTCGAGGAGGCGGTCGCGCGGATGAACGCGGCACTCGAGGCCGGCGCCGACATGGCGTTCCTCGAGGCGCCGCAGACCAAGGAGGAGATCGAGGCGGTGCCGCTGCTGCTGAAGGGCCCGTGCCTCCTCAACGTGGTTTCCGGCGGCAAGACGCCGGTGATGGATCTCGCTTATGCCGAGCGCATCGGCTTCAAGCTCGCGATCCTGCCCGGGCTCCTGTTTCAGACCGCGATGGGCGCGTTCGACGCGGTGCTGGCCGAGACCAAGGCAACGCGCCGCCATCCCGAGATGAAGGTGAGTTTGCGCGAGAAATTCCGCCGCATCGGCGCCGAGGAGTGGGACGCGCTGCGCAACCGCTTCAAGCGCCCCGAGGCGGCCGAGTAGGCGAAGGAACCACGACGAGGAGGAAGCAGCCATGGCTTCATCGAACAACACGGTCGATCCGAAGTCGGTCGGGCCCGCGATCATCGCCATTCGCGACCGGTGGCACACCAAGAACCACCCGTTCTTCCGCGCCTTCGCCGAGGGCAAGCTGCCGCTGAAGGCGATGGGGCGGTATCTCGCGCTGCACTACCAGTTCGTCGCCCGCGCGCTGCCGAGCATGGGCGTGTTCTATGCCCGCGCCTTCGGCTGCGAGGACGTGCGCAAGGCGATCGCCGAGAATGTCGCCGAGGAGGAAGGCCTGAAGGCGATCCCGCGGCCGGGCCACAAACCGCACGACCACAACGAGCTGATCTTCCGCTTCTGCCGCGCCGCGGGCTTGAGCGAGGACGAGGTGAGGGCGATGAAGCTGCCGCCCGCCTGGTGGGCGCGGGCGCTGCACTATGCCACCACCAACGCGACCGAGCCGGTGGGCGTGGCGCTCGCCATGCAGACGACGCAGGAAGGCCAGCAGCCCGCGCTCAACAGCGAGGTGGTGCTGCCCGCCTTCGCCAAGCATTACGGCTACAAGGCCGGCGCGCCCGAGATCGAGTTCTTCACCGAGCACGCAATGGCCGATGTCGAGCACAGCCGGCGCCAGCTCGATCTTTGCGTCAAGTATATCGACACCCCCGCGCTCGCGGCGCGCGCGCTCGAGGTGGCGCAGCAGGCGGTGGAGCTGCGCTGGGCCTCGATCTCCGATCTCTATCGCTCCGAGGTGCTGGGCGAGCGCGAGCTGCTGCCGGCGGGCGTCGCCTGAGGGAGGCGGCGCCGTGACCAAATCGATCGAGCACGTGCACTGGCCGGATGCGCCGAAGATGTGGATGCCCTATGCGCCGGCGATCAAGGTGAGGGGCGGCACCACCGTCTATCTCGCCGGCGTCACCGCTGCGCCGGTCTATCACCACCATCCGCACCGGCCGGAGGAGTTCGACACGATGCCGCACGACATGGAGGGCCAGGCGCGCGCCGCGCTCGAGAACCTGAAGCGCGGGCTCGCGGCGGTGGGCGCGGGTTTCGCCGACGTGGTGACGGCGGAGCGCTTCCTCACCGACATGGCGGGCCAGGACGCGCTCAATCGCGTCTGGGCCGAGTATTTCGGCGACGCCAAGCCCGCCACAACCACGGTGCAGGTGGTGCGGCTCGCTACCGACCCGCGCTGCCTCATCGAGATCAACGCGATCGCCGTGATCGACTAGGGAGAGCACGATGGCCGAGGGCCGGAGATACGAGCGCATCGCGGTCGAGGAAGGCTTCACCATCCCCGAGATCGTCGAGGAGCAGCGCAAGCTCAATGTGCAGCAGGGTCCGCCGACCCAGATGCGCATCGACACCTTCAAGGCGCTCCTCGATCTCGGCGAGGGCCGCATCCGCGCCATGGACGCGGACGGGATCTCGAAGCAGGTGCTGGTGCTGGCCGGCAACATCTTCCAGGACCTCGACCCGGTGCAGGGCGGCGAGCTTGCGGCGCTCGCCAACGACCGGCTCGCGGCGGCGGTGAAGAAATACCCGGACCGGCTCGCCGGGCTCGCCGCCTTCGCGCCGCGCAACCCCGAACGCGCCGCGCGCGAGCTCGAGCGCGCGGTCAAGACGCTCGGCCTCAAGGGCGGCATCGTCAATTCGCATTCGCGCGGCGAATATCTCGACGACAAGAAGTTCTGGCCGATCTTCGAGGCGGTCGAGGCGATGGACGTACCGATCTACATCCATCCGCGCGACCCCTCGCCGCAAATGCTCCAGCCGTTCGATCTCATCGGATTCAAGGTCGGGTGGTCCTGGGCGGTGGAGGTGGGCACGCACATCGTTCGCATCATCGCCGCGGGCGTGTTCGACCGCTTTCCGCGGCTCAGGCTCGTCATCGGCCACATGGGCGAGGGCCTGCCCTTCTGCCTCGACCGGATCGACAACCGCTATGTCTGGGAAAATGCGATGTACGGCGTCGCGCCGAAGCTCAAGCGCAAGCCCAGCGACTATATCCGCGAGAACGTAGCGGTGACGACCAGCGGGATGAATTTCCCGGCGCCCCTGCGCATGACGATGGAGGTGATGGGCGTGGACAACGTGATCTTCGCCGCCGACTATCCGTTCGAGGTGGTGCGCGACGCGGTCGAGGCGGTCGATGCGCTCGACCTCCCCGAGGCGGACAAGGAGAAGCTCTATCACCTGAACGCGAAGCGGGTCTTCGCGCTTTGACGCGGCGCCGCCGCAACTCCGAGAAGAGGAAGAGCATGTTGGGAAAAGGATTGGCCCTGGCGCTTCTTGCCACCGCTGCCGTCGTTGCCGCCGCGGCGCCCGTACCGCTGCCGCTCCCTGCCGCCCAGGCCGCGTGCGAGCCCGGGACGAAGATCGATTCCAGCACCGCCGATCAGGCGCGCAAGAAGCTCGAGGCCGCCGGCTATCGCAAGGTGCGCGAGCTCAAGAAGGGCTGCGACAATGTCTGGCACGCCACGGCGGAGAAGGACGGCGCCGAGACCGGCGTCGCGCTCACCCCCGACGGCAAGACCTATCCCGAGCGCTGATCGGCGCGAAGGCGGGCCTCACTTGTTCAGGTGGTTATAGACCTCGGGGAAGGTGTAGATTTCCTTGTTCACGAGCTCGCCGTTCTCACGCACGATCTGGCGGATATAGATCGGCTGCACCACCTCTCGCGTGTCCGGGTCGATGCGGATGGGCCCGCGCGGGCTCTCGAAGGCCAGGCCCTTGAACGCCGCCATCGCCTTGTCGGGATCGATCACGCCGCCCAATTTCTCGATCACGCGATAGATGCCGGCCATGCCGTCATAGCCCGACACCGACATGAAGTCGGGATGGAGCTCGGTGCCGAAATACTTGGCATAGTCCGCGACGTATTTCTTGTTGAGCGGGCGGTCGAGGCTCCAGGAATAGTTCTGCACCGAATAGGCGCCGATCGCGTCGTCGCTCGCCGCCTTGGCGAGCGCCGGCGATTGCGGGAAGAGGTCGGTCGCGCCCAGGATCTTGGTGCCGGCCGCCTTGAGCCCGGTCTGCACATAGAGCCGCACGAACTGCTCGGACTGCTTGGTGCTGGCGAGGAACACGAAGATCGACTCGGGCTTCGCGTCGGCGATGCGCTGCACATAGGCGGCGAAGTCGAGCCCCTCGAGCGGCACGCCGGTCTCGCCGACGATCTTGCCGCCATTGGCAGTGAAGGCCTTCTTGAACGCATCACCCGCCGCGTGGCCCGCGACGTAATCCGAGACCACGACATAGCTCTGCCTGATGCCGTTCTTTGCCGCCCATTCGCCGAGCTTGCTTTCGAGCGCCTCGAGCGTCGAGGCGAAGCGCACGAAATAGGGCGAGCTGTCGGTGATGCTCAGGGTGGCGGCGTTCATGATCACCGTCGGCTTCTTCGCCTCGGTGATGAGCGGCGCCATGGCGAAGGCGGTCGGGCTGAAATCGATGCCTGCCAGGAAATCCACCTTGTCGCGGGTGATGAGCTCCTGCACGACCTGCTTGGCGCGGTCGGGATTGGGGCCGCCCTGGTCGCGCTTGATGATCTCGATCTTCTTGCCGGCGACGGTGTCGCCATGCTCGCGGATATAGGTCTCGATGCCGTTGCCGATCTGCTGGCCGAAATCGGCGAACGGACCGGAGAACTGATCGACCACGCCGATCTTGACCGTGCCCTGGGCGCGCGCTCCGCCGGCGGAGAGCGCGATCACGGCGGCGGCGAGCGCCGCGACGCGGCATTGTGAGAGCATGGCATTCCCCCTGATTACAATTGTTTGAGATGATAGAGTGCCGGCGCGGAGGGTGTCGAGGATGAAGGCGATCATCGCCGGCGGCGGGATCGGCGGGCTGGCGGCGGCATTGAGCCTCGAGGCCGCGGGGATCGAATGCGCGGTGCTCGAATCCGTGCGCGACATCGCCGCGCTCGGGCTCGGCATCAATCTCCAGCCCAACGCGGTGCGCGAGCTGATCGAGCTGGGCCTGGGCGAGGCGCTCGCCGCGACCGCGATCGAGACCTCGACTCTGGCCTACTACAACAGGCACGGACAGCTCATCTGGTCCGAGCCGCGCGGCCGCGCCGCGGGCTATGCCTGGCCGCAATATTCGGTGCATCGCGGCGAGCTCCTGCTGCTGCTGCTCGATGCGGTGCGGGCGCGGCTCGGTGCGGCGGCGGTGCGCGAGGGCCGGCATGTCGTCGCCTTCGAGCAGGACGCGCGTGGCGTGACGGTGCAGGCGATCGATCGCGCGACGGGCGGGCCCCTGCCGCCCGAGCGCGGCGACATTCTGATCGGCGCCGACGGCATCCATTCCACGGTGCGCCGCCAGCTCTATCCCGCCGAGGCCGAGCCGGTCGCGAGCGGCAACATCCAGTGGCGCGGCGCGGTCGAGGCGCCCGCCTATCTTGACGGGCGCAGCCAGGTGATGATCGGGCATTACCGGCAGCGCATGGTGGTCTATCCGATGAGCGCCCGGGCCGCGCCCGGCCGCTCACTGGTCAATTGGCTCGCGCTGCTGGGCGGGCGGCACGATCTCGTCGCGCGCGAGAGCTGGGACCGCAAGGTGCCGAAGGAGCGGTTCTTCGCCGCGTTCCGCGACTGGAACTTCCCGTGGATCAAGGCCGCCGACCTCGTCGCCGCCACCGCCGACATCTATGAATATGCCGAGATGGATCACGATCCGCTGCCGCGCTGGAGCTTCGGCCGTGTGACGCTGTTGGGCGACGCGGCGCACGCGATGCGCCCTGTGGGCTCGCAGGCCGGCAGCCAGGCGATCGTCGACGCGCGCGTGCTGGCACAGGCGCTGGCGACGGAAGCCTCGCCGGAAGCCGCCTTGCGCGCCTACGAGGCGATCCGCCTGCCGGCGATGAACGAGGTGATCCTGCGCAACCGCGCCTATGGGCCGGAGATCGTGATGCAGATGGCGGAGGAGCGCGCGCCCCAAGGCTTTGCGCGCATCGAGGAGGTGATCCCGCGCGCCGAGCTCGAGGAGGTCGCGCGCTCCTTCAAGCAGGCCGCCGGCTTCGATCCCGAGACGCTCAACCGCCGCCCCTCGCTGAGCGTGCGGCGATGACGGGATGAAGGCATGCGGGTCGAAGGGCTCACGGTGGTGGTGACAGGCGGCGCAGCGGGGATCGGGCGCGCGCTCGCCGAGCGGTTCCATCGCGAAGGCGCCAAGGCGGTGATCGTCGCTGACATCGACGCGGCCGGCGCGGAGCGCGTGGCGCAGGCGGTGAGCGGCGCCGCCTTCGCCTGCGACGTGGCCGAGGAGGCCCAAGTCGCGCGCCTCGTCGACGAGACCGAGCGCCGCTTTGGGCCGATCGGGCTCTATTGCTCGAACGCCGGCATCTTCGGCGCGGCCGATCCGCGCGGCAATGCCGCGGGCGCGACGGACGCGGCGTGGGCGCGGGCTTGGGGGATCAACGTGATGGGGCACGTGCATGCGGCACGCGCGCTGGTGCCGCGCATGCGCGCCCGCGGCGGCGGCGCGTTTCTTCTCACCGTATCGGCGGCGGGGCTGCTGTCGCAGATCGGCAACGCGATCTATTCCGCCACCAAGCATGCGGCGCTGGGCTTTGCCGAGAGCCTCGCCATCGCGCATCGCGACGACGGCATCCTGGTCTTTGCCCTTTGTCCGCAAGGGGTGGACACCGATCTTCTGCGCGCGGCGGGCGAGGGGCCGCAGAACCTCGACGGCGTCTTGACACCCGAGGAGGTCGCGGCGAGTGTTGTCGCGGCGCTCGCGCGCGAGAGCTTCCTCATCCTGCCGCACCCTCAGGTGGCCGGCTATTTCCAACGCAAGGCCGCGGACTACGATCGCTGGATCGGCGGCATGGCGAAGCTCAGGCGCTCGTTCGCACCGAAGGGAGGATGACCATGCCCTATGCCCAGGCCGAAGGCGCGCGGCTCCATTACGAGGAGACCGGCACGGGCTATCCGATCGTGTTCGTGCACGAATTCGGCGCCGACGCGCGCGAATGGGAGACGCAGATCCGCTGGTTCTCGCGCGAATATCGCTGCATCGCCTACAACGCGCGCGGCTATCCGCCGTCGGACGTGCCCGAGAGCGATGCGGCCTACGGCTACCGCCAGGCGACCGATGACATCGCCGCGGTGATGCGCCATCTCGGCATCGCCAAGGCGCATGTCGTGGGCTTGAGCATGGGCGCCTACGCGACGCTGATGTTCGGGCTGCGCTATCCGCAGATGGCGAGCGCGCTGGTGGTCGCGGGCTGCGGCTCGGGTGCGCCGCGGTCGGAGCGCGAGGCATTCAAGGCGCGCTCGCTCGAGCAGGCCGAGGCGTTCCTCAGGGAGGGCTCAGCCAAGGTGGCGCAGCAGACCGGCGTGAGCCCGACCCGCGTGCAGCTCCAGATCAAGGACCCGCGCGGCTGGGCCGAGTTCGTGCAGCATCTCTCGGAGCATTCCGCGAAGGGCTCGGCCTACACGATGCGCAACTACCAGGCGCTGCGGCCGTCGCTCTGGGATTTCGAGGCGGAGCTCAAAGCGCTCGCGGTGCCGACGCTGATCGTGGTCGGCGACGAGGACAATCCCTGCATCGAGCCGAGCATCTTCCTGAAGCGCGCGATCCCGACCGCCGGCCTCTGGACCTTCCCGCGCACCGGGCATGCCTGCAACCTCGAGGAGCCGGCGCTTTTCAACCGCGTCGTCCAGGACTTCTTTGGCAGCGTCGAGCGCGGCCGCTGGGGCGCGCGCGACCCGCGCACCATCGACCCCGCTTATGTGCCGCGCGGCGGGTGAGCGGCGGCCGCGCGCGACGTGATCCTCGGCGTCCCGCTGCACGAGCTCCTCTGGCTCGCGGGCGCCGTCATCGTCGCCGGCATGGTGACGGGGCTGCTCGCCGGGCTTTTCGGCATCGGCGGCGGGGTGGTGATCGTGCCGGTGCTCTACGAGGTGTTCCGCGTGATGGGCGTGGCGGAGGCGGTGC
>Ga0070740_10005022_pt1 | contig 12567 bp, 8 predicted proteins | sample Coa_R2_FD_67286 | JGI IMG/M metagenome (GOLD analysis project Ga0070740, IMG submission 67286) | Surface soil microbial communities from Centralia Pennsylvania, which are recovering from an underground coalmine fire - Coalmine... | ecosystem: Environmental > Terrestrial > Soil > Unclassified ...
TCGTTGCCGACGGCCAGAGCGACACGGCACAAAGGATCACAAGAGCAAACCGGGCCTTCGCGGCGGTTTGCGTTCGCGAAATCCACATGGCGATCGCCACCGCCCCGCCGAGGAAGAAATACAGCATGAAGCGTCCAGGCAGCGCATGCTTGAGCAGCGGCAGATGCAACGCGGCGCTCCATGGAAGGGCGAGGCTTGGCTGTCCCGCAACGTGCAGCACGGGCCCGAGCGCGGCCAGACAAACGAAAAACAGGAAGGCGGCGAGAAGCTTTGCCGCAAACGTACCCCAGTCCTCAACGACGTACCACGCAATCAGAATCAGAATTGGTATACCTACAAACGCGCCATTTTCCCATGGGTCTATCAGGAAATGGCGGGCGTCAAGACCGCCGAATGAATACCTGAAATAATTAAGGATATTCGGAACTATGAATCCGGCCAGATCCGCGGAGTACGCGTCAGGTGGATAAAGAGGCTTGCTCGGCATTTGATAGGCGAACATGTAATAAAGGTAAGGACTCAGCGCAATCGCGGCGAGGATATAACAGATGAGCAGCACGGGTGCGGCGCGACGCAGTTGCCAGCGGATCGAGGAGTCGCCGAGGCACCAGGCGAGCGCGACGGCGAGCAATCCAAACAGCGTCGCTGTCGCGAGTACTTCGTTGGATATGAGGAACTGGAGCGCCAGCAGAGTAGTGAACCAGGCGGCGAAGCGGCGGCGCGAAACTACCCCAGCAGCGAAGCGAATGAACAAAGCCGCCAGAATCGGGGGCAGAAAAACCAGACTGAGGCTCAGGTGTCCGCCCAACACCTGCCCAACCTCATAGCTGGAGAAGCCGTAAAAATAACCACCGATCAAGGAAGCGACGAACGCGCCGCCTGCGGCGCGGCACAAGCAGTAGGCGGCAAATGCCGAAAGCGCCGGTCCGAGCAGCGAAAGCAGATTGTAGGACACCACCGGCCCGAAAGCATAGGTTGCAGGAAAAGCCAACAGGCTGGGCGCCGGAATGCAGGTCATCCAGGCAAGATTGGCGCCGGATGGCGCCCATACCGCCCTGGTGAGAAATGGATTGATGCGATGAATCAGCGCGTACGGCCACCACACCAACAGCCACATCATCTGCGAGGGGTCCGTACCTTCACCGACGTAAGCGGTTGCCGAATGGCGCAGCAAGTGGCGGCCGAAGAAGCCGACCGAGATGCCGACATAGACCAGCAGCGCCGCGAAATCGTTGCGTCTGGATTTGTTCACAAACAAGATGACCTGGCAGCGGTTTCGCCGTCGAACCCGGACCAGCCCTAAACACACATCTCTGCCCGCGAGTCGAACGAAATCCGCCGCCGCCAACGCGACCAGAATATGACACAAGGTGGCCGCTTTTTGCTAGATTCCTTGCTCGGTCAATCCAGGTTACAAGATTCACGGTGACCGGCCGATGAACGCAACTTCGGGCAAAGGCGAAGCAGCAATCGAGACCGCCGCCAAGGCGGACGCCGACCTTGAGGTGTCCGTCGTGCTCCCCTGCCTCAATGAAGCCGAAACGGTGGGGACGTGCGTGACGGCGGCGCTCGAGACGATGCACCGCCTTGGACTGCGCGGCGAAGTGGTGGTGGTCGACAACGGCTCGGAGGACGGTTCGCCGGAAATCGCGCGAGCGGCGGGCGCGCGGGTCGTACTCGAGCCGCGGCGCGGCTACGGCAACGCGCTGCGGCGCGGCGCCGAGGAGGCGCGCGGGGAGCTGCTCGTGATGGCCGACGCCGACGACTCCTACGATCTGTCGGAGCTGGGCCGATTCGTCGATGAGCTACGCGCCGGCGCCGACCTGGTGATGGGGTCGCGGGTGCTGGGACGGATCGAAGCCGGCGCGATGCCCTGGCTCAACCGCCGCATCGGCAATCCACTGCTGTCGGGCATCCTCAATCTGTTCTTCAAAGGGCGGGTTTCCGACGCCCATTGCGGGATGCGCGCCCTGACGCGCCAGGCCTATCGGCGGATGAAGGCGAGCGCGCCCGGGATGGAATTCGCCTCCGAGATGGTGATCAAGGCGTCGCTGGCCAACATGCGGATCGTCGATATTCCGGTCACGCTGCGGCGCGACGGCCGCGCTGCGCACGGACCGCATCTGCGGCCGCTGCGCGACGGCTGGCGCCATCTGCGCTTCATGCTGCTGCATTCGCCGACCTGGCTGTTCCTGATTCCGGGGGCCGTGCTGATGCTGCTGGGCCTGGTTCCGCTGATTGCGCTGGGCTGGGGGCCGGTGCGAATCGGCGTGCTTACCTTCGACTACCACTATATGCTGGTGGGCAGCCTGCTGAGCATCCTGGGGTTTCAGGTCGTGATGACGGGCCTGTTCGCCAAGGCTTATACGCACGGCGCGGGGTTGTACGCCGCCGATCCGCTGATCGAGAGCATGCAGCGCCATTTCAACCTGGAGCGGGGAATCGCGGTGGGCGCGCTACTGTTTGCAGCCGGCTTTGTGTTGGACCTGCGCATCCTGGTGCGATGGCTGCAAAGCGGGATGGGTGCGCTCAACGCAATCCGGCCCGCCACGCAGGCCTCGACATTGATGATAATCGGTGCGCAGACGATTTTTTCCTCCTTCTTTTTGAGCCTGCTGTGGCTGGTGCGGCCGCCCTCCGATGAGCGCTAGCGCCACAGCCCGCACCGCGCCGCTGCGGGTCGCGATCGTCTACGACTGCCTGTATCCGCACACCATCGGCGGATGCGAACGATGGTATCGCGCGGTGGCGCAGCGCCTGGCGGCGCGCCATCGCGTGACCTACCTGACCCGCACGCAGTGGAACGTGCACGAAACCCCCGACGCACCGCCGGGTGTGGAAGTGATCGGCCTTGACGGGGGACGGCAGCTTTACACCGCGTCGGGTCGGCGGCGCATCGCACCGCCGCTGCGCTTCGGAATCGCCGTGCTGCGCCATCTGCTGCGCAATCGGCGCCGCTACGATGTCGTCCATACGTGCAGTTTTCCCTACTTTCCGTTGATTTCGGCCGCGATGGCGCAGGCGGCCGGTGGACCGAAGGTCGTGACCGATTGGGTCGAGGTGTGGCCGCCTGACTATTGGCGCGACTACCTTGGGCGAGCCGGCGGAGCGGCCGGCGCCGCGGTGCAGAAGTTGTGCATTTCGCTCACCGGTCCCGCATTCACGCTGTCCACTCTGGCCGCCGAGGTTTTGCGCCAGCACGGCTACCGCGGCACGCCGGTGGTTCTCAAGGGCATCTACGACGGCCCGATCCTGCCGCCGCCCGCCGAGATGAAGCGCGAACCGCTGGTTGTGTTCGCGGGCCGGCATATCCCGGAAAAGCAGGTCAGCGTAATCCCTGACGCGATCGCAATCGCCCGCCGCCAGATCCCGGGTCTGCGCGGATTGATTTTCGGCGACGGTCCCGAGCGGCCGCGGGTGCTGAAAGAGATCGCGCGCCTGGGGCTTGAGGATGCGATCGAATGTCCGGGATTTAAGTCGTGGAAGGAAATCGACTGCGCGATGGGTAGGGCGTTGTGTCTGCTGCTCCCCTCCCGGCGCGAGGGCTACGGCCTGGTGGTGGTCGAAGCCGCCGCCCGCGGCACGCCGTCGGTCGTGGTCGAAGGCGCGGACAATGCCGCAACCAGCCTCGTCGCCGACGGTATCAACGGCTTTGTCGCGCCATCGGCGCAACCCGCCGCGCTGGCCGAAGCGATAATCCGCGCGCACGCCACCGGTCCCGAACTGGTGCACCGCACCTATACCTGGTTTCGCGCGCACGCTGAAGAACTCGGCGTGGACAGCTCGGTGGCACAGATCGAGGAGGTATACGAATCACTGGTCTACGGCCGCTGATGTCGCCACATCTGCGGCCAGGCCATATCTATCTGCAAGACCTTTCATCGGTGACGTGAGCAACAAACGCTCGCGCATCGATGCGAGGCGAGGACGCCTGCCTACTACGCTTCAAATCACCGCAAGATCCGGTTCCGGGCTTGTCCCTAATTGACGACGTTGACCGGATGGCCCTCCAGAAAGGCGCGCAGATTGGCGATTGCCGTGTCGAGCAGGCGGGTGCGGGCTTCTTTGGTGGCCCAGGCGATGTGGGGGGTCACGATACAGTTGCGGGCGTGGAGCAGAGGATGGTCGGGCGGGGGCGGCTCGACGGACAGCACGTCAACCGCGGCGCCCGCCAGGCGGCCCGCGCTGAGCGCGTCGGCCAGATCCTGCTCGACGACCAGCGCTCCACGCGAGGTATTGATGAGAATCGCGCCGGGCTTCATTTTGGCGAGCGATGCGGCATTGATGATTCCTTTGGTGCTCGGGAGTAGCGGACAGTGCAAACTGACGATATCGGACGCGGCGAGCAGTTCGTCCACTTCGCACCAGCGAAAGCCCGGCCAGTCGGGCACCGGGCTTTGCACTGCGTCGGCGGCGATCACCCGCAGACCCATCGCCACGGCGATTTCACCCACGCGCCGGCCAATCCGCCCCAGCCCGATGATCCCCATGGTCTTGCCGGCCAGCTCCCTGAGCGGCGTTTTCCAGAAGCTGAAATCTGGGCATCGCGACCACTCCCCGGCGCGGGTGGCGGCGGCGTGAATGGCCGGCGGATGGCACAGTTCGAGGATTAGGGCAAAGGTGAATTGCGCCACCGAGTTGGTCCCATAGATCGGAATATTGGTGACGGCAATGTTCAGTTCGCGCGCCGCGGCGGTGTCGACCACGTCGTAGCCGGTGGCCAGAACGCCGATGTAGCGCAGCTTTGGGAGCTGTTTGAGGATTTCTGCGGGCAGATGAATCTTGTTGATCAGGATTATTTCGGCCGGCGCGGCGCGTTCCAGGAGCAAATCCTCCGGCGTCCGATCGAAAACTTCCAACTCGCCCAACGCCCGCAGCCCCTCCCAGCTCAGGTCGCCCGGGTTCAACGAATAGCCGTCGAGTATCACTATCTTCATCAAGGTCAACCTCTGCGCGCTGGCTCTGAACCCGCAGTTTGTCTCAGTCGGGGCTGCCCTTCCATACCAACAATTTGTAGGGTCCGGCGCGGCGGCGGACTTCAAATCCCGGCGGATTGGGATCGTCCCATCGGTCCAAGAGCCGGCGCGCATCGGCAAACTCGCCCGCACTCGTCCGCTCCGGCACCGGGCGGTCGATCAGAAACGACAGCATCAGCCGCGCGCACTGCGGCACTTGATGCGTCGCCACCACTATGCCGGTTGCGTCGTTAAGCCCGCGCGCCAGGACCGCGGCCCACGCCCATTGCCGGTTGCACGACCGGCCACGGGGAATTTCCACGGCGGTCCAATAGCCCAGCGCGACGGCAAGATGCGCCGCCAGCAGGATTGCCAGTGCGCTCAGCGGCCGGCGCGCGAGCGGCTCGATCGCGAACCACAGGCAGGCCACGAGTAGCGGCAGGAGCGGGAGCAGATAGCGGGTATCGGCGTCGAACGCCCACAGCGCGTACAGGACGAAGTAAAACGGCGCCGTGGCGGCTAACACGTCGCGCTGGCGGCGCATCAGGCGCCACCATCCGAGCACGATGAGGATGAACACGGCCAGGTAGATCAGAATGTCGATGTGCAACCATTGGCCGTGACCGGCGTATGCCTTGAACATTCCGGGCACAATCAGCCGGCCGACCTCGCTGATGCGAAGGCGCAGCCCTTCGGCAACGCGTGGAAGAACAGGCGTCGCAGCGTCAAGGAAGCCGCTTAGATGCGTGCCGAACACGGCGCTGGGAGCGGTGCGCGCCGTGGCCAGGTCGTAGAGAAGAAAGGCGCCCACCCCGGCGATCGCTGGCGACGCCGCCGCCCCGATCATTGCCAGCCCCTGGGTCCATCGCAGTCGCCGGTCGCGAACCATGAGCAACGCCGCCACTGCAAAGCCCGCCGCCAGTAGAATGCCGGTCTCGCGGATCGCCACCAGTGCAATCAGCAGAACCGTGCCACTCGCGGTCAGCATAAAGCTCCGGCGCAAGGAGCCTGTTTCCAGCGCTGCGTTGAGCGTGATCACGCTCCAGATCATCACGGTCATGAAGGCGAGTTCACTCAGTGTGCGCCGGAAGTAGATCCAGAACGCGACGTTGACCATCACCAGCCCGGTCAGCAGCACCGCCGCCGTCGGCGCCAGGGAGCGGGTCCATCGATAGACCCCGGCCATGAAAATGATCGCCATCACCCAGTGCATCAGCGAGAGGGCTACAAATGGGCGGCTGGAGATCAGAAAGGCCGGGCTAATCAGCAGCGGGTAGCCGGGCGGATAACCGAGATGGATGCCGCCCAGATTGCGCAGGCGATGGGTGAGCGCGATGCTGCGGGCAATCGACAAATAGGCGACGGCGTCAGGCGTCGGATACCACCACGGGCTAATCTGGATTGCGAGCAGGATCGCGAAGGCGACCAGCCACGGCATCGGCCGGCCGCTTTGCCGGGCCAGCCAATCCTCGAGCGCCGGCGAGAGTTCAGCAGCCTTCACCGCTGGTCACCGGCACGGCTGCGGGCACGACGCCGCAAACGCTTTGATATAGCGCGATGGTCTGTTGGGCCGTGCGCCGCCATGAGAATTGACGTGCCCGGCGCAATCCCGCCTCCACCATCCGCTGCCGCAGTGCGCCGTCGGTCAGCACGCGCGTGAGCTGGGCGGCCAACTCGACGGCGTCGTGCGGGTCGGCGTACAAAGCCGCATCGCCGCCCGCTTCAGGCAGGGCGGAGGCCGACGAACAAACCACCGGCGTCCCGCAGGCCATCGCCTCCAGCACCGGCAGGCCGAATCCTTCGTACAACGATGGATAGGCGAAAACCGCGGCGCGATTGTAGAACTCCGCCAGCTCGGCGTCGGGAACGTCGGCGATGATTCGCACCCACGGCGCCAGGGAGCGGAATTGCGGCTGCGTCAGCGGATTGCTCCAGCGCCATCCTTCGCGTCCGATCACGACCAGCGTCAGCTTTTCGCCCCGGTCGTGCAGATGGCGCAGCGCGTGGAGCAGGACGATATGGTTCTTGCGCGGTTCCAGCACCCCGACGGTCAGGACGAACCGATGCGGAAGTTGATAACGGCGCACGAAATCGTCGGTAGCGATACCCGGCCTGAATGCGGCATCGACGCCCAGCGGTATGGTCACAATCGCGTCGCCCGCCGCCATGTTGGCGCTCAGCAAATCACGGCGCGTGTTGGCGGAATATACTATGATGCGGTCGCAGCGGCGCAGCGCGGCGCGCGCCAGCAGGCGGAAACCCAGCACCCGGCGCCGGGGATGCAGATGCGCAAACAGCAGCGGCGTCAGGTCGTGCAGCGTCGCCACGCGCTTGATGCGGCGCGGCAGGAAGGCGCCGCCGAACTGATTGGGATAATGCAGCAGGTCCAGCCCCAGCCGCCGGACGATGCCGGGATAGGGAAAATCGGCCAGCCCCAGCGTCCGGCTGAGCCTGGAGGCCGGCAAAAAAACGCACCTGGCGCGCGGGTGGCGATAGATGTCGAGCGTACCCGCGCCAAACCGGATGAGGAAGTATTCGTTAACGGCGTCGGCTTGGAGCAGATGCTTGATGAGCTGATAGATATAGACGCCGACGCCGCCGTTGGCGATGCGCACTTCGCCGCCGCATCCGCGCTCCATCAGACCGTCGGTGATGATACCGATTCGAAGCCGCCGCGTGGCCTCCGCCGCCGCCATCAGCCGCCACCTCCGCCGCTGCGCGCCATCGCCGCCGCACCGATCATCTTGACTGACGGGGCCGATGACGCGGAAGATTTTGCAAAACCAGGCGCCGCAGGGTGGAGGTGCGCGGCAGCGCGCGGCGCGCAGCGGCCGTCAGGGTGGCGGATATCGGTTGAACACAACAGCTTCAATGCAGGACGGTAGCTCTTCGGGTCTGGCGCTGGCCCCTCCAACCCTAAATCCCTGGCGCGGCGGCGGCAACCTGCTCTTCCTGCTGGAAAACCTGGTGCTTAAGGATTTCCGCATCCGCTACCGCAACATGTCGCTGGGGATGCTGTGGTCGATCGCCAATCCGCTGGTGATGATGGGGGTGCTGACCTTTGTCTTCACCCGCATCTATCCCAACCCCGCCATCCCGCACTTCGCCGTGTTCGTACTGTGCGGCCTGGTGCCGTTTAATTTCTACAGCCTGGCGCTCAACGCGGGCACCACTTCGCTGCTCGACAATCAGTCGCTGGTCAAGCGGGTGCGATGCCCGCGGCGGATTTTCCCGATCGCCGCGGTGCTGGCCAACTGCCTTCATTTCCTGATCCAGATCGCGCTGCTGCTCGCCATTGCTTTCATGTTCGGATACCGGGTCAACCGTTTCTGGCCGTGGCTCGGATTGATCTGGGGGCTGGAAATCCTGTTCATGTGCGGGCTGGCCCTGATCACTGCCGCCCTGGATGTCTATTACCGCGACGTGCGCTACCTGGTCGAGGCGTCCAACGTGGTGATGTTCTGGATGGTACCGATTTTCTACTCGCTGGAAATGGTACCCGAGCGCTTGCGCCTGTTCTACCTGTTAAACCCGATCGCGGCGGTGGTTGTGGCCGGACGCCAGGTGCTGCTGCACTCGCGCGCGCCCGACCCGATGGTGCTGTTTGCGATGACGATCGTATCGCTGGGCTGCCTGGGCCTGGGATTCACCGTGTTTGGCCGCCTTGAGCGCAACCTTGCGGATAACCTGTAGCGATGAACCCCAACGCCGCCCTCCCGTCCGCCGCCGCGCACGACCGCGGCGCGCCCGCCGCAACCCAGGCGCGGGCCGCGCCGGTGCCCGCTCCGGTGCTGCGTTTCGACAAGGTGTCGAAGACCTACGCTCACGGTGCGTCGCGCACGCTGTTGCGGCGCGGCCTGATGGCGTGGCTGACCGGGACGCGCAGTGACGTCTTTTATGCCCTGCGCAACGTGTCCTTCGAGCTGAGCCCGGCCACGAGCCTGGCGGTGGTGGGCGCCAACGGCGCCGGCAAGAGCACGCTGCTGCGCTGCGCCACCGGCATCTCGACCCCCGATGCCGGGCGGGTTCAGGTGCGCGGCACAATCGCGGCCCTGATGGAACTGGGCGCGGGGTTCCATCCCGACCTGACCGGAGCGGAAAACGTGATGCTCAACGCGTCGCTGCTCGGGCTGACGCGACAGCAGACTTACGCGCAGTTCGACCGCATCGTGGAGTTCTCCGGGCTGGCCAAGTTCATCGACGAGCCGCTGCGGACCTATTCCAGCGGGATGGTCCTGCGGCTGGCGTTTTCGGTCGCGGTGCGGGTCGATCCGGACATCCTGGTGATCGACGAAGTGCTGGCGGTGGGCGACACCGAGTTCCAGGAAAAATGCATCGCGGAGATCATCGGGCTCAAGCAAAGCGGCAAGACCCTGATCTTCGTGGCCCACCAGTTGGCGCTGTTGCGCCAGCTTTGCGAGCAGGCGCTATGGCTGGAACACGGCGAACTTAAAATGTTCGGTCCCTCGGCCGAAGTGATTGATGCGTACGAGGCGGCGCCGCCGCCGGCCAGCCTGTAGCTGCGCCGGTCGCCGCCAGACCGCCTACTCGTTGGCGGACAGTGAAAATGAGTAGGTGTTGAAGCGCTCTCCGCTGGTCCAGGCGGAATAGCGGTAGTCGAAACCTAGGTTGACGCGGCGCAGCAGCGGCACGCCGGTTCGCGCCAGATTAAATTCGAATCCCGCACCGCCCTGCCCGCCTTCATAAAGGTTGGCTGCCGCATCGACCGGCAGCTTGCGCAATTGCAGCACCTTGGAGGGCAGGCTCTGCCCGATAAAGGCGGGCGCCGACTCGATCACGTCGCCCCAGATTCCGGGACCGCCGATCACATAGGGACGCAGTCCCCATCGCGCCCAGCGGTTGAGCGAATACTTCATGCCGATCCATCCCGAGAGCATGGTCTGGCGATAGTCGAGCCTGAACTTTTGAAACAAAACGTCGGAGAAATCGCCTACATGATCGGTATCGCTGCGAGCGATGCCGACCGAGATTTCAGCGCCCAGATCGCCGAACGGAATACCTTCGGCCTCGCGCGCCAGGGTGTGGTCGAAGTAAAAGCTGTAGAAAAATCCGCCATGGCGTTGCATGTAAGGGAAATCCTGGTAGCCGACCCGCGTGCCCCACTGCGAAACAGGCGTTGACCGCGCATCGCGCTCCTCCAAGCCTTCGGAGGAAAGCGGCCTTGCAGCGGACGCAAGCTGCGGGTCCACGCGGGCCTTGAGCGCGGCGTCCTGCTGTTTTTGACGATCAAGCTGCGTCTGCACCGCCTGCTTTTCGCGCCGCAATTGTGTGAGTTGCTCTTCGACTTCGCGCAGCCGGGCCTCCAGCCGATCCATCCGCAATGAAAGATTCGCGCCGCTCTCCGCGACAGGCTCGGCTGCGCCGGTCCGGGGCGGCAACAACAGCGCCAGCGCGCACAGTGGGAGCAGCAGCCGGCAGCCTCTGGCCTTGCTTATCGCGCGGTCCATCGGAGCGCCTCTCAGTAAGGAAAAATGTAGGGGGTGGGGGTGGTCGTCGGGGTCGCGGCAGCGGTCAGCATGAACGCCCCGCCGGCACCGTTGCCCGAACTGGTGTAGGGTACGAACGGTGGATTGAACGCCTGGACGAAGGCGGGGCCGGGGACCGCGCCAGACGGTACGGCGAAGGTGAATTGGTCCTCGCTGATGACGTCCAGTGCGATCTTCGGCGCGCCCTTGGCGTTCAAGCCGCCCAGATTGACCACGCCTGCGCCTTGGGTGTTGAACAGATTTATCACGGTCAGAGTGGAGAATCCGGTTCCGTGGACGGTGATGGTTTTGCCTGATTGGCTCACCGAGTTGACCGCAATCGCACTGCCGATCGGCACCGACACCGCGTTGCTCTTGTCGCTGTACGTATGCGCCGCGCCGGCGTTGCTGATCACGAAGGCACCCGGACCGGTGGCCGGAGAATTGGGCATCCCCTTGGCCGGGACTACCAAGGTGAGTTGCGTCGCGGTCAGCCCCGGGGCGCCCGGGTTGAGGAAAAACGGGCCCACTTTGCCCCCGGTGCAGGCGCAGAACAGGTCAATGGCGACGCCGTAGGTAGTATCGAAGCCGCTCCCGCCCAGCTTGACCGTACTTCCTTGCGGGACAACCGTTTGTACGTTGTCGGTGGCAAAGCTCGGATCGGAGCTGGTCGGCGCCAGACCCACGCCGTTAATCGTGGTCAGATCGGGAAAACCGGCGGCCGGTGAGCCCATCAGCAGCGCGGAGACCGGGTTGGAGGCCAAAAATCCTTCGTCGGTATTGACCACCTGAACCGACACGAAGCCATCGCCCGGGCTGACGCTGGCCGGCACCGCGACCGTGAGCTGAGTGGGGCTGAACGGGGGAGCGGGAGTCAGCGGTCCCGCGTTGTGCGGCCCGTTGGCGGTGGCGACGAAGAAGTTGACCACCGAACCCCCGGTAAAGCCGCTGCCGTTGATAACAAAGTTCTGGCCGATGAAGATCGTCGACGGAACGCTGGTGATTACCGGCGCGGTGGCTTTGGGTGTCGCGGTTGGCTTGGGCGTGATCGACGCGCTGGTGGGAGCCGGGGTCGGGGTCATGCTCGGCGTCGAAGCCGGCGTCGGAGTTGGCGTGGTGACGGGCGCATTGGCCGTAAGGTAGCCGAACAGCCCGTTGGCCTGGCCGTTGGGGCCGGCCGCGAAATACATCGCGTTGGGATTGGTAACTCCGGTGGCACCCGCACCCGCCACCAACGCCCATAGCCCGTCGATCTTGATCGCGGCGCCCTTGGAATCCTGCAGTTGACCCAAGAAGGTCCCGGTCGTTTGATTGAACGCGCTGATGGTGCCGTTGCCAAAGTTGCCGATCAGCAAATCGTTGCTGAAGGCGCCGAAACTTGCCGGCGCCGTTACCACCGCCCACGGCTGATTCAACGTCCCGCCGGTGGCGAAGCGCCGCACCATCACGCCCTGCGGCGTGAATTCATCGACCACGCCATTGGGCGTAAAGGCCTGGGCGTAGGTGACGTAGAGGTCGCCGTCGATGTTGGCGATGCCAAACGGGGTCAACCCGCTGGGCAGACTGGGATCGACGAATCCGCCGGTGGTCTTGAACGGTTTGAAGCTGCCGTCGAAGACGTCAATCCCACCCACGGAATTGGCCGCATAAAGAAAGGTGGTGCCGCCGATCATCGCCGTAGCCAGGCCGGTGTAGCGTGCGGTCATCGAATTGTTGACCATCGTTACCGCGGTGGAGCCGGTATTCCATCCCGAGATCGTCCCGTCCAGGCTATCGAAGATGAACAAAGCGGGACTGGCGTCGGGCAGCATGAATTCGCTGGTGGAGTTAGTCACGATACCGGTGGGCCGCGACGCTCCCGCCCCGCCAGCGGGCGGCGGAATCGTGACGAAGGGCAGGCCTGCCATAATGTTGCCCTGGCCGTCGATCAGCTCCGAAACCCCCGAGCCTTCGTCGTTTATCCAGAACGGCGCGCCATTAAAAAACGCCATCCCCCAGGCGTTAACCAGCCTGGCGTCAATTTTAGTGCCGGGCACGCCATTGTCGGACAGCAGGTTGGTTTGCGTGTAGGAGTTGCCGACCGCCCCCTTAGACGTCCGCCCAAAGGCCAACATCAGCACGACCGC
>Ga0070740_10005023_pt1 | contig 12565 bp, 5 predicted proteins | sample Coa_R2_FD_67286 | JGI IMG/M metagenome (GOLD analysis project Ga0070740, IMG submission 67286) | Surface soil microbial communities from Centralia Pennsylvania, which are recovering from an underground coalmine fire - Coalmine... | ecosystem: Environmental > Terrestrial > Soil > Unclassified ...
ATTCGCCGGCCCCTTTGTACGCAAGCGCTAAATCATATTCGTTGGCGTAATTCGCCGGATCAATCTCGTACGCAGCGCGGAGTGGCGGAATCGCTTCGCGATAGCTCTTTATGCGCAGGCAGTATTTGCCAAGCTCACGGTTGGCCGCAAAACTTTTTGGCGATTGAGCTGCCGCCGCTCGTAATCCGGCCTCCGACTCACCCGCCGGCGAAGCTCCCGATGCGCCACCCTCCGGATTCGCAGGCTTGAGCGAGGTGGTCTCGCGCGCAAGCGCTTCGCTGGTTCGCAGTGTCACATCCGATCCGTGGCCGCCCGCTGCTGTCCAGTCAGTAATGCCGGCCACCGTGAAGTTAGGCTTGTCAGCGAATGTCATCCCCTCTGAAGATGAAGCCGGGCCGCTCGCAGCATCTGTTGTCTCGATGACCAGTGTGAGATTGACATCGCCCGCCTGCGCATTGGCAGTAACAGCCTTGCTGCTTAACCCTGATTTCTCCGCATGAATACGATAGGTGCCGGCATGGAGATCAGCGATAAAAAAACTGCCGTCATCCTTTGTCGTCGTTTGAATATCTGCATCGCCGCCTGCCTGTTCAAGGCGCACCGATGCGCCGGCAACCGGCTTACCCAATGAATCCAGAACCACCCCGTGAATCGCTGCTTGGCTTGGTGGTGTTTGAGAAGCTTTTTGCCCTAGAGCCCCAACAGCCGTGAGCATGAGCACGAAAATAGCAGCGCGGAATGGCACGGCCGCGAAAGATATGTATTCAGAAAAACGTGCTTGTCCGCGGGAACCATGCATAACCAAATCGGCCTGAGTATCTTGTGTGCATTCTACCCTGCGAGCGAAGGATTTCTATAGCTGTAAACCGCCGTCATCCGATGACAGAAGAGCAGCATGAAGAGTGGGAAAGAATCTTAACCATGCCGAGAGAATATCCGTATTGATACGTTTAAAAATTACGATTTAATCCATTGCAATTTATCTATACTGATCTTACGAAACATCCCGCTGTTCCATGAACTTCAGGCCATCGATGAGGAGAAGAATGTCGTCCACCCCTGCGCGTATGTTTGCCCTTTTGCTCTGCGTCATAGTCCTCAGCATCTTCCAGGCAGAAGCTCAGGTGTCCGCGAATCTGTCAGGACGAGTCGCTGATCCATCAGGCGCAACGATGGCCGGGGCTTCCATCACTGCTACCAATCTCGATACGGGAATTTCGCGTGCCGCCCAGACAAATCAGGCTGGAGAGTATCGGTTCTTTGAGCTTCCTGTCGGCCGCTATGAAGTCCGCGCCGCAAAAGACGGCTTTGCCGAGCAGGTACGTAAAGGCATTCTTCTGGTTGTTGGTCAGGACGCAACTGCTGACCTGACTCTGCAGGTAGGGCAAGTCAAACAACAGGTGACTGTCGATGAAAATGTTCCTGTTGTCGATGTGACTGCGCAGGACATTTCAGGGCTGGTCGCCGAGCAGCAGGTGAAAGAGCTGCCTCTGAATGGCCGCAGTTACGACCTCCTGCTGACCCTCAATCCCGGCATCGTAAACTTCACCTCGCAAAAGACCGGCGGCATCGGCGTCTCCAATTCAACCACCGGCAACAACTTCGCCGTCTCCGGCAACCGTCCGCAGCAGAACCTGTTTCTTCTCAATGGAGTCGAGTTTACCGGCGCTGCCGAGAACAACATGCAGCCCGGCGGCCCCAGCCAGCAGCTGCTCGGCGTCGAGGCTGTCCGCGAATTCAACGTGCTTCGCGATTCCTATGGCGCTGAATACGGAAAGCGTCCCGGCGCGCAGGTCATCATCGTCACCCAATCCGGAACAAACCAGTTGCACGGCTCCGCATATGACTTCCTGCGAAACAATGTTCTCGATGCGCCGAATTACTTCGATCAGGGATCAGCCCCTCCATTTCAGCGCAATCAGTTCGGCGCGTCGCTTGGCGGACCGCTGCGCAAAGAGAAGACTTTTCTCTTTGCAAATTACGAAGGGTATCGCCAGCATCTCCATCAGACATCCGTGGCTTTCGTGCCTGATCTCGCTTCGCGCGCCGCAGCAGTAGACAGTGTGAAGCCGCTCCTTGACCTATGGCCAACCCCTCCGCCGGATGCTCCCGACTTCAACGGCATCGCCGAGGTTTTCAGCAGTCCGCTGCAAACTATTCGTGAAGATTTCGGGACCGCGAGGCTCGATCATACGTTCTCTCCAAACGATCTGCTCTCCGCGATCTACACTATGGATGACGGTTCCGACTTCACACCGACCACAGCCAATCCCTACAGCACTGACATCCTCACTCTGCGCGAGCAGGTGCTCAGTCTCGAAGAAACTCATATCTTCTCGCCTTCGTTGCTGAATCTGGCTCGCGTGGGCTATTCGCGTGCAGGCTATTTCTTTACCGGAGAACCGACACCCGGCACTCCCGCTGCGAATGTTCCCGGCTTTCTCGCCGGACGCCCCGTCGGGGCAGTGGTTGTCGGTGGAAGCGCGGCCTCCAATCCCCAGGCCCAGGTCGGCCTTGCGGGAAGCAACAATGGAAGCAATCTTCCCATCGTTCGCAACCTCTATACGTTTGAAGACCGCGTGACTTGGTCGCATGGCCCGCATCAATTCAGCTTCGGCGCATGGTTCCAACCCTTTCAGTCAAACGAAACCATCAATCTCAGCCAATACGGACAGGCAACATTCACCAGTCTCCAGACATTCCTCGCAGGAACCACCAGTAGCTTTCTCTATAGCCCGTCGCCAACTGAAATGAACTGGCGCTCACTGTTCGGCGCACTCTATGCGCAGGACGTAATTCGTCTGAATCCGAAGCTGACGTTGAGTCTGGGCTTCCGCGGAGAATTCTCAACCGGCTGGAATGAAGCCCATGGTCGCGCAGCGAATTACACCTTCACAAACGGCGTAATTTCCAGCCAGCCCCACATCGGAGACAATGCCTTCACCGTCAACAATGCTAAATTTCTCCCGGAACCGCGCATCGGTTTGGCCTGGAGTCCACTCACCGAAAAGACCGTAGTCCGCGCCGGCTTCGGAATCTATAACGAATTGCTCGACGATCTCGGATACCGCATGGACCAGAATGCGCCCTTCAATCCCACGTATAGCGTCGCTTCGCTGCCGGTATCCAAGCTGCCCATCGATCCCCAGGCCCCGCCCCCGGCAAAAGCTTTGCTCGTTCCCGGAGGCGTACAGCCCGACGTCAAAATGCCCACGCTGCTCTCCTACTCTCTTCGTGTCGAGCAGGAAATCACGCCGAACACTTCTCTGATCGTGGGCTATCTTGGCTCGCATGGCTATCGCCAGTTGATCGGCATCGATGGCAATCAGCCGGTTCCGACAATCTGCCCCGCATCGCCGTGCCCAACCGAATATCCTGCCAATTTTCCGGCGCCGCTGGCGCACTCACCTGTGCCTGCCGGGTCCTTCTACATCCCGGCAGGCACGCCCAAAGCGAATCCGACACTGGCAAATACCTGGACGTGGTTCTCAGCCGGACACAGCAGTTACAATGCGCTGGAAGTGGACTTGAATCATCGCTTCAGCCATGATCTCTCGCTGCGCGGTGTCTACACCTGGTCAAAAGCCCTCGATAACGGAGATTCGCTCAACGCAACAGCAGCTGGAAATGCTCCGGGCCTCGTATCAAATCCATATGACTTACACGCCGATTGGGGCCCTGCCACTTACGACGTCAGGCATATCGGTGTCATCAGCGCCGTTTATATGCTGCCCTTCGGACGCAACAAATCGTTCGCCAACAGTCTCTCCGGTTTTGCCAACACAGCCGTAAGCGGCTGGTCCGTGAACAGCATCGCTACGATCCAATCCGGATTCCCATTTACTCCACAGCTCAGCTACAACCCATCCAACAATGGAGACACCCGCAATCCGGTCAGGCCATTTGCCAATCCAAATTTCAGAGGCTCCGCAATCATCGGCAGGCCCTCACAATGGTTCAATCCCGATGCATTCCTTCAGCCGCCTCCAAACAGCGGTTTCTACGGCAATTTAGGACGTGACACGCTGATCGGTCCGGGCCTGGGCACATGGGACTTCTCCGCCGTAAAAAATACTGCACTGCGTGAGCGGCTGACACTCCAATTCCGGTCTGAAATTTTCAACCTGCTGAACCGCGCCAACTTCAACACGCCGAATCTTATTGTCTTCACCCCATCCGGAGTTTCCGGAACAGCAGGAGCAATCTCCAGCACCACGACCACTTCGCGACAGGTCCAGTTCGGCTTGAAGCTGCTCTGGTAAATGTCAAAAGTGCCGGGGGAGCGAGGTCAAACCACTGGCCTCAGGTTGAGATACTGCTTGAACCACCTGAAACGCGCAATTGATACGTAAAATGCTGCCGAAACGGCACCTATTCGCCTGGGAGTATCCAAAAAAAAGCACGCCTGTTGCGAGGCTGCGGAAAAACTCGTGTTTGGTAAAGCTTCCTAAGGGCATGGCTTCAGCCGCTGAGGTAACGAAATCTCCGCTCAGAAGGCTTTTCCGCAGCTTCTAATATCTTATTTCAGATAATTTTCTCTGACTAAGAAGTCGCTCCCCAGCCGCTCCAGTCCAGTTTGTCTTCGCGCTCGCGCTTTTCATCGAATCGAAATGCGGTCTTAAAATCAGCCCTCCTGTACCGCGCTGCGAAACAAGCTTGCCGAAATGCCGACTTTGTTCTTGACAGCTCCATATTCACTCCACGAAACTGTTCGCGCTTTGAATGTGGTCAGACCTCGAATCTCTATCCTTAAAGTTTTTCTGCCTGACTTCATGTTGCAAAGCACCGTCAGAGCAGCGACACAGATCGCTGCCGGACGGATGAAGGTGCAAATCCAACATTTGCGTTCTTCTAAAAAATGACCGCAGATCGATTTCCGGGAGGCTCACAATGCACACAAATCTTTCGGCAGCGGCAATACTGCGCAGACTTCGTCCAATCGGGATTTTGTTGATCGCTGGAACCATTTATATGCCGCCGGCCAGACCCCAGGCTGCGGGCACCGCAAGCATTCAGGGAACCGTCACTGATCAGACAGGCGCCGTAGTCCAGAATGCCGCCGTCACCATCACTGACAATGCAACCGCCGTGAAGCACAACACCGCAACCGGCGCGGACGGTCTCTACAGCTTTCCCAATATTCCCGTCGGCGTGTATACGCTTGATGTCATTGCTCCCGGCTTTCAGCATTACACCCAGGCCAACATTGTTCTTGAGGTCGGCAGCAGCATCAGTGTGAATGCGGCTTTAAGCATTGGCGCCGCGGACCAGCATGTCGAGGTCAAAGCCGAAGGACTCGCTCTGCAGACAGAAGACAGCTCTTTCAAGCAGACTATTGACCAGCAGACGGTTACCGAGATGCCGCTCAATGGACGTCAGATGACAGCCCTCATTACTCTTTCAGGCGGCTCAACGTCGGCTCCAGCCGGCGACTTTACCGGCAGCAAATACTCCTATCAGACCATCTCCGTCTCGATCGCAGGCGGCATGGGCAACACAACCATGTGGCGGCTGGATGGCGGCGACAACAACGACTACATGGCCAACGGCAATCTTCCGTTTCCGTTTCCGGACGCTGTCAGTCAATTCAGCGTAGAGTCCACCGCGTTGAGCGCGTCCAATGGTCAACACACTGGAGGCTTGGTCAACGTCGTCACCCGCTCTGGAACGAACCGTTATCACGGATCAGCCTTCGAGTTCATTCGCAACAACTACATCAATGCCACAAACTTCTTCTCCACCTCGAAGGACACACTGCACCAGAACCAGTTTGGCGGCACCTTCGGAGGCCCGATTCTGAAAGACAAGCTCTTCGCCTTTGCCGGATATCAACGCACTCAGGCAAAACAATCTCAGGCGGCAACCCAGGCCCATGTACCGACTGCGGCAAATCTCGCAGGCGATTTCTCCGTTACAGACGGGCCGAACTGCACATCAAATGGAAAATTTCTTCAACTGGTCGATCCACTGACAGGCGCGAAGCTGGACAACGATAAATACCCCAGCCCGCCCGCCTACAATCAGCAATCGCTCAACCTCATGAAATATCTGCCCGCAATTAACCCCGCAGTTGATACGCAAAATTGTGGACTGGTCTCCTACGCCATCCCATCACAAATTTCAGATAACCAGTTTGTCACCCGCGTCGACTACACCATCAATCCAAACAATAACCTCTACGGCCGGTATTTCATTGACGGCTATCAGGCCCCGGCCTTCTTTTCACCCACTAACATCCTCATCACCACTCAATCCGGAAACCTGCAGCGTGTGCAGTCCTTTACTCTGGGCTGGGCGTATACCATCAGTCCGAGAATGGTGAATACCGCTCATGCCACTTTGCTGCGTCGCCGCAATAATCGCGGATATGCCGGCAACGACATCAACGCAGCAACCCTCGGAGTCAATCTCTATCAGGCTGTGCCTAACGGACTCCAATTGGCGGCGACCAACAAATTCACTATTGGCGGAGGCACAAACTCCGTCTCGCACTTCAATGACAACTCTCTTGCCCTTGCCGACGACATCACCATGCTGCGCGGCAAGCATCAGTTCGTCTTCGGTGGAGAATACGTCTGGAACCAGCTCAATATCTCCAACGCGTTCCAGTCCAATGGCAACTTCACCTTCGGCGGCATCTACAGCGCGAATGGCCCGAATGGAGGAACCGCCGTTGGCGACGCCAACCTGGACTTCCTCATGGGCGCAATGAGCGCTTTTCAACAGAGCAAAATGCAGCAAAACGCGCTGCGCGGTCCTATTCCCAGCTTGTATTTTCAGGACACATATCACGCTATGAAGCGGCTGACCCTGCTGGCTGGCCTGCGCTGGAGTCCGGAATACCTTCCCGTGGATGTCTTCAATCGCGGAACCGTTTTCGATATGACCGCATTTCTGGCCAATCAGGTCAGCTCCATTTATCCAAATGCGCCGGCCGGGACGTTCTTCTATGGCGATAAAGGCGTTCCCCGCCAGTTCACAAAAAACTCACCCTGGCAGTTCTCTCCAAACGTGGGTATGTCCTTTGATCCCTTTGGTGATGGTAAAACCGTGATTCGCGCAGGTGCGGAGTTGGCCTATGACATGGTGAATTTCTTCACCGGCCAGCGCACGCAGCAGAATCCGCCCTTCGCCACCAATATCAGCCAGTCGCAGACCTCGACTTCCGGTCCCCTGAGTTTCTCAAGCCCATGGTCTGTCGGCGGAATCACCTCGAATCCATTTCCGCAACCCGTTATTCCCACGCCTTCCCAGGCGCTGTTCTTTCCGCAGTCTCAGTACATCGTGCTGCCTCCTCACTTCAAGCCCTCTTACACGGAGCAGTGGACAGCCAGCGTACAGCGCGACCTCGGCAGGGGATGGCAGCTTCAGGTTCAGTACATCGGTAGCCACACAGTGCACGCTCCCATGGGAACGCCGATTAACCCAGCGGTTTACGTCCCGGGTGTCTGGGGTGCTGGAGGCACGGGTTGCACCGGCGTCATAACCACAGGCCCTGCCGGAAAGCCGGCAGGCAAACCCGGAACCCCATGTTCCACCACAGCTAATCAGAATCAACGCTTCCTCCTCACCACGCTGAATCCCGCGGAAGGCAATCAATACCAGGGCGGTGGCGGCGGGTCGGTGCTCGTGAACTATGCCGGCATGGCCAACTACAACGGTCTCATCACTACCGTCCAGCACCGTCTCTCTTCGAATTTCAGCCTGCTTGCCAATTACACCTGGTCGAAGTGTCTCAACGTTGCCGACGCGCAGGGCGATCTTGCCGGAACGACCGTGCAAAATCCCTACAACCCCGGAATGGACTACGGCCCATGCGGCTCCGACTTCCGCAATGTAGAAAATATCGTTCTTGTCACCCGAAGCAACTTCAGCCTTCCGCGGTTCGCTTCTTTGCTGGTCAACAACTGGGAGTTCGCTCCTCTGGCGCATATCGTCAGCGGTGCTCCATTCACCGTAACCGCCGGACAAGACAATTCATTCACCAACGTAGGTAACGACCGTCCAAATCTGGTTTCCGGAGTCCCGGTCTATCTTCATCACGGCATACGTTCCGGAACCGGCGCGTCTAACCGTGGCTATCTCAATCCAGCCGCTTTCGCTCAGGTCACTGCCGGATGTCCCACGCCGATCTCGCCGGCCACCTGCTCTGGATATGGAACCTACGGAAACATTGGCAGGAACTCTTTTCGCGGACTCACGAACTATCAGTTCGATGCTCAAATCTCCCGCACCTTTCCAATTCACGAGAGCCTGTCTGCTATCTTGCGTCTCGAAGCCTTCAATGTGCTGAATCATCCCAACTTCAACATCCCAACCGGAAATACAACGGGCACCCTCGGCGGAACAACAGGACAAGCCGGAGTCCTGACATCCTCAACCTTCGGCCAGGTCTCAACCACACAAAACCAGGCCAGAATATTTCAGGGATCGGTGAAAATTACTTTCTAGCCCGGAACTTCGTCTCCCTGAGAAAGGACCTTTCAATTCCCGTATCCTTATATCGATTCGACAACTAAACCACGGAGTCAAGGAATGACAATACAAGACAGCAATCGCAGAGACTTTCTGAAGATCGGTGGAGCAGCGCTGGCAACAGCGGCAGTCTCATGGAATGCGAAAAGCTATGCGCGTGTCATCGGCGCCAATGATCGCGTCGGAGTCGGAGTCATAGGCTGCGGCGACCGCATGAAGCAGTCCTTGATTCCTGCCTTCCATCAAAATGCGCAGGACATGAATTTTGAGCTCGTCGCCGTCTCCGATATCTGGAACAGACGACGCGAGGAAGGCGCAGCCTACATCCAGAAGATTTGCGGCGGAGGTTCCATTGCTCCGGTCCGTAATAATGACGAACTCTATGCCCGCAAAGATGTCGATGCTGTCCTCATCGCCACCGCCGACTTCCAGCATGCTCTGCACGGCGTCGAAGCAGTCAAAGCCGGACGCGATGCTTATGTCGAAAAACCTACGGCACATACGATGGCTGACGCAAAAGCCTTTCGCGATGCCGTAAAACAGACGGGCAAAATCGTCCAGGTGGGCACGCAGCGCCGCAGCACGCCCAGTTATCAAAAAGCAGCCGAGTACATCAAGTCCGGCAAGTTCGGCGACATCGTCATGGTCGAAATGACCTGGAACGTGAACCAGCCCGGACGCTGGCGCAGGCCCGATGTTGTGCCTCTCCTGAAAGAGCAGGACACCGACTGGAAGCGTTACCTCATGAACCGCCCGTATGAGCCCTTCAACGCGCGAAAGTATCTCGAGTTCCGTCTCTTCTGGCCATACTCTTCCGGTATTCCCGATCAATGGCTCGTCCATCAGATCGACACCGTGCACTGGTTCACCGGCTATCCGCATCCGCGCAGCGTTGTCGCCAATGGCGGCATTTACGCGTGGAAAGACGGCCGCAAAAACTGGGACACCATGACCGCTGTCTTTGACTACGGTCCACTCGATGATCCGTCCAAAGGCTTCCAGGTCCTCTACACTTCGCGCCAGACAAACTCCGCCGGAGGCGTCAAAGAAATCTACTACTCCGTCGGCGGAATGCTCGATATGGACAAGCAGATAGTCACCTCCGAAGGTGGCCTCAAAGCGAAAGCAGCCGCCGAAATGGGCATGAAGGAAGACCTGCTGCCAACCTTTTCTTTGGGCGAAGCGCAAAAAGCGGAAACATCCGCGAACACCGGGGCAGACCCGATGACCTCCGCCAACGTTCGCAATTGGATGGAGTGCGTCCGCTCACGCAAGACGCCGAACGCCGGCATTGACGCGGGTTACAGCCACTCCATCGCGCTCTGCATGAACGTCGCCGCCATCCAGACCGGCGAAAAAGTCACCTTCGACGACAAAACGCAGCAGGTGCTGGTCGGAGGCAAGCCCTATGCCGGCTAGAGCCTCTCTGTTCGTGCTCTGTTCGCTGTTGCTTTTCGGATCCAATAACAACGTACTGGCAAAGCAATCGGAAAAGGGAGTGCAGGTAACACCAAACGAAGCGCAACGGCGCGTCGATATCACCATCAACGGCCAGCCGTTTACTTCGTATGTTTGGCCAACCTCGCTTAAAAAGCCGGTGCTCTTTCCCCTTATCGCTCCCGGCGGAACAGAAGTCACGCGCGGCTATCCGCTCACTCCGCACGCCGGCGAGCGCGTCGATCATCCGCATCACGCCGGAATGTGGTTCAACTACGGCAACGTCAACGGCTTTGATTTCTGGAACAACTCCGACGCCATCAAGCCTGAAAACCGCGGCAAGATGGGGTCCATCTATCAGGAAAAAATCCTTTCAACAAAAAGCGGCGGCGACCGCGGCGAACTGGTTGTCGAAGCCGTATGGATCACCGGCGCAGGCGAAAAAATTCTCGATGACACCACGCGCTACGTCTTTTCTACGCAGGGAGACGCGCGCGTCATCGACCAGATCACAACACTCAAAGCTCTCGACCGCGCCGTCTTCAACGACGACAAGGAAGGGCTCCTCGGCATCCGTGTTGCCGGCTGGCTTGAATCTCCAACGGAAAAAGGTGGTGTCTTCACCGATGCCAACGGAAACCCCACCAAAGTAGCCGATGCCGGTTCTCCCGGTGCCAGCGGAATCTACCTGACCAGTGAAGGCAAACGCGGCGATCAGGCCTGGGGGACGCGCGGACGCTGGTGCACGCTCACCGGCTCCAAAGATGGCAAGACCGTCGCCATCGCCATCCTCGATCACCCTGAAAATCCTGGCTACCCAACCTACTGGCATGCGCGCGGCTACGGATTGTTCGCCGCAAATCCTCTGGGCAGAAAAATCTTCGACCCGAAGCAGCCGGCTTTCAACTACACCATAGAGAAGGGACAGTCCGCGACATTCCGTTATCGCGTGCTTCTATATCCGCGCGCCGTCACGCCGGAAGAAATGAATCATCAGGCCGATGTCTTTGCTTCAGACTATCGCTAGGGATTGTTCGGTCGTGAATTCAGCAACAACACTGTCATCCTGAGCGCAGCGAAGGACCTGCTCTTTCATCAATCTCGGCTGATAATTCACCCGGACTTGGGTGCGTCTTCATACCTCAACGACCTCACCCACCATACATAGCATGCTATTCCTGCAAAGCAGATAAGCGCCGTAAGCGAGAAAGCAGGAATGAAGGAATCAAACCGCCTGACCAGCCATCCGGTGATAACCGGCCCAAGAATTCCGGGTAAATTCCCAATGAAGTTCTGGAAACTGGCATAGCTTCCAACCTGGCCCGGTGCGGCGCATTGCTGGGGAACAACAAGAACTCCGGAAACCGCCACGCCCGAAAGCGCAGAAATATAGAGAAGCAGGAAGGCTAGATTTCGGTCTGCCGTGATGCATGCAGGCACAATAAGCAATCCAATCAAAAAACCAAGAACAATAACAGACTTGGTTGCCCGCGTCACCGACCATCCATGCCTCTGAAGCGCAGTCGTCATCCAGCCGCCGGCAATTTCGCTGCCGGCAATCATCAGGTACAAAAGACCCGCTGCCCAGCCAAGAGACCTCAATGAAACGTGCCGCACTGTATAGAGATACGACGGTCCCCAGCCCACCAGCAGATACCAGAAATAATTCCAGCAAAAGCATCCTGCCGCCATTCCCCACGCATTGCGGTTCCGAACAATCGACATCAACGCTTTCCGCGGCATAACTGCGCGTGGAACACGAACCGAATGAGCGGGAGTGGGATACAGCAGCAGCCAGGGCAATAACCAGAGCAGGCCCGCCAGACCCGTAGAAAGAAACATCCATCGCCAGCCGAAGTCGCGAAGGATCCACGCTTCGATGACCAGACCAATAGCCAGGCCCATTTTGCAGCCCACATCAAAAATTGCCGTCGGAATGGAACGCTCGGTCGGGCCAAACTGCTCGCTGATGAACCGAAGTCCGCCGGGCACATACACTGACTCGCCAATGCCCAGCAGCAATCGGAAGAAGATCAGCATGAATAGATCGCTGGCCAGTCCGGTTGCCGCAGACGCCAGACACCAAAGCGCGAACGCTCCCGCATAGAGCCACTTCAGCGGCCAGCGATCCACCAGCCATCCCGCCGGCAACTGCGCCAGCGTGTACGTGATGGAAAATGCGGCAAGGGCCCACCCCTGCTGTAACGGATCGAGATGCAAATCGCGTCCGACGAAAGGAAGCGCGACGCTTAGACTGCCCCGGTCAAGATAGTTGATCAGGGCCGATAGAGAAAGCAGCCCAATCGGAATCCAGCGACGCATTCGCGAACGTGAGCTCGTAGCTGTATCCAGTGTCGGGTTTGATCTGCTCGCAACCAATCGAAAACCGCCTGATCCGGTGCCTCATTAACAATAACGAATCATGAGAATGTCGAATAACTTGACCTCGTAGACGAAATCCGAGGCTCGTAAAAATTCCTTCGACAAGCTCGGGTAAGGGGTACATCCTCCTACGCTAATCACAGGCTTGAAATGAGGCAGCTATCTGCTCATATTTTGGTTGCCGGGGCTAAAGAGGCTCCGGAAATTCACGATTTCGGAAAGTTTCGTAAGGGCATAGCTTCAGCTATGTCATAAGCAGCGCAGAATCAGC
>Ga0070740_10005026_pt1 | contig 12553 bp, 22 predicted proteins | sample Coa_R2_FD_67286 | JGI IMG/M metagenome (GOLD analysis project Ga0070740, IMG submission 67286) | Surface soil microbial communities from Centralia Pennsylvania, which are recovering from an underground coalmine fire - Coalmine... | ecosystem: Environmental > Terrestrial > Soil > Unclassified ...
TAGCGGGCCAGCGGCTTGATGAGTTTCTGCGCTCACGGGGCTACCAGGTGTGAGCAAGCAAAACGCCCGCTGCCTACGGGGCCTGTGGCAGCGGGCGCTCAAGGTGAGGAAGGCACGTGCGGACGAGGCCGCGGCCGCCACAACGCAGCTTGGGTTGTGGCGGCCGCCAGGAGGTACTCGCAAGCACAGCGTTGTCGCAGACAGTGTAGAAGGAGGAGCAGCCCACGGAAAGTAAAAAGGCCCGCGACGACTTACGGAAACGTCGCGGGCCGGGAACTCACCTTCTCCGAGGGCGGGGTTATCTTCGGAGATTCGCCAGATGACGGCAAGCACGCAGATGTCAGCGATACAGCCGCCACTTCGGCTTTTGTCTGGGCTGCTCAGGCGCAATCGGCCGCGTCTTGGGCTCAAAGTGAAGCAGCTCGGGTGGGAAGGGCTTTTGCTGCTCGGCGCGGCGCTTAGCCTCAGCTTCTTCGAATCGGGGTTTTTCCATCTCTTCCCATTGGCGCTCCAGGGCCTCTTGCCAGTGCCGTTCTTCGGACTCGCGTTGCTGACGCTCGGCTTCCTCACCCCGCCGCTTGGCTTCCTCGAAAGCCTGGACCACTCCGTCACAGAAGTTACTGAAAGCGTTCGGTGTGGAATCCGTAGTCTTGGGCTGGGGTGGTTGTGCCTCTCTGCTCGGCTCGCCAGTGTCGCCGGAAGAGAGAACGGCAGCCAGGCCAAAGCAACCGGCACAACCAAAGATGCAGATAACGAAGAGAACCGTTGGAATGATGAGCACAGCGAGTAGGTAGCCAAGGGTCAGGCCGAAGCCCCAACCGATGGCTTTTCTCACGGTTGATCCATTGGGGGGATGATGGAAGCGTGGGACGGGCGCGGGGCGAGGGCGATCAGGCATGGGCAGCACCTCACAAAAGTGATGGGGGAAAGAATGGTTAACTTTCCTCTTCGGAAAGCTGCTTTTTGGCGCGATCAAGGGCCTTGGCAAGTTCCTTGCGAAGAAGAGGGCGCAGAAACTGCGTCAGAAACTCAGGCGTCGAGATAGGCGGATCTTGCAGGGACGCCAGACGATCGGCCATCTGAGCGACATCATCGTCAACGCGGATTTGCTTCGTGCGTTTCTTGGCCACGAGAGACATACCTTCACCGGGATTATGGGTCACAGCATTACTAAGCAAGATTGTATCAGGCATGCATACTCCTCTGCAAGAAACTGCTTCTTATAGTCAAGCATAGTAGGAGAGTAATTGATTCATTGCACCAAGTCAAAATAAATCCCATTGACAATATGGGTAAACGGGATAATATACCTAAGCTGGCAGTCGCAGCCTGGCGAGATGACAGGCGCTGCATCCCAGCGGTTGTACTTCGCAGGAACTATGCCGCCCCCGGAGGTAAACCCAGAGGCCCTGGTTCTCCCTGGGGCGGCGTCACCCCTACAAGTACCAAGCAACCAAGCCGGGGCGGGTCCGGCCGACTGCCACTGCTGCTCGCCTGGTGGCCCAGGGAGGACAGGGGCTAAAAATCACTCTGGCGCGGGTTCAATTCCCGCGGGGCAGTTTATGGAACGCATCACGATTGCCCCCGATGGCACGCCGCGACTCGAAATTGCCGACGCCAAGGGCGAAGTCTGGGAATACGCCTTGCGCCCTACGGCGGTGGGATTAGCGGTGCGCGCCTATGAGATCGAGCGCCTCGACACCCAGAGTGTTTACCGCCTCAGCGAGGACTGGCCGGGCCGTTGGGAGTGCAGCTGTCCGGCGCATAAGTACCGCAAGGATCGCAACCAACCGTGTAAACATTTACGGACGTTCTTATCCTTAGCGCCTCGGCAACGTGCCCTGCTCGAATCCCTCACGCAGGAGGTCCCCTCATGAACGAAACCACCGAACGCCATGCCGCGATGGATGCCTTGCAGCTACGCCAGCTGTCGCTGGAGCGCGTCGAGACACTGGCCGTGGAGATCGCCCTGTACTGGCTGGAGCAAGCGGAGCAGCTGGCCAAGGAGGTCCACGATCTGCGCGGCGAGCTGCATGGCGTGCGGCTCAAGCTGGACGTGGAGCAGGCGCGGAGCCGCGCCCTGGCCGATGCGCTGCGCGAGTTGTTGGATATCACGCGCAACTACTCCAACCTCGTCTTTATCCCCAAACACTTACCCCTCCTCAACCGGGCCGCCAAGGTCCTGGCCGAGTTGGACTACGCACGCGAGTGATCCGCCATGACCAACGCTCTGACCGAAAAACCCTCTCCGGCCACGGTCGTCGAGAATGTTGTTCTCAAGGGCGACCTGTCGGGACTCAGTCCCGAAGAGCGCACCGTCTACTACACCGAAGTCTGCCGCAGCGTCGGACTCAACCCGCTGACGCGGCCACTGGAATACCTCAACCTGGGCGGCCGGCTGGTCCTGTACGCCCGCAAGGACGCCACGGATCAATTGCGCAAACTACACCAGGTCAGCATCACGATCACGGCACGGGACCGTAGTGCGGACCTCTATGTCGTTACTGCTCGCGCTACCCTTCCCGATGGCCGCAGCGATGAGTCCATCGGCGCCGTCAGCATCAGTGGCTTGCGTGGGGATGCTTTGGCCAACGCCCTCATGAAGGCGGAAACCAAGGCCAAACGCCGCGCCACCCTCTCGGTGTGTGGTCTGGGCATGCTGGACGAAACCGAGGTGGAAACGATTCCTACTCCAACCAGTAAACCCAAGCGCCCCCTAGCGACCACCGGAGCGGAACTGCTGGCCAACATCGCCGCCACGGAGCCCAAACTCATCGCCGCGGGCCATTGCCAACAGGGCGAGCTGCTCGCCCACATCATCCGCGAAGGCGGCAAGCTGGGCCACCAAGGCGCGGTCAAGGACTGGCCCGAGGCGGCCATCCGCTGGGCCAATAGCGAGATCCGTGGCCTGATCGAGCACTGGAAGACCCAGAAGCAGCAGCTGGAGGACCTGCGCCGCAACTGGCATCCGGGCGCTGCCGAGCTGGAGGCGCTCTACACCGAGTTGGCCCGGGTCAAGAGGGCCTGGGGCTACGTCAAGGCCCGGCTGGGCCTCGATCCGGCCCTCAAGGAGCAAGACCTCACGGCTGAGCAGTACGAGCGCGTCATGAAGGCGCTGCACGAGGAACCCGCACGCGACTGAGACGCTCCCCCGTTTGGCTCGCCCTGAAAGCCGCCCCGTGTGGAACGCAAGATTGAAGCCCCCGACAAGGACTGGCTCACCAGGGACCAAGCCGCCGCTTGGCTGGGTATGTCTTCAAGGACTTTCCAAGACCTGGTGGACAAAGGACTCATTCGCGGCGCGCGTAAGTTCACGCACAAAACGAAGATGTGGCCTTGGCGAGCGCTCGTGATCTTCTCTTGGGAGATGGAGCTGGGCCTCATTGACGAAAAAATCCTGCCGACAGATGACTACGAATGAGGGGTCAATGAATACGGATAAGGGGTCAATGACCTACGAATGAGCGCGCATTCGTTTTGCCCCTGAAAAAACCGCTTGAAAGCCGGTGGGCGGCTGGTAGTTTTGTCCTTCGCCCTCTGGCTCACCGTTACTTGCAACCAAGGATGCGCCCACCCCATGCGCCCGCCTTCCGGGGTGCGCGCCGACAGGGAGAGCACCCACGATGCGACTGCCAGGCTGGTTTCGCCATCTCATCAAGCTGTTCAAGCACAAGGCCCGTCGGGGCCAGGCGCTGCGTCTTAAGTGCCAACGCCGGCCCCGACGGCGCCGGCCCGAGCCCTTAAGCCCAGGACGCAAGCTGTGGCAGCTGGGCGGCGGCTGGGATGTGGAGCTGCAAACCGGCGTGACCTACCTGGTCTGCCCCAACCGGCGGCATTACTGGCCGCTGCTGCCGGTCGGCTACCTCGATTATTACCGCGACCTGAACTGAGCGACACGCCTGCGTGGGGCTGCGGCCTGGCACCCGGCGGCCGACTCGGGGTCGGCCGCCGGGCAGGCTGGGATGTGCCAGCCAGGCTGGCAGCCCCCACGCGGCGAATCACGAAAGGACGACTCATGGAGTATCTTAACGCCTATTCCTCGACCGAAACCCTCAAGCTGCTGCTGGATGCGCCGCGGCCCAAGCCCCTCTACCCCCAGGGCCCAGCCGCTCGGGTGGTCGCCCGTTGCCGGTTGCCGGATCCCCTCTGTCAGGACATACAGGTCTTGATGAACCTGAGTCTGGAGGTCAACCACTTGCCCGACGAGCAGCCGGACACTTTCGTAATCGCCAACCGCGAGGTCTGCTATTACGCCAACACGAAGCTGGGCCGTGCCGATGTCGTGACGCCTTGCTGGACCTCGGGACGCGAGGAGCGTGATGGCGCTGGCTGCATCGTGGTGCGGGCGCTGGAGCACTGGTTTGACCCCAACCAGTGGGAATGCGTGCCGACCGACCAGCAAGTCCAAGCCCTGGAGGAGACGCCATGCTAGTTCAGCCTGGACACCTGCTGGAAGCCCACTGCCGCAACACGGGCCAGCGCCTCGACCTGGTACGCGAGCGGATCGCTCGTGACGAGCGCGAACGACAGATGAGTTTCCGGGTCGTGGCCTTGGTCAACGAGAGCAAGGATCAACCTGTGGTCCGCCCGCCCGACCTTATGCCCCATCGCCTGGTTGCCCTCTTACGGGCGAACCCCGAGCTGTTCCGGGATGTGCTCCTGGAGTTACTCGCCGAGGACATCGCCCATTTCGTCCGCAACCGGGTACGTCAAGGAGGTCGGTGATGAGCAAGGACCGCATTAGCGACATTCTGGGCGATCAGTGGCCGGAGCACTTGCGGGGCGATGAATTCACTCCCAAGCCCTCTCCCAACGGTCACGGTTTCCCCGAGACGGGCGCCCAGGCCATCATCCGTTGCTTCCACGAGGTCCAGCCTCTTCCGATCGAATGGCTCTGGAAGCCGTGGATACCGCTGGGCACGCTGACCGTCCTGGACGGCGACCCTGGCCTGGCCAAGTCCACCCTGACCCTGGATTGGGCCGCCCGTCTCAGCCGCGGCTGGAAGATGCCCCCCGAGGGCGGGCCCCGTGCGGTCCAGCCAGCGGCCACGCTGCTTCTCTCGGCCGAGGACGATCCCGAACGGACGATCCGTCCGCGCCTGGACGCCGCTGGTGCCGATGTCCGGCGCGTTCACTTTCTCGACCACATCGTCGAGGAGGGCGAAAAACGCCCCCCCTCCTTGCCATGGGATCTGGAACTGGTCCGGGGCCGGGTGCTCGATCTGGGGGTGCGTCTGGTGATCATCGACCCCTTCACGGCTTTTCTAGGCGAAGGCTACGACGCTCACAAGGACCAGGACATCCGCCGTTGCCTGGCACGCCTGGCCGAGATGGCCAAGGAGCTGCGCTTCAGCATCCTGCTGATCCGCCACCTCAACAAGCTCGGCCACGGACCGGCTCTGTACCGCGGCGGCGGTTCCATCGGCATCACGGGAGCGGCCAGGGCCTCGCTGGTTGTCGGCCGCGACCCGGACAACGAACGGGTGCGCGTGCTGGCCATGAACAAGAGCAACCTGGGGCCCATTCCTCGCTCGCTGGCCTACGTCCTGGAGCCGGTGCCGGACACCGAGGTCACGCGCATTGGCTGGCAGGGGGAAACCGACCTGAAGGCGGCCGACATCCTCTGGCATGACCAAGGCCTCAGCCAGAGCAAGGCCGGCGAGGATATGGCCGAGGCCCGTCGGTTTTTGGCCAGGATCCTGGCCAGCGGACCTACCCAGGCCCGTGATGTGTTCAAGCAGGCCAAGGAAGCTGGCATCTCGGAGATCACGGTCCGTCGGGCCAAGAAGGATCTGAAGGTCCAATCCGTCCGTTACGGCACCTCTTGGGCCTGGAAGCTACCCGGCGTCCAAGGTGATCAGGTTCAAGATGATCATGATCATACCCCCCATGATCATGATCATCTTGAAGATCACCTTGAATTTGAGGTGCCAAATTGGCAGGAGGACGACCGATGAGCAACATCATCCTCCCCGATCAGGGCCTGATGCGGCTTGAAGAGGCCCGGTTAGCGCTGGCCCAAGCTCGGACAGCCTTGTCCGAATGTAAGACCGTTCTGGAAGCAAAGGTTATCCGAGACCAAGCGGAAGCCATACAGCGTTACCTCAAACAACAGCGGATGTCTCAGGAGGCCCAACAGGATGCTGTGGAATTGAAGCTCTGGGCCGAGTGGCGGATTGGTGATCTGCTACGCTCGACTCCCAAACATAACGGAGACCCCTCCAGACAAGATGTCCGAAGGGTGTCGGAGCTAGGCATTCATCCCCGAGCCGCTTCCCGATACCAAGTTCAGTCCCTTATTCCAGAAAAAGATCGCCAACATTACATCACCCACACGCGGGAGTCGGGAAAGGATTTAACCAGCGCCGACGTCTACCGTCTGGGCAGTCGCATTGCCCGCCAACAGCGACAGCGGGAAAGGAATCTGGCCCCAAGTAGAAATGGCCATGCCGACAACGGGAGCGCCGGCGACGCCGAAGGCACAGCGGCCGAGCCGGACGGGAAGTCGTCCGGCCGTATCATTCACGGCGACTGCCTATCCGTCCTGCCGAAGGTCCGCAATGCCGACCTGATCATCGCCGACCCGCCCTACAACATCGGCGTGGATTACGGCAACGGGGCCAAGGCGGACCAGCTGTCCCCCGAGCGCTACCTGCAATGGGCAGCGGACTGGATAGCACTATGTCGTGAGTCGCTTGCGCGCGACGGCAGCCTTTGGGTCCTCATCGGGGATGAGTACGCAGCCGAGTACGGCGTGACGCTCAAGGGCCTGGGTTTCACGATCCGCGCCTGGATCAAGTGGTATGAGACCTTCGGCGTCTGCAACTCAGCCAAGACGAACTTCAGCCGCACCAGCCGCCACCTGTTCTACTGCGTAAAGAACCCCAAGCGCTTCACGTTCAACGCCGAGGCCGTCAGTCGGCCGAGCGACCGCAAGGCCAAGTACAACGACAAGCGCGCCGACCCGGAAGGCAAGGTTTGGGATGATGTCTGGCTCATTCCGCGATTAACCGGGACGAGCAAGGAACGTATCCCCGACTTTCCCACGCAATTGCCGCTGGGCTTGGTCCGTCCCATCGTGGGATGCTGTTCCAATCCGGCTGACCTGGTCGTGGATCCCTTCTGCGGCAGCGCCACTGCGGGGGTCGCGGCGCTCGAGCTGGGCCGTCGCTTCCTCGGCATCGAATTGAACCCCGAGTTCGCCCGCCTCGGCAGGCAAAGGCTCAAGGCACTGGTCAACGGCAATGGCTCGAAGATTTAAGCGCTACCGCTACCTGCTGTGCCCTCGCTGTGACGCCAAATGGTTTCACGGCTGGAACGGCAGCAAAGAAGCTGGTGAAAGCAGGACGGCCCTCAGCGCCTGCCCGCGTTGTCACCAATTCGTTTCCCTCGCTTCCGGTGAATGGCTTGATCCACCCTTTCCTGACAAGGAGCACGACAATGGTCCGACTGCGTGACGCGCTGCCCGACTGCGGCAGCCAGATGAGCCCCGCCGCTTTCCGCGAACTCGTGCTGGAAAACTTCGCCCAGAACTACAGCAACTGGACGGACGAGGAGCTGCTCTTCGAGCCGCGTGAGGCCATGAAGTTCTGCAAGGCGATCCGCACGCAGTGCGACGGCAAGCTCTCGGACAATCTGATCCTGCGGACCCTTATCAACGCCCGGAAAAACCGGAAATGACCTCGTCACAAGCTACCGAGCCCGACATCGTGCTGACGCTGCGGCCGCAGCCCGTCGAGGGCGTCTGGCCCGTCGCCGTGCGCCTCCGCTTGCTGCTCAAGCGCGCGCTACGCGATTACAAACTGAAGTGCATCCACCTGGCCGATGCGAGGACCTCCGATGACCCGCAAGAAGAAACCCACCCCGCCCCCTGAGCCGCCCGCGCCCTACCAGCGGCCCGTGGTGGAGCAGACCGAGCGGGGCGTGCGCTGCGGCTGGTGCCAGTATCCGCATTCCAAGGGCTGCTCTCTATGTTATGAGACGCGCAAGCACTACGAGGAGTCCCGAACGAGAAAGCCATGACCTGCAACGATTGCCACTGCCCCCTCAATCCCCGAATCAAGACTGGCTACTGCCGGCGCTGCTACGAACGGCGGCGCTGCCTGTACTGCAGCCGGCCGTTGGCCGCCGAGGCCCAACAGCGCCGGTGCGCGTTTTGTTGTCAGCGTCCGCGCGGCCCTCGAAAAGTGGCTGTACGCCAGCGTCGGGTGCCGCCGGGCCATGAAGAGCGTATCGCTCGCTACATGCTGCTGGCCGCCCAGCGGCGGCCCTTGTTCGAGGCTTCGCCATGATGCTGCTGGTCAGTGGCTCGACAGCGACCGTGGCCCGATTGGCCAGGTCTTGGCCCCATCATTTAGGCCATCTGCTGACTCCGAAAAACCGCAACACGGCCAGTGTGCTGCAAACGGGACTTCGTTGGGGACTCGACAATGGTGCTTACCGTGGCTTTGATCCTGAATCTTTTTCACGCCGTCTGGCTTGGGCGGCCCGCCACCCCAAGCGCTGCCTCTGGGTGGTTTGCCCCGATGTCGTTGCCGACGCCCGCGCCACCCTCGAGCGCTTCCAGGTCTGGCGAGAGGCGATCCGCCAGACGGGCTTGCCACTCGCCTTCGTCGGCCAGGACGGCGCCGAGGACCTCGACATCCCCTGGGAAAACTTCGCGTGCTGGTTCATCGGCGGCTCGACGCGCTGGAAACTGAGCCAGGCCTCGGCGGACCTGGTCGATGAAGCGAAGCGGCGTGGCTGTTGGGTCCATCTGGGTCGCTGCAATTCCCAGCGGCGCTTGCAGGCCGCTTACGACATGGGCTGTGACAGCGTGGATGGCAGTTCGTATTCGATGTTCGGCGACAAGTACATCCACCGCGACCTGAAGTTCCTGGTAAGGCTACATCGACAGCCTGTCCTGTGGTAGGTGCCAATGATGTTCCGCGGAAAGATCCTACGCACCGAGGCCGCACCCGTGCGCGGCGGCTGGGTGCCTGTCGTCTGGCACGGGCTGAGCCTCATCGGCTGCTATGAGACGTGCGCCACGCGGGAAGAGGCCAAGAGCGCCGCCCGCTGGCACGCGCTCCAGTGGTATCGGCAGGAATGCAAGAACCTGCCCCTGTTCAAAAACCTTGCATGAGGACTGAACCCGATGGCCCAACAGACAACGATTGAATGGACGGACGTGACCTGGAATCCCATCCGGGTACGTGACCGCAAGACCGGCAAGCTGGGACACTACTGCGAGCTGGTCTCGCCGGGCTGCGCCCACTGTTACGCCTCGGCGTTCCAGCCGCGCTTCGGGCTGCCGCGCTTCGGAGGCCCGGTCAATCGTGAAGCGCGGCTGCAAGATTTGGAACTGTTCCTCGACACGCAGGTGCTGAAACAACCGTTTCACTGGAAAAAGCCGCGCCGGATATTTGTCTGTTCCATGACGGACCTCTTCGGCGAGTGGGTCTCTACTGACGACATCAACGATGTCTTCCGGGTGATGTGGAAATGCCAACAGCACCAGTTCCAGGTGCTGACCAAGCGGGCCGACCGCCTGCGCGACTATTGCTCGCAGCGCTGGGGCCAGTTCGACGGCAAGGATTTTCCTCCCGCGCCCAACGTCTGGCACGGCGTCAGCGTCGAGAGTCAGCAGCAGGCCGAGAAAAGGATTCCCCCTCTTTTGCAAACGCCTGCGGCGGTCCACTTCCTCAGTTGCGAGCCTCTGCTGGGCCCGCTCGACCTCACCCGCATCTGGTCCCCCGTAGATGGGGCGTACTTCAACGCTTTCCACGGCGAATACTGCGGGCTGGACGGCTGGGCCTCCGTCGACTGGGTCATCGCCGGCGGCGAGAGCGGCCCGCAGGCCCGGCCCTGTGACCTGGCCTGGCTGCGCTCGCTGCGCAACCAGTGCCGGACGGCCGGCGTTGCCTTCTTCTGCAAGCAGCTAGGTGCCGCCGCGCACGACCCGCCTAACGGTATCGCTGGCCGAAACCTTCACGTCCCAGAGGAAGCGGAGCAACTCGTCAGCCTGCGGCTGCACGACGCCAAGGGCGCTAACCCCGACGAATGGCCCGAAGACCTACGCGTCCGTCAATTCCCTCAAATTGGCGAGGATTTATGAATCCGCTCATCAACCTGGCCGGCATCCCCGGCACCATCGCCCCCGAGGCGACCCGTATTCGCTGGATACGCTTCGGCGACCGGCAAGACCCACTCACCGGCGCGGTCACACGCTGCTATGAGGCCCTCGTCGCCGACGGGAGGCTCGTGGCGTTGCTAAGTCAGGACCTGGTTCCCGACGGCACGCCCGAGGGAAAGCGCCTGTGGCACCTCAGTGTCTCGCACCGCGACCAGCATAATCGGCCTGACCGAGTGCCCAGCTGGGACGAGTTGAAGCATGCCATGTATCGCCTGGTGCAGGCCGATGTGCCGATGATACTGATCTTCCCGCGGCGGTCCACGCCAGCGGACCAGTACGTTGACGTGAATCCCACGACCTTACATCTTTGGGAATCGACGGAGCCCGTCGATCAGTAAAGGCCATGACTGCTGACTTCGCCTCTGAACCCAGCGCCTACAAGGGCTATGTGCGCATTGATCATGGCCCTTGGCAGCTGGTCTGCTCTGCCTGCACCGCCGATCATTGCTGGACGCTGCTGCAGGCGCACCCGACACCACCCCAGGCTAAGGCCGTCGGTCGCCTGGTACTACCACGCGGCTTCGATCCCAACGCCAAGAAAGAAAGGCGGTTCTCCCATGACTGAGATTCATGCTCTGGATCTGTGCACTGGGGCTGGCGGCTGGGCCTGCGCCGCCCGGGGCCTGCCGATCCGCTTCGTGGCCGTTGCCGATTGGGCCGAGGACTGCCTGGAAACCTGGTCGCTCAATCACGGCCAGGCTCACCCCGACTGCGCCGTGCTCTGCTGCGACCTCGCCAGTGCCGAAGGGCGCCGCCAGATCCTCAAAGCAGTCAAGGCTGCCGGGGGTGTGGACCTCATCCTCGGTGCCATCCCCTGCGAGCAACTCAGTCATGCTCGCGCCAACCGTCCCTTAAAGCCCGGCGAGCTGGAGGCTGTCCACGACCTCATCGACTCATCCTTCTCCCTGGTCAAGAAGCTGAAACCCCGCTATTGGTCTTTTGAGGACGTGACGCAGGTTGAGGGACATCTCGTGCCGCCCATCGAGTTCGGCATCAATTACGACGTCCGCCGCATTCAGGCGGCCGACTACGGGCCCCAGAGACGGCTACGCACCTTCTTCGGCCGCTTCCCGCCGCCAGCACCGCCCGAACCCGGTCCGAGGATCCTCTCCGAGGTCCTACGGCCAGGTCCTTACCGAACGCTGCCCCAGCTGGCCAAGTACAAGCGCAGCAAGTCGAAGTGGTACGGAGGCAACAAGATCCGGGTGCAGGAGACGGAGAGTCCCGGGGCAACGGTCATCAGTAGCCAGGGTGGCATGGGATCGCGTGCCGAAAGATCGGGCATGGTGCCTGTGGTCCGCGTCCAGGACGCGGACCAGGCCTGTCCCACCGTGGCCGACTTCGGCAGTCGCCATGAGCGGGCCGCCCTGGTTGGCAACTCGCAGGCCAGGGTGTGCGACGCTACCGAACCGGCGCCCGCCGTGACGACCAATTTCCGGGACGACGCCCGCGAGATCATCAACGCCGACCCGCCCTTCCAGTGGCAGCGTGTGCAGCTGGCAGCTGAAGCTGGCTTCGCCGTGGCCGCTGGTCATGGCGACCGCGGTAACGCCTCGGTGGAGCAGCAAGGCCTGGTCCGTGTGATGGAGTGGCAGGAGGCCGCCGCCCTGCAAGGTTTCCCGCTGGATTACTGCTTCGCCGCCAACTGGTCGAGGACCTGGAAGCTTGTCGCCCAGGCTATTCCGATTTATGTTGGCCGGGCCATTCTGCGAGCAATCGTCGAGGAGGCATCTCATGAGCGACGACTTTGAGCACGACCTGGCCGACGAGGAGGAAATCATCACCTGCTGGTGTGGGGCCATGGGCACGTTTGATGAGCTGTTCGCCCCGGAGGTGTATGAGGAGAACTGCGGCGGCAGCGGCGTACTGCACTGCTTTTGTGCCGGCGACTTTTGCTGCTGCCACCATCACGGCCAGCTGGAATGTCCGGGTTGCCCCGAGTGTGAACCGGAGCGTTTTGATGAGGACGACACCGAGGACTATGGCGAAGGAGAGGACGATGTCTGAGAGCCGACCTGCCGATGAATCCGCCCAGCTGCTCATGGCCGAGGTCCGTGACAAGTTACTGGCCTTTCTGCGCGCGCATCAGCAAACCTGCCCGCAAGGTGAGCGCTGCCGGGAGGACTGCAACATCATCGCCTTCCTGTGCCATGCGCTGGGTATTCGTGGCGAGCGGCTACTCCAAGTCAACGAGCTGGTGCTGGACTATGACCGTCGCTGTCCGGGTTGTGATGCGTGTGCAGCGGACAAGTCTGCCCGCTCTGCGGCACGGGGCCTCCAGGCGAGGAACAATTGAGATGCCGCTACCCGACGACTACTTCGACGTGGATCCAGCCGACTATCCGGCCCTGTGTTGCCATAACTGCAGCGGCACGGGCG
>Ga0070740_10005028_pt1 | contig 12552 bp, 13 predicted proteins | sample Coa_R2_FD_67286 | JGI IMG/M metagenome (GOLD analysis project Ga0070740, IMG submission 67286) | Surface soil microbial communities from Centralia Pennsylvania, which are recovering from an underground coalmine fire - Coalmine... | ecosystem: Environmental > Terrestrial > Soil > Unclassified ...
TTCGTGACGCCGATGTCGGCGCTCGCCATCGGATTCGTGACGGGCGTCGGCTGCTTCGTGATGGTGTCGGCGGTGAAGAAGCGTCTGGGCTACGACGACTCGCTCGACGTGTTCGGCGTCCACGGCACGGGCGGGACAATCGGCGCGCTGCTGACGGGTGTCTTCGCGACGGGCGCGGTCAACGCGGTCTTCAAAGACCCGGCGGGCAACGCGCTCCCCGTCGGACTCGTTGACGGCAACGGCGCGCAGATCTTGAACCAACTCGCGGCAGTCGGACTCACAATCGGACTGACGGTCATCGGCTCGTTCGCCATCCTGAAGTTCGTTGACCTCGTCATCGGCCTGCGCGTGAGTGAAGAAGAAGAGTTGGCCGGACTCGACCGTAGCCTGCACGGCGAAGACGGATACGACTTCGGACTCGAAGCCGCGTTCGCGCTGGGGTCAAAGGCGGAAGTCACGGCTGGCGAAGACATCATGCCGGGCTTCGCGAGCGAAGTCGTGTTTGAAGGCGTTGCGGGCGATTAAGAGCGCAGCGAACTATTGAGATTACTCGCGCCGTTCGGCGCGGGTACGACTCGACGTAGCAGGCGCGGGGGAGCGCGGGGAGGACGCTGTGGGGGTGGACTTCCTCTTTTAACTCCGCGCCTGTGCGGCGAGTCTTGAATGAAAAGCGTTGTGTACCTTCAAGACTGTGGCCGGAAGCGCGCGACGAACTCGTCCTTTGAAAGCCCCGCGGTCTCTGCAAGCTCCGCGACCCACGCCTCGTCTCGAAAATCCTTCTCGCCGATTCTGACCATGTACTCGCGCGCGACGCGATAGCTCTCCGTGTCAACGTCAACGGCGCGACGCCTGCCGCGGCCCGTCGCGGGGTCAATCACCTCGTCGAAGGGCAGGGGCTGGAACTCTCCGCCGCGGATGGTGACGACCGAGCCGGAGCCGCCGCGTTGCAGGTGCTTGAACGCGGCGTAGCCGAGGTCGCGCGCGTACTCTTCGTCGAAGGGAATCGGCGGCGCGCAGCGAAGCTCGTAGCCGACGGTCTTGTCAACAACCGTCACCTTGATGCCGCGACGTTCGAGGCTCGTCTGAACCTGATTCTTGACCTTGCTGCCGAGGTCAATCTCGGCGACGCGGATGTTCCCCTGCGCGTCGCGGTCAACGTCCTGAAGCTCGGCGACCTCGGCGGGGTCGAACATCTCGACGAGAGCCTCCGACAGCAGGACGACTCCGTGCGGTCGCCCCATCGCGCGGCGCTTGATGATCGCGCCCTCGACGATCCGGCAGATGTCCGCGAGCGAGACGCGGGAGCGCCGGAACTCTTCGGGGATGATTGTGCAGGTCGCGCCCGCGGCCTTGCCGATGGCGAGCGTCAGGTGCCCGGTCGGGCGACCCATCGTCACGCCGAGATACCAGCGGCCCGTCGTCTTCGCGTCCTCCATCAGACGTTTGACGATCTCGACGCCGTAGTGCCGCGCGGTCTCGAAGCCGAGGGTCGAGACGGCGTGCGGAAGCATCAGGTCGTTGTCAATCGTCTTCGGCACGAGCGCGACGCGGATCGAGCCGCCGGACGCGCGCTCGATTGCGGCGGAGCTGCGCACGAGGTCGTCGCCGCCGATGGTGACGAGCGCCTCGATTTCGAGCTTGCGGAGCGCGGCGACGGCGTTCTGCAAGCTCGTCTCGTTGCGCGTGATGTCGGTGCGCGCGGTGCCGAGGCTCACGCCGCCGTCGAGGTGTATGCGCGCGACCTCTTCGACCGTCATCTCGTGCTGCTCGTCGGTGTAGCGCTCGGCCAGCCACTCGAAGCCGTCGTGAAAGCCGACGGGCGTGCAGCCCGCCTTGCGCGCCTCGACGACGACCGCGCTGATGACGCCGTTCGTGCCCGGAGCCGGCCCGCCGCCGACCAGGATTCCGATTCGTTGAATTGCCATAAAAACTTCAGTCCACTCCGCCAGTCGAACCGAGCCTTACGTCTCGCATCTATGTCGAGTGTATTTGAATCTCTCTCTCCCGCGCCTCGTTCCAAGATATTTTTCGGTTATACAAACTCGCGGCCAGGCGGGGTGGTAGTCTCAGGCGACAATTTTCAGCGTCTCCCCTTGATTGTGAAGCGCGACGATCTGCTCGCCGCGCAAGGCGAGTTCGGCGTATGTCTGCCCCTCGTCGTCGCAGAATTCGACTTCGTAGGCGTCCGGCGCGAGAATCTCGACCACGGTCCCGACCTCGCCGCGCTTTAGCCTCCGCTCGGGTAAATCCTCAAGCAGGGCGACAGTGTCCAGCAACTTAATCTTTCTCCTCGCCACTATTTCTTCCTCCTCCTGACATAGCAAGTCGTCAGGCGCGGGACAGCTTCATTGTGAAGTATAATCCAACCGCTACGCACAATCGCTCTTCCCGATTCCGTCTCCATCTCGAAATCTATCGTGTACCGTCGCCCGTACATGTCTAACTCGCCGAGCTGCGCCTCCGCGGCGCGCGCCGCTTCCAACAACTTTTCCCGAAGCCTCGGAGCGTCCACCGCCGTTAGCCCAAGCGCAGAGGCGAACACGCGCGCTTTGCCCTTGCCACGCGGGCTATCTGGATTCAGGCAGTAATCATGCAGCTTTCTGATGTCAATAAGCGCGCTCTCTCCGTTAGGCAGCAGCATGGAGTTGAGGCTACAAGCGTCACATACTTATTGGCAACTATCTCAAGCGGCACGCCTGACGCTTATTAAGCCGTGGTGTTTCCGCTCAGATAACCGAAGCGTTCGCGGAACGCTTCGGCGGTCATGTTGCCGGCGCGGGCGAGTTTCTCGACCCAAGAGGCGTCGCGGAAGTCCCCAGGCTCAAGGCGGGTCATGTACTCGCGGGCGACGCGGTAGCCCTCGCTCTCGACGTTGACCATGCGAACGCGCGTGCGGCCCGTCTCAGGCTCGCGGATGTCGGCGAAGGCGATTGGTACCATGCGCCCGCCCTGGATGCTGACCATCGCGTCGCTGCCGCCGTCGCGCAGGAAGCAGATGGCCGCGTAGCCGAGGTCGCGGCAGTAGGCGGCGTCGAACGGGATCGGGTCGGCGCAGCGCAGCTCGTAGCCGATGTTCTTGTTAATGACGGTCACGCGAAGGCCGCGAGCCGCGAGCCGCCTCTGGACTTCGTCCTTCACCTTGCGTCCGAGGTCAATCTCGGAGAAGCGTATGTGTCCGTGCTCGTCGCGCTCGGCTTCCTGAAGGCCGGCAAGCTCCGCGGGGTCGAGCTTTTCGATGAGTCCTTCGGCGAGCACGGCGAGGCCGTAGCGCTTGCCGACGGCGCGGCGCTTGATGATCGCGCCCTCGACGATGTCGCAGATTTCGGAGAAGGGAACGGCCTCGCGCCCCTCGAACTCCTCGCCGATGACCGTGAGCGTCGCGCCCGCGGCCTTGCCGACGCCGAGCGCGAGGAAGCCCGCCTTGCGCCCCATCGCGACGACGACGAACCAGCGCTTCGTCGAGCGCGCGTCCTCCAACAAGTTCTGCACGAGTTCGACGCCGACGTGCCGCGCCGTCTGGTAGCCGAAGGTCGGGATGTGCGGCGGCAGAGGCAGGTCGTTGTCAATCGTCTTCGGCACGTGGACGACTTTGATCTCGTGTCCCGAATGCTCGGCGACGTAGCTCGAAGAGAGCGCCGTGTCGTCGCCGCCGATTGTGACGAGGTGGTTGACGCCGAGAGAGCGAAGCGTCTTAACCACCGTCTGCGTCGCCTGCTCGGACTTGGTCGGGTTGTCGCGCGCCGTGCCGAGGACTGAGCCGCCCTGAAGGTGGATGCGCGAAACGTCTTCGATGCGAAGCGGGCGGACGTGCGAGGTGTCCTCGCGCATGAGCCACTTGAAGCCGTCCTGCACGCCGAGGACTTCAAAGCCGTTGTTGATCGCCTCGATTGCGGCGGCGCTGATGACGGCGTTGATGCCGGGCGCAGGCCCGCCGCCGACGATGATCGCGAGAACGTTCTTGTCCGACATTGTCGAAAGTCTTAACCTCGGATTCTTTTGTCGAAAGCAGAAGTTTACCGGAGGGAGCGCCTTTATCAAACCGCGTCGGCGTGAATTATAGTTGGTCGGACATCAAACGCCTTTGACGCGGCATCCAAGGCAGCGTTGTAATTTCGCTTCACTCGGACAGACGGTCGGCCCGCAGCCCGCGTGCAGACCTCAACAATGCTTTAAGACCGAGACAATCACGTGCGGAGGTGACATGAGATTAAGCTCACGCGGTAAATTTTCACTCACGACCTTTTTGAGCGTCTTGCTCGTCGCGCCGCAGGCGGCAGTTGTGCGCGCGCAGCAGTCACAGAAGCCGCCGCAGAGCGAGCAGGAAGAGGTCGTCAAAGTTGACACGGCCATCGTGCAGTTGCACGCGGTCGTCACGGATCGGAAGGGTCAGGTCGTCGGCAACCTCAAGCAGGAAGACTTCACGGTCATGGAGAACGGCGCGCCGCAGGAGATAAAATTCTTCTCGCTTGAAAACGTGCCGAGCCGTCGCGCGGCCAACGCAAAAACTGCGGACGCTGTCCCGTCTGGCCCCACAGCACCCGCATCGCCGCGCGCCATGCCCGCGCGCACGGTCGTGCTCTTCGTTGACACGCTGCACCTCTCGATCCAGAGTCTCATGCGCGCGAAGCGGCAGTTGCGCCAGTTCGTTGACCAACAACTGACGGACGAAGACATGGCCGCCGTCGTCACCCCGACCGGCTCGCTCGGCATCCTGCAACAGTTCATGCGCGACCGCGCGCGACTGAAGTACGCGATTGATAGGATCACCCCGTTCCAGCCGAAGTCGAGCCTGTTTACGCCGTACCTCGCGGCGCAGGTTTTGAGCGACGACCCGAAGGCGCTCGGCGTCGCCTTACAGATTCTCAGCGTCGAAGAGAACTACCAGCCTTTCAACGCGGAGGCGGATAAAAACTACGCGACCGGGCGCGCGCGGGAGATTCTCGGCGAGGAGGAGAACTACCGGCGCGCGAGCCTGCTCGCTCTGAAGGCCGTCAGCGAGCGGCTCGCGGCGTTGAAGGGCCAGCGCATGATCGCCTTCGTCTCCGACGGCTTCACGCTCTACGACGGCGGGAACGGCTCGGACACGCAGGACTTAAGCGCGGCCACGAGCCGAGCCGCGCGCGCGGGCGTCCTCATCTACACCTTCAACGCGAAGGGCCTGAGCACGCCGGTCGAGTCGCAGGCGTCTTCGCAAATCCCGCTGAACTCGATTGACTTCTCGGACTACATGAATCGGTCTGAGAACGACCAGAAGGATGTCTTAAGAGTCATCGCGGACGAGACGGGCGCGCGTGCCTTCATCAACAGGAACGACATGGATAACTCTCTCGGCGACATGCTCGAAGAGAACCGCGTGTACTACACGCTCGCCTACTACCCGCAGGAGGAGAAGGATCAGAAGAAATTTCGGAAGATCAAGGTGCAGGTGAAGAATCACCCCGAGTACACGGTGCGCGTGCAGTCGGGCTACCAGCCCGCCGAGGAGGCGAAGGAGAAAGCTGCGGCGACTCCGCAGCAGGCCCTGTTCGACGCGATGGTCGCGCCGCTCCCGGCGACGGACGTCGGCATAACTGCGTCGGCGAACTTCCTCGTCCGCGGGGGCGACGACGCGCAGGCCACTCTGCAAATACACATCAACGGCAACACGTTCGAGTACCCGGCGCAAGGGCAAAACCGCCTGCTCGACTGCGAGCTGGCCGTGGTCGTCTTCGACCAGCAGGGGAAGATCGCCGACAGTTCGAGCGAGGAGGTCAAGGGCACCTTCACGCCCGCGCAGCTCGAATCGGCGCGTCGAAACGGGTTCCGATACGAAAAGCGCCTGAGCCTCAAGCCCGGCCTCTACCAGGTGAGAGTCGGCGTGCGCGAGGCGTCCAGCGGGACTATTGGCACCGCGAACGCCTGGCTCGAAGTGCCCGACCTCGGCAACAGGAAGCCCGCCATGAGCGGACTCTTCCTCGGCCAGGGGCGCGAGACGAACGCGCTCGGTTCAGGCGATAAACAGGCCGCGAGTTTGAAATCCGTGGCGGGGCAAGCTGCATTTAAGAACGGCGATTTCGTCTCGTACCGCTTCGTCGTTTACAACGTCGAGCCGACCGACGGGCAGTTGAAGGTGGAAGTCGTGCGGGGCGACACGCCGGTTTTCTCCGGCGACTGGCAGCCGCTCTCTTCTCGCGCCCTCAGAAGCGACGGCAAAGGCGTCGAGGCGGGAGGCCAGTTAAGAGCGGCGCTCCCGCCGGGCCTCTACACCCTGCGCGTGAGCGTCAAGGACTCGCACTCGAAGAAGGCCATTCAGCAGAGCGTTGACTTCGAGGTGAATCCCTGACGCCCGGACGCGCTCTCGAATAATTCGTCGTCACTTCTGCCCGCCGGAAAGGTACTGCGCGGGCAGAGGCGTCTTCGGCGTCTCGCCCTCCCAGAGAATGCCGACGACCCACCAGCGCTTGCCGTCGAACATCAACTGAATGCTGTTGATGCCTCGGGCGAAAGGCGTCGCGTCTTCGGGCTTGTGGCGGCTCTCGTAGGTGCTCCACGCGTGGACGATGTGGCCGTAAGTTTCACTGTGGCGCGCGACCTCTTTTTCGTAAAAACCTTCGGTCGCGAAGAACGGGCTTGAGCGCTCGATGTAGCCTTCAACGTCGAAGACGTGCGTCGCGTAGTCTTCACTCCCGGTGAGCGGCGTGCCGGGCTTCGTGCCCGGAGGGCGGACGGGCGAGGTCGGCATCAGTCGCGCGCCCGGAATGAAGAGCGAGCGCATCCTGTCCCAGTCGCGCGCCTTGCCCGCCGGGCCGGAGATCACGTCGTAGAGCGCGGCGAGGATGTTGTCAACCGAACTCACGTCGGTGGCTCTGGGCGTGATGACTTTAGCCGGCGTCTCTACCACGACCGGAGGTATTTTCGGCTTCGGAGGCTCCTGCGCGCGTGCGTGGCCGAGCAGCAGCCCGGTGGTCATGCCGAGCATGACGAGGGAAGGGAAGATCAGGTTTCTCATCTGTCGAATCCTCTCAAATGGTTTGTCGGAGAGCTTCTGCTATTCGTTTCGTCGTCTCGAAAACTCTAAGCCAACGACTCGGTGCAAACGTCGCGGAGCGAGCAGCCGGCGCAGCGCCGCGGGTCTTCGTGGCTGCGGTGGACTTCGTCTTCGGCGGTCGCTTCGCGCATCTCTTCGATGAGCGCGAGCGCCCAATCCTTCAACTCGTCCGTGTACTCGACGCGCACGTCGCGGTCGCGGTACTTGATGACGCCGAAGGGCACGCGCGCGCCGAGCACGTCTTCGACGAGAAGGCAGTAGGCGGCGAGCTGCGCCAGGTGCGAGTCGCGCGGGCGACCGTCCGAAGGGCACGCCGCGGATTTCACCTCGACGGGGACGACTCCGCCGTCCGCTTCAATCAGGTAGTCGGGCCTGCCGACGAGTTCGAGCGCTTCGGAGACGAGCGGCTTCTCCTGCCTGACTCCTTCCTTGCCGATCTCCGCGGGCGCGACGCGACCGACGGGCTTGCTCGCGTCGTTGTAAAGGAGCGCGCCCGCGGGCAATCCCGAACGCTTCGACTCGCGCGACGCGGCGACGCGCGCGACGAAGGCCGCGAAGACGAGCGCGCAGAGCAGGAGCGCGAGCCAAGTCATCCGCGCCACCAGAGAAGAAGGAGCATGACGGCGACCGCGAGCGCGAGATAAAGGCAGAGCGTCGAGAGCGTGCGTAGCCGTCCGGCGCGCTCGACCGTCCGCCCGTGCCGCTCGTGCCAGCGGCGTCCGGCCTCGCGCGCCTCGCCGCCGCGCGTCGGCGTGATGCCTTCGCGCCGCAGCCACCACGCCCGCGCGCAGAAAAGATACTCGCCCATCGCGGACGCGCGTATGAAGTCCCGGCGGTCGCGCTTCTCCATAAGCCTGCCTGAACTCGAAAAAGTCGGAACCCGTCCGGCGAGATAGTAACCCATCGGCGCGGCTTCGTGTAACGCTTCGCCGCGCGGCGTGCCGTCGGTCGGCAGGCGGGCGTATAATCTCCGAAACCAAAATCCAGTTTGAAGTCTAAGGGGGAAATGATGGAGGAGAGGGAACTCGGAAAGGGCGGACTGAAAGTGTCTGCGCTTGGCCTCGGCTGCATGGGGATGTCGGAATTCTACGGCGAGCGCGACGACGACGAGTCGGTCGCGACGATCCACCGCGCGCTCGAACTCGGCATGAATTTTCTCGACACGGCGGACATGTACGGCGTGGGCCGCAACGAGGAACTCGTCGGGCGCGCGATACGCGACCGCCGCGAAGGAGTCGTTCTCGCGACGAAGTTCGGCAACGTGCGCGGCGAGGACGGCAGCTTCCTCGGCGTCAACGGTCGGCCCGAATACGTCCGCTCGGCGTGCGACGCCTCTTTGCGCCGGCTCGGCGTCGAGGTGATTGACCTGTACTACCAGCACCGCGTTGACCCGCAGACGCCGATTGAAGAGACGGTCGGCGCGATGGCGCGTCTCGTCGAAGAAGGAAAGGTTCGACACCTCGGACTCTCGGAGGCTTCGTCTGAGACGATCAGACGCGCGCACGCAGTCCACCCGATTGCGGCCCTGCAAAGTGAATACTCTTTGTGGACGCGCGACGTTGAAACGAAAATCCTGCCGACCTGCCGCGAACTCGGCATCGGCTTCGTCGCCTACAGCCCGCTCGGTCGAGGCTTCCTGACCGGGCGCTTCGAGAAGCCCGAAGACCTGCCGGAGAACGACCGCCGCAGGCAGTTCCCGCGGTTTCAGGACGAGAACTTTCAGCGCAACATGCGACTCGTCGAGCGCGTGCGGGAGATCGCCGGAGAGAAGGGCTGCAAGCCTTCGCAGTTGGCGCTCGCGTGGGTTCTCGCGCAAGGGAAGGATGTCGTGCCGATACCCGGAACGAAGCGGCGCAAGTACGTCGAAGAGAACGCGGGCGCGGTTGATGTCGAGCTGACGGGCGCAGACCTCGAACGCATCAACGAAGTCCTGAGCGCGGAGAAGGTCGCGGGCGCGCGCTACCCTGAGCAGGGGATGAAGGCCGTCAACCGCTGACGACTCGTAGGCCGAAGACGAAAGCGTCCGGCGACGACGAAGTGTAGTCAATGGAAAAGTGAAACGCCGCTCCCTCGCCGGAAGGAGCGGCGCTTCACCGTGGACGTGTTCTGGTCTTTGCGCGAAAGTTCGCGCGGTCGCTAAACGGTTCGGCGTCCCGTCAAAAGGTTAATGACGAAGATGACGAGCGCCACGACGAGCAGAATGTGAATCAGCCCGCCGCCGATGTGTGCGACTAACCCGAGCAGCCAGAGCACGAGAAGAATCACGAGAATTGTCCAAAGCATCCCTCAACCCTCCCTTTCGCCTTCAAGTCCGAAATTTGAAACCCAACCCTCCGGTCGCCGCGTCTAGTGGCAACGCTCATGCCAACTCAGCTTGCGACGAGAGCCGCAGCCGAGCAAGGGCCTGGAAGAGTGCGATTTATTAAGAAAGGTGCAGGCGCGTACACGGATTAGCTCGCGCGCCGAGTAGCCTCGGAATGTATTGATACTTAGCACGCGAGTCCGCGCGTGTTTAGTTTCGCATCAGTACATTCGTTTGATTCGGAGTGGGCGCGACTCGCGAAGGCGACGCGCGCGAAGCGTCGGGGCGATAACGCGTCGCCAAGAAATCGAGGAGGAAGAATTAGCCGGACGCCGGCTCGGCATCGTCGAGACGCGAACGGAATGACGGCGGCATGGGCGTTGCTTTCGGCGAAGTCGATTACCCTCGCGCACTACAAGAATTTTTTAAGGCAACAAGCTTTCAGGCGGAGTCGGCTTCATGCAAAAGCGTGCGAGGTCTTGGAGCAGTTGGCTTTGGATGGCGATAGCCTTGGCCGCGGTCGTCGCCGCCGTCTGGGTCGAGGCTTTGTCGAAGCAGCCTTCGGGCCGCGCGAACCTCAAGATCGAAGTCGCGTCGCTCAGGTCGCAGGCCGCGGTCGGGCAACTCCTCGCAGAGCAGTCTGCGGCTGGCAATCTCACTTCCACATTCGTCGCGGCGCAGTCGTCGCAGATTCTGAAGAACGTTGACTCGACGCGCGCGCGCCTCCGGCCTTCGGAGTTCGAGCCGGCGTTGCGCGAAGACGTGGCGCGCGCGGGCGACCTTTCGTCGAGGCTTTCGGAAGACGTGCGCGCGCTCGAAGACGCGGGCGGCGACGGCGCGAAGGCGAACGCGCTCAAACAGGAGTTCGCGGAGCTTGTTTCGCAGTTGCTGACGCTTGAGGACAGTTTGAAATCATAGTGGCGGACGGAGGCTTGGGCCGGTCAAAGCCGCTCGCATGAAAAAGTGGGTCGAGATATTTTTGGGGATTCTGACGGCGATGGGCGGCTTCGTCGAGGTGGGCGAACTCGTCTTCTCGGTGAACGCGGGCGCGAAGTTTCGCTTCAGCCTGCTCTGGGTCTCGCTCGTCGGGACGGTCGGCATCATCGTCTATTGCGAGATGGCCGGGCGCATCGCCGCCGTCAAAGAGCAGCCCGTCTTCAACCTCATACGCGAGCGCGCCGGACTCGACGCGGGACTCCTGACGCTCGTCGCGGCGACCGCCGTCAACCTTCTGACCTGCACGGCTGAGATCGGCGGCATCGCCATCGTCTGGCAACTGCTTTCGGGCTGGCCGTACCGCTGGCTCATCGTCGTCGCGTTTGTCTTCCTGCTGCTCACCGTCTGGGTCTTGGAGTTCGAGTGGATCGAGCGCGTGTTCGGTCTGTTCGGTCTGTTGATGTGCGTCTTTCTCGTCGCGGCAGTTTACCTGCGCCCGGATTGGGGACAGGTCGCGGCGGGGTTCGTGCCGCGCGTGCCGCACCTCGAAAGCACGAGCGAGTATTACCTGTTCGCCTACTTCGTCGTCGCGCTGCTGAGTTCGATCATGCTGCCTTACGAGACCTACTTCTACGCTTCGGGCGTGATTGAGGACGGCTGGAACCCTTCGGACATAAATCTCAACCGGATCATCTGCGTCGTCGGGATGACGCTCGGCTCGGTGCTCGGCGTGGCGCTGGTAATCTTGGGAACGCAGGTCTTTCAGCCGCGACACATCGAGCCGGAGCTACCGGGCGCGGCTGCGCTCGGCCCGGCGATGCTGTTCGGCAAGGTCGGTCTGATCGCGGCCATCCTCGGAATGTTCTTCGCGTTCGCGGGCGCGGCGATTGAGACCGCTCTGACGAACGCGTACAACCTCGCGCAGTTCCTCGGCTGGCCGTGGGGGAAGTTCAGGCCGGCGCGCGACGCGGCGCGTTTCACGCTGGCATGGGCGGCGACGTTCGCGCTCTCCGCGCTCGTCATCATCACGGGCGTTGACCCCGTCAGCGTCGTCGAGTATTCGATAGTCTTCTCCGTCGTCATCCTTCCGTTCACGTACTTTCCGCTGCTCGTCATCGCGGCGGACAAAGACGTGATGGGCGAGCACGCGAACGGTTGGCTGGCGAACGCGCTCGGCTGGTTCTACCTCGTCGTCATCACGCTGGCGGCGCTCGCGGCGATACCGCTGCTCATCATCACGCACGGGGGGCAGGGCTGATGCGGGAATTTCTGGACGTGGTTCGGAGTGTTCTGGATCACGAAGTCGTTGACTCGAACGAGATGCCGTGCGGCATGGTTGACGACATCGAGGTCGAGGGCGGCGCGGGCGGCGAGTTGAGGGTGACGGCGCTGCTCGTCGGCGCGGGCGCGTGGGCGGACAGGCTGCCGCGACCGTTCGGCGCGGCGGCGAAGCTCATCTTCGGAAGGCAGAGGACGCGCGTGCCGTGGGGCGAAGTGTCCGTGATAACGGAGAGGATAAAACTGAGGTCGAGGGCGAGCGAACTCGGACTGGGCGGGGCGGACAGGAAGGCTTCGAGGTTGATCGGGAGGTTGCCGGGCGCGTGAAAGTCAGCGAGTTTCAGTTCATGAGAGTCGAGACTGAGGGAGGGCGCTTCCTCGGCCACGTCTTCGACCTGCGGAGCCACGGCGAGCCGGAACACGGCGAGACGCACGACGCCCGCGCCGTCAACGAGGTCGTTTACGGAAGGCCCGGCCTCCTCGAACGCCTCGGCATCATTCGGGCGGAGACGGACGCGATTCCGTGGGAGGCGGTGAAAGAGATCAGAGGAAATAAGATCATCGTTGCCGACGCGGTCGGGAGGGAGAAGCGGGGAACAGGGAAATAAAAGTCATGCACGGAAAAAAGCGGCGCGGCCCTTCATCCTTCAATGATGAAGGGCCGCGCCATTTCATGTTCGCCCCTGTTGCCTTTGGCTAGCGATTCGGCTTACCAAATCTGGCAGCGCTCGTCCGCGGGGCGCACCATCGCGTCGCCGTCCTTGCACTGGAACGCCTCGGCGAACTGCGGGAGGTTCCGCAGCGGCGCGTTGACGCGGAAGCGGTCGAGCGGGTGCGGGTCGGTCTTCGTGCGCTGGCGCGCGGCTTCGGGGCGGATGCTGCCGGCCCAGACCTGCGCCCAGCCGAGGAAGAACCGCTGCTCCGGCGTGAAGCCCGCGATTGTCTTGCGCGGCTTGCCTTCGAGCGACTTCTCGTAAGCCTTGTACGCGACCGTGAGTCCGCCGAGGTC
>Ga0070740_10005030_pt1 | contig 12548 bp, 8 predicted proteins | sample Coa_R2_FD_67286 | JGI IMG/M metagenome (GOLD analysis project Ga0070740, IMG submission 67286) | Surface soil microbial communities from Centralia Pennsylvania, which are recovering from an underground coalmine fire - Coalmine... | ecosystem: Environmental > Terrestrial > Soil > Unclassified ...
GCCCGGTCCAGAGGCTGCGGATAGGCGTTCAGATAGCGCCGGTAGGCCGCCGCCGCCTGAGCGGCTTCTCCGGCCTGGTCGTAGAGCGTGGCCGCGAGCCAGGCCGCTTCCTGGCGCGTGTCGGCCGACTCGCTGGCGCGCGCGGCGATGCGCAGATTGGCCGCGGCCGCGGCCGCCGGCTGATGGGCCTGGGTATAGGCCAGCACCAGTTTCTTGTCCACGTCGGCGGCCAGGGCGTGATCGGGATACCGTGCACGGAAGGCCTCCAGGGCGGCGATCGCCGAGGGCCAGTCCTTGAGTTCCACCAGGGCCGCGGCGGCGTCGTAATCGGCATTGGCGCGCAGCTTGGCCTCCGGGGCCACCGCCGCCACACGCGCGAAGTCCTTGGCGGCGGTACGCCAGTCTCCGGCGGCGCGCGCGGCCTCGCCCTGCTTGTAGATCGACGCCGCCAGCTGCTCCACCAGCGGGGCGTGGAGCTTGTCGTCGGCCGGGGTGAGCGCCAGCAACTGGGTGTAGGCGGCCTCGGCATCGGCATAACGGTTCTGGGCGAAGCGCGCATCGGCCACCACCCCCAGCGCCTGGCGGCGCAGCTCGGCGGACACCGGGGGCTGGAGGGCGAGCACCTGCTGGGCGAGATCCACCGCCGCGTCCAGATCGTGGATCGAATACAAGTCCTCGGCCGCCCGGGTGAGCACCGCCGCACGCTGGGGATGGGTCGGGAAGACCTCGGCCAGCTTGCGGCTGTCGGCCACCGACTGGCGCAACACCTCGGCTTTCTGCGCAGCCGGCACTTCGCCGGCCAGGCGCTGATCGGCCTGCACGACGGCATAAGCGGCTTCGGGTGCGTGCGGATTGCCGGGCATCTCGTAGGCCAGCGCACGGTAGGCCGCCGCCGCCTCGGCGGTCTGGCCGGCGTCGTACAGTGCGTCCGCCTCGTGCAGGGCGAGATCCGCCCGCGCCGGATCCTGCGGATACAGCGCCAGAATCTTCCGGTACCACTGCGCCGCGGCGAGGAAGTCGTTTTTGCGTTCGGCCGAATCCGGCGGATCGGATTGAGCCTTGGCGTGGTAGTACGGTGCGAGCTCGCTGAGCTGCTTGTGCAGTTCGGCCATGACGGCGGGATCGCGCGAGGAGGTGGCTGCCGCAGCCGGCGCGAACAAGCGCACGTAATCCTCCTCGGCGCGGATCATGGATTCTTCGAATCCAGCGTCCCGATACACCTGGATGACTTTGGACTGGAAGTCCGGGGCGAGCGGGCTTTGCGGATGGCGGGTGACGTAGGCGGCGTAGACGTTGGCGGCGTCCGTGTAGCGGCGCTTGTCGAGCAGGGCGGTGCCCAGGGCGTTATACAGCAGGACCGCGAAGCGCGGTTCGCCGTGCTGGTCGAAATAGGCGTTGAGCGCGGGTCCGCCGCCCAGGGCGGTGAGGGCGAGGTTGGCGGCGCGCAGGCTGTCGCGCACCAGGTCGGACTGGGTGGGCGACACCTGGGCCAAGGCCGCTTGCGGATCGGCCAGCGACACGGTGTCGCGCAGCGTGGGTGCGGGAGCCGGTCGAGCGGCCCCGACCTTCTCTACACCCGCTGGCCCTCCGGCCCCTCCCGCACCCACAGCCCTTCGGGCTGGTACTGTGTCGGGGCCGGTGAGCTCACCGGGCGGCAGGTCACGGTCGAGGATGGCGATGAACACCGGCAGGGCCTCGGCGTATTGCTGCTGCTGGAACAAGGCCCAGCCGTACTTGTACTGGGCGGGCTCGTACAGCGGCGTGGTCGGACCCAGGTCCATGACCGCGCGGTATTCGGCAGCGGCTTCGGCATAGCGCTTGCGGCCGTAGAGCAGCTCACCGGCGCGAAAGCGCGCATCCGCCATCAGCGGGGAGGTGGGGATTTCGCGTGCGAGGCGTTGCAATGCGGCGATGGCCGCCTCATCGTCGCCTACCAGCAGCTCGGCGCGCGCAAGCTGATACAGCACGCGATCGCTGTCGACGTAGTCGGGCTGCGCCTCGAGCAGACGCCGATAATTGGTGATCGCCTTGCGCACTTCGCTCAGGTCCGCCTTGTCGCCGGCGGCGTCGGCAAGCTGCACGCGCAGATCGGCGGAACGCCGTATCGCCTCGGCCCAAACTTCCGGCGGAGGGGACAACTCCAGCAGCTCGTCGTAGTTTTCGATCGCCGCGCGAGGATCGGGCGCCACCGGTTCAGAAGGTTGTACGCGCAAAATGCTGGGGGTCTTGACGATGTAGAAACGGTTCTTGAGCAGGCCGTTGTTTTCGGTGATGTCGCCCACGGTCGGATGCGGAGCGGGCGCGGCCAGGACCGCGTTGGCCAGCAGCAGGCCCGCCGCAGCGAATCGAAACGTTTTAACCGGGTTCACGGTCGTAGATGCGTGCCAGCGCAAAGCGCGCTTCGACCAGATAGCGTTCGGTCTGCCGTTGCAGCCGCAGCAGCTCGGCCGCGGCGGCGGATGCCAGTTGCTTGTCCTGGAACGCTTGCTGGGCGTCGAGCTGCGAGCGCAGGACGGCCAGACTCCGGCGCAGCGCGGCCGCGCGCGGGTCGTCCGAGTTCTGTAGCAACCGGTCGTGGCGTTCGAGCGCCGCCGTCATCTGCTGCAGCGTGCGCTCGGCGCGCAAGGCTTCGAGCACTTCGTCGTCCGCAGCGAGATGCCTGAGGTAGAAAGTCTCCGGCGTATCCGGCAAGTTCGCCCACTGCCAGTGCCAGCCGTTTCCCGCGTTGCGGTCGAAACCGGCGACGAGTGCAGCAAGGCGACCATCGGCGAGGTGCGCGCGCAATTGCGCGAGCTGCAGGCGTGTGCGCTCCAACAGTTCTGCCGCGCGCTGGTAGTGGAACTGCGCTTGCTGGTACGCACCAAGACGTTCCAGCGCCCAGGCGACGGCGAGGGTGCCCTCCTGCACCGCCGGATCCAAGGGATCGCGGCCGATCAGTTCCAGCCAGGGCACCAGCGCCTGGCGCAGGGCCCTGGTTTCAGTGGCCTCGGCTCTGAAGGGACGCGGCGCTTCACGTTGCCGCAGCGTTGCGATGTCGGGAGTCAGGCGGGGCGCCACGAGCGCACCGATGGGCAGCGAAGCGGAAGAAACCTCGATGTTTTTCATCGTGCCTGACGCCGTTTGTGCATCGGTCGGCGCTTCGATGATCAGGAAAGACCAGCCGTAACCCAGCAGCGCCGGATTGCCGTAGGGGCCCGGACTGTGAACGCGGCGCAGGGCGTCCTGCGCCAGCCGGGGCTGACGCAGACGCAACGCGGCGTAGCCGAGCACCAGGTTGGCGCGGTCGCGAAAGTCGCGGCCCAGGGCATCGTCCGATTTTCCGTGACCGAATCGTTGAAGTTCGTACAGGCCGCCGGCGTCGCCCGCTGCGAGCCGGGCGATGGCGACGTTGTATTGCTGGATCGCCGCGGTGTCCGCGCCTTGCGCTTCGGCTTGTGGCAAAGCCTCGGAGGGGCCGAGCCCGAGACCGTGCAGGGCTGCCCTCAGCTCGGGACCGAGCGCGGGTGGCGGATCGCCTGCGGCGCGCTGCAAGCGCAACAGCGCGGAAGCAGCATCGAAATCGCGGCCGTCGGCGAGCAGGAACTGCGCCGCGCGCAATCGCGCATCCGCCACGTCTGCCGCGCGGTCGGCTGAGCGCAGTCGCAGGGCCGCGTTCGGAAGCCAACCGCCGGACTCGAGCTCCAGGATCCAGGGCGCGGGCGAATCGGTTTGCACGAATTCGCGGTCGCAGCGCACCTCGACGCGCGGCGGTTCGAAGTCAAGACCCGTGCGCCGCGCGTACAGCGCTGCGCGCAGCGCGTGGTGGCCGGGCGCCAGGGTGATGGCGGGCAGTTCGTGCCATGCACCGTTCTGCAGGGCGGCGGCTTCGGCGGCGCTGTAGTCGTAGTTCAGCACTTCTTCGCCGTCGATCCACAGACGCAGTCGCGTGACCTGCAGGTCGTGTGCCCGATCGCCGAGATAAAGGACCCATCGCGCAGGGGCAGGCGCGGTCTCTTCCACCGCGTACGCTTGCCGCTCGAAATCGAGCAACGCCGCGGACAGCGCGCTCAATGGCGTCGTGTTCTGCGGGCCGGGCGCATCGGTCGCGCCCTGCGCGCCGAACGCGGCGAGCATCGTGAACAGGATCGCAAGCCGCCACCGTCGGCCGCCTTGGTCCTTACACGTCGTTGGTCGAGCTTCGTCCATCCGTATCGGCAGAAAAAAATCCACCGGCAGCCCGCTGCTCGGACCGCGGTGGACGTCGGTGCCCCGTGCCGATGGCGACGGTGCCATCTTGCCGATAGCCCATGGAGCAACCACCGTGCCAGCAGATACTCGTGGTGTGAGCGCTCAGGCGCCGTGGAACAGGGCAAGTTCGGATGCACGGCTTTGGATCAGGGTGCACCGCCATCGCGCGTTCGCCGCCAATACCTTTCGTCCGCAAGAGCGCTTGCCTCGCGGACCTTGGGTGGCACGAGCGTTGCTTGATTCTTGCGTGTCCGCCACATGGCGGCTCCAGCGGCGTCAACGAAGACACCGCCCGGGCGACGAAGTCCACCGCGGTCCGAGCAGCGGGCTGGCGGTGGATTTTTTTGCCGCAGGAGTGCGGCGTCCGTACACGGACATCGTTTCATAAAACAAATGCACGTTTCATAAAAGGAGTCGATTCATGCTGAACAGGGAACAGCGAGTCCTGTGGGTCTTGGCGGCTTCCAGCCTGGCGCTCTCGGGTTGTCTTTCCGACGCCAGCAACGTGCGGCCGCCGAACAGCAGCCCGCCGCCGGTCGCCGAAGCGGAAGCGCCGCCTCCGCCACCTCCGCCGCCCGCACCGATGCCGCCACCGTCCTGCGAGATGCCCTCTGCGGGCCAGTCGCCGAACTTCGCCGGCTGTAAAACGGGTGACACGCTGGTCCTGCACGGCGTGAACTTCGAGTTCAACAAGGCCACGCTCACGGTCAACGCCAAGACCCTTCTGGATCAGGTTGCCGCTGCGCTGCAGGCGCGGCCGGACATCAAGGTCGAGATCGACGGCTACACCGATGGTGTCGGTTCGGCGAGCTACAACCTCAAGCTGTCCGCGCGGCGCGCCGACGCGGTCAAGTCCTATCTGATCACGCGCGGCGTGGCGCCCGAACGGCTCAGCGCACGCGGCTTGGGCATGGCCAATCCCGTCGCCGGCAACGATACCGACGAAGGTCGAGAACTTAATCGCCGCGTGGAGCTGAAAGTGCTCGAGGCCGCGGCGCCCGCTGCCGCTACGACGCCGTCCATGTCGTCGCCTCCGACACCTGCCGCTCCAGCTCCGGCTCCAGCCGCCGCCAGTGGTAGCGCGTCCATCACGATTTCCGGCTTCGCCTTCGTGCCAGCCACGCTGACCGTCGCACCGGGCACCACCGTCACCTGGACCAACCAGGACACGGTCGCGCACATCGTCAAGTTCGCGGACCAGGCCAGCGGCTATCTTCATACTGGCGAGAGTTACCGCCGCACTTTCACGACCACTGGGACATTCGATTACCAGTGCGGGGTCCATCCCGGCATGACCGGCAAGATCGTGGTGCAGTAAATCGGGACACTATTGGGGCAATGGCGTACGGGCACAAAGCTTGCCCGTTCTTCATCACTATCTATGCGCGAGTATCCGCGATGTTTTTAACCCGATCGTTTTTCCGCAGTGCCACCGTCGCCGCCGCCGCGGCGGCACTGTCCGGTTGCCAGCTGCTGCCCTGGTATGACAGCGGCCCGCACAAGGCCCTGCCGATGCCGGCGTTCGCCACGCCTTCCGACGGAGGCGCCTACCTCGTGGTCATGCGCGACGCCGGCAACATCTGCGCGCTGGCTCCGGTGCGGATCACCGTGGATGGGCAGACCGCCGGCGTGCTCAATCGGGGCGAACGCTTGGATCTCTACGTTCCCGCGGGCGACCACGTGGTGGGCGCCGAGACGAACGAGGTGTGCCCGCAACGCAGCGTGCAGGCACACACGCACTTGAATGCCGCGCAGACCCAAGCCTACGTGGTGAGTTTCCGGTTCTATGCCGATCTGAAGCTCGAACCGACGGCGATCTAGATTAAAGCCAGCCGCCCCAGCTCAGATGCGATTCCGCCAAGCGGAGCCAGCACAATCCACCGCTGCCGATCAGGCAGCCGCCGAGCACCAGCGCGGCGCCGAGCAACCGGTGTCGGCGCGCGAACTGTTCCCAGCCGTAGAGACACAAGCCGAAACCGCCGAGTAGGCCCAGCAGGGCCACGCCCAGTGGGCGCAGCGCGGAGGCAGTGGTGCCGATGCGTATAGTGTCGGGGGCCGCGGCGAGGGCAGCGCCGGCCAGCGCGGCGAACGCGAGCAGCATGATGCAGCCTGCCAGCCCGCTTCGGCGACGCGCGTGGGGTGCAAAGGTGCCAAGCCCCTCCAGCGCTTCGCCGCGCAAGAAATCGTAAGAAGGCGGCGCTGGCGGAAGCGCAGCGCCGCAATGGGGCAAACCAGATGCCGCAGGATCGGCGGGTTGCCGGAAATCTAGGTTCCCACTGTTCGGGTTCATGCCTCTGGACCTCATCCCTTTCCGTACTCAATAAAAAAGGCGTTTGTCCGGCGTCTTCGAGCGAAGACGCGAACAAGACGCCTTTGTCTGCCGCACTGGCCGCCCCGTGGCGGTCGCCTCGGCAGCGGGCCCGCGTTGGCCCGCCCGTGCTCAGTGCGATTTCAAATCAGCAAGCATCGTGCCTGCTCATGCCGTCTGCTCTTCGCCTTCGGGCGCGGCTTGCGCCGGCGCGACCGTGGCCACGGCGTTCTGCGTGGCCCATTCCAGCCACTCATGCCGCAGCAGGGCGACCAAGCCCAGGGCGACGGCCGCGATCACGCCAAACGTGGCGAATCCGGTCTGGTAGCTTCCGGTGCTCTCCTTGGCCAAGCCCATGATGACCGGCAGATAGAAACCGCCGATGCCGCCAGCCGCGCCGATGATGCCGGTCATGAGTCCGGTCTTGCCCGTCCAGCGGTGCGGCACGAGTTGAAAGGTGGCACCGTTGCCGAGGCCGAAGCAGACGTACAGGGCGAACAACAGCGCCACGCCGCCGGCCAGCGGCGGCATGATGCCGGCGAAGCCGAAATCGAGCAGGGAGATCAGCGCCAGCAGGATCAGCAGTGCGCGCACGCCGGTAACGCGATCGGCGAGGAAGCCGCCCACTGGCCGCAGGATGGCGCCCGTGAAGGCAAACGCCGCCATCAACAGACCGGCGCCCACTTTCGACACCTGGTACTGCGTGGTCAGCAGTGTGCTGACATAGGACGACATGCCGACAAAGCCGCCGAAAGTGATGCTGTACACCAGCATGATCACCCAGGTATCGCGCTCGGCCAGTACGGCGCGGTAACGCTGCGGCAGCAGGGTGATCGTCAGCAACGCGCCGATCGGCGGCAGCAACAGTAGCCCCGCTTTGCCGCCTCCGAACACACCGGCTTCCACCAGCAGCACCAGTCCGACGAGACCGGCGAGCACGACCAGAAAACCCGCGATCGCCTGTGCGCTGCTGCCGGCTTTTGGGCTGAGATCCTTGGCCCACAAGATCACGGCCGCTGCGGTGAGCGCCAGGAGCGGCAGCGCTGCGAGGGTGGCGTGCTGCCAGCCGTGATGGACGGCCAGCGTGGGGAACAGAAAGCCGTCGAGTACTGCGCCGATGTTGCCGGCCGCCGCCAGGCCCAGCACCAGACCCTGCACTTTGGGCGGATAGTTACTGCCGGCCATCGGCAAGGCCACGGCGAAGCTCGCCCCGCCCACGCCCAGGAACACGCCCAGCACCAGCAGCGTCAGGTACGAAGGCGCAAACGGCAGCAGGAGCAGGAACGAGGGAATCGCCGACAGCACGATGCCCATCAGCGCCAGGCGCTTGCCGTCATAAGACTGGAAAGCGTTACCGAAGGTCACGCGCAGGATCGCGGCCGACAGCACCGGCACCGCGACCAGAAACCCCTGCTGCGCAGGGGACAGGCTCAGGTCTTTGGCGATGAAGGGCGCCAGCGGCCCCAACATCACCCACACGGTGAAGCCGGTGTCGAAATACAGAAAACAGGCAAGCAAAGCGCGCCAGTTGCCGGAAGCGAGCGATTGCAGGATGTTCTTCATGGCGTTCCTTCGGTGGCGAGGGAGGGGAGATGGAGCGCGCGCTGCGTGGCGAGCAGCGCCTTGAGTTCGGGAATGCACGAGCCGCAGTTGGTGCCGCACTGGAGCCGGGCGCCCAGCGCCTCGACGCTGTTGCAGCCCTCTCGCACCGCGCCCAAGATGGTTTTGCGGCCCACGCCGAAGCAGGCGCACACGATGGGCCCGGCGTCCGCCGGCCCTTCGGTCGGCCGGCCGGCGAGCAGAGCGATGCGCTCATGTTCGGCGAGCCGTTCCTGGCCGAACAGCGCGGCGGGGAAGGCGCGCGGCGGCAGATCTTCCGGACGCGGCGCGAGGTACAGGCTGCCGCGCGGTCGAGCGTCCTCGATCCAGGCCGCGCGATACAGGCCCTCGGCGGCGTCGCTGACTTCCAGCCATTCGCCTTCGAGGCCGACGCCGAGCAGCGCCTGCGCCCAGCCGCTCCAGTCCGGAGGTGCGCCGCGACCGGCGATCTCGTAGCGCAAACAGTCTTCGCCCTGCACCTTCGTCCACCACACCAGTCCGGCATCGGCGACGGCCCGTGGAGCGAAAGCCGCCAGGGGACGACGGGAGAGGACGAAACCATGCCAGTCCACGAAGAACGGTTCGATACGGGCGGGGGTGTGCTTGAACTCCGGTTCTCCGGAGATCGGATCCACGGCGGGATTGACCAGCGCGCCGATCCGCGCGTCCGAGGCGGTCTCGCCGTTCCAGTGGATCGGCACGAACAACTGCCGGCGCGCGATGTCGGCGCTCACCACCACCCGCAGCACCGCCGCGCCCCAGCGGGTGGACACGCGCGCCAGGCCGCCGGCGCGCACCCCCCAGAGCAGCGCGTCGTGCGGATGGATTTCCACGTAAGGCTCGGCCGTGTGCTGGGCCAGGCGCGGGGATTTTCCGGTGCGCGTCATGGTGTGCCACTGGTCGCGCACGCGGCCGCTGTTGAGCACCAGCGGGTAATCGTCGTCGGTGGCATGCGCCGGCGCATGCGGCCACACGGGAACCAGACGTGCGCGTCCGTCGGCGTGGGCGTAACGGCCTGCGGCGAAAGGCTCATGGCCTTGCCCGACGGCGGGGCAGGGCCAGCGGATCGGTTCGAGCCGGTCGTATTGGCCGCGCGTGAGGGCGGCGAGCGCGCCGAGGTTGAAATGGCGGAACGCTTCGCCCGGACCGTGTCCGTTGCGGTAAGCGGACAGCCGCGCGTGTTCCAGGAAAATCTCGTACGCGTTCGAGTAGGCGAACGCGGAATCGAAGCCCATGCGCTGGGCGAGGCGGCTCACGATCCACCAGTCCGGCCGCGCCTCGCCGGGCAGCGGCAGGAACGGCCGCTGACGCGAGATGCGCCGTTCGGAGTTGGTCACCGTGCCGTCGCGCTCGCCCCAGCCTGCGGCGGGCAGCAGCACGTGCGCCAGACGCGCGGTGTCCGTGTCGCGGACCACTTCCGAGACCACCACCAGCGGACAGCGAGCCAGTGCGGCGCGCACGCGATCGGCATCCGGCAGGCTCACGACCGGATTGGTGGCCATGACCCACAGCGCCTTGATCCGTCCGGCGTGCACTGCCTCGAACAGCTCCACCGCCTTGAGCCCGGGCCGCTGCGCGATGCGCGGGCTGTTCCAGAACGTCTGGACCAGCGCGCGGTGGGCGGGGTCGTCCAGGCGCAGATGCGCGGCGAGCTGGTTGGCCAGCCCGCCGACTTCGCGGCCGCCCATGGCATTGGGCTGGCCGGTCAAGGAGAACGGCCCGGCGCCGGGTTTGCCGATGCGGCCGGTGAGCAGATGGCAGTTGATGATGGCGTTGACCTTGTCCGTGCCGCGGGTGGACTGGTTCACGCCCATCGAGAAGGCGGTGATCGCTTTTTCGCTGCGCGCAAAAAGCGCGTAAAAGCGGCGCAGGCTTTCCTCGCCGATCCCGCAGTGACGTGCCACGTGGGCGAGGCTGCCCGCGCTTTGCTCGGCGACGGCAAGCGCGGCCTCCAGGCCCGTGGTGTGCGCGGCCAGGAAAGCGGTATCGGCGACGCCGTGCTGGTGGAGCCACGACAACAGGCCATTGAACAGCATCACGTCCGTGCCGGGCCTGATCGGCAGATGCAGGTCGGCGATTTCCACCGTCGCGGTGCGGCGCGGATCGATCACCACCACTTGCAGTTCCGGACGCTCGCGCTTGGCGGCGGCGATGCGCTGGAACAGCACCGGATGACACCAGGCGGTGTTGGAACCGACGAGCACGATCAGCTCGGCGCGTTCCAGATCCTCGTAAGCCACCGGCACCACGTCCTCGCCGAAGGCGCGCACGTGACCGGCCACCGCCGAGGACATGCACAGGCGCGAGTTGGTGTCGATGTTGGCCGCGCCGAAATAGCCCTTCATCAGCTTGTTGGCGACGTAGTAGTCCTCGGTGAGGAGCTGGCCGGAGACGTAGAAGGCGACGGATTCGGGGCCGTGCTCGGCGAGTGCGTGGTGGAAACCCTTGGCGACGAAATCCAGCGCCTCATCCCAGCCCACCCGTCGTTCGCCGTGGGTGCGCGTGCGCAGGATCGGGTGCAGCAGACGTCCTTCCAGACCCAGGGTTTCCGGCAAGGCCGCGCCTTTGACGCACAGCCGCCCCCGGTTGGCGGGATGCTCCGGATCGCCGGCGATGCGCACGGCTTGGCCGTCGCGCGCCTCCGCAAGCAGGCCGCAGCCCACGCCGCAATAGGGACAGGTGGTTCGCACGACGGATCGAAGCGTTGCGCTCACGCCGCCTCTGCCTTGGCCTCGGCGTAGCGCTGGCCGAACACCAGGCGCGAACGCATGCCCTGCAGGTTTTCGCCCGACTGCATGAGGCGCGCGTACCAGGCGCCGTCGCGGATGTCGCCGTACAGGACGGCGCCGACCAGACGCTGTTCGCGCAGCACCAGCTTCTTGTAGATGCCGCGGCGCGGGTCGCGCAGCACGATGGTCTGGCAGCCTTCGCCCCCGTTGAACTCGCCGGCGGAAAACACCTCGATGCCGGTCACCTTGAGCTTGGTCGAAACCACCGAGCCCGCGTAGCGCGCGGCGGCGTCGCCGGCGAGCCGTGCGGCGCACACGCGCGCCTGCTGATAGAGCGGTGCCACCAGCCCGTAGCATTGCTTGCGGTGCTGGGCGCATTCGCCGATGGCGGAAATCGCGGGATCGGAGGTGAGCAAAACGTCATCGACGATCACGCCGCGCTCGCAGGCGAGGCCCGCGGCGCGCGCGAGCTGCGTCTCGGGCACGATGCCGGCGGCGATCACCACCAGGTCCGCGGGGAGCTCGCGCCCGTCGGTGAGGCGCACCGCGCGCACCCGCGTATCGCCGAGCAGGGCCTGGGTCTGTGCCGGCAGGATCAGGCGCAAGCCGCGCGTCTCCAGGCTGCGCTGCAGCAGGCTGGCGGCGTGGGCGTCGAGCTGCCGTTCCATCAGCACCGGGCACAGATGGATCAGGGTCACGTCCATGCCGCGGCGGATCAGTCCGTGGGCCGCCTCCAGCCCGAGCAGGCCGCCGCCGATCACCACCGCACGCCGGCGGCTCCGGGCGGCCTCGATCATGGCCCCTGCGTCCGCCAGGGTGCGAAAGCATTGCACGCCGGGCAGATCCAGACCCTGGATCGGCGGCAGGAACGGCCGCGAACCGGTGGCGAGGACGAGATGGTCGTAGCGTTCGCTGCGGCCGCCGAGCGTGGTGACGAGGCGCGCGCTGCGGTCGATGGCGATCACCGGATCGTCGGCGTACAGCGCGATGCCGTGCCTGGCATACCACGCCGGCGGATGGGTGATGATGTCGGCCGGTTGTTTTTCGCCGCTGAGCACGGGCGAGAGCAAGATGCGGTTGTAATTGCCGACCGCTTCTGCGCCGAAGACCGCGAGTTCGTAGGGCTCCGGCGCCAGGCGCAGCAGCTCTTCGAGGAAGCGCGCGCCGGCCATGCCGTTGCCGACCACCACGAGCCGGGGTCGATTCGCGGTCATGGGTTTTCGCTCTGCGGCAGGTTGCGCACCAGCACCATGCCTTCGAACACGCGCACCGGATACACCGGCACGGCGAGCGCGGGGTCTTCCAGACAGCGTCCATCGCGCAAGGCGTGGTGCTGCTTGTAAACGGGCGCGGCGACCACCGGTTCGCCTTGCACGTCGCCGATCAGACCGCGCGCCATGACCATCGCACCGGACTTGGGATCGCGGTTGCCGAGCGCGTACACCTGCTCGGCGCCGCTTTTGGCATCCACGACGCGGAACACCGCGACCTGCTCGGTGCCGATCTTGGCCGCCACGCCGGTGTTGGGCACGATGTCGGCCAGGCGGCAGACGTAGCTCCAGCGCACGCCCGCGGTCATGACACGAGCTCCGCGGCGGCAGCGGCCGGCGCGTCTTTTTCCTGCCGCTGCGCCGGCCGGATCTGGCCGCGCTCGGTGACGAACCGGATGCTGGGATCCGCCGCCG
>Ga0070740_10005032_pt1 | contig 12547 bp, 12 predicted proteins | sample Coa_R2_FD_67286 | JGI IMG/M metagenome (GOLD analysis project Ga0070740, IMG submission 67286) | Surface soil microbial communities from Centralia Pennsylvania, which are recovering from an underground coalmine fire - Coalmine... | ecosystem: Environmental > Terrestrial > Soil > Unclassified ...
TTAGACGTCGCAGGATCTTCAGATTGTTCATTCCCTCCTTTCTACATTTTCTACATGTTTTCTAATCAATTGGCGTCATGTTATTGTGAATATATCCACTAGATCCACTCCCGCAGAAACAGTAGAAATACTCATCATATCCGTACCCCGGAGCATATCCACCTAAATTGATCCCATGCCAGGCACTACCACCACCAGAGACTAAATAGGGCTCGCCTGGCACATTGAACTGTGACCCTGCGTAAAGGTCATAATACCAATAAGTGCCTGTATCAACGTCCCCAGCCGGATAGTCATTCGCTGCTGTTGCTTTATCAAAGTAGATGGACGAGCAATCCGAAGATCTATAGTAGGTTACTGAAGAGTAATAGTAACCCGTATTGTCGAACCAAGCCCACTTGAGTGTGGCAGTACTCTGCTTTCCACAACCCGTATAAGGATGGACCGCTCCCATTGGCTGTTTTGGTTTGATAGCGCTGAGCAGATCAGTAACTTGAACAGAATGTTTCTTCCAAAAGTCGCTTGTCAACGCGGACGCCGGAAGGACAATATACTTTTTATGCTGCTCACGGGCGAAAGAGAGAGGAACTATAGCACTCTTGACTATAGTTCCAAGCGGACAATGAATAGTGGTCGTTGTCTGACGCGAGATCTGAACGTTGATGACGAATGTCTCAGTACAAGTCTTTGCCTGACTCGTTGCGTCTAATGCTACAAGCACCCTAGGATCACTGGATGAAGTCAGAGACTTGGCACTGATGACTTGGGGTAACACGGCTCCTAAAAAGAGGAAGCCGAGTAAAAGCATCAGAAAAAGTTTCTTTGTTAACCGTACAAGCATTAGTCTGTACAAAGTAGCCTCCTTCTTACTGACAAAAATTTTACATATGTTCTACTGCTAGCCATAGTACTTCTCTTAAGTACTAATTTCTACATTGCAGTATTTACTTGATATTTATTTCGCCAATAGATCAGGCAAAATTCCGCTTTCTATTAAATTTGTACTCTCTCCCCTGTTATAAAAATTTAAACTTTGCATGCAAAGTTTAACATCTCTAAACGCTTTACATTGGGATAATTTCACCCCAATTTTTCGGGATATCTCTTCCCAAATCCTGGAGAGGTTTTTTATGCTGCACAGCCTATCAGCTCCATGCTGTCAGGGAATAAAGCACTGAAAGGCGGCGTAAAGACACTTCAACACTCGACAAGAACTTTTTTGCGTATATCCCGACGCATCATACAGAAAATATCAGATTTTATATGACATTAGAATTAATATGCAAAAAGCATTGACTTTTCTAACTTTATATCATATAAAAAAAAAAAAGAGGGGTTTATCTATCCGAGGAGCCAGACGAGATTTATAGTGGCAGACCTCCTTTCAGATATCTGCCAGTTTTTAACCCTTCCATGCTATCCCTTATTATTTGTTCGTATACGCGTTCGTGCGAGTAGAGATCACGACGCGCTACCTGTACAAAGGAATGGAGGAGTCTCTTGCTGCAACGTTGTCTCTTGATCGACGATATGGATGTCCGTTACGATGACGAGCAGAGAATTGTGATTATCGAAAATCGCAGTCTGCATTTCAGCCGCAATGAGTTTAAACTGATGCATCTCCTGCTCACGCACCAGATCGTTAAGGAAACCATGCTTCTGGCTGTCTTTACTTTTCCAGAAAAAGACAAGGCAGCAGCCAGATATCTGGCCAAATATATTAATCGCATCCGCAACAAACTCGCCTCCCACGAAATTAAAATCAGCTGTGTTCATGGGCACGGCTATATGCTTATCTCTGAGGCAAAACAGGAGACCGATAAGCCTGAATGAGTCTAACTATTGTGCGGGGCGGCCTGGCAGAGTCCAGGGCCGCCCCGCACAGATATCTTCTTCTCCCCGCTCTCACTCCATCTCCCCGATCATCTCCCGAAACACGCGCGCGGTCTCGGCATCCATATGATAGCTCTCGGCGTCGCTGGGGAAGCTGCCGGACTGGATATCGGCGAAGAAGGCTTGCAGGGCAGCGAGCGCGACCTCGGCGATGTTGGCGTAGGGGCGCACGAACTTCGCGCTGCGCCGGTTGAGGTGCAGGCCCAGAACGTCGTGGAGCACCAGCACCTGCCCATCGCAGGCCGGCCCGGCCCCGATGCCGATGGTAGGCACGTGAACGACCTCGGTGATTGCGCGGGCCAGCACGTCGGGCATGCCTTCGAGAACGATGGCGAAGACGCCCGCCGCCGCCAGCGCACGCGCGTCCTCCAGCAGCTCGCGCGCCGGGTTGGCCTGTCTGCCCTGCACGCGATAACCGCCCATCATGTGGACGGATTGCGGCGTCAGCCCCAGGTGGCCCATCACCGGGATCTCCGCAGCCAGGATAGCCTCGACCACCGGCACGCGCTTGCGTCCACCTTCCAGCTTTACCGCATCGGCATGCCCCTCGCGAATCAGCCGGCCCGCGTTGCGCACCGCCTCGGCAGGTGAGATGTGATAGCTCAGCCAGGGCATATCGGCGACCACCAGCGCGGCAGGCTGGGCGCGCGTCACCGCCGCAGTGTGATGGACCATGATATCGACCGTCGCGGCCAGCGTATCGGGAAAGCCCAGCATATTATCGGCCAGGGAATCGCCGACCAGGATAATATCCGCCCCGGCCTGGTCCGCAATCGCCGCCATCGGAGTGTCATAGGCCGTAATCATCCTCAGCTTGGGACCGGCCTTGCGCGCCTGCACAGCCTGAACAGTCATTTTATCCCGCGTCATATACTACTTCCTTTCGCGTAACTAAGAAGCTCTCACAGGAGTCACTGCCCCTCTCTCACGCCGATATCCCAGGTGCCGTCGGCGCGCAACAAGAAGTTATCGATCAGGCGCGTGGAACCGAGGAAGGCAGCGATCAGCAGGAGCGCCGGGGCCTGTAAGCTTTCCAGAGGCAGAAATGTGCCGGGATCGCGCACCTCGGCATAGTCGAGCGCGACCAGCGACTCGCCCGCTATGACCTCCTGCATGGCTGCGACCACGCTCGCCGGCCCCCCGGGCGCACGCTCTTCAAAGACCTGTCTGCCGGCCAGCAGAGCTTTATAGAGAACCGTCGCGGCAGCGCGCTGCTGGGACGAGAGATAGGCGTTCCGGCTGCTCATCGCCAGCCCATCCGCCTCACGCACCGTCGGCAGAATGCGCAGCGTCACCGGAAGAACGAAATCGGCAACCATACGCTCAATCACTGCCACCTGCTGAGCATCCTTCTGCCCAAAATACGCCCGGTGCGGGCGAAGAATCTGGAAAAGCTTCAGCACGACGGTGGCAACGCCGCGAAAATGACCGGGACGACTGGCCCCCTCGGCGGCGGCAACCAGCGGTCCGCTCGGCTCAACATAGGTGGCGAAACCGGGGGGATACATATCGGCAGCGCCGGGCGTAAAAACGAGATCGACCCCGCACTCCTCAAGCAGGCGCAGATCGCGCGGAAGATCACGCGGATAGCGCTCCAAGTCCTCATGCGGGCCGAACTGCGTGGGGTTGACAAAGATGCTGACCGCCAGGATCTCATTCTCCGCGCGCGCCCGGCGCACCAGCGCAAGATGGCCCTCATGCAAGTAACCCATCGTTGGGACCAGACCGAACGTGCCGGAAAACGCCCGGTCTGCTCGCACGTCAAGCATCTCCTGAACCGTGGTGATCACTCGCATCGTGTTCTTTTTTACCTTTCCGTCCTGTATTGCCCGGTTCGGCAGCAGCGCGCGAACCATTCAGAAGCAAGCCAGCAGGAATCCTGGTACTTTCAGCAGTATATCATTGCAACCAAACAGCCCGCAATTCGCCGGGGGCGTTCAGGGCAGCGTCACCAGGCCATCGGGTCCGGCCACCAGCGCCTGGCGGGCCATGCCCAGGAAGAGGCCATGCTCGACCACGCCCACGATCGCCCGGATCTGCGCCTGCAGGGCCTGGGGATCGGCAATTCCGCCGGGAAACTGGCAGTCGAGAATATAGTTATGGTTATCGGTAAGAAAAGGCTCATGCGTGCCCAGGCGCAGTTGCGCACGCGCGCCCAGAGCCTCCAGGCGGCGCTGCACGGGACCCAGCGCGAACGGCACAATCTCAACCGGCAGGGCGAAGCGCATGCCCAGACGCGGAACCAGCTTGGAGGAATCGCCGATCACCACAAAGCGGCGCGCCGCCGCTGCGACTACCTTCTCGCGCAGGAGCGCGCCGCCCCCGCCCTTGATCAGATTGAGCTGCGGGTCAATCTCGTCCGCACCATCGATGGCCAGATCCAATTCGGGATAGCGTTCCAGGGAAACCAGGGGAATCCCCAGGCTGGTGGCCAGTTGCGCAGTCGCCTGAGAGGTTGGGACCGCGCCCACGATGCGCAATCCCCCGCGCAGGCGCTCGGCCAGGGCCCGCACCAGAAAGGCCGCCGTGGTGCCCGTTCCCAGGCCGACCACCATGCCGTCCTCAACCAGGCCAGCGCCGGCGCTGCCTGCCATCCGCTTATAACTATCAGTAGCGTTCGTCATCTCTGATTTTTCCTTTGCAGAGCAGATTGGAGATCGAGAAACGTTTGTTTTTATTGTAGCCCATACTCTGGCAGGATCGAAACATCTACGCGAGAGGACGATGGTACCTGATGGTATATTCCTTGTCATGAGACGATCTGCCATGATACACTCTGCCATGAAACGAAAAAAACGTCACAATGGGCAGGGGTGTGCCCGGCATAGATAGATACGATCCGGTGGTGGCAACCATGGCTGAACAATGGCGCATACTTGTGGTTGAGGGCGAAGAAAATCTCAACTGGAATATTGTCAACTCGTTGCAGAAGGACGGCTACCTCGTCCTCGGCGTAACGAGTGGGGCCGAGGCGATTCGCACGCTGTGGAGCGAAGAGTACGATGTGGTCATCTGCAGCCAGCAGATGCCCGACGCCGATGGCTTCGACCTGCTACAGTGGATGCGCACGTACTGCCCCGATACGCGCATGGTGATGCTTGGCGCGCCAGGCAGCGGCCTGACTCGCGCCCAGGCCCTGGAGCAGGGCGTTGCCGCGTATCTTGAGAAGCCCCTGGATCTGCGCTCACTGAAGGAAGAATTGCGCCGCCTGCTCCATCAGAGCGGCTTCTCGGCCAGCCTGGATTCGTTCGATCTGCTGGACGTAGTTCAGATCATCAATATGAGCCACAAGAGCATCGCGCTCGTCGTTAATACGGGCCTGGAGGAGCAGGGGACGCTGCGTTTCCAGGCGGGCGAGCTGATCTGGGCCGAGTATGGCACCCTGCGCGGGGAGGAGGCGTTTTTCGCGCTGGCCGCGCACAAAAATGGCACAGTGGTCCACCGCCCCTGGAACGAGCAGATCACGCCAAACGTCACTCAGCCGCTTTCGCGCCTGATCTTCCAGGCGCTGCAATATCGCTCAAAGTACGCGGCATACCAGCAGGGGAGCAGCGAACTGGAGGCGCTCAGGCCGCCCAACGCGGTGCCTGATCCCCCAACGCTGCCACCGCCGACGAATCTGCCGGCCACGCCGGAGAGTCCGGGGGAGGACGATCGCCCATTCCAGTTCGCCGAGGAAGACGATCGCCCGTTCCAGTTTGTGGCGGAGGAGACGCCGATCGGGCCATCATCCGACTCGGCGTTTGCCCGCTTGATGAGCAGTAGCTTGACAAACACAGGTGGAGAACAGGTAGGAGGAGGTCTGGGTACGATTATGAATACAGAACCGGATGCGGCCCCGGCGGCCAGAGAGAAAGCGTGGTGGGAGCCAACGGGGACGTTTCCCGCGCTTTCCGCCTCTGGGAGCATGCGCGCCATTACTGAGGGAAAACCGCAGCGAACCTCGCAAGGGCTAAATATTACGCCCTCGACGGTGCATAAGACCGCTGCGGCACAACAGAGCGGGCTGCCGTCCTGGCTGACCGATCAGCCGACGAATCTTCACCTGCCGGTGCTGCGCGGGAACACCGGCCAGATGCCCGCGACGCCACCTCAGGAACAGTCGCCTGACCTGCCAAAGACGCCACAGACCCCTCCATCCCAAAACGTAGTCACGGAATGGCCGGCTTCGCCTCAACTCCCGCTCAGCCCCTCAGAGTCCGGCTTGCGCAAGATGAAGCGCGACGACTCCATGCTCACCAACCCGTATCGGGTGATCAAACCGGGCGCAGCTAATTCCTCCACCGGCTCATTGCGCTCCTCACCGACTGAATGGCAGAATCCTCAGCCCGGCCAGTCCGGCCAGATGAACGCGCTCAAACCACAGGAAAATGGCCTTACCCTGCAAAGCCTGGCGGCTCTAAAGAAGAACGGCGCAGCTCCTTCCGCCGAGGCACCTCCGGCAAAGGACGGCGCGGCTCCAGCACCGCCCACGCCGACAACCGGCTCGCCAATCTGGGAGCCACAGGAGGCCGCCCCGCCCGGCAAACGCAATTATCCCGCGCTCGCCGCAGCTTTACAAACGCTGGGCTATTCGGTACCAGGCTTCGTCGCGGCAGCAGTGGTCGGCCTGGACGGCACACCCGTCGCTCAGGTGACGATGGACGACACGGATATCTCTCCCCTCTGCGCACACCTCAGCAGTGTCGCGCGCGAGGCTTTGCAGACTCTGGAGGACAGGGACGAATATGAACATACCGTCATAACCAGCCGCGCCCGCCATACCCTGCTGCGCCTCGTCGGGAAAAAGAGAGATTTTTTGCAGGTCCTGATCACCGGGCGCGAGACAGATCCCGCCCAGAGCCTGGAAGTCATGACAAATGTGGAGGCCGCGATCACCGCTACCCTCCAGTAGCCGCTTCAGATACAGAAGAGCAGAGAGAGTATGAGCAAGACAGAAGAGACAATGACCCCTGAGGAGGAGAGGAAGAATAACCGCTTCTCTTTCCTCGTCGGGATCTTCATTGGCATGGCCATCATTATCCTGATCACCGTTATCTCACTCGCGGTCCATTAAGCGTCTGAGCTTCTCCAGATCGACCTCCTGGCCCTCCTCAGGCCCAGCGCCGGGCGAGACGGACGCGAGGTCGTTGGCGCTCGCGGGACGCTTTCTGGCAGGCTCGCTGCCACCGGAGAGCGGGGGCGCCAGCCTGGCGGGCTGGGATTCACCTCCCGGCAGAAGGGGCCTTTCTTGCTTCTTTTCCTTCTTCTGCTTCAATTGCTGCAACTGTCTTTCGATCAGTTGCTCTTGAGAGAGTTGGGCGAGCTGAGTATCGAGGTCGCGCTGCTGCAAATCGGCCAGCGCACGGGCGCGCGCCTCGACTTCGAGCAGCGTATCCTGAGCGCGGCTGGCCCGCTCTTTATCCTTCGGGGAACCCGATTTACTGAGCGTGTCGTAGACGCGCTGCTGGAGCAGGGCGCTGCGTTTGCGAGCGACCAGCAATTCGATGGTGGTGTCAACCTCGGAGATCTTGGCCTCCAACTGGCGCAAAACCCCGCGCATCGTTGAGACAAGCTGTTCCTGCTCCTTCTGTTGCTGAGCATAACGCCGGGCCTGGCGCGTGAGATCGTTGTAGCGGCTGAGGAAATCGCGGGCCGCGTTCTCGTTATCCTGCTGGATCGCCTGCTCGGCCTTTCTCAACCACAGACGAGCCTCGGCCTGAAGCTCCTCGCTGCGTTTGCCCAGCTTCCTCTCCTCCGCGATGGCAGTTGCAACCTGCGTCTTCACCTGGACAAGCTGGTTGCGCATATCCAGTTGGAGCTGCCGGAGCGTCTTCTCCGGGTCCTCAGCTTTCTCCGCCACGGCGTTGAGATTCGCTCGCAACAACGTAAGCACGCGTTCCAACAGGTTCATTAGCTCTTGTTCCCCCAAACTTCTATCACGCTGTAAAAGTACAACAAAATATTTTTTGCAGATGATCCACCCGGCAGGTAGAACCGGATGGATCATCTGCAAAACGCGCTATTTCTCGTTCGACTTCGACTCGACGACTGGAGGCGTGGAGCCGTTCGCGGCCTTGCCATCCGGGGTGCCATCCTGATTGGCCATCGTCGGGACGCGGTTCATCAGGTCGCTAATGTGCGTGCCGCTGAGCAGCTCGAAAAGCGCGGGCACCTGGGCGGCCATGTTCATGATATCGTGGGTCAGGCGGCTCGCGCCTAACCCCCCGTTAGCCCCGTCGCCGGTCGAAACGATGGTCACTTTGTCCACCTTGCTCAAGGGCTCGGCCAGCGCACGCACGATCTCCGGCATGCCGGTGAGCAGCTTATCAAGCACGGCGGCCTGGTTGTACTCATGGTACGCGGCGGCTTTGACCTTCATCGCATCGGCCTCGGCCTCACCTTTGGCGCGAATAACCTCCGCCTCCGCCAGACCTCTGGCCTTGATTACCTCCGCCTCCGCCAGACCGCGCGCCCTGGTGGCCTCTGCATCGCCCAGACCTTTGGTCCTGGCCGCATCGGCCTGGCCCTGCGCTTCCAGAATCAGGCGCTGGCGCTCGGCCTCGGCCACAGTCTCGACCCGCCTGCGATCCGCCTCGGCAGCCTTCTGGACCGTCGCCTGCAATTCGAGCTCGCGGCGCTTGATTTCGGCCTCCTGGACCTTGACCTGCGCCTCCTTCTCGATCTGCGTGACCTTCACCGCCTCGGCAACTACCTGCTGCTGCGTCGTGTTGGCCTGGATGTCATAGGCTTTGTCGGCGGCAGCCTGCTGCTTCTTGACCTCGGCATCAAACTCGGCCTTTTTCAGAGCCAGGTTGCGCTGAGACTGCGCCTGCAAGGCCAGCGATTCGGTCTCGGCCTTCACCCGCTCCTGATCGGCAGCAGCTTTGGCTACCGCTGCCTCGCGCGCCGCATTCGCCTGCTGGATCTGCGTATCGCGCGCGGCCAGCGCAGCCGCGATATCGGCGGCCTTGCGAATCTCCACGATCTGCGGACGGCCCATGTTGGTGATGTAGTCGTTCTTGTCGCGCACGTCCTTGATGGTGAAGGAGATAACTTGCAGGCCCATCTTCTCCATATCAGGCGTGACGGTCTTGAGCATCTTCGCGCCGACGTTCTCCGGGTCCTTGACCAGCTCCTCAACAGTCAACTGCCCGACGATCCCGCGCAGATGGCCCTCCATCACCAGGCGAATCAGGTTCTCGCGGTCCGCCTGCGTCTTGCTCAAAAACTGCTCGGCAGCGGTCTTGATGCTCTCAACATCCGAGCGCACTTTGATCTGCGTCACCGCTTCGACATTGACCGCGACACCCTGGGTGGTGTAGAGATCCTGCGACGGTGCCACGTCAAAGGACATCAATTCAAGCGAGAGCTCCTGCCAGCGCGTGGTCAGGTGGTTGACAAATTTGGTGCCCCCGGTCACAACCTCAACTTTGCTGCCATGCGAGACGATCAGGGCCTGGTTGGGACCAACCTTGTGCAGCCAGGAAAAGTACAGGCGCAGGAGAAGGAAAACGACGATGAGTAGGGCGACAACGCCTATGCCTATCACTACGAGCGATGAATCCATTGTAGTTTACTCCTTGTGTAGAGAGCTATGTCTGTAGCCGATTTTGCCATACGTATTCCAGGGCGTAATGAGTTTGATTGCAGCACATTGTGAAAGCGCATGGTTTACTCTTTCTGTTGTTCCTGGCGCATCACCATCTGTATCTCGCTCGCGTCTGACTCGCTGAGCAATGAGCGTAACTGCGCCAGTTCATCGAGCGTGGCCGGATCGGCGGCATGCGTCTCTCCATGCATAAAGTGTTCCCACGTGTCAACCTCGGCGATGCCGTTCTGGTAGTTTACCACCACAACCTCCTGATCGCGCTCTACGCGCTGGTTGTCGAGGCTGCGCGCGGGAATGCTCTTATGAACACCACCGGGCGAGGTGTAGATGATCTCGCCAATGCCCTTCTCGGGGATGGTAATGCTGACCTTGCCGAGCATGCCCGTGCGATCCACGACGTCCAGTTCGGTTGAACCTTCGCTGACGGCGAAGAGCCGATTGAGCGCCAGGAGCAGCAGGACCGCGATGGCCAGACCCCCGCAGGTCGCCAGGATCAGGGTGAAAGGCACGACCAGGTTCGTTATGTTGTGGAAGAAGTAGCCAAAGAAGCCAAAACCCAGCAGGAACAGCGCAATCGTTGTCGGGTTCAGGTAGCTAAACATCGAAAATTGCGTGTGCTGGGCGGCATTCTGCATCCCCTGCTGCCCGCTGCTCGCTGAGTGCGTTCCCCCGGCATGAGTGGGAGCGTGCGCCGGAGCGTGGCCTCCCACATGGACAGGCGCGTGATGAATGCCCGGCAGGTGCATATGGATATGCCCGGCATGGGCGTGCCCGTGACCTCCCATCAGGCCCGCTGCCAGAAAGAAGCCAAAGCCCAGCAAGAAGCAGAAGATAAAGACCAGGGAAAGTGGATCGTGAGCGATCAAAGTATTCCCTCCTTTCGTGGCAATACCTGCCTGGCCCGGCCCCAGACAATGTGGGGTTCGATTCCCATAGACGGATAATCACAGCGAAAATAAAATGACCCACTACCCCTAAAAAAACGCACACTCAGAGCGTGTCCACCAGCTTCTCCAGCGTGGACAACGGGATATCAAGCAAGCGAGAAAAAAGCACCAGGTAATCACGCGGCTCCTCAACGCTCGCTAGCCTGGTCAGAAAAGCCTGGATGGCGGGATCGTCTCCCCATTCGGAGGCGCTGCTGACCAGCCAGTTCTGCAAACGATCGGCTTGCATTTCGCTCTCAGGAAAGAGATCGGTGCTGAGCAGGTCCGTGCTGAAGTCAGGCGGGTCGCTCACCAGGTAGCCCGGATGTACTTTGAAGAAGCGCGAGAGCAGATCACGGCTCGAGGCGGTCAAATGCACACGCTTGCCGCTCTCCAACTGGGAGAGATATGCCTGACTGATGCTCTCACCAAGCTCCTCTTGCATCGCCTTTACTACCTCGATCTGCGTCATCGGACGGCTCAAGCCGCGCAGTTCTCCTTCAACGCCGCGCAGATGCTTCACTTTTTCCGCGAGATCCATACTACGTTCCTTCTCATAACTATCTGCTATACTCAAATATAGCTTTTTGCTATCGCTTTGTCAAGGTCTTATCCTCTGCCTAAAACTGTAGTATAATGGACGGGCGATGTGCAAATAATCAGGGGCCTGCTCTCCCCGGATTAGGAAAAAAGGCACCAAAACAGGCGCCAGGATGGTTTTTTTGGACGCCTGTATGTTACTACTAAGGGAGAGGGGAGCAGCATTTTCTTCCCGACAGCACATCCCGGTTAAAAAAAGAGTTAGGAATACCTGGCATTGAAAGAGCAGAACGTCCACAGGAGCTTATCCGCGATTTTGCCGGCGCACAACGAGGAGGCCGCGATCGCCGACACCGTAAATAGCGTACTTCAAACCCTGGCTTCCTGGATGTCAGATTTTGAAGTGATCGTTGTCAATGACGGGAGCCACGACCGCACAGGGGCTATCCTCGATGAAATTGCGGCGACCAATCCTCATCTAAGGATCATCCACCACGCGACGAATCAGGGATATGGCGCCGCCCTGGTGAGCGGCTTTGAGGCCAGTTGCAAGGACCTGGTCTTTTTTATGGACGCGGACGGGCAGTTCGATATCCGCGACCTCGAACGCTTCTTTCCTCTGCTGGAGCAGTATGACGCAGTGCTGGGATATCGCATCAAACGCCAGGATACATGGATGCGCAAACTGAATGCCCTGGGCTGGAAACTTCTGGTGCGCCTGGTCTTCGATGTGCGAGTGCGCGACGTTGACTGCGCTTTCAAGCTCTACAATGGACAGTTCTTCCGCGAGCATCGCCTGGAGACGCGCGGGGCGATGATCAATACCGAAATCCTCTATAAGTTCGCTCGCGCGGGCTATACCTACACCCAGCTTGGCGTTCACCACCTGCCGCGCAAGGGGGGCAAGGCCACCGGCGCGAAACCGATCGTGATCCTGCGGGCCTTCCGCGAACTCTTCACCTTCGCCTGGAAATGGCACCGCGAGGAGAAACAGGCCCGGCGCGCAGCAAAAGAGATAAAGCAGGAGCAGAATCTTCCTCGCCCGGCTGTCAGTATCCACGAATCAGAGTGACCACTCTCTTCCCCCAGTAATGGCAGAATAAAAAAAGAAGGAAGTCGAGCAGGGGGGTAAAGGGCATGGATAGGATCATGCCTATCATTGTACCGCAGCGATAATTACGGCGCATCGATAGGTGCTTTGTGACTCAGCCGGGTCACAGCGAGATTGCAAGCTCGACTTCCTATTATTCAGTGTACTGAAACCTGCAACAAGCAGGGTGTGTGATGTGTCATCCCGTTTCATCTGATATCGCTGAACGCTTGCCCTTCCCCACCCTGGTTCTTATACTCTCCGACTGATGCGGCGCAGCGGTGGAAGCAGGACAACGCCCAGAACCAGGCCGACGACCAAGCCGCCCAGATGGGCTTGCCAGCCGATATTGGCCTGGGAAAAGTCGAAGGCGACGTTGATGAGCAGCCAGAAGAGCCACTGGCCGAGCATGGCGTTGGCGGCAGCCCCCAGCGCGCGGCGGTTGACAATGAAGAAGGCGCCCAGCGCTCCGAAAACGCCCGCAATGGACCCCGAGGCGCCTACAAG
>Ga0070740_10005033_pt1 | contig 12547 bp, 10 predicted proteins | sample Coa_R2_FD_67286 | JGI IMG/M metagenome (GOLD analysis project Ga0070740, IMG submission 67286) | Surface soil microbial communities from Centralia Pennsylvania, which are recovering from an underground coalmine fire - Coalmine... | ecosystem: Environmental > Terrestrial > Soil > Unclassified ...
AAATGCGTGATCGTGAATCTCGGCGCATACGTCGACATCGAACCGCTGAACGGCGACGCTTCTCGCCGTGGAACCAATTCGAGCGCGAAGATCGGAGTTCCGCAGCAAAAGAATGGTCTTGTCCGCCAGTGCTTCGGGATCCAGAGGTTGTACTGTAAACCCGTTGATCCCGTTCAACACGGCGTCGCGCACTGCACCGACGTCCGTGGCGACTACAGGGATGCCACACGCCCCGGCTTCGAGAGCGGTGGTTGTCGTTCCCTCCGAACCTGGTACGGACGTTATCAATTTCACGTCCAAAGCGGGGTAGACGTTCTCGACGTCAGAACGGCTTCCGCAGAAAACGAACCGGGCGTCCGGCACTATTCCCTGTCTAATTTCCTCCCTAATCTTGCGACTGTACTCACGGTGGGTATCATAGTCTGAGCCGACAACGACAAACCATGACTTCGGAAGTGCTTTGTACACAAGTTGGGCGGCTTTAACAAAATACTCGAGTCCTTTCATAGGGTTGATGTTCGCTACCGTCCCCACGACAAGAGCGTCCTGCGGGATTCCGAGACGTTCCCGTGTCGCCTCGCGACGTTCGTTTGAGGGGCGAAGTAGTCGAGTATCGACGGGTGGAAAATAACAAAATACCGGCTGCTGGATCGTTTCAGTCTTGTAAAGGCCGGCCAGGCTCGGACCGTTGAGCATAACCGCGCTTGCCAACCGTCTCACCAAGATCATCATGGTTGCCCGAAATGCCCGTGGCGCGCGACTGTCCGTTATCTGCCAAACAACCGGGACTCCGGCCAGTCGCGCGGCGATAGCAGACTGGGAATTCGCCAATCCGCATACGACGACCAAGTCCACGGCTTTGCATTGGATCAAGTTCTTCACAGCCAGGACTTCCGGCCAAAACGCCGATGCCCAGGCGACGTGGGCGCTGAGCGAGACCACTCCTCGCAGTCTGTGGAGTCTCAACTGTTCAAACTCAACACCGCCGGCGCGCAGGCGTTGGGCCGCATTTCCCGTCTCCTTCGGGATTAAAGCGATCGTCTCCCAGCCACGCTTCGCCAACGGCGCCGCCAAGCGAGCAATCCGGTTGTGAGGGCCACCCGCGATGGGATAGTGAACGACGTTCAATACCCGCCTTTTCGAGACAGTCGCGGGGAGGCGACCCTTGTTCCGCTTGGCGTCGGAGATCGGCGCCGCTGTTTCAGTCCTGACCCTCTCACTCATCTACGAAGTCGCTGTTCTTCGGAAGCTCCTTCCGTACTCCGCGGCGCCAGGTCTTTCCGCCAAAAGGATCGTGGCAGAATTTTGCTCACGTCGCACCGCCCCGCGTACTTCCGTGCGATGCTGGTGACTTCTTCGAGCAGCCCTTCGCTGAGTCGTGTAGGCCTTAAGCCAAGAGATAGAAATTTGCCGTTTTCCACAAGCAGCTCATTCTCCGCCGCCTCGGCCCGCGGATTAGGGATGTTCTCAATTCCGACTCCCGTTACACGCGATACGAGCTCTGCCAAGTCTCGAACGCGGTGAGTTTCGGTAGTCTGATTGAACACCTCCACCGGATCCCCCTTCTTTGGAGGATTCAGCAGTGCGAGCTCTATGCACCTGACAGTATCGCGAATGTGAATAAAGGCCCGGGTCTGCCCGCCGGTCCCATATACCGTCAACGGGTGCCCAATGGCGGCTTGCATCAAAAATCGATTCAGCACCGTGCCGTAGTCGCTATCATAGTCGAACCGATTCACGAGGCGTTCGTCGAGCAACGTTTCCGGTGTGTTGGTTCCCCACACAACTCCCTGATGAAGATCAGTAATCCGCAAGCCATCGTTCTTATTATAGAACTGAAACAGGAGTGCATCCTGGGTCTTCGTCATGTGGTAGATGCTGCCGGGGTTGGGCGGATACATGATTCGCGTTTCCACCTCTTCGTCGCCGTTTGGGATCCGCACAGTAAGGTATCCCTCCGGAATCTTCAGGCCAGCGGTCCCGTATCCATATACCCCCATAGTGCCTAAGTGAACCACATGAACGTCTAGGCCCGATTCGACGATTGCGCAGAGTAAATTATTTGTGGCGTTTAGATTGTTATCGACCGTATAAATCTTGTGCCTTGCCGACTTCATCGAGTAAGGTGCAGCGCGTTGCTCCGCAAAGTGCACGATAACATCGGGCTTCTCCGCGCGGACAAGTTCGGCGAGGCGGTCATATTCTCTGGCGACATCTATTCTAACAAACCGAATCGCTTTTCCCATTAAGCGTTGCCAGGTCGCCAACCGAATACTCATGGGCTGTATCGGAGTGAGCGAATCACACTCCAGTTCGATATCAATGTTTCGGCGAGATAGATTGTCAACAATCAGTATATCGTGGCCCTGCTTGGACAGGTGTAACGCGGTAGGCCATCCGCAGAATCCGTCGCCCCCTAGGATTATAACTTTCATGTCGAAGGCTCCTCCAAAAACAATCCACTCGCCGACGCTGGTCGCACTACCGTCCTGTTTCGCACAATAGGTATAGAAAAACAAGGCGAAGCTTGCCTGAACAGCGCAGCATCCGCGGACCAAACCGTCTGCTCAACGGCAAGTTGAGTGCTGCACCTATTCCAAAGACGTTACACTACCGATGTATTCCGCATTCTTTGCTGCCCTCGTTCTCCCACCACCACCGCCCTGCGCGGTCTTCCTCTCCTTTCATCACCGGTCGTGAACACGGTGCACAGCCTATACTCTTGTATCCCCGCTTGTACAATGCATTGTAGGGTACATCGTTGTTCTGAATGTAGCGCCAGACGTCAGCTGGCGACCAATACGCCAAAGGGTTGATCTTAAGAATCCCGTTATGCGCCTCGTCCAGTTCGAAAATCGTAACGGCTGAACGTGCCGAGGACTGCGCTCTACTCAGGCCCGTTATCCAGGCACTCAGCCCGTCGAGCGCACGCATCAACGGTCGCACCTTTCTAACGTGGCAGCATAGCCTTCTTAGTTCCCGACTTTCGTAGAAAAGATTGGGCCCGAACGAACGAATCATCTCCTCGACTTCCCTATGTTCAGGGAAGTACACCTGAATGTCGATCTTGTACTTTTCCTTGCAACGCTGGATCAGGTCGTATGTCTCCTGTGGTAAACGACCGGTGTCAAGGGTAAACACCTTTGCGTTGGAGTCGATCTTTGCGATCATATCCAGTATGCATACGCCCTCGAGGCCGAATCCGCACGAAAAGGCGATTGCGGTCTTGTATTCGGCCAGGGCCCAGCGCACAACTTCTCTGGGCGCGAGGTCCCTGAATCGTCCGTTGAGCTCCGCAACCTGCCCTGGGGTCATAGAACGCGTGGACATTCACCTAACCTCCTTGCGCGGTGGGGTAAGTCTTCTCTCGCGACGAATGTAGGGCTCGGCCCTCTTGGAGTGGTCCTGCGAAAAAAGCGATGAGGTACGACGTCAGATCGTGGAGTCCGCGTGTCTTGTGGACTTCAAAGCTTGCACCGGGTGACTTCCTCGACGAATGCTCGGCTCCTTCGGGAGCGCGTTCGCGAGCCCCTCGATGGCGCTCATAACAGTCTGAGCCCACTTCCGAGGTGAAAACTGCCGCGACAATTCCAAGCTGCACTGACTAAAAGCATCCAACTCCGCATCGGAAAGCTCTGAAACAGACTGCATGAGGCTTGCGAGGACACGCGGATTTCGTGAGGAAAACACAAAGCCATTCTTGTTCTGGCGCACCAAAGCTTCCGAGGCGCCGCAAGCTTCGCTGCAGATCACGGCCATTCCCGCACTCGTCGCTTCGTGTACAACGACTCCCCACGGTTCGTAAGTACTTGGCAGGATCAAACACGAAGCTTCTCCGAAGAGAGTCGGTAGGTCGCGCGGTTGCACGAAACCCCGGAGTTCTATTCCATCCACGTTTGCAACCAAGTGCCGGAGGTGTCCCTCCCCGGCTATGAGTAATTGCCAAGGCTCTTTGGCGCGCTCACGATAAAGACGATAGGCATTTACCAGCAAATCAACTCCTTTGACTTCGACGAGCCGGCCGACAAACAGAAAGCTCTTGCGCCGATGGGGAGCGGTCCGTTTTCGCTTTTCAAGTGCGGGAAGAAACGCCGCCGAATCGCATGAATAGAATCCTCTGAAAATTTCGCTCTCAGCGAACCCCAACCGACGCGCAAAATCTGCCTGTCGATCTCCAGGCAGGAACACACCGTCATAGAGAGGTCGGACATACCATGGCGATGCGATTGTCCCGAGCATCTGCTTGACGGTTCCAAGCCACTGGTTGTCCATGCACAGGATCCTTACGCACCTTCCTTCCATCCATTTGCATACCTTGCGATACGCAGGAATATGCCACGAGGAGACAAGCAACGCGGTTGGTTTGACCTCCTCCAGCGCTTCGAGAATCCAAGAAATATCGCGTCGTTTTCCATCTGTCTTATATCGGCGTTGAATCCACGAAAAGTTCTGATCGTCGAACGGAGCGTTGATAGATGCTCCGTTGTCCCACACCAAAAGGTCCACGCCGTACTCTTCGACAAGAGTTCGCATGCACTGCGCTAGGTATCCTGATAGCCGGGTCCAAAGCACCGCAATTCTTTGGCTCTCACCGCTTCTGGCGACCGTTCTCATGGCGGAAGTTTCGATCCGTTGCCTCGGGGAAGTTTATGGTCGATCTCCCTTGTTATCGATGAACAAGCAGGGTAAGTCCTGTAGAATCCTACTTTTTCCAGATGACCCGGTCGCGCGTTAAGTAGTCTATAGGCAGCCCGCGCCAGTCTGGCCTCTTGTTTTGGCGCACGTCAAACCCCTCCAACATCAGGGAAGCCTCTGAGCCTTGCCCTCACGGCTGCTTCCCTGATTGTTCCAACGCCTTCGCCCTTAACGTAGGATTGTCATAGCGTAATCGCCGTTACGCATCTGGAGACCCTCGAGCCTCAGTGCCTCAGGACCGCCTGAAATCCGCACCCGCGCACGCGCGGAGGGGTCTTCCACTCCGTTCAACTCAAGCCGTTCGATCATTTTAGGCTGGGCCGGCTTCTCCAATAATACGGTGATGTCCAGCCGAGTAGACGCCGGCCTGCTGGACCGCCCCGGTGGCTTCATCCAATCGAACGCCCACACCACAACTTCGATCGAGCCGTTGCCCTCCTTGCTCGCGAGACACCCGAGTCCGGGTTCTTCGGTTAGACAACGCAACTCCCTGCCCGCTAGCACGGACTTCAGCTGTCTGAGGGCCTTCATCACGTGACTCTCGCTCCATCCCCCAGCCTCCTTCCAATAGAACAGAGCGGGAATGCTGTTCCGCGGATTCCCGGGCGCAAGGGTCAGAAACGTTGCATCCTCGAGCCCCAGGCTTTCAGCTATTACTAAGAAGTCTAGCGCGAAAGCGCCGGCTACTGGCTCACGGTTTTCCTCGCCATGAATATTCGGCACGAGCCCCCATTCGCTGATCGCTATTTCGGCTGTGCTGTGGTGCATCCCCAGTCGTCGTTGAATATCACGCACGCCACTCACAAAATCAGTCCCGCCCAAATTGCCATATGCGTGCCAGCTCACAAAGTCCACGCGGTAGTTCCTGTCGAGCGCTCTGTCCACGAATTCGCATACCCAATTAATGTAGTTGGGCTTTCGTCGCCAAAACTCGCTGAACGACGCGCTTGTAGCACCGGGCCCGCCGACGCGAATCGTAACGTCTGGGTGACTCGCTTGGTAACGCGTAACCACCCTAGCTACGTGCCCATACAGGCTCAAATACCCGTTCAAGCAGTCTGCACACAAGCCGACATCATTCCGCGGTGGTTGATTCATGAACCAGGGTGTGCCGGTCCTGTTCGCGGCGTCGAACTCGTTGCCAACCTCAATGTCGATTGTTTCAAAACGCCACGTTTGGTGGAGGTGTCCAATCATGGCCTCAGTAAACTGCTCATATGTCTCCCAGTCAGACGAGCTGAGCGCAGCACCGAGGTTTTTCTCGCGCCGCACAATGGGTTCCGGTGCATATAGTCCCCACACAACATATGGACTCCACCCTCTTTCTTTAAGCATCCGGAGGACCCTCTCCACTTCTGGACTCCACTCCACCTCGGGAGTTCCATCCTTCCCGATCGCTTTTAGAGACCGTTTGTCGAGCCCAATAAGACGTATGCGCTTGGTGCCTAGGCTCTCAACGGCTTCGAGAAGCTCGGGCGCCGCCAAGGCGGACGAAGGAATGCACAACCCTCCCGAGAGAAGCCGGTTCAGCCTCTCGAAGCTGCCATTCTCCTTAGAATCCGTTCCTTTAACAGCGCCTAGCACCGCAAGAAACACGGCTATGCTGACAGTCAAAAGGGCGCGAGGTGTCAGCTTGCCGCGCCACCAACAGGTGCGTTCTAAAGCTTGTACCGAAACCTGCGCCGTTTTCAATGCGTGCCCTCTCTTCTACCTCGCAGACGCCATCAACGTCTCGTCCATATGCCTGAGTTTTCGCGTTGCATGCTGCTTAGTTGGCAACCTAACAACAGCCCTATGGGCACATAGATGTAGCGGTCGTATATCGCGTTTGCAAAGACGCCCATAGCCAAAAACACAATCACGGCGGTAATCAGTCCAGTAACAACGCATCTCGCATATTCTGATTGTCGAACTCCATGACGAACGCTGAGCCCATACGCTATCGTCCACCACACAAACGCCAAGAAGCCACTCATCATTAGCAGGCCGCCACCTTGCAGAGTAGCCAGATAGATATCATGTGCCGCTCTAACTTCGCTGAGGCCGGAGCCCGTTATAGGATTTTCCCTGAACGCCTCCAATGCGCCGTACGCGAGCAGCAGGCGCTGTTCGTTGCTTGTTGCGACGCTTGTCCTATCTGCTCCGATGACTCTGGAGATCGTGGAGAAGGCTTCCACAACGTTGACGTTGAGACGCCAAGCGGCAGCAATTCCCATCGCGAGTCCGGCTGCGAGGATCAAGAGCACACGGCCCCGGTACCGGGGCTCCAGAAACAGGATCAACGCCACACCAACGCCAGTTGCGCCAAGTCCAGCGCGCGACCCGCTCACCATCAGACCTGCGAACGTACTCATCGCAATCAGGGAATAGAAGAAACGCGGCAGTCCTCGCACTCCGGCAAGCAGCAAGAGCGCGGCAGGAAATACCATAGCGCACACGAGTGCCAGGTGGTTTGGGTGAGTGGCGAGACCGGCGAATCTATTTATGATATGTTGCTTTTGAGGTAATAGTTGCTCTCGTACCCTGACAATGCCAAGTATTTCGCCGGCGGCTATCAATCCATTCACGGCAGCAGACAACAACCAGGCGTGCACAAATGCGTGAAACCGTCTTGGCTGCCCAGCAGTTATAGCGATAGCGATGGGCAGGGCAAAGATGGCCGCCATAAACTCGAATGTCACCAGCAGATCTTGGGCTGGCTCGCCAGTCTCGTGGAGCGAAGAGAGTAGGCCCGCAAGAAAAATCGACCCGCACGCCAGGACAAAAAACGAAGGAAGTCTCCCAAGCAGTATGCTCTTCCGCGCAAGCGAAAGGCTTAGAGGGGCCATCGCAACCAGCCACAATGCGTCTGAAAAGGTCGCGAATGAGGCCACCCGAATTCCATTGAAGGTAACGCTTAGCATGGCTAACACAGCCACACATACGCCGGACAACTCGACAATTCCTAGGTCGCTCCCAAACGGCGATGATCTAGCCCATAATATGGCGGATCCAGACACAGCAACACTGAATCCAAGAGCCCAGGCTGCGACTGGGTGGTTGCCGAGCAATGGCTCGACCTTAGCGGTGCCAAACGTTCCCAACAGGACCCCGACGACTATCGAAAGACAGCCTATGACCATATCCGGTCGTCCCATCTTAAGCTCGCTCGCGGTGAAGCGCTGTGCCACTATAGGGCTCGCACCTGTCTTTCCGAGGTCGACGTCATGAATTCACTCACTACACTATGGCGTTTGCGTTAGCGGAGGGCCCTATCTACCGTCGGGCAGCTCAGGGCCTATGAGTGAAGCGGGAGGATAGGCGCGCTCTGAGCACTAAGAACAGTGCGATACTGATCGGTGTCGCCAGTGCGGCCACAAGGCAGTCCAGAAGTACCCAGGGCCGATCGAAAGTGTCAGGCGCTCGGGGAGGCTCAATCACCACAAATGCGAAATTTGCTTGGACTTCAGCCGTTTTTTCTTGTTGTAGCTGTTGAGCGATTATAGCGGCCAACTGATTCTGAACCAGATAGTCAGATGTCTTGTTGATCTCCGCTTGGAGCGCTGCTATGGCTCGCTGAGATTCGTCTACGGTGCGACTACGAAGCTTGTCTCGAAGGGCTTCCAGATAGTACCCAAGTATCGTCTCGGCCCCTTGAGGCGTTTTATCAAAGAACTCAAGAGTTAGGTTGCCAGTCTTTTCATCGTAGTCGCAGTCGAATAGCTTTTGCATTCTCTTGTACGTCCGCCATGGCGAGTCTGACGGTCCATAGATGAGTTGTGACAAGCGATCAAAGGCCGGAGTCGCGAGCTTTTCCTTCAACCCGTACTTCTCCACCAGCCTGGTCGTGAAGTCGTAACTTGTTAGGATAGCCATGTCTTCCTCAGCATCGTACGCGGCTGGACCGAGCCCCAACCCTCCTCCTAGGCTGGATACGACGCTGGCCAGACCAGATGCGGCCATCGAGCCGGCGAAGGTGGTTGGACCTTCCTGCGATGCGGGCCTAATGATGGCGAGCGCTCGATACCAATGCTGCAGCACATATTGGGCCACTACAAAGGTCACGACCACCGCGCACGCCGTTGATACAAGCAACCTTCGCCACCATGGTCGAGTCAGTCGCCACAATTCGGCCAATTCGCTGTTATTTGCCGCAAAGGCAAATCTGGACTCAGGGTCTACAGACGCCGTAGCGGCGGGCACCTGGAAGTAATATTGCCTTTCTGCTGGCTGCTCCATTCGGGTTGCCTCGTCGCCCTTCACGTTCTGTATTGGTTTAACGGAAAAGTTGCTCTTCGGCATCAAACGCGAGTTCGACGCCTTGGCCCGCGTGACCTCGCTGTTGAGCGAACCTGTTGGCTCACTCAATCCTTTGCTTGGCGTGGACCCGGTCTTGTCGCCGCGAGCCGGGGTCACGCCCCGGCAGCTCTTTGTTATCGCGATGCGGACGATTGCGCATCATCCGTATAGTCACTCTTCGCCACGATGGAGGCGCGCTTTCGCCCTTCGACAGATGCGCGACAGTTTTGTCTAGCTAGCAGGTTGCGGAAAAAGTAATTTCCACCTCAGACTGCGATGACTTTATGCACACCAAGATAATCGTACTCGCACATACCCTTCGCGATCCTCGGCGTTCGTGGCCTTTTTCCGCAACCTGCTAGGCGTGCTTATTCTGGATCTGTCGTCTTCCGGCAGCTATGCACGGCTCCGTTCGGCTGACGCTTCCCCGTACCAATATGATCCTCATTCTTGGCGCAAGAGGCTGGTGAAAATTGTACTACCAAACCTGCCGGCCGAGTGCGCACGAGCAAATTCCCGTGCGCCGGCTTCATCGAACGATGCCAACGCCTTATCCCGCACCACCTTCTCCAACGCATGCGCGATCGACCTCGGCGAGGTCGAATCCATCGTCCAACCCAGGTGATAACGCCGAATCAGCTCCCCTATAAGACCGTAGTCGGGTCCAAGTACCGCCTTTCCCGCAGCCGCAGCTCGCATCAAGCTGCCGCTGCTGCCTGCATGACGCCGGTATGGAAGCACAACCAGATCAGCTAGAGCGTAATAACTATTGATCGCCTCTTCCCTCACAAGCTTGTTCACGACGATTATCTGCGCCCCGCGTTTCCTCAGGGAAGCCACCATGTCGGCTAGTGCCCGCTCTCTATCTTTCGTCATGCGGCCAACGAGCAGAAGGCACAGTTGCCTCGCTGTGGTTTCGCTCAATGAACCGACCGCTGTAAGCAACTCTTCGATACCCTTGCTGCGGCCAAGGACGCCTAACACCAGCAAGACTTTCGTTCCAGTCCTAACGTCGAGTTCTTTCCGGAGCTCCGCTATCGAATCGTCGTACTTCTCTGGTATTTCAACAGGATCCGCAAGTGCTACTATCTCTACGTTCTTATTAAATTCCTGCAGAAAGCTCACCGCGTAGGGATCCAAGCAGAATATTCTCCGTATGGCTGGATGTCGAAGAGCCGCGCCGATCAGCATTCCATTTCGCCATTGCCGCATATGCTCCTTTAGACTTACCCGTCCCCACTTCAGAAGCCCGTAATGGAAGGTCGGTGAGAAGTATATACCTGACAGCTCGACGGAGCTCCGAAAGCGCAACCTGCATGCAAGTGGAAGCCGAAACTGGTCGAAATACATCAAAAGACATCTTTGTGGCTTATACTTGTCGACACATTTCTTGAGAAGACGCGTGCTTTTCTGTATTCGTTGAAGTGTAGAACCATGCACTTCGTCGGTCATAAACTCTTCGAGCGGGACCAACCTGACACCGTACGGCTCGGTCCGACGCAGTAGCGCTCCCAGTCTCGGATGAACGTTTGCAAGATTCGAATAGATCGCCACATCCAGCCGGCCCGTTGGCCGGGCCTCGCCCCACCATTGCAGCAAATGGCAAAGATACAATGCATTGTGGCCACTTTGGATCGGGTCGGCGTCATCAAAGACCATAATGTGGTGGCCTCGTTTGCGAGCGAGTGCGGGATCGAGCGTTCGGCTTATTGGCGTCTCGCGAAGGGTCATAGAGTCGTTATTGGAACAGCCCAAGCGCCGAGGGCCGACCGGAGTTTTCGGGAGCGCCCCAGGTTCGGCCCGAGGAGCCTAGTGTCCTGTCTCGCAAATATCTATAGAGGCACAAGCCGAAGTGTCCCTGAAAAGCGCGGAAATCTGTGCACCAATCGTCAGTTCAACAGCAGGGCGAGTGCTGCACTTATTTAGGAGACGCCACACTAGCGGGCTGTTGAAACACGCGCGAATTTCATTCCTCTATAGTTCCGTCGAAGTGAGTAATCGCTTGGGCGGAGAAAGCTGCGGATGCGGGGTGAGGAGCGACGGCAGCGGGCCATGCCGGTGGTGATCGATCCTGAAAAGCGGGTGCCGCAGGAGCATCCGATTAGACGCATCAAGCAGCTGGCCCACGCGGCGCTCGAAGTTCGACGGATTTCCGCGCCTTCACGCAAACTTCGATTTGCGTCCCTATAGATATTTGCGAGACGGGTCAGTGGAGTGGTGCCACGCCGCTGAAAACGTGATTCCATTTCATAAAATGGGGCTGCTGCCAATGGAAGTAGCCTCGGGCCGCGAACCAGCCAATCAGTGCGGTTAGATCAGCCGCAGTGTTCGCCTCTATCATCACCACAGGCCTGCATCGTTCCAACACCTCAGTCGCTCCCTTTAAGACTGACAGCTCAGAGCCCTCGACGTCGATCTTCATTACGGAAACCTCGGGTCGACCGGCTTCTTGCCAAACACGGTCGAGCTTCGCGATGGGAACTCGAATCGAGGAATGGCTCCGTCTCGCAACGGCGCTCTGCTGCATTGACGTGTAGGCGGCATCATCAGTGACGAAGATCGACCCGACGCCGTCTCGGTCGCCCAAAGCGGTCTGATACACCTCGACGTTTTTAGACTGGTTCATGGAAAGATTTGCCTTCAGCCGCTCCGCGTTCGCCGGGACAGGCTCGAACGCCAACACCATACCGGGGTGGACGGCCGATGCGAGGGCCAGTGTAAAAAGGCCTACGTTAGCTCCCACATCAACCGCGCACGATCCGGGTTTAGCCTTGCTTCGGAGGAACTCTATTTCCGCTTGCTCAAATTCTCCATTCAGCAAGTACGAAAGCCCCAAAGTTTCGCGAAATTCCAGGGCAAGGCGAGCCCCGCAGGCGAGCCGAGTCACGAATGTAGCTGGCGGAGGGGGAAGCAGTGGCAACAGCAACGTCCGCATAAGCAAACCTTTGCCGCGGTGGACAGGAAAGCGCGTCAAGTACTGGCGCAAGGGCCACGCCAGTGCCCAAATGGAACGGAAGTACCGTTCCCTTATGTTCCCAGACGGTGTCAGATGTCAGCCTCTGCGCTGCCTCGAGGGTAGGCCCTCAGCCAACAGCGGGTTAGTCAGTCGTATTTTGCTCCCGACGAAGATCGCGCGCGACAAACCGTCTGGGGGTGGGCTGACCGTCCAGTCAAGCGGAAACTCCGGATGCCAAGGCTGAGTCAGAGTTGCATAGACGAACGGCAGATGCCTCTTGAGCTCGTTGAACACCCATTTGCGGGTCGGTCTACACCCCTCGCCCGACAGAGCCTGCGAAGGCGCATGCGCACGCTCTTGTACGCGGTTGACAGCCTCTTGCTCACCGTAAGAAACACAAGTTTCAAGCAACAGCAATTCGTCGCATCGTTGGGCCATAAATCGTATAGCGCTCGCTGGTTCTCGCAGATGATACAAGGTCCCATAGCAATAGACGATCGCCCACGAACCCTTGACGCCGGAAGCCTCGGGGTTATCCAAGTCCAAGAGCCGAACGTCAGCGCTTGGATAGCGTCTCCTTATCACCGACAGGTTTTGAGGCCGCGCGTCTGTTATGGT
>Ga0070740_10005035_pt1 | contig 12534 bp, 15 predicted proteins | sample Coa_R2_FD_67286 | JGI IMG/M metagenome (GOLD analysis project Ga0070740, IMG submission 67286) | Surface soil microbial communities from Centralia Pennsylvania, which are recovering from an underground coalmine fire - Coalmine... | ecosystem: Environmental > Terrestrial > Soil > Unclassified ...
ATCCACTGTATGCAACTATTGCTGCATAGATATCGATCATCGGTAGCATTCCCATTGCAAGAACAAAAGGAATCAGCAAACGATTATTTCGTGTTTGCAGAAACCGATACAACCAAATGAGAAGAAAAATCAAGACAATCATCGAGAGGGTGATACGCGGGTTGTAAACAGAATAGGCCGGTTGCGCGATACCCAATCCATCCAGGAAAGAAACATTTGTCTGTCCAGCAAAATAATAAAGATACGAAAAGCTCCCCCCAAACATCGTCAGAAAAACTGCCAGCAATGCAGTAAACCGGTTTTTCCGCCATTCGTAAACAAACACATACACACCAACACCCCAGCAAAACGCGAAGAAAAGGGGGATGAAATGGAAATGCAACGAAAAAGGTGAAATTGCGAAGAACTCGTTTATTTTTGTTAGCAAAAAATCATAAAAGAAGTGGTAACTCGTGAGTGGTACACCGGAATATGCCGGAATGTCTGGCGGAAAACGATAGCGCAGCTCTTGTATCAGTGAAATCGCCAAGATATCATCGAAATGGTAGAGAATGGTATTGTTATATATACCAAGAAACAACAAAGGAATACTGAAGAAAAAAGAACAAATGGTAATAATAACAAGTGGGAGCAGATTTTTCCTCGCAACTGGATTGATCACGAGTAGGTTGTTTCGCAACGCAAGCACATCAATCACACCAAAAATCGGAATTAGTACCCAATCCGCATGTATCCACGCCACCACATAACTAACAAATAGAAAAAAGAGCAAACCAAAAATTGTTGCGAGGAAAAGGAGGAGAAATGGTTGACATGTCAAACGTAATTTGTGCAGGAAATATCTTCCAGGCAAGTAGAAGCAAAAAATAAGGCAGAGTAGAAACAATACTAATCCTTCAATTCCAGGGAGCATTTTTTATCCTACTATAACCAGGAATATGGAGAAACAACTGAGTAACTTATGGACTTTTACTAGTAAGTTTAGGCCTAATTCACAAACTGGACTATCTTTGTAAGGCTCAAAAATTGAGAAAGTACTCCCGAGAGGACTCGAACCTCCAACCAGATCGTTAGAACCGACCTGCTCTATCCATTGAGCTACGGGAGCGCCTGAAACCTAAAAAGGAGTATAGCAATTTCGTGAGGAAATTGAAAGCTTGATTGACATTGCCACATGATTCACATATAGTAAATCTAGGCATGATTCAACGATTTTTCAACTATCTTCTCAGAAACCAGCTCATGCTGGCGCTTTTCTTAATTGCCCTGGGGTGGCTGATCGTACAAATCCGCGATATCCTTCTTGCACTATTTCTTGCGTACATAATCATGGCAGCTGTCTCACCTGCAGTCGATTTCCTGCGGAGAAAAGGCTTGCCGAAAGTCCTTGCAGTACTTATCCCATATCTGGGAATTATTATCGCAATTTTTCTGCTTATTATTCCGTTGATACCATTTATCGTCTCGCAAATTGAGTCATTGGTGAGTGGCTTTCCTGTCTATCTCAATCAAGCGGCAAGATTACTTGGTTTCCATATCAAACCGGCAAATATCGAGGCGTATTTGACAAACCAGTTGAATTCTTTCAGTCGCGATGCGTTTGACTTTACGACAAAAGTCTTTGGCGGATTTTTCTCTTTGATAACCGTATTTATCATCAGTTTTTATCTTTTGATGTACAATGATCAATTTAAACGAGTGATTGCCCGGCTATTTCATCCCAAATCCCGACCCTATGTGCTTGAAACCATTGACCGGATCAATCTCAAACTTGGATCGTGGTTACGGGGTCAAATCATTCTTAGCGTATTTATCGGCGTGATGTCATGGATTGCACTAACAATTTTAGGTATTTCATACTCTCTGCCCCTGGCGCTTCTAGCAGGACTTCTAGAGATTGTTCCCACCCTTGGCCCGGCACTTTCAGCCATACCTGCTGTGGTTGTCGCCTTAACAATTTCACCAACCAAAGCAATCACTGTCGTTATTGCATATATGGTAATTCAACTCGTTGAAGGACATTTGCTGGTGCCTAAAATCATGCAGCGTTCCGTTGGACTCAATCCGGTTGTGGTTATACTAGGCATTATGATTGGCGCCAATTTGATGGGGATAGCTGGAGCATTACTTGCAATTCCGTTTTTGTCATTCTTAATTGTTCTTTTCCAAAGTATTGAACCAAAGATGCAATAATATTATTTTTGGATTATTTTTGGGCAATGACGATACTCCATGGAAGAGGATGCAGTGTTTTGATCACCGTAAATTTACTTCCGATAAATTTTTTAATGCTCCAGGCATTCCAGTGATTGATGTGTTCAATATCATTGCCAAGCCGGCTGACATTTTTCCCGCGCAAAAGATTGCCGAGCATAAACCACGGTTCATTTGGTACAGAAATAACACAATATTTTTTTGTAACCCGACGCATTTCCTCTAGTGCTTTCTGTGGATTTGCCAGATGTTCAAGTACTTCAGAACAAATGACCAGATCAAACGAATTATCTTTGTATGCCAATTTATAAATATCTCCCTGCCTTAAGACAAGACCGGGGAACTGTTTACGGCCAATAGCAATTGCAGTCTTGAGAAAATCAATACCTTCAAGTCGTTCTCCAATATACTGCATTTGCAATCTGTGCAAGGTAAATCCTTCTCCACAGCCAGCATCAAGAATACTTTGGGGTGAAAGATCTTTAATTTCTTTAAGAAACACTGTATAGAAATGTTCAAGGAGCAACTTTTGTAGAAAATAAAGTTTCTTTATGGTTGTGGGTGCAGTATGTTTGCGGAAGTTATCGGTAGTCATGATGTAAAAGTAATTATACCATACGTTGCTTGCCAATTTTAACTCTATCCTATATAATTTAGCTCTGCTATTTTTATCCCATATGAACTTACAAAGAGATATCATCCTTATCGTCAGTCAAACTGCTGTTGGTAAAACGACAGCGTATAATTCGCTCAAGAATCTTGTGGCAGGCAAAGGCTATCGCGTCGCCCCCAAACCCGTTTCTGATCTCTTCTTTATGCTTGAAGCAGTCAAAGAAGATGACAAGCATGGCGGCAAAGGTCACTATCACCCCTGGAACAAACCGGACAATCCCTATGGCGATACAGCCCATACACATGGAGAAGGACAGGATGTACTTCCGTTTTCTGTAACTTCTCAAGAGCTGGTAGACAAAATGCTGTTCCGCTTTTTTAGACACCTTTCAAATTTACCCCCAGGCAAAAAAATCTGGTTCGCCGAATGGACTGGCGGTCAAAATATCGCTCGAGGATACCACGCAACTGCAAATATTGATTTATCTTTCAGCAGAATAAGTAAATTTCTGGAAGAAGGAGTTTTCCCCAATATGTGGCTCCAAAGAGTACTCGCAGTCATTCATCCAATGGCAACAAATAGAAACCGGTTTCTCCTGAATCAGAAAAAGCTGGCAAACCATCTAGAAGAGATTGTATCAGGAGAATTATCTCCGAGAAAATCACACGAAGTACTCGATATGTTCGGTCATGATGACTTCGATGCGCTTGAACAGGTATTGAAAGAAGCAGGTCATATATAAAATCACTAACCGGGGCGATATGCGCTATTTCCAGGATCTGGAAGAATCTGCCAATCAAATATTCCATTACTCCAGCAAAAAAACAAAAGAACCGAAACGTGACATCATCCTTATCACCGGACAACCGTCATCAGGCAAGCCTATACTCTTAAGAGATTTGATTCAGGAAATGAAATTACAAAAAGTTCCTTTTGCAAACAAAAAAATGTATGACTATACATATCTCATAAAAATAATACAAGCAGATGATAAGACTGGCGGACTAGGACATTACCATAACTGGTGCAAAGGCAAAACAGACGGACACCGACATGGATTTATGGAAGATGACAAATCGTTTATTCTGTATGATAATGATCTATTACGGCAAGCTCATCAGGAATATTTTACCACTCTCGAAAAGCTTCCTTATACAGAAAAAATCTGGCTTACTGAATTTTCAGGGGGAGACAATATCAATCCCTTGACCGAACCGGCAGCAATGATTGATAGTTCCTATGCAACCCTCGCAAAATTACTGGAAGAAGGAGAACTTCCCGCTTCCTGGCTCAAACGGGTCTATGCTGTCATCCATCCGGTTGCAGAAAACAAAATCCGCTCATACATTAATGACGTAGAGTATTTACAAAGTCTTGCTGAAGAAAAAGAACAGATAGTTGGTAAAAAGAGTCGTGAAGTATTAGAGATGTATGGCTATGATGATTTTGCATGTATGGAACCGCTGTTAAAAAAATGGGGAATTCAGCACATTTACCTTATTAACAATGATGATTTTGATAAATTCAAGTTGAAAGCAGCAACGTTAACAAGAAAAATTATTGCAGGGTATAGGAGATACTACGAAGAGAGATAAAAATGAGCGGGTGAGGGTAGTCGAAACCCTGACATAGTGCTTGGAAAGCACTCGTTCTACCGCTGAACTACACCCGCAACAATTTGAGTATACCAAAAAAATTACCACTCCTCAAGCATCGAATATGCTATAATCAGGTTTATCCTATAGCTCTATAATATGCACAAATTTACCATCAAAAACAGGAAAAAACGGAAATACACGAAAAAAATTTCAGAAGACACAGGCTTATTCATAGCAATCCCATTACTGGCAGGATTTTTGCCGGCAATGATTATTGCATTTGGTTTTCTTCTCCTGCCATTTCTCACGTTTAGTCCATTCCGTTTCTCTTTTCTACCGCAAGCGATTTCGTATGGAGCATCGCACCTTTTAGTATCTCTACCAACCATGATACACCTGCCGACACTTCCACAGATGTCCTTGCCACTACCAACGAGTGTACTCGATGGGTCTGTATTTACGCTCCTGTTTAGAGAACTGTTTGACAATGCAGTCCATCTGTTATTAATCGTTTCTTTCTTACCCAACCTGCTAGTACAGTTTATTACTAATACAGTACGAACCCGCATGGAAGATGTCGTCCCTGGCATGTCCTGGATCATCGTAATACAAACACTATGGTACGGCGTAACTGGTAGTACTTCTACTATACTCTACACACCCATAACCTTTCGGGTAGTAACAGACAGTATTGGACAGACCAGTATAGTAACTGTAGAGAGTATCCTCAGGAGCTTTACCTTACTCATCAATACGCTTTTTACGGGCTTTGGGATAGCTGACGCGGCACTCATCCAAATCGCAACTGCTTCTATGATAAATATTGTTCAGTGGCTGCTACAAACAACCATAGTAGTAGCGAATTTTGCTCTTGTTATACTGATGACAGGAATCCATCTTATTGCAGAAAGCATTAACTTCATTTTGTTTTCTCTAAAATTTTTCCTCACAGGCTGTAGTAGACTCATGCAAACATTCTTCGCGGGTATTGCAGCAATTGTGACACTATTTACTCACATAGTAACGTGGCCATTTATAAAGCTTGCCGGCTATTACAACCAAGCAAAACCCTCGCTCATATATGCTAGCAAATTAGTTTCATCCTCACTGGCACAATGCAATCGCAATTTCGCAACAACTGTTTCATTAGTGGAGAAACTCTTAAGCTATTCTATGAAAAAAGCTTAACTTTGCAAGCTAAATTATGCATGTGTTTCTTACAGTATCTTTACGTTTTTCAGTTATACTATATGTCTTATAATAACAAGCTATGGCAAATACAACCGCATCTCCATCAGCAACTCTATCGGTAACACCGTTGCCTTCTGCATCTGTGAGTGCAACACCGAGCCTGTCTCAATCACCCTCTGCAACAACAACTGCAACTTCTGTACCCTCGATTTCTCTCGTACCTAGTCCGCAACCCACAACAACAGGATTGAATCCCTGTCCGCGAAACAGTCAGTTTACTGTCTTGTGTGATTTGAAAATAAGCCAGATTGGTCCTTATATCTCGCAAATTATCACAGTTATTTTGATTTTTTCCGTGATTATTGCACTTTTTTCACTACTTTTGGGTGGTATCCGATGGATTATCAGTGGAGGAGATAAAACGAAAACCGCGGCAGCTCGTGATGCAGTTATTGCTGCGCTTGTTGGTCTTGTACTCGTTTTTCTCGCGTATTTTATTTTGAATGTGGTCTTAAGTATGTTCGGACTATCACTTACCAAACTTTCTCTCCCGCCATTGCCATTCCCGAAAAGTTAAATCATCTGTCGGCCTGGGGAGACAAGCCTTGAACTTTTTCGTTCCCTCGCAGAGGCAATCCTCAAGTATTGGAAGTCGGAGATGTTTGATGAAGCTGTGCTGGACATAGGTGATGATAATAAAAATATGCAATTGCGGGATTATGTCTATTAATGATCATATGTATTAAATCATAAGCTTATACATCCCTGTAGAGCTTTAAGTCAGGAATATCGTTATAATCCGCAACATTTCGGGTAACAAGTGTCAGGTCGTTCTCAAGAGCAATGGCAGCAGTCATTAAATCAAGTGCTCGATGCTTCACACGCCTCCCTGCTTTTTGTAAGGTTTCTCGCAGTTGCGCACAACGGCGGGCTGTGCTTAGGGAAAAAGGAAGAACAGGGAGAGAATTTACAAACGCCGTAAATTGTTTGTTCGCCAGATCGGGTTGTGGACTGCGCAGGACACCTTGATACGTTTCCATGTAAGTGATAATGCTAATAGCAATACCGTCTGCTGCAAAGTTCTCCAGTAAAGCTGTTGTTTCGGGAATGTTGGTAAGATGGTCAATGACAATATCAGAGTCAACCAAATAGGGCATAGGTTATGCAGCACGTCTCCGGCTTTCTTGAGTGCGTGCATCGGCAATATCAGCAAGAAGTTGTTCTCGGTTAACTCCAGTAAGAGCTCCCGCACTCTGTTGTATTGCAGCCTGTACCTTCTTTGGATGATAGTTTTTCCAAAGTGTTTGAATATCCTGCTCCCGCACCGTTTCTAATGGCAACAGCAGGGCAACGGTTTCACTATCTTGCTTAAGCAGTCGTGGTTGTTTAGCATGCTTCATTTCAGCGACAATACGCCGCAACGCAGGTATATTAGTAATGTCAATTGGGGTGAAATTCTGCATGGTGCCTGCATTATATCATAGTACATATTCTTTGCAATAAAGGTAACGTTACTTACCCTGAATCGGTTTTGGAGCCTGTGGAGGAGCGATGCGATGAAGATAATCTCTTGAGGCTTGAATGCCCTGTCTAAATTGTAAAGATACCGCTTCTGCTTGTTGTGGCTGTTGGTAGAAGGTTACTAATGAATCAAAAAAAGCTCTTCTTCCTCCAATGTAGGCATCAGCTCTTTCAGGAACTCTTGCTTGCACCTCAGCAATTTCTACTTCGAGTGCAGCTTGACATCGCTGCTCTTCTGGTAATCCTAAAATACCTTCGTTTTTCTTTTCCCTTACCTCGTGAGCCAGTATGAATGGTCTATCTGCTTCTGGGACATCTTCAGAGATCATCAATGCAGTATCAGCAGGGAAACCTACAGCATAAGGAAGCCCGGGAGCAAGTCCAGCTCGAACAATAGTATAAAGATATTGCTTACCATCAACTTCTAATATGCCTGGTTGTGTCCCTTCGGCTTGTACCTTTTTCAGCCAGTCTGGTCTTGAATCAATTGGTTGTTCTTCTGTCATGATCCCATTATATCATACTGTCCTCAACTTATGGGGCTGACAACTAATTGTACGTTGCCTGTAAGTCGGGGTGAGCCGACTCGAACGGCTGACCTCACGGTCCCAAACCGTGCATTCTACCAACTGAACTACACCCCGTGTGCCGCGAGCCGGACTCGAACCGGCATGTCATTGCTGACGAGGGCTCTTAAGGCCCTTGTGTCTACCATTTCACCACCGCGGCGAAATCACCTCATTATTGTACTTGAAGCACTATCATTATTCAAGCTGACAGATCCAGACGACCTGCTCTGGCTTCCTTCTTAAGTTGATTAGCCGGAGTACGGCGGGGGAGTAATACCAAGAGATTCAAGAGAATAATTCAGCAGGTCAATCATTTCGCCCCGTCTGTTTTGACTATTAAGGATTATACCGATAATTTTATGTCCGCCGTAATCAAGATAGGTTACCAGACAGAGTCCTGCTTCCGGCGTATAACCAGTCTTCACGCCATGTACGCCAGGATAGGTGGTGAGAAGATTCGTCTCATTTTGCAAATTGTACGCTTTATGGGTTGCAGTTTGGGAGATAGTATATGAAGCGGTTGAAACAACTTTTGCAAATAATGGAAAGTTTTGTAGCGCATAACGGGTAATCACCAGCAAATCATAGGCGGTCGTATATTGTAATCCATCGCCTTGCAGACCAGAAGGGTTGTCATAATGTGTATCCGTCAAACCTAGAGCTTGTGCTTTTTGATTCATTGCATTAATAAATGCAGTCCTGTCGCCATTAGGATAATTATCCGCCAGCACTTCAGCTGCATCATTGCCCGAGGGCAGTAATAAACCATAGAGTAAATTTTCTAATGATAATTTTTCCCCGGCGCTTACTCCCATACTATCTTCGCCAACCAAATCTCTCGGATAGACTGTATACGTGTCATCGGTTCGCTTGTTTTCCAGACTAATAATTGCTGTCATAATTTTCGTCAGAGAAGCCATCGGCAGCCGCAGGCGGGGATTTTTTTCATAGATTACTTTATTGGTCGTTAAATCATACATGAGTACTGATTTGGCAGTCAACTGATCAAGCATTGTACTACTGGCTTGTATTTGTGCGATCCTTGGCAACCAGAAATCCAAAAGTCTGACTTGATTATTTTTTGCTAATATAAGAAAATCAGGAATCGGTGAGATATAGGAGAATGTTGTAGGTGTCCTGCCATAAAAAATCCAGAACCCTGCAAAAAAAATTCCGGATAGCACGAGTGTTACGAAGATACGCATAAAGAAACGCCTGATGCTCATCGTATAAAAATTCGGGATAGAATCTATGGTATACTTTTAGTAAGGATTTCACAAGTGCCCAGAGTATAAGATCTTCTTATTTAGTATGAAAAAGGTAAAACTATCAGTGTTAAACTTCAACGCCATGGGCCTGTTCAATTTTGACACACTGCACGGTTGGTTGTTATCACGCCATGTCGGGAAACGGCTGCAAACAACTGCTGAGATACTCAAACAACTTGATACCGATATCATCATGTTACAGGAAATTCATACCTACTCAGTGTTGAAATTACTTCGCCGGAAACTCTCTCATCATCCATACGTTGCTTATAAACCGTTTTTCTATGGACCACGTGGTGGATTAGTGATTTTTTCCAAATTTCCGCTTGAAGAAATACAGTATATTAATTTCAAAACTCGAGGGACATTCTTTAATAGATCATTCATCGCCCAGATTATTCGAAACGGAATATTGATGAGTAAAATAGACGATATGCCTTTATACCTGCTTAATACGTATTTAACACCCAATACTGATCATGATTATTCTGAAAATAATCGTTTTTACCGTTATACAGATGCACAACTTACTCAGATAGCTGAGATTGCGCAAGCGATTGCAAAAAAGAAAGGCGAGTTAATTCTCGCTGGTGATTTTAATACAGAGAAAGGTTCACCGTTGTACAATAAATTTTTGCAAGCATCAAAGGTGACAGATGTCTTCAGTAAATTCGATTTCCCCACACAGCATCAGGAATTTGTCCCCAAAAAACACACAGTACGTCGAATTGATTTTATTTTCCTGCGAAACGGTAAGGCAAAAGCAACCATAGATGAAACAGAACACGTTTTTACTGATCGCTTACCTATTCACAAAGGCAAAAAGAATTATGTCTCTGACCACATTGCGCTTAAAACCGAAATCTCATTTTCGTTCTAATCTTCTTTGATATAGTTTATATAATTTGATACTAATTGACAAACTCGATTGGGTAGATTAGTCTAAGAGGGTAAGCTTTTTAAGATAAACGACAATTACTATGACCAGCTGCCCGATATGTTATAGCAAGGATATGAGCCTCTTGCGTTCTGTTTTTGGGAGAACGTAAGAGGCTCTTCTTTGAACTATCTAACCCACACATACTAAACTTTCACAATTTCCATGAAACATCTTTTATGAAACATATCGTTGAAGGAGGTGAAGAGCATGCAGAAATTTACTATGAAATTAGGAACAGCAGTTGCAGCTGCAACATTTGTTGCAATGGTGCTTGCTCCAGCCACGCTTGCAAACACCACTGTCGAGGTGAACCATAATGGTCACAAATCCCATACAAATGTGACAGTGAATAATGCAACCAATACTGTGGTGGCGCAACAGAATAACAGTTTTACCGGCACGTTTACCAACGTAACATCCAATACCGGCGACAATAAGGCCAATGGCAATACCGGCGGAACAGTTACCGCTACTACCGGCAATACTCATACCACAGTTACTACAACGATAGTGGGGCCAATCAATGCTGCACTTATACCTTCGTGTGGTTGCACGACCAATACGACTGTTACTGTTGCCCACAACGGTAGTAAATCTTCAAGTACCGTAACCATCAAAAATGCAAGTTCAACGCTCGTTGAACAAGAAAATAACAGCGGTATTGTGACAGGTACAAACAGCAATGCAAATACTGGCGGAAATACTGCCAATCATACTACCCATGGTTCAACAACAGTAACTACTGGCAATGACACAACTCATGTCACAACCACTGTTGTCGGACCGCTAAACCTTTCGCTGTAGCGCGAATTGTTTGAAAAAGAAAAAGCCCTGCCACCACTCTCCGGCGGGGCTTTTCGTTTGAGGAATCTTTTCCAAATAAATAAGTGCTCATGGATTATGACTTTTCTTTTCCTGATTCATATTTACTAATCCCGGTTATATGTATGATAATAGACAAACGATAAAGTTGTGTAGGGAAAATATCGGGTGTAATGGAGATCTAAATACTAACCTTCTTTCTTGAGTCCTTTAAACTTCATTGCTTCTCTTTGTTCTTGTGAGATCTTTGCTAAGCTTTGCCCTAAAGGTTTTCTCTCAGGTCGTTGATCACCCTCACTACCATGCCGGCGGCTACCCTCTTGACGTTGCCTTCTACTATCTCTGGCAAATATATTGATAGCTCTGGGTACTTTTCTTAATGGTCTGAAAGACGAAGGCATATCAATACTGATAAGATCACGTATTCTGTAATACTGCAACGGCGACAAAGCGTTTGGAATCAAACCAGCCAGTGCACGTGTATAGAGTAATTCTACGATCATGAGACGGCGCAAGAATACTTGATTCGTTGGGAGAAACAATCGATGTGTACTCGATAGTAAACTTTTTTATAGATTTATCACTGTACTGTATCTCCACTTCTTCACCTGGTTTGACCGTTACCAGATTACCAAAGAGACTTGCAAAATCATGTGCATAAATAATGCTGTTACCTATTTGACCGGGAACAGGCGAAGAAAGAAGATACGAAGCGCCATCATCCGTCGTCGTCCAGACACCATTGGTGAATTTTGTTGGAATAACAGGAATGTCTATATGCGCTGCTTTAATAATAATACGGACAGGAAGATGTTTTGCATCAGCCGCTGCATTGGTTTGGTAATGATAGTGAGTAAACGCAAGACGATTCGGGTCGTTACGCAACCAGATATAATACCCGCCGATACTATATGAGACAATACCGATCAAGATAAGTAACCACGAAAGAATTTTCATATATTTCTGTTTACGTCATGCTGGAGAGGAGTGCTAACGAAGCGATAGAATCTTCTCAGGTTTTGATGAGATTCCTGAATCGAGTTCAGGACAGGCTCTATCGTCCCGGTTATACTGGGACTCCAGATGAACGATAGATTATTTACTAAACTTTTTCAGAATCAACCCGAGTATAAACGATGCAGCACCAGTACCAAGTAATACATAAATCAGAAGCATGTTTCCTGTATACGCAAGCCCTGCAACCCGTGTTGTTCCTGGTGTAGGAGTTGCTGTCGCTGCCGGACCGGGCGTAGGAGTAGATGTCGGTCCAGGGGTTGGCGTTGATGTTGGTCCTAGTGTTGGGGTTGTTGTAACAGTCGGTGTGGGTGTGCAAGAAGTTTCCGGTGTGGGTGTCGGCGTTGCTCCATTACATGAATAGTTACTGTTTTGTACTAAATAAGGAATATCTGAAAGACCCCAGGAAGAACCGGTACCAATATACATCCATCCCTGGTTTTCTAAAATAGAAATTTCATCCTGAGAAAGACCACTGGTCTCTAACCAATTGGTTTGAATACCTTCACCCGTATCAGGACAAAGACATTGTGTAGCTGCATTGCCTGCGACCCTGTAGACTGCATCAGCACCTTGATACGATTGGGTACTCCCGGCAACACCGTGTGAACCACTGGAATAAGAAACAATGAGTGATCCTTGCGGATTAAGACAACTGCCAAAATCAGGCACACTGTAAGCTGAAACAGGCATTGCTGCCAGGAGGAAAAACGGTAAGGTAATAAGCGTTTGCAAAAGTCGTGTCTTTTTCATAAGAATATCCCGACAATTAATATTATGGGAT
>Ga0070740_10005036_pt1 | contig 12532 bp, 8 predicted proteins | sample Coa_R2_FD_67286 | JGI IMG/M metagenome (GOLD analysis project Ga0070740, IMG submission 67286) | Surface soil microbial communities from Centralia Pennsylvania, which are recovering from an underground coalmine fire - Coalmine... | ecosystem: Environmental > Terrestrial > Soil > Unclassified ...
CACACAGACCGCCGCGCATGATGTTTGCGCCGAGATCGTTCACCGCGATCTTGTAGTCCCGCCGAGCCTCTTTCTGGACGGCCTCGACGCAACCGTACGCGTGAAGCGCCCGTTCCTGATCACGCATCAGCATCCCTTGCGGCCTACCGGGTCGGCTCATGATTTGCATGCTCCTCGAGGAAGGGCGGGAATCACCCGGCACCGGCCGCGGCCCGTCGAAGCCTTGCCGCCGAATTGAAGAGTCTCTTCACCTTTAAGGGCGAAATCCAGAACTTCATCTGAGTCCATCGCAACACCCTTGCGACGGCTCCGATCCGCTGCGAGCAAACCGATCAGAAGCGTCTCGGCCGGAAGGCTCTCTTCCAACCACAGGGCGCCGGACGCCACGGTTCGTGTCGACCCGTCCAGCCGCACGCGCGCATCCACTTGGGTCGCCGTTTCCCAGAGGAACGTCATGGTCTCGTCGTCCACAATTGCGAACCTTTTCGTGAAGATATCGACATCGGGAAAAACGAGCGGCGCAAGAAGGCAAGCCCACGCTGCCGGCTCCGCGGATTCCTCGGCGGGGAGATCCAGATCCTCCAGGTAAAGATGACTGTTGAAGATGCAGTCTCTTGCGGCGAGTCGCGCCCCCCGTCCAGGAATCTTCGGGATGGGGGGATTGCCCGAACCGTCAAGATCACGCTTGGCCAGGGCCAGGAGCAACGGGGACGTAGCCCACGCAAACGTCCCCCGAAAGCTGCGAACTGGCAGGGCCAGCAGTCGAGCGTCCCCAACCACCAGCGCGCCGGCATGGTCCGATGCGCTCCCGGTCTCCGGTCCGAAAGCGGCCAGAACGCGGCTGACATCTCCGGCCTCAGTCCTTCGCACGTCACGCAACACTCCTTTGATCGAGGAGCCGGGCACGAATGGAATGCCGGTGGCCTTCATTCGGGCTGTGGGCAGGTCGATGACATCGGCCGCATGCCCGGTACCCGCATGCAGGGGCGACAAGGCGTGCAGCAGGAATGGTCGTGTCTTCATTGGTTGCTCCTCTTTGGGCTCCAAACTCCCGGAATCACGTAGCCGAACCCCTCCTCAGTCCGGGCGCCGATGGCAGAAAGCCACAGCGCACGGGCCTCGTTTTCCTCAAAAGGACGTCCATCTACGCGCTCAAAGAAATAGACTGCGCCCGGCGCCACCATACGCGCCGTTACTTTTGGCGTGCCCGCCGCCATGTCCCAGCCGGAAATGTGCATTGGCCGCGGAACGAATGCCGCACGCAGAATCACTTCACCGAGTCCCGCCACTCGACCTCGATACTCGTTGCCGTGCTGAATCAGACCGTCGGGCAACCAGCCCTTCTCGAAACAGGCCGGCGTTACCACGACCATGCGCAGCCCGGCGCTGCCCTGGCGAAAAGCAGCTAACAGCTCATCCGGCGGGTCGAACAGGTTCTTGGGTAACGGTTCAATCCGGATTGGACGGGCATCCGATCCAAGCGTAGCGACGGGGGGAAGCGCATCGCCCGGAATGCTGGCTTCAACCCCAATTGCCCACTCGGCCTGAGGTTCGATGGTCTCCACCACGTCGTGCGAGAACAAAGCGCCACCATCAGCCGTGAGTTCCTCACTGTGGATGCCAATACGCACTTGAAGGCGCCGGACCAAGCAGAGCGCCGGCCTCGCCGGCGCGGGCACCGGCTTACCTGCAAGCCAGGCGGCCATATCCGCATTGGACCACCATCGCGGCAGTTTGACTGGTTTTTCACTACGTGCCGGCGACGGCCGCCACAACGCCTCTCGAGCTGCATCGTCCTCGCGCCCGAGCGTGGGCAGTTCCGGCGGCTGAGGATTGAGCCTGTGCAGCTCGGGTTCCTCCTCGAACCAGACGGCATCGAGCGGCACGGGCCACGTTACGTGTTCGGATTGCCAAGCGGCCGCGTGTGGACGCCGGAGAGCGAGTATCCGGCCGAGTTGGATCGGCGCCGTGCGGGTCAGCCATGCGTTGGGATCAAAGGAGGTATTGGCCCGGTCCTCCTCCGCACGGCCCCAGGCGGTGCGGATCGAGCCAAGGATCGTCGAGGGCCATGGCCACTCGATCCCGTGGCCCCGGCCGGAAGCGCTCGTAAACCAACCGCGTCCGTCCTTGCAGAAAAATCCATCGCGTGGAAGCAAAGCGACATGAACCCTGGTCATGCGGCGGCCTCGTTGGTCTTGCTGCGCGGCCGGGGCACGGACCGGGCCAGCACTCGCGCGATCAAAACCCGATTTACCCAGGAGCTGACGCGCATGAGCAGGTCCCCATAGTTGTCGTTGTCGTTCAGATCGAGGCCGACCTCGCTGGGGTTCAGGCCACCTTCGCCCACGCGGGACACAGCTCGTTCGATCTCGCGTGCCAGGATCCTCGCCCAACGCGGGTCCGATGAATCGGCGGGCAAGCGGCGAACAATGCTTGCGATCTCATAGACTTTACGCGTGGAAAGGGAATGTTCGATGTAAGTCACGCTTCGCCGGAGAGCGCCGGCCGGATCCTCCTCCCATCGCGCGCACCAGGTCCGCCGGCCGCCCGAGCGCGTCTCCACCAGCACCGCGAGCGAATTGCGCTGCCGCTTCGCCTCCCGTTCGGCTTCGCGGCCGAGGTCCAGCAGATCGCCCATGCCCTGCATGACGTGCCCAATCCCGATGCCGGCAGACAGAGTAGGCCGAAGGCCGGCAGGCAGTGAGCCGCAGGCGGGGCTAATTTCCGACTCGAATGCCCGGCGCAGCTCCCCGGCGCACGACATGGCTTCAGAAAGTGGCAGAAACGCGAGCACGTCATCGCCGCCGGAATAGATCAGGGCGCCATGGTAATTCTGCTCTACGATCGTCCGCGTTTGCGCGGCAAAGTTTGAGAGCGCCCGTGAGAGCCTGCGGTGCTCTTCCGCCGAGGGCAGCCGGTCAAGAGCGCGTCCCATGCGGTCGCCGTCGGCAGCCAGGCATGCGACATACGGATACGGCTCAGACATGTTGTTCAGAAGCGGCCCGACGTAGGTGCGGCCCCACGACTGGGCGTTGCCCTCGATCCCCTGCTCTTCAAAGACGTCTCCCCAGCGGCTCTGCAGCAGAATGCTGGCATCGAATGGGAATTGCCCGGTCCAGCAAAGGTCGCGTCGCTCCACGCGAGAGATCCCCGCCTCACGACACGCCTTGCGAAGGTTTCCGATCTCAGGAGCACACGTAGAACCGGCCACCTCTATCCAGTTCGACAAAGCAATATTGATGACTGGCACAAACTGGTCTGGCTCGCCCCCGGCGCGCTTGACCAGCGCGACGGCATCCAATTGCTCGCCATCTGGAATGCGGTATTTCCGGGCGAGCTGGCGATCGCGCTCCCCCGGTACCCGCAGCACGGTCTCGCGCCCACCATCGAGGCTCGATTTGGGCACGCCGCCGCGTGCTTGGCGCCACGGACTGAAATCCCGTAGATTTTTTCGACCAGCAATGGCGCCCTCCACGGCGCGGCGCGTTTCCGAATACTCGTTTAGCGGGGCCCATGTCGCCAGGACCTCCACGAGCGTATTAATCTGCTCGGCCCAGATCTCCTCGATGCGCGGCGCGAGTACCCCCCTGCACTTTTTCTTGACGGGCGCAGCAATGCCGTCGCGCCAATGCTCCAAAACGGAATCACGAACTGCGCGTGCGAGTTGCGCCGGGTCCACCCCGGGCGGTACGGCGGCAAGCAGCTTATTGGGAATGTTGAGGGGCGGCTGTCCGTTCTCGCGTAGCGGAGCAAAGCATGGCTCCAGTTCAGGGTCCCCCGCGTCCAGAGCCGGAAACACAAGCCGGGCGCCGCCGGCCGCGAGTGACCGGGCGGCCGCACGGCCGAGTTCGGAGAGCAAATGGCTGCCGTACCACAGGTCGCGCGTGCGCCGGGCTTGGGCGATAAATTCTTGCACGGGGCCCACCGTAACCAGCAGCAGATGCTCACTCATGCAGCCACCACTGTTGTTTTATATTTGGCATGCAACCAATCGAGAAAAGCTTCGCGCAGAGTCTGTTTCCCGTTAAGCGCCGCGAACCGCGGCGTGTCACCCGGAGCAGCCAGGCGGTCGAATGGCGCGGTTGAATTGCGGATGTTATGCAGAACGACCCCGGAGTTCGCCGGATAGGCGCGGTTGAGCCAAAGCGCAATGGGCACAAACGTGCCATTAGCCAGCGGCATGGCCTTGACGATCAGCGGACTCGCTAACCGGTCCCCGGTCTCAGGATGCGGCCCGCGCCAGCGAAGCTCGAACGGGCCCGGTTCGTCGAGCGAGCTCCCATCGCGAGCCCTCTTTTGGAACTGGCCGATGATCGGCAGGCCGAAGCCAGCGCGCGGCCAGGCAGGAGTTGAGTTATACCGCGGCGGGTGGGACTTTGTCTTGCCCGTCAGGTGCCGGATCTTGTCCGCTTCCGGCCAGTTGGAGATTGAGGGGCGCTGCGGTTGGGACTTGCCGGTTCCCGGTTCGCGCGCTCGGTCACCGGGGCCGCCGCCGGTCCCTTGCCGGAATTCCTTTAGCCACCCCAGAGCGAGGGTCCACGCGGCCTGAGCATCCTTTTGCGCGGGTCCAACATGAAGCGCTGCACCTGATAACCAGGGGACGTCATTCGCCGGCTTTCCCGGAAGCGCAAAGATATCGCGTCCGAATAACCGCTGATAATCCTGACGCGTCGCGATCTCGGGCAACCACACCTTTGGCGTATCGAGAACGCAGAAGCCGCCGAGACCCCGTCGCGTACGGGCGCCATAGCCTCCAAAGAGCAGCCAGGCACGCACTGCGTTCTCAATCTCCTTAATATCCGCGGCCGGAGCGGTCAGCGAAACGAGGGCTTTAGTCCCCGAGCGCCTGGGCGCCGCAGGTAAGTTGCTCTTGGTCTCTCCTCGTGCCGGCCACAACGCGTAAGCGCCAGGCGTAGCACTGCCCTCTCTGGAATCGTACAGCCGGATATCGCTCGAATCGGGAGCTCCACCCGCGTCTCCGATGACAACCCGAATTTCGACTGTGGAGCGGCCCCCTGTGTCATCTGCTGCACGGCCCCAGAGCGCGCTCTCGGCCTCATACAGATCCTCGGGACTTTGATACCGGTGCCCGTTGAGCGCCCGCCACCAAAAGCGGAGCTGGCCGCGTACTGTCGCGTTGCGAATGACGTCGACATCATCAACGGTCCGCGGCGCAACCGCGCCACCGAGGACCGGTGTGACGACTGCAATTTTGACCGAACGCTCCTCGACTTCCGGCCCGAAACGCGCAAGGCGGCGGTTCGGCCTCGGGAGAGATTCATAAAGGGGAGCCGACTGCTTACTTTCGCTCATCTCAGCACCTGCGTGTGCGCCTGCTCGTGTAGACTGCGGAGCGCAGGCCGCAGCCCGACATCCGGACATCAAAATATACTGCTGGTTATCAGCGAAACCGCCGCTGGATTCGGCTGCATAACTGCCGCCGATGAAGGATAAGCATATCTCAAATCGGGTAAATAGCGGATGTTTTTTTTGCCTGGGAACCAGGGCTGTCTCCCTCTGGTCGTACGCCGATCGATGAATCCTGGGCGAAATCCGGGATCGCACCAGCACCGCCGGAAGGCTTTTGCCGCCAACCGGCCACCGACCAAGCGAGGAAGTGGATGTTCTGGTGGGCCCTGTAGGATTCGAACCTACGACCAACGGATTATGAGTCCGCTGCTCTAACCGCTGAGCTAAGGGCCCGTGTCTCCTCTATTGAACCACGGCCTCCAGCGGCCGAGGTCATCGCCCTCCGCCGCCCCTCGGCCACCTCTCCTGGGCGCGGGCGTACAATCGAGGGGAGCATCGACATGCAAATCCCAGCCTGCTTGAAGCCGCTTCTCCTTCTGGCCCTTTCCGCCTCCGCCGCCTTGGCCATACAGCCCTCCCGCGAGGATCTCGCGCGATGGGAAAAGACCGCGGCCGGCGTTACCATCGTCCGCGATGACTGGGGCATCGCCCACATCTACGGCAAAACGGACGCCGACGCCGTCTTCGGCACCGTCTACGCCCAGGCCGAGGATGATTTCAACCGCGTCGAGACCAACTACATCAACGCCATGGGCCGGTTGGCCGAGGCTGAGGGCGAATCCCGCATCTGGCAGGACCTGCGCATGAAGCTCTTCATCGATCCCGCCGAGCTGAAGAAGCAGTACGGCGCCAGCCCCGGCTGGCTCCAATCCCTCATGAACGCCTTCGCCGACGGCCTGAATTTCTACCTCTACAAGCATCCCGACGTCCATCCGCGCGTGATCCAGCGCTTCGAGCCCTGGATGGCCCTCAGCTTCACCGAGGGCAGCATCGGCGGCGATATCGAGCGCGTCAACCTCGGCCAGCTCGAAGCGTTCTACGGCAACCGCGGTCCGGCCGCCTCCGCACTGGCCGATGCCGCCGCGGTAGCGGAGCCCGAATACGAGCCCGAGCCCTCCGGCTCCAACGGCGCCGCCATCGCGCCTTCCAACACCGCCGGCCACCACGCCCTTCTCCTCATCAACCCCCACACCTCCTTCTTCTTCCGCTCCGAGCTCCAGATGGTCAGTCAGGAAGGACTGAACGCCTACGGCGCAGTGACCTGGGGCCAGTTCTTCATCTACCAGGGTTTCAACGACCGCGCCGGCTGGATGCACACCTCGAGCGGCGTCGACGCGATCGACGAGTATCTCGAGACGGTCAGCAGGAAGGGGAACGGTTACGTCTACAAGTACGGCAGCGAAGAGCGGCCCGTGATCGCAAAGGAAATCACGGTCCCCTACCGTACCGAGCACGGCATGGCCGAGCGCAAATTTACCGCTTACTTCACTCATCACGGCCCGATCGTGCGCCAGGCGGACGGCAAGTGGGTGGCCATCCGCCTCATGCAGGAACCCATCAAGGCGCTCACGCAATCCTACACGCGCACCAAGGCCCGCACCTACCGGGCGTTCCGCCAGAGCATGGAACTCCACACCAACTCCTCCAACAACACCATCTATGCCGATGCCGACGGCAACATCGCCTACTTCCACGGCAACTTCATCCCGCGCCGAGACACCCGCTTCGATTGGACCAAACCCGTCGACGGCAGCGACCCCGCCACGGAATGGAAGGGCCTCCTGTCCGTCGACGAAACCCCGCACCTCCTGAACCCTAAGAGCGGCTGGCTCTACAACACCAATAACTGGCCCTGGTCGGCAGCCGGTCCGGATAGCCCGAAGCGCGAGGACTACCCCGCATATGTTGAAACCGGCGGGGAATCCGCGCGCGGTCTGCACGCCATCCGCGTGCTGCACGACAGGAAGGACTTCACCGTCGACTCCCTCATCGCCGCCGCCTACGATAGTTACCTCACCTGGTTCGACAAGCCCCTGCCCGCGCTCCTGAAAGCCTGGGACGACGCACCGGCTTCAGACCCGCTCAAGGCGAAGCTCGCCGAGCAGATCGCCGTGCTGCGGAAGTGGGACCATCGCTGGGGCGCCGAATCCGTCGCCACTTCGCTCGCCGTCTTCTGGGGCACCGAAGTCCAGCGGCATGCAGGCGGTGGCCGCCGCGGCGGTGGGGCCGCGACCGGAGAGAACATCCCGAACCTTCCGCCGAACGTTCTTCTCGAATCGCTCGACGCCGCCTCGACGCGCCTCGCGCAGGATTTCGGCTCGTGGAAGACGCCCTGGGGCGAGATCAACCGCTACCAGCGCCTCACCGCCGATATCGTCCAGCCGTTCAACGATGCTGCGCCGAGCATCCCCGTGCCGTTCACTTCCTCCACGTGGGGCTCGCTCGCCTCATTCGGCGCGCGGCCGTACCCCGGCACCAAGAAGTGGTACGGCACAAGCGGCAACAGCTTCGTTGCCGTAGTCGAATTCGGCCCGCGCGTTCGCGCCCGCGCCGTCACCTGCGGCGGCGAAAGCGGCCACCCCGAGTCGAAGCACTTCAACGACGAGGCCCAGCGCTACGCCACCGGCGACCTGCGCGAGGTTTACTTCGACCGCGAGCAGTTGAAGGGGCACACGGAGCGCGAATACCATCCGGGCTCGTAGGGCCCGCGGTACCAGCGCTGTAGTGGAAGCGCGCCTGCCGCGGGTCTTTGAGACTGATGCGGCCTCTTCTCCTGTTTCTTTTACTCACAACAGGCGCTTTCGCCCAGCCCTTAATTCTCAGCCTGCAGGGCGGACTGCGCGCAACGTCCGCGACGGAGCCGAACTACGGATACCTCGCCGATTCGGAATCCCGACCATACCTGGTGGGCGCGGCGGCCGAGGTTCGGCTGCCCCACGGGTTCTGACTCCAGGCCGGCGCGCTGTATAGCCGGCTGGGGTACAGCTTCTTCATCCCGCTACTCGGACGCGAATCGACGGACCGCACCCGCGCCAACACCTGGGAGTTCCCGCTACTCGCCAAATACCGGCTGCCCGTGCGACGCGTGCATCCCTACCTGCTGGCCGGTTTCGTTCGGCGATATGCCAGCGGCAAAGATGACATCACCGGCTACCGGATGCTCACCATCAGTCTGGAACAGGCTTACGCCAATGCCGATTACTGGCATGCGCACGACCACGCCTGGACACTGGGCGGCGGCTACGAGTTCCGCGTGGGCCATCTCCGCTTCGCCCCGGAGATTCGTTATCAGCGGTGGGATGTCCCCTATTTCAACCCGTACAACCTCGCCAGCCGCCTGCCTCTCCTGCCGAACCAGGTGCAGGTTTTGATGGGAATCGGCTGGGCCTGGAGACCGGCGGGATAGCTTAGTTAGCAGCCCTTCTCCTCCAGCGCCAGCTTCACCACTTCGTCCATGCTCTTGACATACCGGATCTGCATATCGCCGATCTGCTCGCTCTTCAGATCCTCCCTCACGTTCACTTCGTTCTCGAACGGCAGGATCACCTCGCGCACGCCGCCGCGCTTCGCCGCCAGCACCTTCTCCTTGATGCCGCCCACCGGCAGCACCTGTCCGGTCAGCGTGATCTCGCCCGTCATCGCCAGGTTCGGCTTCACGCAGCGGTCGGTCAGCATCGAAAGCAGCGCCGTCGCCATGGTGATGCCGGCCGACGGCCCGTCCTTCGGGATCGCCCCGGCCGGTACGTGAATGTGGATGTCGCTCGTCTTGAACAGGTCGGGGTCGATGGCGTAGTGCGGCGCGTTGGCCCGCACCCACGTCAGAGCGGCTTGCACCGATTCCTGCATCACGGGCCCGAGTTGCCCGGTCATGATCAACCCCTTGCTGCCTCCCGGCATGCGCCCCGCTTCGACGAACAGCACATCGCCGCCCACTGGTGTCCACGCGAGGCCGACCGCCACGCCGGGCCGCCGCGTGCGTTCCGCCACCTCCACGTCCGGCCGGAAGCGCGGCGCGCCGATGTCCTTCTCCACCAGCTCCGGCGTCACCACCGCGAGCTCCCGCGTGCCCTCCGCAATCCGCCGCGCCTGCTTGCGGCAGATGGTGCCGATCTCGCGTTCGAGATTCCGCACCCCCGCTTCGCGCGTGTACCGGCGGATCAGAAAGCGGATCGCGTCCTCGGTGAATTGCAGGTCCTTTTCCGGCTCGAGGCCGTTCTCCTTGATCTGCCGCGGCACCAGATACCGGAACGCGATGATCACCTTCTCATGCTCGGTGTAGCCTTCGAGCGGGATAATCTCCATGCGGTCGCGCAGCGCATCCGGAACCGTATCGAGCACGTTCGCCGTGGTGATGAAGAGCACCCGCGATAAGTCGAACGGCACGTCTAGATAGTTATCCCGGAAGGTCGCATTCTGCTCCGGGTCGAGCACCTCGAGCAGCGCCGAGGCCGGATCGCCGCGGAAATCGCGCCCGAGCTTATCCACCTCGTCCAGCATGAACACGGGATCGTTGACGCCCGTCCGCCGCAGCGCCTGGATGATCTGGCCCGGCAGCGCCCCGATGTAGGTGCGCCGGTGGCCGCGAATCTCCGCCTCGTCGTGCATGCCGCCCATCGAGATGCGCGCGAACTTGCGCCCGAGAGCCCGCGCGATCGAGCGGCCGAGCGACGTCTTCCCCACGCCCGGCGGTCCCACGAAGCACAGGATCGGCCCTTTCAGCACCGGCCGGAGCTGCAGCACGGCCAGGTAGTCGAGGATGCGGTCCTTGACCTTTTCGAGATCGTAGTGGTCCTCGTTGAGGATCTCCGCCGCGCGTTTTACGTCCACCTGCACACCGCTCGAGACGGCCCACGGCAGGTTGGCCATCCACTCCAGGTAGGTGCGCGTGACGCCGTACTCCGGCGAGGCCTGCGGCATGGCAGCCAGCCGCTTCAACTCGCGCAAGGCCTCCTGCTTCACCTCCTCCGGCATGCCCGCCGCTTCCAGCTTCTGCCGCAGCTCATCGATATCCTTCTGGCCTTCCTCGCTCTCCCCCAGCTCCTTTTGAATCGCCTTCAACTGCTCGCGCAAATAGAACTCGCGCTGGCTTTGCGAAAGCTGCCCCTGCACCTGGCTCTGGATGCGGCCGCGCAGCTCGAGCAGCTCCAGTTCGCGCGTCAGGTGGCGGTGGATCTCGTTCAGGCGTTCGCGGCCGTCGATCACTTCGAGCAGATGCTGCCGCTCCTGCGCTCCGAGGGAAGGCACGTTGCCGCTCACGAAATCGGCCAGCCGCCCCGGCTCGGTGATCTGCGCTGCGGTCTGCGCGAGATCGTCGGAGAGGTTCGGCGAGGCGGCCACGATCTGCTGAAACAGGCTGAGCACGTTCTGCCGCAGCGCCTCGATTTCCGGCGTGATCTCCGGCTCGATGTCCGGCAGCCGCTCCACACGCGCCCGCAGGTACGGCTCGGTCGCCGTGTAGTCGCGCGTCCGGATGCGCGAGACGCCTTCGCAGAACAGCAGCAGGTTTTCCCGCGGCACGCGCACCGCCTTGTGCATCACGCACATCGTGCCGATCTCGTACATATCGTCCGGGCCTGGCACGTCGACCCGCGGATCGAGCTGCGCGACCACCGCGAACGTGCGGTTTTCCCCCAGCGCCTGTACCAGCGCGATGGAACTCGGCCGCCCGATCGTGATTGGCAGCAGCGCGCCGGGAAAAATCACCGTGTCCCGAACCGCGAGGACCGGTACCTCCTCGACGGGCGCTGCTTCACGCGGCGCTTCTTCCGCCGGCGGTGGAACCTGTTGTTCTTCTACGGCCATCTCACAAGTTTAGCCTTTGCAGCCCGGCCGCCGAAGTGCCGCCGAACCCATCGCGAGCCGGATGTGCGTGCTACGCCCCTTTCGGATAGCAGCCCAGAACGCGCAGAAAATCCGCCAACTCGCGCAGGTGGCCCAGCGCGTTCTGCGCGGTGGGCGAATCCACACGTCCCAGGAAATCGAGATAGAACGCGTATTCCCACGGCCGGCCGCGCAGCGGGCGCGATTCGATCTTGGTCAGGTTCAGATCCCGCAGGGCAAACGCGCTCAACGCCCGGAACAGGGCGCCCGGAACATTGCGTGTCCCGAACACCAGCGATGTTTTCCACTGCGTCTCTTTCGCGGCCTTCACCGGATGCCGTTTGGCGTACTCCGGCCGGCGCAGCAGGAAGAAACGCGTGAAATTACGCCGGTCGCTTTCAATCGATCGCCGCAGAATGCGCGCGCCGTAAATCTCCGCAGCAACCGCGGAAGCGATGGCGCCGGCGTCCTCGAGCCCTTCCTCCATCACCATCTTCACGCTGCCAGCGGTGTCATAGTACGGGATGCGCTCGATCTGCGGATTGCGGGCGAAGAAGTCCAGGCATTGGCTGAGCGCCACCGGATGCGAGTACACGCGCCGGATTTTCGCAAAGCTGACGCCGGGCCGCGCCATCAGGTTGTGCACGATGCGGACGCTCGTTTCCGCCACGATCGGCAGCTCGAACGATTGCAGCAGGTCGTAGTTCTCGTACACCGGCCCCGCCAGCGTATTCTCGATCGGCACCACCGCGCCCGACGCCCGGCCCTCCTTCAGCGTGCGGAACACATCCTCGAAGCGCTCGCACGGCAACACGGCGGTGTCCGCCCCCACCAGCTTGCGCGCCGCTTCCTCGCTGAACGCGCCTCGGGCGCCCTGAAACGCGATCAGGGGGCGGGACTTGCTGCGGGGCTTATGCGTGCTCATTCGTGTTCATTCGCCGCCTTGACATGCTGCGGCCGTGCGCCTTCCCATCGCCGCACCCGCTCGTCGGCCAGCCCGAGCAGGTCGAGCACGCGGTCCACGCTGTGATCGACCAGGTCCATCACCGATTGCGGCCGGTTGTAGAATCCCGGGATGGGCGGCGCGATGATCGCTCCCATCTCCGCCAGCGCCGTCATATTCCGGAGATGCCCGAGGTGAAACGGCGACTCCCGCACCATCAGGATCAGCCGGCGCCGCTCCTTGAGCGCGATGTCCGCCGCGCGCACCAGAAGATTGTCGCTGATGCCGGCCGCGATGGCGGACATCGTGTGGATGGAGCATGGCGCGATCACCATGGCGTCGGTGTGAAACGAGCCGCTGGCCAGTGGCGCGCCGATATCTTCGAGCGCGTACGAATAGTGCGCCAGCTTGCGCGCCTCCGCGCCCGTCTGCCCCAATTCGAGGTACAGCGTCTTTTCG
>Ga0070740_10005045_pt1 | contig 12515 bp, 11 predicted proteins | sample Coa_R2_FD_67286 | JGI IMG/M metagenome (GOLD analysis project Ga0070740, IMG submission 67286) | Surface soil microbial communities from Centralia Pennsylvania, which are recovering from an underground coalmine fire - Coalmine... | ecosystem: Environmental > Terrestrial > Soil > Unclassified ...
GCCGAGAACGTGACCTCCTCAGAGACGGCAGTGATGAAGACCCTGCTGACTCCCGTGCTGACCTTAGGGGTCAAGGTGCTGGGAACGATTACCGATGCTCAGGAAAGTGAACTGTTAGCCGTGGAGGAACTCTGGCCCGATGTGCCGCACCAGATCTGTCAGTTTCACGTGCTGCGTGATGCTTCCAAGACGGCCTTCGAGGCGGATAAAGCCCTCAAAACGGCCATGCGCAAACGCTTGCAGCCTAAGGTTCGAGAGGTGCGTAAACAGATCAAGAAGTACTTGCTCACTGCCTCGGTGTCGGAAGCCGAACAACTGACAGTGCTGGATGATTACGCCAATGGCATCCTGACGGCGCTCAATACCGATGGGCTTCAGCCGTTCAAGTATGCCACCGTTGAAGCCAGTCAGATGCTCGATCAGATTGAAGCCAGCTTGCAGCAGTTGCTTAAAAAGGGGGACCAGTGAGTCAGGTGTGTGCGCAGAAACTGGCACGCCTGCAGGCCATTGTGGCGGAGCGGGCAGGCTGGGCGGAGCAGCTGAGGCAAGTCAAACGTCTGCACGGCTGGCTGCTGGAAGTCGAGCATCTGCTGGACAGAAGCTTGCTGGCACAGGGAGAAGAGGTGAACAATGCGACGGTGGGCATACACCTGGATCAGTGGCGCGAGCGCATGAGGCACCAGTTGACAGAGGGGGAGTTTGCTCCGTTGGAGCAGGAGTGTCTGCGTGAGTTCTTACAGGTGCTTGCCAACTTGCGCCCGTACCTGGTGCAATGCTACGACCGGCAGGATTTTCCCCGCACCAACAACGACATGGAGCGCAGTATTCGTAGCCTCAAGACGCAGTATCGCCGCGTAAGTGGCCGCAAGAACTGGAATGCCTATCTCTTGCGCTACGGGCGCTGTGTGGCTTACGCTTCCTGGTGGGAGCAAGATGCTCTGCATCGTCAACATTTGCACCAGCAAGCCGCTCGGCTGGATCGAGGGCGCTGGAGACAGTTACGAAGGGAGACGAGCCGCGCTCACCACGAGCAACTCACTCGCTTTCGTTTTCGTCACAAGCGCCAGGCCTTGCTGGCCTCCCTCGAAGATCGCTGGGCGACTTCTGCTCAGTCGGTTCCTTTGCCCTGACGGAAAAAAAACAGCTCGTGACCGATTGCTGAACTGGGCTTCGCAGGAGAAACAGGCTGCCGACTGGGCCATTGGCTTCCTGGATGAAGTGTGGTGGAGTCGCTTTGCCCTGCCGCAAGCCCATGCCTGGCAGGATCGGGAGGACCCCGTTCGCTTTGTCGAGCAACGGTGGCAGAAGGCTGATCCCGATGCCAAAGCGTTGGCCTGTTATGGCGTCTTGTGGCAACGAGGACCGGCTGAGGCCCCTCTTCGCGACCAGATGTCCTTGCGCTTTGTCGATGGGCGTCCCGTCAGTGACATCACGACGCAATTTCTGGACTGGTGCTGTAACCAACTGCAGGCCCAGGGCAAACGGGCTTGGCTGCTGATCTGGGATAATGCCTCCTGGCATTACAGCAAGATCGTGCGTACCTGGATTCGGGACCACAACCAGCAGGTGAAAGCCACAAGCAAAGGCGTACGCATTCTGCCCTTGTTTCTGCCCACCCAAAGCCCCTGGCTCAATCCGATTGAACCCAAGTGGATCCATGGCAAGCGCGCCGTGGTCGAACCCAACGGCTTGCTTTCGGCGAAGCAACTGGCTGAGCGGATCTGTACCTACTATCACTGTTCGTATGAAGCTCATTTATCTATCCCGGAAAAGGCCCCTTGAGAATGCACTAGGCCTCTTTCAGGAGATGCCATGATCTCATTCTTCTTTAAAAGAACGAAAACGCAACATGGGGATGGGATAGATCATGCATGTGACAAAGCCATCTTCTCCAGAACAACACTACGAAAGAGAGCGAGAGAGGATTTTGTATGCCTATGCACAAAATTGTGAGGTTTTCTCTCGCCAAAACGGTCACTAACGCTAGCTTTTTCGTCCCCTGTTCGGGTACATTTGTTCCAGACGATTCTCAAGATGGGCAGGCACCAAACGCTTGTGTCCCTTGTACTCACTACGCACGCTCTCTCAAAGGAGTTGAATATGTTATCGATGCAACGAAGAGAAAGCCGGGATGAACTGGCAACTGACATCGCCAGGCTGATCAGTACACCACAGCAAGCACCTCTTACACCTGGGTATCGACCGCTCATTGGCATACCTGCCTCTGCGTCCACCCTGGCAATCGGAGGGTGGCGGGCGATGAGCGCTGATGCCACCAGTATCGAGGCCATTGTTGCTGCCGGTGGGGAAGTACGACTGATTCCTCTGCGCTTTCCTCATCCAAAAGAAGATGCCATTGAGGTCCTGCTGCAAGCCGTACTTCCTTTTGATGGTTTGCTTTTTCCCGGCAGCGACAGCGATGTTGATCCCCGCCTCTACAATCAACTCCCCTCCCCACAGTCAGCTCTCGCTGAGCCACTGCTCGACTGGTGGGTCATGCTTATGGCGCTGGTTGCTCGCCAGACACTCACTCCTCTCTTTGCTATATGTGGAGGGGCGCAACGACTCAATGTCGCCTTTGGCGGAACACTCAAACAGCATGTGCTGGGACATCGTGCTGATCATCTTACTGCTGGCAACTGGATCATGCGTTGCTTACAACTGGACCGTGAACGACTGCACCTGTGTGCAAGAGGAAATACCCTCTCCGAGCCTGAAGAGGTGCTGTTCTTTCATCAGCAGTGCTGTGAGATTTGCTGTATGCACCATCAGGCACCAGATCACCTGGCAGCCGATTTTCTTCCCTGGGGTTGGTCGGAAGGGATCATCGAAGGCTTCGGCTATCCTGGTCCAGACCCCTGGTTTGCGCTCGGAACACAGTTTCATAGTGAGGCAAAAGTCAACAGTGATGATCCGTTGTCCCGCTTTCTCTTCCAGGCCTTTCTTACCGCTTGTCGAGCCTACGCAGGCTCCCTCCACGAGGTATTGAAGACCGTTCACATGCGCGACCGCATCCTGAGGCGGCTCTATCATGATCCACTCGTGCAACGCTTCCTTCAGGGACCCCTCGTTCCTGAAGTCATCAAGAGCCGGTAATCCTCGAAAAGAACGACCACTCCTTCTCACAGGCCTCCACGAAGATGCGATCGAGAAGAGCCATGTGTTGAAGGAGGACAGATACTCCTATTTTTCAGAGAAGGAATGATGAGATGAAATCAACAATGATGGTAGCCCAATCTCTTTCCTGTCTCCAACAAAGCGAGCAGGCTTTTTCCCAACTTCCTCCACTGGAGGAAACGTTTGAAAGATGGTGCTCACGCGGAGAGAGTAGGCGAGCAGAAATCCTGCATGTGCGTGAATGTCTGCTGGGTGCAGCAACGCTTCCAGGTTCTGGTCTGCGTCTCCTCTATGAGATCATGAACAGCCAGCTCGAAGCCCTGCAATCCTGTGAGCATCTTTCTTCAACGTTTCGACGTCCTCTGCATCAACGCATTGTTCGACATATTGCAACACAGAGCGCCAGCCAAACACAGGCTGTCCTTCCGTCTGGAGTGCTGGTGCAGAAAACGGTGTCATTAGAGATCGCCGGGAAACTGATCGTGTGTAGCTGTCTTGGCGACCTGAGACTGCAACGCCAACATGTGCGTGACATTGGAAGAATGTTGGCCCTTCCCCGCAAAGCCATTGATCACGCCACTATCAACCCCAAAACGGTTGATCCGGTAGTCGCATTTGGCATGGCCGATGGCATGGTCTCGCCTTTTTTCCCTCCACAGCGTCCACTACACGTGGATGCTCTGGTTCTCATCCCCTGGCCGAGACGATGGGAAGAGCAGGAAAAGGAGGTTGCCATTTCGCTTTCGCTGTGGGAAAGTCTGTTGTTGCCAGTACGCTGTTTGAGAACCCTTATGCATTGCTATGCAGTCGTCGCCTATCCTCACATTCCTATTCTCGAACTACAGAAAGAGGAAAACGTTCACCATTCCCCCGTTGTCACGTAGCTTCTCTTAATGTTGCAAGCCGTCATCAATCTCGAAGGCACCCTTGTTGACCAGTAAAGTTGAGAGAATACCCAGCAGTATAAGAAGAGAGGTCGTTTGCCAAAGCAGGCAAACGACCTCTCTGTTGGACGGTTTGAGTTCGTGCTGCGTTATCCTGATTTTGAGTCCCATTCAGATGAAGAGAGGAGACCATCAATTGAAGGAGGTGTACAGCAAGTCGCGACTTGCTGTACACCTCCTTGATTCTTTTTGACCTCACGTATCTCCCAATAGATATGTACTCCGTTAGTAGTTGCTAGCATGATCTGAGTGGCTCGCTCAATAGCGAGCCACAGACTCAGGACATCACCGGTTCAGCGCGGAGGGAAACAGCTTGTGGGATACAGACTTTTGCCTGCGAGGCCAGACACACCAGTTCACAAATCTCGTGTGGATCATCCGAGAGCTGCAACAAGCCAACATCTTCGGGAGAGATCATGCCCAGAGCTACCATCATCTCGCGAAGCCAGGTAATCAAGCCCCTCCAGTACCGAGAGTCATAGAGGATCACGGGGCGATGAGCCAGTTTCTGCGTCTGAACGAGTAGCAACACTTCGAAGAGTTCATCCAACGTTCCGAAGCCGCCCGGAAAGATCACAAACGCCTGAGCATATTTGACAAACAGGCTCTTGCGCACACTGAAGGAGCGGAACGTGAGGGCCAGGTCCAGGTAGGTATTCATCTGCTCTGCCTCGACCAGCTCGATAGCGCACCCAATCGAAAGCGTCTCTCCCTCTTGCGCCCCTTTGTTTGCCGCCTCCATAATGCCAGGGCCACCGCCGGTCATGATCGCAAAGCCTGCTTGCGCCAGCAAACGCGCTGTCTCTACTGCTGCCCGGTAGTTCGCCTCATTGGCTTTCGTGCGAGCAGAACCGAAAATGGCTACTGGAGCGGGTAGGCCAGAAAGCGCCTCATTGCCCTCAACCAGTTCGCTCATGATGGGCAACACCCCCTGATCATCGCCGGGTCTCATCAAGAACTTGAACAGGCACAGAAGCGGACGGAGACTCACGAGTTTTACACCGAGGGCACCATTCAAAAGGGCCAGTCCACAGCCTATGAGCAGGAGCACTGCGAATCCAACCAGTGGACGAGCGAGTGCTGGTTGCGGAGAGGCTGAACCAACCAATGCCGTTCCAAGTAGCACACAGCCTATGAGTTGACTTACCGTCAGTCGTTCTTTGAGCAGCAAGACCCCAACCGCCAATGGCAGCACTGCATAGGCCGAGGCAATCATGCCAGCGACGCCAATGGAGCCCGAGACAGAAGCTACACTTAACAGGGCCTGGCCTGCTATGTCTGCACATCCAACCCCTGCTGCCAGCAGATACCCCCATACCCACACCCAGCCCGCTCCTTCCTTGTTGGCTGCATCCGTTGGCGAGAGGACAGCGAGGAAGAGAAAAGAAAAGCAGCGGATCCAGAAGACGGTTACCAGCCAGTTGGTGTATCGTGCGCTTAGACCAAGCCCGAATGCCAGCAGGCCAAAACAAAGCATAGCGAGCAACGCATAGAGAATACCAGGACTCAGGAGAGATCCTGCCTTCATCCGTAGCGCCTCTTTGACATTGAGGGAGGCCAGCACAATCCCGACGAAGGTGAAAGCGAGGAAGAGGATTTGCCAGCCGGACAGGTGCTCGTGCAGCAGAATCAGCGCCAGCAGCAGCGTCACCGCTCCCTGTGCAGAAACCAGCGGGCTGACCACCGCCAGTGGCCCATGCTTGAGACTTTTGTACAGACAGAGATAGGCTCCTGCCGAGACCCCACCCAGCACGACTCCGGCAAGTATGCTGAGCATGAGCGAGCTAGCCGAGAGTGCCAACATACCCAGATGCCCAGGAAACACCAGAGCCAGTAGAGCCACCAGGAACAGGCCCGAGAGCTGTGCCACGACGGTTGTCGTGCCACTTCCAATTCTTCTTGTGGCAAACAGGGCTACGCTGTCGGCACCGCCCCACAGGAGTGCCACTGTCAGGCCAAGCAAGACGGTCATCATATTTCCCTCCCTCTGTCAAAGAGTTCCATTAGGCATTTCATGCCAGGAACCCTTTTCTTCCTTCTTTGTTCTGCGTCTTTCTTTATGAGAACCCACCTTCTTCTAATGACAAGGCGGCGCAGGCCAGATTTACGTTGTTGGCTCAGGTTCTTGCAAAGCGTCATCCTTGCCAGCAAGCAAGGAAGGAGAAGAGGGAGTGTTTTTCTTGCTCTTTTTCCGTTTCCTCTTCTTCTTGCCACTTTGTAGCAGCAGATGGATTTCCTCGTTTTTCAGGGCTTGCATTTCCTTGCGATGCCGCAGCAGCTCGTGGATGATCGAGTCGATCGTGAACCACAGGAACTGGAGGAGGACGATCAGGAAGCAGAACAGATAGAAGCCGTCCTGTGACAAATGGGTCAAATCCAGTTGAATAGTGAGCATCTCTGTTTTTCTCTCTTTCGCATTTCAGATCAGATGGGCCTCGATTCAGGGAAAGGAATGATGAGCCTGCTACCAGGAGGTGGAGAAACCCCACCTCTTTGTTCTCGCAGGCGCTCTCTTTTCATCCCTTAGAATAGGCTGCGGATGCTTCCGCCATCGACGCCCCATACACTTGCCGTGACATAGGAGGCCCGGTTGGAGGCCAGAAAGACGATGACGTTGGCAACTTCTTCCGGCCTACCCAGTCGGCCCAATGGTAGCCGTCGCAAGCTCAGTTCGTAGGCCACCGCCTCTTCCGCCGGACGCTGATGCAGTAGCGCCAGCCCATCAGCTAACCCACCGGGTCTGGTCCACAGAGGCGTCTGAATGGGTCCGGGAGCAACTGCATTCACGCGAATGAGTGGAGCACCCTCATAGGCCAGACTTTTAGTCAGTGAGAGCGCTGCCGCTTTGGCTGCGGCGTAGTCGGCAAAACTGGCCTCCGGTTGCCGGGCGAGATCCGAGGCATTGTTGACGATACAGCCATGCCCCTGCGCACGCATCACGGGCAGCACCAGCTCACTGGCTCGTTTGTAGCTCATGAAATTGAGCTGCCAGGTACGCATCCAGTCTGCATCCGAGAGCTGGTCAAAGGAGCCCAGCTTGCAGACGCCGACGTTGTTCACCAGCACATCGATTCGCCCGGCGTAGGCTTCAAGCGCTTCCTCTATGCCTGCTTCGACCCCAGAGCGCGTCGAGAGATCGGCCACAGCTATACTGACAGCCACCCCTTTCGCTTCGAGGTCGTGCGTCAAGATGCTCAGGCCGTCCTCGTCAAGATCGACCAGCGCCAGCTGCGCTCCTTCCTCCGCAAAGGCACGTGCAGTTGCCGCGCCGATGCCTCCGGCAGCGCCGGTGATCAGAACCACCTTGTTGCGTACATCCAGTTCCATGACTTTCTTCCTCTCTGTTTTGACTGGCCATACGATACGTGATGTACCACGCCCACTCCATGTCATCGGCCCGTTGCGTGGTAGACTTCGAGGCAAATCACTTCAAGCGGTTTTTGAGAAGAGGCATTGACTATACGTCTGGACATGCTGGTTGGCACAGCGAGGCAGAGGCCGGTACTGCCAGAGATGCTTTCCTCCTCGAAGGTGATTTCAGCCTGTCCATCCACCACAAAAAGCACCTGATCACGCCCTTCCCTCTGGCAGAGGCCGAGTTCCTCGGCTGGGGGAAGTTCGACCACTGTCAACTGCCCCCAGTTGCCGGTGAAATACCAGGAAAGGTCGATGCAGGCCGAACGAAACGCGCTCTGTTTCCCGGTGACTGAAGCAGATGGCCGCAGTCGAGGACGCAACGAGATATGGGCAGGCTCTCGGGCTACGCCCGAAGCGGTTTTGCCGGGATAGACTTCGACCACAAAAAAGGCCATATCCTGTCGGGAGTAATTGGCGAGACCATGACTGGCTCCCAGCGGTGTGGTAATCAGATCACCTGCGCTCACCTGCAGGTGCTGTTCATTGAGGTCCATCGTGGCTCTGCCACTCACAATGTAATAGATTTCCTCCGTCTGCTCATGCCTGTGCATGCCAATAGAGGAACCTGAAGGAACGACGACATATTCGACACAGTGTAGATGCCTGTCCAGATGCATGCCGTTGATCAACTGCTTCCAGTAGCACGATCCTGCACCCCCGATCAACTGGCGGGTGATGCCTAACTCCTTCGTATCATTGGTAATGGCTCCGTAGGTATGCGCGTTATTTCTCATTTCATTTCACTTTCTGATGATGCTCCCTGTCTCTCAAGCTGCCTTCATTCCTCAAGCAATGCAGGCCAATCAGTACTCAAGAGAGGTCATTGCGGCAGCGACCTGATTGGCAGGAACCGGTGTGAGAAGGGTTCCCTCATTGCGGTGCGGCTTCCCCAGTTGCTCCAGCAGCACCATGGCATAAGTCCCATGCTGCACCGGAAGATAGCCGCGTTTGTTATCCTGAGCCAGAGCGGCCACGACTGCCTGAGCCGAGAAAGCCGGTGGAATGAGGGTAGGAGCGCCATTCTGCTGGAGCAATTCGAGGTGGGCATGCTCGTCTTCTGTGCTGAGCAACCCCATCAGGCGTGAGATACGGGCCTCCACAAGCATGCCCAAGCCCACTGCAAAGCCATGAGGAAGGCATCCCTCCGGCAGTCTCTCCTGTGCCAGCCACTCCAGGGCATGACCAATCGTATGCCCATATTCCAGCACAAGAGCATCATGCTTTTCCTGGGGATCCTCCTGCATGACTGTACATTTGGCGTCCACACACAGCTCAATGAAGTGCAGATACTGCTCTGGGTAGTACACCCCTGTGGGATTGAGCAGGGAGAGCAACTCGTGATAGCGCTGTGGGCAGATGGCAAGGACATTTTTAATCAGTTCGCACAGCGCCGACTGGATCTCTCTGATAGGCAGCCAGTTCAGGTAGTCCAGATTATTCCAGACCAGTTCGGGCGCATAGAAGGTTCCGAGGTGATTCTTGCCCAGTGGAGAGTTGACGGCCTGCTTCAAGGAAAGCACGCTATCGGACATCGCCAGCAGCGTCGTGGGGAGATGCACGAAGCGGATCCCTCGAAAGAGTAAGGCGGCCAGCAGTCCGGCCATATTGCCAACCAGCCCACCTCCGAGCGCCAGAATACAGGAACGTCGGCTCACTCCTGCTAAGAGCGCTTCCTGCGCGAGTTCCTCGATGGTGCTGAGCGTTTTGGCCCGTTCTCCTCCAGCAAAGGTCAGCACCGTGCAGGACGAGATTTGCGCCACCCACATAACCGCTTCTTCCACCAGTACCGGTGGAAGAGAGGCATCCGTCACCAGCACGAAATGGTCGGCATGCAGCGCCTGAAGGTGCCTCAACAACTCCGGCCATGCATTGGGGCCAGACCTCACGTAGTAGGGATAGCGGTGATCTCCAAAGGAAATGATGCAATCGAGAGCAATGGTATGCTCATCTACAGGAGCCATTGTGTAACCTGCCTTTCTCAGTGATTGTTTATCAAAACGCCAGAAGCCGTATCAGTCAGGGTTGACGAGCACCTGCTGTTTTCCAGAAGGGGAAATCTGCTCAGAACAGATGAACCAGTATTTTGCCATGGGTTCTGCCTTCGGCAAGGGCAAGCAAGCCATCTGGCACGAGCCGCTCCAGCGCAATGACGCGATCGAGCACACGCGAGGCCAGATCAGAGGTGGCAAGCATCGAGATGGCCTGGGGAAGGTCGAGATCACAGACATGCCCGTTGGAGGACAACACTTCCACTTCCCGCAGCACCAAGTCGTGCAGGTCCAGCGACACTGGCTGCCCTTGCAATCCCACCAGCAGCACGCGGCCACCTCGACGGGCAGCCGCGATTGCGAGAGAGGGAGAGGTTGCTGCCCCCGAGGCTTCGATGACGACATCTGCCCCACTGTCATGAGTCAGTTGATGAAGAGCGGTGAGGGGGTCTTCCTTGCGTACATGGATCAAGGAGCTTGCCCCCAGTTGCGCCGCCCGCGCCAACCGTTGCTCATCGACATCCAGGGCCATAATGGAGGTGATTCCTCTGGTCTGCGCGGCAGCCAGGATGAAGGCCCCGATGCCGCCAACCCCGATAAGAGCCAGCCGGTCCCCTTTGCGCACACCGCTGCGTCGTAGCGCATGCAAGGCAATGGCCAGCGGTTGGGCCATGACCGCACTCTCATCAGGACAGGAATCCGGCACCACATGGCACATGCGCGCCGGAACCTTGACCAGGCTGGCTAATCCTCCATTAGCATGTAAACCATAGACAAAGGAACGGGTACAGAGGTTGCTTTGTCCAGCCAGACACCAACAGCACGCTCCACACCACATACCTGCGCCTGGCACGACGCGCTGGCCCACGGCCAGTCCTTCCACATCCGACCCCAGAGCGACGATCTGCCCGACACACTCATGGCCCAGAATCAGTGGACCACAATGTCCGCTAACAGGGTGGCGTGCATGCAGAGGAATGAGGTGTGGGCCATGCAGAAATTCTGCTACATCAGTCCCACAAATCCCGGCGCATCCTACCGCCAGCACCACTTCTCCGGGTCCCGGTGCAGCAGGCTCGTCAACCGTTTCGATGCGTACATCACGCCTTCCATAGTACCTTGCCGCTTTCAAAGCTTCCCTCCTTCTGTTTGAACGGGATCGTCACGAAACGAACTCCCACTGATCGTCCTCTCTTAGCCCGTCGAGACTGCGGCAACAGTCCTTTTCTTCTGCCGCAAAGATGTGCCTCGAAGCGCATTCAGTTTGTGCTGCCGCGCCTGGAGGCGAGTGTGAATGAGACTCTTTGCAGGAACATACTTCTCTCTTTTGCTTCCTTTCGCCTTCTGTCCGGTCACTGCCTGTAAGCGGCGCATCTGGTGCAAGCGCTCGTACTCGCACTGATACAGCCACTCGCCGATATCTGCTTTCAGGGTTTGCAACAACTTCAGAGATGGAGACCCGTAAGCCGAGCATGCCGCGAGAAAGGCCGTTATCGCCGCTTCTGATACCTCGCCCTTTTTTGGCAAAGACCCTTTTCCTTGCCAGCCTGCCTGCGCCCGGAAAGGTAAGAACTGGCTAGCTCCCTTCTCGCCCTGCTCTTCTTGTGAGGGCAAGAACGATATGTCTAGCCCACTTGTAAGCACCGGCATTTGCACCAACCGTGCCAGCAGACCGAGAGCGTGTTCTATCATCTTTCTCTGCTGCATGGATACAGCCGCGTGAAGAGGTGAACCTTCATCACCTTCTTGCGTCGGGGAACCAATCAGACAAAGGCCACTGACCTGGTAAAAGACCAGTTGAGCAAACAGGGGCCAGATCGCCAGGTCGAAGAGGCGCTGGAACCTCTGCTTATCGGTAAGCACTTCTCCGCTTTCTCCTTGCAAGCAAGGAGAAGGAATCGAAAGCAAGAGGAGCATTGCTCCTGCCTCCATCAGGTGCTCTATCGCAGGAGTATCAAGACTCAAAGTGGAGGGTGCGTTCTCCTGCCGCAGTGAGCAGTTGTCAACGCATGCAACGAGGGGTTGGAGTGGTGCTGACAGCTCGACTTTCTGCCGACGTTGTAGTTGGGCAATGGCTGCCTGTACCTGTCTCTCCAGCTCCCGGCTCCTGTTGGCGACTGTTCGTCTCTCTACCGGACGAACTGATTGCCTTTGCGTCCTCTCATCCTTGCCACCATCCATCGCTCTCTGCTGCAACAAGGGACCAGCAAGCAAGGCGGCGCTGATGGGAAGAAGGCCAATGAGTGCCAGTGCGCCAAAGGCGCTAGAAAACCCACCCGGACGGGCCAGCAACAGTCCAATCAGTGGTGGTCCCAGTGAGGAAGCCGGTGCCGAAAGCAGCGAGACCATGCCTTGCGCTGTTCCCGTTCCGATTCCGCTCTGCTGACCAATGCGCCCGGCTTCGCTGAAGACTGCCGCATAGGGAAAGGTGGTGCCAAAGGAGAGCAGAGCAATCCCTACGCCAACAAGGGGAGCGACACTCGTCGGAAGGGCGAGCAAGCCCACCCCAAGGCAGGCGAGCATTGTTCCAATGCGTAGCAACGACAGCGAACCAAATACCTTGTGAGTAAGCACCACAGCACCCAGCGGACGAAAGATCATCCCGGCAAAGAGACCGATGGAGCCAAGTATGGCTGCCAGGGGAACCGGCATCCCACATCTGGTGGCAAAATAGAGCGCCAGCCAGGGGGCAATGGCCTGTCCGATGCCCAGCGTTCCCAGATGAACCAGGCCCAGACACCAGAGCGTAGGCGTGCGCCAGCCAGCCGTGAAATGACGTGGAGAGACAGGTGTTCTGTTGCCTGTTTCTTTCGGGATGGCGTTGAGCCAGATCAGACAGGCAAACAGGGCGAAGGCTCCCCAGCAGACAAAGCTTCCCTGCCAGCCAACGTGAACCAGCAGTTGAGGGGTCAGAAAGAGGCCCAGGCCCGCACCGACCTGCATAGCTCCGCCATAGAGACCCTGACCAAGCGCGGCGTACTTGCCCAGGCGAGCGGCGGCCTGCGATCCCGCAACGATGGCCGCCCCCGAACCTAGACCAATGAGTGCT
>Ga0070740_10005048_pt1 | contig 12510 bp, 14 predicted proteins | sample Coa_R2_FD_67286 | JGI IMG/M metagenome (GOLD analysis project Ga0070740, IMG submission 67286) | Surface soil microbial communities from Centralia Pennsylvania, which are recovering from an underground coalmine fire - Coalmine... | ecosystem: Environmental > Terrestrial > Soil > Unclassified ...
GATTTGAACCCACGAACTCCTAAAAGACAGGGTCCTAAGCCCTGCGCCTTTGACCAGGCTTGGCAACTCCCGCATGCACCATGACTTTTAAGACAAATTTATCTATTGTTGATGGTCGGTATGGCAAAGTTATTTGGAACTAATGGGGTTAGAGGGGTGTTTGGGGAGGACCTGACCCTAGACTTTATCTCGAAAATTACTCTATCACTTGCAAGTTTTTTCAAAAAAGGACCGATCTTAGTGGGTTATGATGGACGAGAATCAAGTATAATCATATCAAAAGTAGTAACCGCAGCACTGAGCTCAGCAGGTATAGATTCTGCAGTTTGTGGAATAGTTCCTACTCCTTGTTTGCAGTTTGCCACAAGACAACTTGGGTACAATGGAGGAATTATGATTACAGCATCACATAATCCTCCACAATATAATGGAATGAAAGTCATTGCAAAAGATGGAATTGAGATCTCAAGAGAAGATGAACTCAAGGTTGAAGAATTTTACTTTGCAAAAAAATGGAAGTTTTCAGATAAATTTGGTTCAATCTCAAAAGAATCTAACGCTGTAGACATATACATTTCTGGAATCAAGGAGAGGGTTAATGTACGTAAAATAAAATCGCAAAATCTCAAGATAGTATTAGATCTTGGTAATGGTGCTCAGGCGATAACTGCTCCTAGATTATGCAAAGATCTTGGATGTGAGATAGTTCTAATAAATGAAAAAATAGATGGCACTTTTCCAGGTCGAGGATCAGAACCAACTCCTCAAAATTTAGACAAACTCTCAAACATGGTCATAAAAACAAAATCTGATTTTGGGATTGCATTTGATGGAGATGGTGATAGGAGTATCTTTTGTGATGAATCTGGAAAAATTCTTACAGGTGATAGGTCTGCATTATTATTATCAAAGTATATTCTAAAGCGTTATCCCAAGTCAAAGATAGTCACATCTGTTAATTCTACATATGTAATAGAGAAAATAGCTGCAAACTCAGAATCCAAAGTCTTACGAACTAAAGTAGGCAGTGTTGAAGTTTCTCGTAAAATGGTAAAAGAAAATGCAATTGTAGGTTTTGAAGAAAATGGTGGATTCATGTATGGTAAACATAATCAAGTTAGGGATGGCTCTATGACTATGGCAATATTGATTGATCTTTTAGCCCACAACAAAAGTTCTTTATCGGAAGAAATGAATTCATTACCTCCATCTTTTACTACTAAAGGAAAAATAGGATGTTCCAAGAATGACTTTAAAAAAATAATAAAAATTCTAAAAGTAGAACCCTGCAAAAAAGATCTTACTGATGGAATTAAATTATCATTAGATGATTCAAGTTGGGTTATGGTAAGATTGAGTGGTACTGAACCAATAGCTAGAATCTATGCTGAATCATCTTCTCAATCTAAATTGGATGAAATTTTTGCAAAATACCTGCAAAAGGTAAAGGCTGCACTAGACAGATAACACTTTTAAAACCAATTGAAAAGACAGAAAGAATGGAAATGATCCCAATGGGTGATACATCTGGCTAAGGCTTATTACGTAAAGTTTCAGGTGCCCACTGACTTGGTTAGCCCAATCTATGAGGCTGTAAGAGTCGCACATCAAAGTGGTAAAGTAAAGAAAGGTACCAACGAAGTTACAAAAGCAATCGAAAGAGGAATAAGTAAACTGGTGATTATTGCAGAAGATGTAGAACCACCAGAGGTAGTTGCTCACCTTCCTATACTGTGTGAGGAACATGGAATTCCATATGGTTTTGTTCCAAGTAGACAGGAACTAGGCAAGTCTTTAGGAATTGATGTTACTTCTGCTGCTGCTGCGATATTAGATTCGGGAGATGCTCAACATATAGTAGACCAAATTGTGGCATCATTGTCGCAGATAAAAGGCGGTCAAGCTAGCAAATGAGTACTGAAGTTCCTACCTCTGCCGAAGTTATACAAATAGTGGGAAGAACAGGGATTGCTGGCGAAGTTATACAGGTTAGAGTAAAGATACTAGATGGTAAAGATCGAGGAAGAATTCTTACAAGAAATGTAAAAGGTTCTGTTAGAATGTCAGACATTCTTATATTGCGAGAGACAGAACGCGAAGCGAGAAAAATAAAGTGATAAAAGTTGAGTGTTCTAGTTAAACCCTGTAGTTTTTGCAATAGACCTGTAGCAAAAGGTTCAGGTACTATGCTTGTAAAAAATGATGGCTCAGTGTTTTGGTTTTGTTCTTCAAAATGCAAGAAGAATATGCTAGTCCTAAAACGTGATCCAAGAAGACTCAAGTGGACTAATAAATATGTCAAGGGCGGAATAAAGGTCAAAAAATAAAATGACTGAGCAGACACTATTTATTGTAAAACCTGACGGTGTAGAAAGAAAGTTAGTAGGAGATATTATTTCTAGATTTGAGCACAAGGGATTTAACATCTTAAAATTGAAAATGTTTACTTTTACAAAACAAATGGCAGAAGAATTCTATTCTGCACATAATACAAAACCATTCTTTGGAGAATTGGTTTCTTTCATTACATCTGGAAGTGTAGTAGCAGCTATTGTAGAAGGAAATAATGCAATTGCAACAACTAGATTGATGATAGGTTCGACCAAGTCATTTGATGCTGCACCTGGAACAATACGAGGAGACTTTGGATTAGGCATATCTGATAACATCATTCATGCTTCTGATTCTAAAGAAAGTTTTGAAAAAGAAATAGCTGTGGTATTCAAGTGAAAGTAGTTGCACATACGACAGCCAATAGTCGCAGTTCTAGGTCACGTAGACTCTGGTAAAACATCACTGCTTGATAAGATAAGAGGGACGGGTGTACAAGCAAGAGAAGCTGGTGGAATTACTCAACATATAGGTGCAAGTTTTCTTCCTACTGATACATTAAAAAAAGTATGTGGACCTCTTTTTGCAAAAATGGGTGGAGAAAATCAGGAAATCCCAGGTTTACTTGTTATTGATACTCCAGGGCATGAAATATTCACAAATCTCAGAGCAAGAGGTGGTTCTGCTGCAGATATTGCTATCTTGGTTGTAGATGTAAACAGAGGATTTCAACCCCAAACCAACGAAAGTCTAAAAATTCTGCAGAGCAGAAAAGTTCCGTTTGTAATAGCACTGAATAAAGTGGACATGATTTCTGGTTGGAAAAAAAATCCAACTACAAAATTCATTTCACAATCTGTAAAAGAGCAAGACCCATTTGTACAAACTGCTCTTGATGAATTACTGTATAATGTAGTGGGAACATTGTCTGTTCTAGGGTATAACTCAGAGGCATTTTACAGAGTAAAGGATTTCTTAAAGGAAGTGGCAATAGTACCAGTCAGCGCCAGAAGTGGAGAAGGAATGCCTGAGTTACTAGCAGTCTTAGTGGGACTGACGCAGCAATATATGCAAAAAAAATTGGACCAGACTGAGAAACAAACTAGGGGTATAGTACTTGAGGTCAAAGAAGAGATTGGGCTTGGAATGACTGCAAATATTATCCTAATTGATGGTACTTTGAAAAAAAGCGATTCTATCCTTGTTGCTAAAAGAGACTCTGTAATAGTTACAAAACCCAAAGCAATACTTCTACCAAAACCTCTTGATGAAATGCGTGATCCTAGAGATAAATTCAGACCTGTGAACGAGGTAGTTGCAGCTGCAGGTATCAAAATTGCATCACCAGATCTAGAAGGCGTACTTCCTGGAAGTCCTGTGTATGCAACAACTGATGAATCAAAGATTGAGGAATTCAAGAAGTTAATCGAGTCAGAAATGAAATCTGTATTTATCAAGACTGATACAAAAGGAGTGATTCTAAAATGTGATACAATTGGTTCACTGGAAGCCTTAACTGACATGTTAAAAAAACAGAACATATCTGTATCAACTGCTGATATTGGACCTGTAACACGACGTGATGTTATGGAAGCACTAGCAATAAAGGAACGTGATAGACATTTGGGTGTGATAATAGCATTTAATGTAAAAATTCTACAAGATGCTCAAGACGAAGCAGAAGCAAGTCATATCAAAATTTTTCATGATCAAGTAATCTATAGTTTGATTGATAACTATGTCAATTGGGTTCAAGATGACACTGCAAATGAAGAGAATGCAATTTTCCAAGAGCTCACACCTGTATGTAAATTCACATTTCTCAAAGGATTTGTATTTAGAAAGAATAATCCAGCAGTCTTTGGAGTGCTAGTAGATGCGGGCGTATTGAAACAAAAAGTATCTGTCATGAATGCTGATGGTAGAAAAATTGGAGTAGTTCACCAAATCCAAGAAAATGGCAAGAGTGTTGATGTGGCAAAAAAAGGAAAAGAGGTAGCTGTCTCAATTCAAAATGTAACAATTGGTAGACAAATATCTGAAGAAGATGTTCTCTATTCTTTTCCTCCTTCTCCGGAAGCAAAATTATTACTCAAAACATTCTCTCATAAACTAAGCCCGGAGGAATTTCAAGTTCTTCGTGAAATAATAGAAATTCAGAGAAAAGTTAATCCACTTTATGCTTACTAGGCATATTTTTGTGCAAGCATGTTTAGTCCAGGTTCTCCTACTGCTCCCATTGCTTTGTCAATAGGCTCGCCATTACTGAATACGATAAATGTAGGAATCGAATAAACTCCATATCTCTGAGATATGCCTGGAGCATTATCTACATTCACACGTGCAAATCTAATGGTCTTGTATTTTTTTGCCATTTTCTCAAAAATTGGCGACATGAATTGACATGGACCGCACCACGTAGCCCAAAAATCTACAATCACTGGAGTATCACCCATTATGGCTTTGTCAAAATTAGAATCAACAAGTTCTAGAATTTCTGGTTCTTTATATGATCTCATTTCCTCCAACTTTTTTTTCATGATTTTTTCTAATTCTTCGTCTACCAAGTTGATCAGTTGTAGATAAAAGCTATTTAATAATTTAGCCTAAAGATCAAGAAGAAATCGCATCAAGACTGGTTTTTCATCTTTGATTTCCATGAGGTGATAGGTCGGTGATTTGATTTCCATTTTAAAGTGATGCTTTGTAAAATTAATTTCTTCTCCACTGATTTTTGCCACTAAGTGATATGTGTCATTTTTTGTTATCCTTACATTGAATATCTTTCCTGCAAATCCATCTGTTATTGTAAGAATGATTATCTCTTCAAGCCAACTGTATAGTAAGCTCTTCAAATCGTTTGCATGAATTTCTATTTTTCTGTTTTCTTTATTTTCAACTGACTTGATATCTACAATTGTATCTACCACTGATATGCCTGCATTACCAAAAGCTTCATCCATTGTATTTCCGGTTACTTCAATGAATGCATCTGTCATATGATCTAAATCTCGGTAAGCCATGGATTGCTAGGTCCCAAGTGCGCTATTTATTCTAACCATGGTTTTGATAATCAGAAAGTCTAAATGCATTAGAAAAAGAATGAGTTTTGAAATTGGAACTACCACGTGGCATGAGAGACATTGAATCAAAGGAATCTTCTATAATTGAATATGTTCGTCAAAAATTCATTGAGACTTCAAATTTGTTTGGTTTTCAATTCATGGAGGTGTCCCCACTTGAATTATTATCTGTAATAGAAACAAAGAGTGGTCCATCAATTAAAAATGAAATCTATTATTTTACTGATAAAGGAAATCGTGAAGTTGCACTGCGTTTTGATTTTACTATAGGTCTTACACGTTTTGCCGCATCTCAAAAATCAATGCGATTACCTTCTAAAATTTCTACATTTGGTGGTGTATGGCGCTATGATGAACCGCAAAAAGGTAGGTATAGATTCTTTCATCAATGGGACATTGAGATTTATGGTGAACCAAATATTGAATCTGATGCTGAAATTATTGACTTTACATCTAAATTTTTAACTAGATTGGGACTAGAAAATATTGTAATTGATGTATGTGATCGAGAACTTGTTGAAACATATGTCAAAGATATTTTTAAATCTGACTCACCTGATGTAATTGGCGATATTCTGAGAGCTGTTGATAAAATCCAAAAAAAGAGAAAACCAGACATAATTAAAGAATATCAGGAAAAGGGTTACTCTGTATCTGAATTAGAACAAATTCTAAAGTTTTCTGAAATCAAGGGACTTCCTGAAGAAATTGAAAAAGAAATTGATATTAGTAAAATAAAGAATTGGGATAAAATTGTAAAACTATTTGATACCCTAAAAAATCGTGGTGTAAATAATGTCAGAATAAATTTTGGTATCGTTAGAGGGCTTGATTATTACTCTGGAATAGTTTTTGAAGTATTTGAAAACAATTTTGATGTTGGTGCACTTGTAGGTGGTGGACGGTATGATACTTTGACAAAAGCCTTTGGTCGAAACGATCTTGGTGCTACTGGTGCTGCTGGTGGAGTAGAGCGAATTGGAATATTGCTAGAAAAACAAAAAGTGGATCTAGGGATTAAAGATACCAAAGTATCCGTAGTTTTTGTTAATGATGAGATGCAAAAAATTGCAATTGGCATTGCCTCTCAACTGCGTCTGAAATGCATACCTACTGACGTAGATCTATCGGGAAAATCTCTTAAAAAACAGATGGAAATAGCCTCTAACTCCACACGTGTCATAATAGTTGCACCCAAGGAATATGCAGATAATTGTGTTATAATTAGAAACATGGAAGATGGCTCTGAAAAACAAGTAAAGATAGACGTGATGTTAAATGATGTTAAATCTAGTCTTCAACTCTGAAGGCTTTGGTTAGCATCACAAGCTCAGGACCATTTGTGATACCACCAACAACTATTGCATTATTGTTCACCAACATGCCTGAAGCAAGATATGGAGATCCACCATTGATGGTTGCTGGTTCTAATCCTATCCCTAATGCATGTGATATTGTTTTGATGTCTTCTTCTTCTGTAGATGGGTGAATAACTCCGCCTTTGGAATTTGCTACTATCATTGCACCAGTTTGATGATATCCAGCTACTCTTTTTCTTATGACATTTACTCGTAAAACATCTTCAACTTTTTTGACATACTCAGTTGGAATTAGCGGAGACATGATTGCACCCTTGTCATTTGTACAAATTAGATTTCCTAATGCAGTATGTTTTGTATCAAGTATGTCGACATTAAGACCAGTTGATTTTTTTAGGTGTGATATTTCTTCTTCATGACAATTACGTGGAAGCAAAAGTCCACTGTTATTTACTACCATTAATGGCCCAAGTAATCTTGTGTTCGCAACTGATGTGAAAACATAATCAGTTTTTAAAAATTCTGCAAGATTCTTTGCTTTTGTTGGAGCAAATCCATTTGGTATGAAAACAAACTTGTCGTTACACTTGGCATAAATACCTACGTTAGGATTGCGGTATACATCATATTTGAAAATTCCCAATAAACTAGGACGATTTGTGAAAGATATGAATTTATCTTGTATACACTTTAAATAAGTAACAACAATTTCAGATACTGTGCCTATAGACCAAAACTTTCCTGCAAATCATCAGGTGATTGAAAAATTCAAAGATCCATTAAGTGAAAATTATCATCTAGTTTGGGGTCCTGGACGTCTTGCTGAGGCATCAACAGATCCCAAAGTAAAAGCTGATTCTGAGGCTATTGGTGAAGAGATCAAACCAATAGGTGTACATGGTACATTTGTAGCGGTAGACTGGGATTCATGTATTGCTGATGGAATTTGCTTGCTAAGTTGTCCAGTCAAAGTTTTTGAATGGTACAAAAATCCTGGTGAAACAGGTAGGAATGACAGAAAAGATTACACTGACAAAGCAAATCCTGTGAAAGAAGCTGATTGTATTTGGTGTATGGCTTGCGTTGAAGTTTGTCCTACAAAAGCAATCAAGGTTGATCAGTTAAATCAAGACATACATGAAAAAGAGATTGCAAAATTTACTTAGTTTTGTCTAGGTTTAAATAACATAGCCTGCGACAAAAAACTATGCCGATACCAGAAGACTTTCCAAAGGGTTACAATCCACTTGGAAAAATAAATCACGCCGATGGTGAGCATTTTCACTTCAGATGGGGCCCTGGTAGATTAGCAGAAGCCTCAAAAGATGAAAATTGCATCGAGTCCTTCAAGGCTCGAGGAGAAAAAATCGAACCATTAGGTGTAAGTGGTACTATGGTAGCTGTAGATTGGGATTCATGTGTTGCAGATGGTGCATGCATTGAAGCATGTCCTGTCCAAGTCTTCCAATGGTACAGAACAGAACAAGATATTCCTGCAAAACAGACAGTGAATGCAACATTTGCTGGAACTGGTAGTTCTGAAAAAGAACACAGAGCGGACTACACTGACAAGGCTGATCCAATTAGAGAGCATGACTGTATTTGGTGCATGGCATGCGTTTCAGTTTGCCCTCCACAAGCCATCAAAGTAGACCAATCTAACTTAGAACACCATGAAAAAGCAGCTGGAACCTTTGTAAAAATGGAAACCGGTTCTGTTAATCCACACGCACACCACTAGAATTTTTCGTCCCTTTTCTTTTTCTTATTATTAGTCCTACAGGAAATGTCCAAAGTTCTAAAAAATGATGATCTTAAACAAATTTTAACAAGTCCTTACAAAAAAAACTTGCAGAGGTCGCCTAGCCCGGCATGGCGTGGGCCTTGAGAGCCTATGTGCGCAAGCACGCGGGGGTTCAAATCCCTCTCTCTGCGCTATTCTTTTTCTATGTTTCCAAGCTCTGCCAATAGGGCAGACAACTGAATCTCTGGATTTGCTCCTATGATCAATCTATAATCATATTTTGCGATGGCTTCTAGCATTTTGGATAGGTGCACAGTCTTGATCCTGTAACACTCTTCGTTGAGATATTTTAAAAAGTCTGATTCTGACATTCCATAAACTTTGATGAGTTCGATCATTTTATTTCTGGCTTCTGATATTTTTCCTCCCAGAGCAAGTTTCAAAATCAATCCCACATCGCTTGTTTTAGCAAGTCCTGCAGAAGCCTTTACATTCTCTTCATTTACTATTCCTACGCTTGCTGCAGCTTGTAACATGTTGATGGTGTGGCGCATATCTCCTTCTGAATATTGGTACAATGTTTTCAAGCCATCTGCATTATACTTTATTTTCTCTTTTTTACAGATTTCTTCTAAGTGGTTTACTATGTCTTCTTCTGATATTCTAGTAAATTTGAAAACAGCACATCTGCTTTGGAGAGGTTCTATGATTTTTGATATGTTATTTGCAATCATGATAAACCTACAATGTTTTGCAGTATCTTCAATAATTCTTCGCAAAGCAGTCTGAGCATCTGCAGTCATTTCATCAGCTTCATCCAAAATTATGAGTTTGAAAGGAATGTTAGTATCTAAACCTGAGAATCTTGCAAATTTCTTTACTCTTTCTCTGACCATGTTAATACCGCGTTCATCTGATGCATTCAATTCCAAAGTATATTCGCGCCATGAATCTCCAAGAATCTCTCTTGCAAGGCATAATGCTGTAGTAGTCTTACCAACTCCTGCTGACCCAGAAAATAACAGATGCGGCATCTCGGATGTATTCTTTAAAAGAGATCGTAGGCTACCTACTATCTCTTTTTGGTTTATTATTGATGCGATCTTTGTAGGACGATATTTTTCTACCCACATTGAAGATTCAGTCATAGGGACATACGTCTTTCACTTACTAATAAAATTAAGTCTAAATTATGCTTGTAAATTATTCTGTAGATTTGGATGCTAGTCGTGATTCTGTTATTACCTATTGTTATTATGTATGAAAAAGACTTGAATTGTTGGATGATTAATGGCTTCATGTTGAATGTGAAAACAAGTATTTTATTTATGAACAGGAACAAATTTGTACAGATAGACTCTAGATCAAATGATCGAACTAAATGGTTAACAGAATTGATCGATCGATCCCTTTAGAGGGCCAAAGGAGGATCGAGTAAATTGCATATTTCCGAACTCATACAGGTACATAGTATTGGATACCGCTTACAGGAAGTTAAAGTCAATTTTGGACATGATCTCAAAATAGAAGCTCCATTAACATCCATAGAAGCTAAACAAGGCGAGATCTTGAGTATTTCACGATGGATAGCTGAAGTATTGTCATTAGAAAAATTGGTCGAAGTTCAAGATACTGATATGATAGTAGCCTTGAAGCAAGCCGTTATGAAAGAAAATGTACAGGGCGATTTTGATCTTTCTACATTGGATCTAGATTTTTACATCAAAGTAAATTCATTCACACGAAGACTTCCACAAGAAGATCATGATAAAATAGAAAGTATGTTGAATTCCCTTATTCGTAAGCGCCAGGGAAAGATAATCAGATTGGCAGATTCATTTAAAATGACAGCAGATTTGGCAAAAAAATTAACTATAGAAGAACGAACATTATTTGATTACATACACAATAACAGCGCTGAATTTAAGCAACAAATAATGAGTGATAAAAAATGACTACACAATCTGAATCAATTTCAAAAAGTAAGCTTCAGGATCAAGTAAAAGATTTCCTGAGTCAATTCAAAGACAAATCTGGTGCTTACAAATATGTTGACGAAATAGATCAAATGATGGCAAAGAAAACCCAATACATTGTAGCTGACTATAATGACTTGGTATCATATCCCGAAATTGAATCTGTATTTAGTATTGATCCTGATGAAATACTTCGAGCTTTTGGTGGGGCAATAAAAGACATTCTTAAAGAAAGATTTCCACAGTATGCTGAAAAAATCAGACATGACATTCGAGTAAGAATTTCAAATTATCCATCACAAAGAAGCTTACGTGAGGTAAACGCAGAAGTTATTGGGAAAGTGATCAGTGTATCTGGAATGGTTGTACGATCTTCTGAAATCAAACCACTTGCAAAAGAATTGGTTTACTTTTGTCCTGATAACCATAAGACTGTTAGAGTACAAGAAAAAGGTCTAGAGTTCAAGGAGCCACTGAAATGTGATAATGGAAAATGTACCCATAGAGATCTTGAGATAAGTCCAGAACAAAGTAAGTTCATTGATTTTCAAATGGTAAGATTACAAGAATTACCAGAAGATCTACCTCCTGGTCAATTACCACATTATCTAGATGTCACAGTTTTACAAGACTTGGTTGATAACGCAAGACCTGGAGATCGTATTATACTCACAGGAATTGTAAGAATTGAACAAGAACACATACCTTCTATGAGAGGAAAAAGTGGTATCTACAGATTACGAATTCAAGGAAATAATATCGAGTTTCATCGTGGACGTGGAAACAAATCTTCTAGAAGTACAGAACGAGAAGAAATCTCACCTGATGAAGAACGAATAATAAAATCACTTGTCAAAAATCCTGATATTTATGACAGGCTTATAGCTTCATTTGCACCACATGTAAGCGGACATGATATAATCAAAGAAGCCATTTTGCTATTAATTGTGGGATCAACTCAAAAACTTCTTGCTGATGGTGCTAAAATTCGTGGTGACATCAACGTCTTTTTGGTAGGTGATCCTGGTACTGCAAAAAGTGAAATGCTAAAATTCTGCGCACGAATTGCCCCTCGAGGGCTCTACACATCTGGAAGAGGTTCTACTGCAGCAGGACTAACAGCTGCGGTTGTAAGGGATAAAATTGGTATAATGATGCTTGAGGCAGGTGCAGTAGTACTGGGTGATCAGGGTCTTGTTTGTATAGACGAATTTGATAAAATGAAACCAGAGGATAGGAGTGCTTTACATGAAACAATGGAACAGCAATCAGTAAGTATTGCTAAAGGTGGAATAGTTGCAACGTTAAATGCCAGAACCTCAATTTTGGCTGCAGCAAACCCGATGTTTGGAAAATATGATCCTTTCAAGAATATCACAGAAAACGTTAATCTTCCAGTTCCACTCCTAACACGTTTTGATCTTATCTTTGTTGTCAGAGATATCCCATCAAAAGAAAAGGATACCAGAATTGCAAGACACATATTGAATCTACATAGAGTATCTGGAACAGATACCAAGTCATTAATTGATGTAGATATTCTCACAAAATATTTGTCATATGCAAAGAGATCCGATCCAAATCTTACTCCGGAAGCAGAAGACATGATCTTAGATTATTATATGACAATGAGAAATGTGGAATCTGAAGGAATGATCACAGTAACTCCTAGACAACTAGAGGGACTTGTAAGATTAGCAACAGCAAGAGCTAGATTATTGATGAAAACACAAGTTGAGGGAGAAGATGCAGAACGCGCAATCTTCCTCATGCAAAGCATGTTACAAGATGCAGGGGTTGATGTTAATACCGGAAAAGTAGATCTGGGAGTTCTTCAGGGACGTCCACACAGCGAAGTTTCAAAAATGCAACTATTCATGGATGTGATGAAATCACTTGAGGGAGATGAGAAAAGACCTGTTGAAGAAAAAGCATTTGTCAAAGAATTGGTCAAGACTGGTAAATTTACAGAAGATGAAGCAAGGAAATATCTTAAAAAATTACAAAGAGAGTCAGCTATTTATGAATCAAAACCTGGTCATTATAACCGGGTATGA
>Ga0070740_10005051_pt1 | contig 12505 bp, 11 predicted proteins | sample Coa_R2_FD_67286 | JGI IMG/M metagenome (GOLD analysis project Ga0070740, IMG submission 67286) | Surface soil microbial communities from Centralia Pennsylvania, which are recovering from an underground coalmine fire - Coalmine... | ecosystem: Environmental > Terrestrial > Soil > Unclassified ...
AAGTCGATGGCGGAAGGCGTCACAGTAATGCTCACGGGAAGCTGGCCTTGCCCACTCACCGCCAAGGTCAAAGTGGTTGTGACCGGAGACGCGCTTCCGGCGCTTGTCAGCGTAAAAGTAACGGTTCCGGACTGCGGCCCTACGGAAGTAGGGGCAAAAGTGGCGCTAAAGGATTGCGTGCCGCCGGCGTTCACACTGAACGATGCCGGGCTGACCGCAAACAAACCGTTGCTGCTCGACACCGTCCCCGTGAATGCGAGCGTCGAGCCGTTGGTTAAGGCCACGGATTGGGGTGCTGAGGTAGTTCCGGTCGACACATTGCCGAAATTCAGTGAGGCGGGACTGAGAGATAAATTGAGCGCGATGCCCGTACCAGTGACCGCGACGGTTCGCGTAAGAGGGCAGGACGGATTTTGGGGATCGGTCGCGGTAATGCTGATTGTCCCCCGGGCTGCCCCAGCCGCAGCCGGCGCGAATGAAATTTGGACGCTGCCGGAGGGCGAAACCGGAGACACCGTGAAAGCGCCCGAACTGCTGGTAGCGGAAAACTGGTAGACGGTCTGCACAGAAGGATTAGCCGATATGGTCACGGTTCTGGGAGACGATGTCGAGCCAACCGGCACCTGTCCAAAATCGAGCGCCGCCGGCAGAGCCGTGATGTCCACTCCGGTCCCTACAATGGGAAGCAGTTGCGGTTGCACCGACTGTCCCTGCTGCGTTACTGCGTTTAAGTTTATGAACCCAGCCGCCGTGCCCGCCGCCGTCGGCGCGAAAGTCGCTTTGACATTCGTCGCGCCCGGAGCGTTGAAGGTCGATGGATTGACTGTGAAAGCCCCGCTGGTCAAGCTCAGGTTAAAAGTCAGAGGCGTGGCTGGGAAAATCGTAAATGTCTGGGAGGAAGAACATCCAAGAAGGACATTCCCCAAACTCAACGAACTCGGCGAGAAGGTAAATGCAAGAAGTCCGGTTCCGCTGACAGCCACGTTTTGTGATGTTGTCTGAAAACCCGTCTGTGAAGCAGTGATCGTAAGCGTGCCGCTGAAGCTGGCGGCCGAAGTTGGTGTAAACGTGACCGACACGGTTCCCTGCTGCTGGTCGTTAATGCTCGACGGGCTGATGCCTGCGGAAAACGCGGGATTATCGGATACGACGCTGAAGTTAGTTGGAAAATCGCTGGGCGTAGTATTGGTCACGGTAAACGTCATAGTCGCGCTGGCGCCCAGGTAAACATTCCCGAAGGCGACCGATCCGGTGGATACGCTAAAACTCGACGGCGGCGGTGCAGTCGCCGCCCCCGCTCCGGCAACGAATAACGAGAATCCGACAAGCAGCCTCCCAAGCCTCATCGCCGGATCCTCCCCGAGAAGCCGGGCAAGCGCGGCGGCGAAACCGAAGCGGAATCGGCCGAGGGAACAAAGAGAATCCGCGGATTTGAAGCCCCGGCGTCCAGCAACAGAGTTTTGCCCGCGGCCGAATCCAAGCGGAACACCCCGTTGCCGCTCAAGCGGTGAATTCCTGATAGACTGCACGCGCAAGGAAGCGCCGCCGGCGCGCTCCCGTTCAAATCGAGCACGGTGATCTGCGACTCGGATATTGCCAGCACGCGGCCATCGCGGCCAGCAGAAGCTATCGCAATTGGGTTCGCAATGCCGTCTGCCGGACCAGCCAGAGTCAGAGCTTGCGCGGCGCCCTGCACGTCGCGAACCAGAAGCAACTCGCTCCGATCATAGTCGGCAATCAAGGCGTCCTGGGACCCCTCTAGAAAACTCAGAGCGCTCGCCCGCCCGACCTGAGCAACAAAGCGCGGCGGGTTTCCGGGACTCACGGCGAAAACAGATCCGCGGCGGTTCTCAGAAGCGGCAGCGAGCACCAGGCCGTCTTGATCGCTGATGGCCATCGCCGTCAGTACAGAAGGCGGGCCGCTGAGATCAGCCGTGCCGGCAATCGCGGGGGCGTCGGGTAGACCGCCGATGACCTGAACGGATCGCAGTTGCGAGTCATACAACCCGGCGAACCTGCCCAACGGGCTGAAAATGATTCGGGCCGGGTTTATGAGGGCCCCGTCGATTTCCCGCCCCGCAGGCGCGCCGGTCCGCAGGTCTACCAGAAGCACTTTTCCGGAGCCGGCAGCGATTGCCAGAGCATATTCCAGTCCGGGGGAAACCTCAACCGAACGAAACGCACCGCCCAGGTTCATGACCGGCCCTACAACCGACGCGCCGGGTATCCCCAGGATGGGCCGCAGCCCGGCGTATTGTTGATCCCATAGGTAGCCGAGCGTCGGCCCGCTGATCAGTCCATCCGCCCGCGCGCTGATTAGGGAGCCACAAAACAAAATAGAAACGATCGCGAAAGTTCCGTATCTCATGTCCACCCGCCGCTAGCGTGGCGCTGAAACGGTCGGCGTGCCCGCCGTGATCGTGGTGGCTGGGGGACCTGGCGCCGCCGTGGGGGCGCTCCTGCCGCCCCGAGTCGCCGCCACAATCCCGCCGACTGCTGCTCCGCCTCCTACAGCCAGAATGATCGCCAGCGTCTTGGCCGAGATTCCCCCAGCGGCGGCTGCCGCCGAGAGGCTGTTTGTCTGGTTGATGACGGCCGTAGCGGTCCTGCCCTGGTTGGATGCGCTTACGTGAATCTGGAAATTGCCCTGAACGCTGTTAGGCCGCAAACCTGTAGCCACCGCGCGGCCCTGCGCGTCCGTGGTCACCGTCATGGTCGTGCTGCCGTTGGCGAAGGCGCCGCCCGCGCCTCGTTCCGGAAGCGAAAACACCACCACGGCTCCCGCGACCGGCCGGTGATTTTCATCCTGCACCTGGACGATTGGCTCGCGGGCCGTGCGCTGGCGGATATTGTTTATGGCGCCTTCCCCATCCAGAATCACGATTTGGAGTCCCGGCGCGCCTTCGGCCTGAGCTCCCGCTGCCGGCCGCGCCGCCTGGGTCGCAATGAGACAAGCCAAGCCGATCGAGATGCCCGCCCGCAAAGCTCGACCGCCCCGAAAGCCGCCAGGACCGGATGACATCTGTGCGCCTCCTCACACCTCCGCCCCCGTATTATGCCCGAATGCTCAAAAAAAGAACAGTCTCAATTGCGGGAACGCGACCCCCGAAAGGGCGGCGAAAGGTTTTCCTAAATCACGATGGATGCGATTTCGACCGGGGACCGCTGGCCCGCGACCACGACGATGCCGCTTTCCGTCACATGGTGATATTTCTTGTCCCGATCGAGGTCGTAGCCAATTTCGGTTCCAGCCGGGACGCGGACGTTTTTGTCCAATATGGCCCTGCGGATGCGCGCGCCGCGGCCAATGTCGCAGTTATCCATAATGATCGAGTCTTCAACAAGGCTGTAAGAGTGCACAAAGACTCTGCGTCCCAAAACCGACCCCCGAACCGTGCCGCCCGAAATGATGCACCCTTCCGAGACAATCGAGTCCAGCGCGTGCCCGCGGCGCCCCTCTTCATCAAAGGTGAATTTGGCCGGAGGCTCCTGGTAGCTGGCCGTCCGCAGCGGCCACTGGCGGTTAAAAAGATTCAGCGAGGGCGAAACCGAGCGCAGATCCATGTTGGCGTCGTAATAGGAATCTATAGTTCCTACATCGCGCCAATATCCTTGATTCTGAGGGGGCTCTCCGGCGATCTCGTTCGTCAGAAAATCGTAGGCGAAGACCGGGTAGCGGTGAATCATATCCGGAAGAATATTGCGGCCAAAGTCGTGATTGCTCGCTGGATTGCCGGCGTCATCGTAAAGCTCGCGGACCAGGATGCGCGTTTCGAAGATGTAGTTGCCCATAGAAGCCAGCGTCCAGCCGGGCCGGCCGGGAATTTCCGGCGGGTCCGGAACCTTTTCGTGGAAGGACACGATCCGCCAGTCCGGGGTGATCTCCATGGTGCCGAATTCCCGCGCCCGTTCGCGGGGCATCGGCAGCGCGGCGACCGTGCCGGCAGCCCGCTTTTCTTCGTGATACGCGATCATCTGGCTGACATCCATCCGGTACACGTGATCCGCGCTGAAAACCGCCACGAGATGCGGATCGGCCTGCTCGATAAGGTTGATGTTTTGGAAGATGGCGTCCGAGGTGCCCTGGTACCAGATCTCGCCTTTGCGCATCTGGGCCGGCACCGGAATGATGAATTGATTCTTAAGCAGGTTCGCAAACTGCCAGCCGTCGCTCAAGTGCTGCAATAACGACTGGCTTTTGAACTGGGTCAGCACATAGATGGAGTAAATTCCCGAATTGATGAGATTGCTGAGCACGAAGTCGATAATCCGGTACTTGCCGCCGAACGGAACCGCCGGCTTGGCGCGTTCCTTCGTGAGCGGATAGAGGCGCGATCCTTTGCCCCCTGCCAGCACGACGCCCAGAACCCGGAGTTTCATAGCCCCCAAATTAACCACATTCCGGACGGGAGGATCAATGCTGACCCCTGCCCTTGCCCGGCCTGCGGCCCGCAGGCGGGAGAACAGAACAGCCTTTGCGCGAGGAAGCCGGAAGGCAAGGGTCGCCCCCGTCCGGCCTGCGTTTTTTGTCTTGAACCAGGGGGCGCAAGGGCCGCTTGTGACATCAAATTTTTCCCGGAGCGCCGCCTCAGGTCCTGCGGCCGGGCGCACCGTCGGCAAAACCTTTCCGCCGCCATCTTACGCTGGCGATTGGATTTCCGACGATCGCTTCCGCTATCATAAAACTTCTAGCCTCGCCTCGGCGCCTATGCTGCGCTTTGAAACCGCGGGAGAATCTCACGGGGAGTGTCTGGTCGCAACCGTGACAGGACTGCCCGCCGGTGTGCCTGTTTCGCTCGCGTTCATCAACCGGCAATTGTGGCGCCGCCAGCAAGGGTACGGCCGCGGCGGGCGAATGAAAATTGAAACAGACTGCGCCGAAATTGTTTCCGGCGTGCGGCACTCGAAGACCATCGGCTCGCCGGTGGCCCTCCTCATCCGCAACCGCGACTGGGAGAACTGGCGGGAGAGCCTGCCGGTCGAGGATTACCCGGGCAGTGCGGAGAAAGCCAAGCCGGTAACGCGGCCGCGGCCGGGCCACGCCGATCTGGCGGGCTGCTTGAAGTATGATTTTCCGGAAGCCCGCTACATTCTCGAGCGCGCGAGCGCCCGGGAGACGGCGGCTCGCGTCGCCGCCGGCGCGGTCGCGAAACTGCTGCTTTCCGAATTTGGCATCGAGGTTCTGGCGCACGTGATCGCGGTCGGGCACGCAGCGCTGGGACGCCCGGCGGCCTGGGAAGAGATCGCGGCTCTCGAAAAACGAAGCGAGATTCTGCTGGGCTGCGTGGATTCGGCCGTGGAACAGCGCATGAAAGACGTGGTGGACGAGGCGTATCGAACCGGCGATACAGTGGGCGGCGTATTCGAGGTGGTCGCCCACAATGTTCCGCCGGGCCTGGGCGCTCACACGGAATGGGACCGGCGGCTGGATGCAAGGCTGGCGCAGGCGATCGTCTCGATGCAGGCGGTCAAAGCTGTCGCCATCGGCGAAGGCGTGGAAAACGCCGCCCGCTTCGGATCCGAGGCGCAGGATCCGATCCGCTACGACCCCCAGCAGCGCCGCTTTCTGCGGCCGTCCAACCGCGCCGGCGGGATCGAAGGGGGAATGACCAACGGCGAGGATGTCGTGGTGCGCGGATATCTGAAGCCGATCTCGACGCTGCGCAAGCCGCTTGAATCGGTAGACCTTCGAACGCGCGCAACATCCCTGGCTGCTTACGAGCGTTCGGATGTATGCGTGCTGCCGGCGGCGGCCGTGATTGGTGAAGCTATGGTTGCGCTCGCCTTGGCGGGCGCCCTGATCGAGAAGTTCGGTGGAGATTCACTCCCCGAGATGAAAAGAAATTTCGACGGCTACTTGGAACAAGTAAAAAATTTTTGAGCCTTGCGGCGGGGCGGCCAAAGACCGGGTCTGGGGTCTCGCCGGAAAAAGCTCCCGGGGAAGAGGTCTATCGGCCTGACACAGCCGGGCATTACATCCGGGCCTCCGAACGCCTGAATCAAAGATCCGGCACGAAGCCCGGTCGCCGGCGCGTCCGCAAGGCGCAAGCCGGAATCTGCATTCGATGATTTATAAGATTGTGAAATACGGCGATCCGGTGCTTGAGGAGCGCGCCAAACCCGTCACGGAGTTTGACACGCCCGAACTCCAGGAGCTGGTTCGGGACATGTTTGAGTCCATGTACGCCGCCAAAGGCGTGGGGCTGGCCGCTCCGCAGATCGGCATTTCCAAGCGCATTGCGGTGATCGATGTCTCACTCGGCGAGAACGAAAAAGACAAGCTCGTACTCATCAACCCGGAGATTATCCACACCGAAGGCCGGCAAAACGGAGAAGAAGGCTGCCTGAGCATTCCGGGATTCCGGGAAGATGTGCGGCGGCCCCGGCGGGTGACCGTGCGCGCCCAGGATATCCATGGCGAATCGTTCGAAATAACGGGCGAAGAGCTCCTGGCGCGGGCGTTTCTGCACGAAACCGATCACCTCAACGGCCGGCTCTATATCAGCCATATCAGCCCGCTCAAGCGTGATCTGATCAAGCGCAAGGTGCGCAAGCTGATCAGGCAAGGCGAATGGACCTGAGTTGTGGAACTAAGCGGGCTCAAAGCGGTATTCATGGGAACCCCCCAATTCGCCGTGCCTTCCTTGCAGGCGCTGGCGGATGCGGGCGTGGCGGTGATGGAAGTGATCACCCAGCCGGATCGCCCCGCAGGCCGCGGCCATCGGCCGGCGATTTCTCCCGTTAAGGCGCTCGCCTTGAAGCTGGGGCTTCCTGTGTTTCAGCCCCTCAAGATAAAAGATCCGGAAGCCATCGGGCGAATCGGGCGGGCGGAGCCCGACGTGATCGTCGTGGTCGGCTACGGCCAGATCATTCCCCGGGCGCTTTTCGACCTGCCTCCCCTTGCCGCCATTAATGTACATGCCTCCCTGCTTCCCAAATACCGCGGCGCGGCGCCGATCCAGTGGGCGATCGCCCGCGGGGAGACAACGACCGGCGTCAGCACGATGCGGATCGAGGCCAGGCTCGATGCAGGAGATATTTTCTTGCAGCGGGAAACGGCCATCGGCGCCGAAGAAACGGCCCCTGAGTTGTCGGCCCGGCTGGCGATCCTGGGGGCCGATTTGCTGGTGGAAACACTGCGCGGGCTGCGGAGCGGCCAAATCTCCGGCAAGAAACAGAACGACGCCGAGGCGACCTATGCCCCGTTGCTGAAAAAAGAGGACGGCCGCATCGACTGGCGCAGCAGTGCAAGGGAAATTTTTAACCGCGTGCGGGGCTTCGACCCTTGGCCCGGCGCGTACACAACCTTCCGCGGCGGGCTCCTGCACATCCGCCGAGCCAGGCTGCTGGGAGACATAGCAGAGCCGGGGAACACGCCCCCGGGCGCTCTGGTGGTGGATTCCGGCCGCTTGCGCGCCGCCGCCGGTCAAGGCTGGCTCGAGTTGCTGGAGGTGCAACCCGAAGGCAAGAAGAAGCTGCTAGCCCAGGAGTTCATCAACGGCTGGCAGCCGAAAACTGGAGAAATTCTGGGAGATAAGAATCCGTGACGTTGCCCCTTGGATACCGCTTTGCGGCGACCTACGCAGGCATTCGAAAAATCAGTAAACCGGACCTGGCGCTCATGGTTTCCGACCGGCCCGCAGCCGCGGCCGCAGTTTTCACGACCAACCTCGTCAAGGCGGCGCCGGTGATCCTCTCGGTCCGTCACCTCACAAGAAGCAAAGGTTACGCCCGAGCCATTGTGGCCAACGCCGGCAACGCCAATTGCGCTACTCCGGCCGGCCTCGCTGTGGCGCGCGCCACAGCCAAATCAGCGGCGGCTGCGCTGGGCTCTTTGGAGCACGAGGTCCTGATTGCTTCGACTGGGGTGATCGGGGTTCCCCTGGACGAAAAGCGGATCACCGCCGCCTTGCCGGGGCTGGCCTCGTCTCTTTCTCCCGAAAATTTTGAGGCCGCCGCTCTGGCCATCCTGACCACAGACACTGTTCCCAAAACCGCCTGGGCCGAAGTCAAGCTGAAAACGGGCCTCGTACGGGTGGCGGGCATGGTAAAGGGCGCCGGAATGATCCATCCGCGGATGGCCACCATGCTCGGCTTCCTTTTTACTGACGCAGCGGCGAGGCCTGCGGAGCTTCAATCCTTGCTGGCCTCAGTGACCGAGGCCACATTCAATCGGATCTCCGTCGATGGCGACACCTCGACCAACGATACGGTGTTTTTGCTGGCGAATGGAGCGTCCGGAGTGCGGCCGTCGGGCAGGGAGCGGCAGCGCTTGCAGGCGGCGATCGCCGAGGTGGCTGAGAAACTCGCAATCGCCATCGTGCGGGACGGCGAAGGTGCGCAAAAGCTGCTGACGATCGACGTGGAAGGCGCTGCCAACGATCGCGCCGCCGCTACGATCGCCCGCGCCATCGCCAACTCGCCTCTGGTCAAGACCGCGCTGGCCGGCGCCGATCCGAATTGGGGGCGCATCCTTTCCGCCGCGGGAAACTCTGGGGCGAAATTCGATCCGGCCAAAGTGGACATCGATCTCAATGGCTTCGCGGTTTGCCGCCGCGGCACAGCGGCCGAGTTTTCCGAAGATGAAGTGAAACGTTCGCTCGCAGGCCGGGAATCTTCGCTCCGCTTTCTGATTCGCGGCCAGGGCAAGGGACGCGCGCGCTTCTGGACTTGCGATTTGACCGAAGAATACGTCCGCATCAATGCCAATTACCGCACGTAGCCTGATTTGCGCGCTGTGCTTCGGGGCGATTCTCGCGGCTGGCCCTCCGGAGGCGGATGAAGTCTCATCGCTGCTGCTGGATCTCAGCACATCTTTACAAGAGGGCAGCGCCGCGCGATTTCTGAGTCACATCGACCACCGGTTCAAAGATTACGCAGTGTTGGAAGACAACGTTGTGGCCATGACGGCGCAGGACGAGGTGGCGTCGTCGGTGGCAGTGCTCGAGCAACGTAAAACCGGCGAAGGATATGAACTCAGGCTGGACTGGCTGCTCGAACTGAAAACCATAAGCGGCGACAAGCCCGCGGAAAGACGCCGCAGCGAGGTGATCTGCCGGATCAAACGCAGCGGGAAGCAATGGAAGATCTCAGCGCTGGCGCCAGTAACTTTTTTCCGTCCGCTATAAAGAGCGCACGTTCGTACGGCCGCTTGCCCGCAAAAGATCCTCGTTGTGGCAAGCAGCGCGCACGAATCCATAAAGACCGTGCTCGACGCGAAGCCCCTGTGCCGCACGGCGCAGCGGCTCTCCAGCCTCCGAGGCAATAAGTGGGTTTGTTAAACTTGACGAGAATGACCTTTCCTGCCCAGTTCTATATCCGCAATGTGCCGATTCGCCCGGCCACGGTTCTTGCGCCCATGGCCGGCGTCACCGATACCGTGTTCCGCCGCTTTATTCGCGGGCTCGGAAGCTGCGGCCTGCTCATGACAGAGTTCACCAGCTCAAACGGCATCAGCGCGGCGCTACACAGCCCCGGGCAAAACAAGACGCTGCGCTACCTCCATTTCGAGCCGGATGAGCGGCCGATTACGGCTCAACTGTTCGGGGCGGATCCGCAGGTCATGGCTGACGCAGCCCGCGTGGTGGAAGATCTCGGCTTCGATATCGTCGATTTGAATTTTGGTTGTCCGGTGAAAAAGGTGGTTCGCTGCAACGGTGGGTCCGGCTTGCTCCGCGATCTGCCGCTGGTGGAGAGGATTCTGCGGGCAGTGCGGTCAGCCGTGAAAATGCCTTTCACAATCAAATTTCGAACCGGCTGGAATCGGGACGAGATCGTGGACACCCGCCTGGCGCGCCTGGCTGAGGATTGCGGCGTCGAGGCTTTGGCTCTGCACCCCCGCACCCGGGAACAGGGTTATTCGGGCCATTCAGATTGGAGCCGCATTGCCGCCGTCAAGGCGTGCGTAAAAATCCCCGTGATTGGCAATGGCGACATACAGACGCCCGAGGACGCAGTGCGCATGGTGGCCGAGACCGGCTGCGATGCCGTCATGATCGGCCGGACGGCTTCTTCCAACCCCTGGATCTTCCGGCAAATCGAGCAGTATCTAAGAACCGGCGCCTACGAGCAGCCGAGCGACGCCGACCGCTACCAGATGATCCGGTCTTATTACCGGATGCTGCTTCTGCGCGAGGGCCGCAACGACCCCGAGACTACGGGCAAAATGAAGCAGTTTGCGAGCTATTTCACTCACGGCGTGCGCAACGGCTCGCATCTGCGGTCCGAGATCTATCACGCCCGAACGCCTGACGCGATCTATGATTGCGTCGAACGCTTTTTTGCTTCGCTCTTGGGACATGGCTCGGGCGAGGAGCCGCTGCCGCAAAAGGCAGCTTCATCCCGCCCCCACGACGCCGCCGCGCCGCATTTCAGCGAAGACGCTCCTGCCGGCGTTCGATGAAGCACGTAACGCTGATCACGGACGGCGCCTGTCTCGGCAATCCCGGGCCCGGAGGCTGGGCCTGCATCCTGAAATGCGATGGGCACAGAAAAGAGATCTACGGCTCGGAACCCCATACGACCAACAACCGCATGGAGCTCATGGCCGTAATCGAAGGCCTCCGTGCGCTCAAGAAGCCCTGCCGCGTCACCATCATCACCGATTCCCAGTATGTAAAAAACGGGATCACAAACTGGATTCACGGATGGAAACGGAAGGGCTGGATCACCTCCGCCCGAACGCCGGTGCTCAACAAAGAACTTTGGATGGCGCTGGAAGGGGAAATTAAACGCCACCAGGTGAGTTGGGAGTGGGTGAAAGGCCACGCGGAGCACGCCGACAATATGCGTGCCGACGAGCTTGCCGCCAGAGCTGCACGGGAGCAGAGCCGCTCCCTTGCTGGAACGCCCGGCATCGGTGAGGTTATCAATTAAACCCCCAGCGCAGGGGCCAGCCCTCGCCTCTGGCGCTAGCCTTTTTTGGCAGGCGCAGCCGTCATGACTTGCAGCCGGATTCCCTGCGGATCGTAAAATTCCGGGAGCGTTCCGTTCCTCGACAGTTCTGCTTTTGCGCCGAAAGCCTGCAACTCCTTTACTGCTCAAGCCGGATCAAAGCGATCCACCAACACACAGAAGTGATCGACGCCCGGATCTTTGCCTGCCGCGGGGTAGTAAAGTCCCACCGTGGTCTCCCCCGCCTGGAATCAAGGCTGCGGCGGGTCGCCTTGGCGCCGCACTTCCGGGCCGAACAGCTTTCTGTAAAATTCAGTGGATCTCTCCATATTAGAAACCCGGATCGCTAAGTGATGCATGCCGCGCGCGCGAAACAAAGGCTCTCCGGAGAGCCCCGTTTCGGGACCTGCATTGCTGCCAAGATGAGTCCAGGATCCGTCGGCCATGAGTTGCAGGCTGGTCCCGTCCGGATCCGTAACGAAAAGGCCGCCGCCCGACCCACGCACCGGAATTCCGGCGCTCGCCAAGCTGCTCTTTAGGGCGTTCCCTTGAAAATCGTCGATGCCGGCGCAGTAGTGATCAATGCGAACGGCCTGTCCGGATGCAGCCGGAGCAATCGAAGCATATCCAGGCCCCAGGCGGATGTAGCGCCGCGGCGTTTTGTTTTCTTTCAGCACCTCGTTGCCGAATAATCTGCGGTAAAAGATCATTGCCTGATCGACATCCGTAACAGCAAGGGAGACATGGTCGATCCGCCTGGGCCGCAGAAGCGGCGCGTCCGCATGCGCGGGGCGGATGGCCGCCGCGCCAGCGAGCATCAGCATTTCCCGCCGGTTCAGCCGATTGTTTGACATTTGCGCCTCCCTAGGCGGCCAAGCCGCCTTTCGTTCGGGGCCATTCTACTCGTTTCCGGGGCAAAGAGCCAGGGTCGCGGTGTGCCGTCAAAGGCGATCCGAAGACCGCAGCAGAGTTGCCGCCCCGGCGCGGCGCCCATTGGCGCTCCGTGCCAATGCCATGCTGGAAGACAGCTCCACGAGTTCTTTGCAAAGTGAATGGAGGCGTAGCACCGTAAGGCAGCGCAGGGAGCGGCTGGGGGCAAAAACGAGTCCTGCGGGCAGAAGTTCGGAAATCCGGCAAAGCCCTCTCCAAGCGCCCGCCCTGCTATTCTGATACAACGCGAGGAAGGATAGATATGAGAATTACCCCAACACTCACCATCTGCACGCTTTTGCTGACGGCCGGTCTCGGCTCCGCGATGGCGCAGGACAAAAAAGCGCCGCCCGGGCCAGGTCTGACTCTGACCACCACGGCGTTCGCCGACGGAGGCGAGATCCCCAGCAAATTCACGCAGAACGATCCGCACCCGGTTTCGCCCAAGCTGGAGTGGACTCACGTTCCCGCCAACACAGCCGCGTTCGTTTTGATCATGCACGATCCGGATGTGGCTGTCCAACGCAGAACAGAAGACGTCTTGCATTGGATGGTGTTCAACATTCCGGGAACAGCTCGCGAACTTCCCGAGGGAGTGCCGCCGAACCCGCAGTTGCCGGACGGGTCGGTGCAAGCGAAGAACATCGGGGGCGTAGTGGGCTACAGGGGGCCGGGCGCGCCG
>Ga0070740_10005054_pt1 | contig 12499 bp, 11 predicted proteins | sample Coa_R2_FD_67286 | JGI IMG/M metagenome (GOLD analysis project Ga0070740, IMG submission 67286) | Surface soil microbial communities from Centralia Pennsylvania, which are recovering from an underground coalmine fire - Coalmine... | ecosystem: Environmental > Terrestrial > Soil > Unclassified ...
TGTCGCTCTTTGGTTAGTCAAACTAAGGAGGGCGCCGGTTCGTCGCTGTGACTCGGGTCACAAATCGTTGCTTTGTATTAAGCGGCTGACGTGAAAAGAAAAAAGCGGCCCGAGAAAGGGCCGCTCAAAGTCGGGGGGTTTGGGGTTCACCCGGACCCGAAGGACCGGGCTCAGATGGCGTCGAAATCAGGGGCCTTCAGGATGCCGGTGGTCCGCACATGCGAGACCGAATTCACCGCCGCTGCGCCGCCGAGCGGGCCGGCTTCGGCACGGATCAGGTCGGTGATGATCGTGACCGCCGCAAGCGCCGCCGTGACGATGGCGAGAATGGTGGTTTTACGCATGACTCGGGCTCCCTGAAGGCCCGGAAGCTCTGCTTCCGACGATCAGAAGGTTAGGGCGAGGCCGTTGTGACGGCTGTGACGAAGGTCACAAAACCGCGGATTCTTTGCTGGGCCAGGGCAGCGAAAAAGGCGGCCGCGGGGCCGCCTTCCTTGAGCCCAGAGCTCCCCGCGGCACTCTCGGGCGGGGCAGGTGCCCCGCTCGCGGGGATATGGCGGTGGTTTGCGGCTACTCCGCCGCCCCGCCGCTTGCCGCTTCGCGCGGCTGCTCGCGTTCGGCCTTCTGCTTGGCTTCGAGATCCTCGCCGGTCTGCTGATCGACCGCCTTCATCGACAGGCGCACTTTGCCGCGCTCGTCCATGCCGAGCAGCTTCACCTTCACCTTGTCGCCTTCCTTGACCACGTCGGAAGTCTTGTTGACGCGGTGCGGCGCAAGCTGGCTGATATGCACCAGGCCGTCTTTGGCGCCGAAGAAATTCACGAACGCCCCGAAGTCCATCACCTTCACCACGGTGCCCTCGTAGATGTGGCCGACCTCCGGGTCGGAGGCGATCGACTTGATCCAGTTGATCGCCGCCTTGATCGACTCGCCGTTGGCCGAGGCGACTTTCACCGAGCCGTCGTCCTCGATGTTGATCTTGGCGCCGGTCTTCTCGACGATTTCGCGGATCACCTTGCCGCCGGTGCCGATCACCTCGCGGATCTTGTCGGTCGGGATCTTGAACATCTCGATACGCGGCGCGTGCTCGCCCAATTCGGCGCGTGCAGCGGTGATGGCTTTAGCCATCTCGCCGAGGATGTGCAGGCGGCCGTCCTTGGCCTGCGCCAGGGCGACCTTCATGATCTCTTCCGTGATGCCGGCAATCTTGATGTCCATCTGCAACGATGTGACGCCGTGCTCGGTGCCGGCTACTTTGAAGTCCATGTCGCCGAGATGATCCTCGTCACCGAGGATGTCGGAGAGCACGGCATAGCGTTTGTCTTCGAGGATGAGCCCCATGGCGATGCCGGCGGTCGCACGCTTGAGCGGGACGCCGGCGTCCATCAGCGCCAGCGAAGCGCCGCACACCGTCGCCATCGAGGAGGAGCCGTTCGACTCCATGATCTCGGAGACGACGCGGATGGTATAGGGGAATTCGAGTGCCGTCGGCAGCATCGGATGGATGGCGCGCCAGGCGAGCTTGCCATGGCCGATTTCGCGCCGCCCGGGCGAGCCGATACGGCCCGTCTCGCCCACAGAGAAGGGCGGGAAGTTGTAGTGCAGCAGGAACGTCTCTTTGTACGTTCCCTGCAATGCATCGATGAACTGCTCGTCCTCGGCGGTGCCGAGGGTGGCGACGACCAGGGCTTGCGTTTCGCCGCGCGTGAACAGCGCCGAGCCGTGCGCGCGCGGCAGTACGCCCACTTCCGCTACGATCGGGCGCACGGTCTTGTTGTCGCGGCCGTCGATGCGCTTGCCGGTGTCGAGAATGTTCCAGCGCACGATCTTGGCTTCGAGCTCTTTGAACACGCCGGCCACGCGCTGCTTGTCGTACTCGGTATTCTCGGCGCCGCCGGGGAAGAAGTGCTCCATCACCTTGTCTTTGACCGCATCGATCGCCTGATGGCGTTCTTGCTTGGCGGTGACGCTATAGGCGGCGCGCAGGTCCTTCTCGGCGATGCCGAGAATCTCTTTCTCCAGTTTGGAATTGTCGGGCAGCACCAACTCGCGCGGCTCTTTCGCTGCCTTTTCCGCGAGCTTGATGATGGCCTCGATCACCGGCTGGAAATGCCGATGGCCGAACATCACCGCGCCGAGCATGATGTCTTCGGACAGCTCCTTGGCTTCCGATTCGACCATCAGCACGGCTTCATTGGTGCCGGCGACGACAAGATCGAGCTGGCTTTCGACCATCTCGTCGAGTTGCGGATTGAGCACGTATTCGTTGTTGATGAAGCCGACGCGGGCGGCGCCCACAGGCCCCATGAACGGCACGCCGGAGAGCGTGAGCGCGGCGCTGGCCGCAACCATCGCCACAATGTCGGGATCGTTCTCGAGATCGTGCGACAGCGTGGTGACGATCACTTGCGTGTCGCAGCGCCAGCCGTCGGCAAAGAGGGGCCGCACCGGCCGGTCGATCAAGCGGGAGGTGAGCGTCTCTTTTTCGGTCGGACGGCCTTCACGCTTGAAGTAACCGCCGGGGATGCGGCCGGCGGCGTAGAATTTTTCCTGGTAGTTGACGGTCAATGGCAGGAAGTCGATGCCTTCCTTGGGCTGCTTGGCGGCGACTACGCTCGCAATCACGGTCGTCTCGCCGTAGGTGGCGAGTACGGCGCCATCGGCTTGCCGCGCCATTCTGCCGGTCTCGAGGGTGAGCTTGCGCCCGCCCCAGTCGAGCTCAACACGATGAATATCAAACATATCTGTCTTCTCTCATGGGTTTCGGCAAACCCCGAAAGCCATGAGCAAGACGGCGAGAGGCTGCGCTGCCCGCGGGTGCGGGAGGCAACAGCGTCTGGCGATCCTGCTCATCGACGTTTCGAGCCTTGCTCTCATTTTGCAGGAGCCGATCCTTATCGGCGCCTGCCGGCCGCGGCGTCATCGCCTCGGCCCAATCAGCGACTGCGTCACGCAATCGCTCGCGATACACGCGGACATCCTTCGTTCCGCGCGCAAATAAATCATCGGCGGATGCCGAGTTTCTCGATCAGAGCTTTGTAGCTCTTTTCGTTGCTGCGCCGGAGATAGTCGAGCAGCTGCCGCCGCTGACTCACCAGCTTGAGCAACCCGCGCCGGGAATGGTTGTCCTTGACGTGGGTCTTGAAATGCTCGGTGAGATTGTTGATCCGTTCGGAGAGGATCGCGACCTGAACTTCCGGCGACCCGGTATCGTTCGGCTTCTTGGCGAATTCCTTAATCACTTCGGCCTTGCGGCCGGCTGTTACCGACATCGGTCATCCTTTCGTCGCGCCGGCTCGTCCAACGAGTCCGGCCAGGTTGAATACGCGCTTGGGAACGATCTCGCCGTGGTCCATCTCGGCAAGAGCCAGTAATCGGCCCTCGGCGGTGACATAGACCGGTCCACGGAGAATGGGAGCGTCCCGTCCGCGCACAATGACGGCTTGGCCGCGTTGCAGCCTTGCCGCGTCTGCCCGGCTGACGGCCAGCGCCGGGATGTCGTCCAGCGCGGTCTCGACGGGCAGGATGGCGTCGGCGAGGCTTGCCTCGCCGGCTGCGGCTCTATGGCACAAGGCCTCCAAATCTGCCAGCGAAATCATGGTTTCATCGCCGAAAGGCCCCACCGCCAGCCGGCGCAACTGGCTGACATGACCGAAACAGCCGAGTTCGCGGCCCATATCCCGCGCGAGCGAGCGCACATAGGTGCCTTTGCCGCATTCCGCCTCAAAGATCGCATGGTCGGCGTCGGGGGCGTTAACCAGCGTCAGCTTGGCGATCTCGACCGCGCGCGCCGCCAATTCGACCGCCTCGCCGTCGCGCGCGAGGTCGTAGGCACGCTCGCCCTCCACCTTGATGGCGGAGAAGCGCGGTGGGGTTTGCTGGATCACCCCGGTGAACGACGGCAGCAGTGCGCAGACGGCATCGGCCGAAGGTCGGCTGCCGCTGGTTTGGGTGACGCGGCCTTCCGCGTCGTCGGTGTCGCGCTCCTCGCCCCAGCGCACGGTGAAACGGTAGAGCTTGCGGCCGTCCATCACGAAGGGGACGGTCTTGGTCGCTTCTCCCACCGCCACGGGCAACGCCCCGGAGGCGAGCGGATCGAGGGTGCCGGCGTGGCCGGCGCGTTTTGCGGCGAACAGACGCTTGATGATCGCGACGGCATGAGTCGATGTCATGCCGATCGGCTTGTCGAGCACGATCCAGCCGTGCACGTCGCGCTTGTCGCGTTTGAACTGCTTCTGTTTCGACCGTTGCGCGCGGTCTCCCTCTCCCCCTTGCGGGCGAGGTGAAGCGAGCTTGTGGCCCGCCTGATCACTCATCATCGGTCTCTTTCTTCAAATCCCGCGCCACTGCCGGCGATTGCAGTAGCCTGTCGATGCGTTCGGCTTCCTCGAAGCGCTCGTCGACACGGAAACGAATGTCGGGAGCGAATTTCAGGTTGACGCGGTGCGCAATCTCCGCCCGCAAGAATTTTTTGTTGCGCTCGAAGGCCTCGACCACCGCTTGCGCGTCGCGTCCACCCATCGGCATCACATAGATGGTGGCAAGCCGCAGATCGGCGCTCATGCGTACCTCCGGCACGGTGATGAGATGGCCCTCGATGACCGGATCGTGCACGTCGCCGCGCGCGAGCATATCGGCAAGGGCATGGCGCACCAGTTCGCCGACGCGCAATTGGCGCTGCGAGCCGCCGGGCACCTGATCGCGACGATGACGCTTGTGGGGCATGACATATCCGCTCTGTCACCCCCGGCTTTGTGCCGAGCATCCACGCCGTGCCTCCAGGAAAGGGATGGCGTAGATGGCCGGAAAAATCCCGGCCGTGACGGGTTGAGAAATCGAGTGGTGTTCTCGCCTATGCCGTGAGATTCGGACTCACAGCGAGCGCTGAATCTGCTCCACTCGGTAGCATTCGATCACGTCGCCTTGCCGCATGTCCTGATAGTTCTCGAAGGCCATGCCGCATTCCATGCCGGCTTTCACTTCCTTGACGTCATCCTTGAAGTGCTTGAGCTGCGAGAGCTTGCCTTCGTGCACCACGACGTTGTCGCGGATTAGCCGCACATTGGCGCCGCGCTCCACAGTTCCATCGGTGACTTTGCAGCCGGCGATCTTGCCGACTTTGGAGATGTTGAAGATCTCGAGAATCTGCGCATTGCCCAGCATGGTTTCGCGCAACGTCGGCGCGAGCAGGCCGGACATCGCCTTCTTCACGTCATCCACGAGATCGTAGATGATGTTGTAGTAGCGGATTTCGATACCGGCGCGCTCAGCGGCCTCGCGCGCTTCTTTGTTGGCGCGCACGTTGAAGGCGATGATCGGAACGCCCGAGGCTTCCGCCAGCGTCACATCGGACTCGGAAATGCCGCCGACGCCGGAGTGCAGGACACGCGCCGCAACCTCGTCGGTCGCCAGCTTCTCCAGCGCGCCGACGATCGCTTCCACCGATCCTTGCACATCGGCCTTGATGACCAGGGGGAATTCCTTGCGCCCCGCGCTCTTGGCCTGCGCCATCATCTGCTCGAGCGAGCCGCGCATGCCGGTGGCGCGCGCCGCCATCTTCTCGCGCTTCTGGCGCGCGCGATAATCCGTAACCTCGCGGGCGCGGCCTTCGTTGTCGACGACCGCGAGGCGGTCGCCCGCGTCGGGCGTGCCGGAGAAGCCGAGCACCTCGACCGGCGTGGAGGGGCCCGCCGCGTCCACAGATCCGCCGGTGTCGGACACCAGCGCGCGGACCCGGCCCCATTCGGCGCCGGCAACGACGATATCGCCCGGATGCAACGTGCCGCGTTGGACCAGCACGGTCGCCACCGGCCCGCGTCCGCGATCGAGCTTGGCTTCGATCACCGTGCCTTCGGCGGCGCGATCCGGATTGGCCTTGAGATCGAGGATTTCGGCCTGGAGGCCGATCATCTCCAGCAGGCGATCGATGTTCTGCTTCTTGACCGCCGAGACTTCGACATCGACGACTTCGCCGCCCATCGATTCAACCTGGATCTCATGCTGCAGCAGATCGGTGCGCACGCGCTGCGGATTGGCGTCTGGCTTATCGATCTTGTTGATGGCAACGATAATCGGGACCTTGGCGGCCTTGGCGTGATGGATGGCCTCCACAGTCTGCGGCATGACGCCGTCGTCGGCGGCGACTACCAGCACCACAATGTCGGTTACTTTGGCGCCCCGCGCGCGCATGGCGGTGAAGGCGGCGTGGCCGGGCGTATCGATGAAGGTGATTTTGGCTCCCGATGGCGCCGTGACCTGGTAGGCGCCGATGTGCTGGGTGATACCGCCGGCCTCGCCGGCTGCGACATCGGTCGAACGGATGGCATCGAGCAGGGAGGTCTTGCCGTGATCGACGTGACCCATCACGGTCACAACCGGCGCGCGGGGCTGAAGCTGTGACGGCTCGTCGGCGACATCGAACAGGCCTTCTTCGACGTCGGCTTCGGATACACGGCGCACGCTGTGGCCCAGTTCCTCGGCGATAAGCTGTGCGGTGTCGGCATCGATGACGTCGTTGATCGTCGCCATCTGTCCCTGCTTCATGAGCAGGCGAATGACGTCGACCGCGCGCTCGGACATGCGGTTGGCGAGTTCCTGAATGGTGATCGCCTCGGGAATCGTGACCTCGCGCACCAGCTTTTCCTTCGGCTCCGCCGCGGCATGGCCCTTGAGCCGCTGGGTGCGGCGCCGGAAGGAGGCTACAGAACGCTCCCTGACCTCGCCGGCGCTGAGGGCATTGATGACGGTCAGGCGGCCGCGTTGCTTCTCGACGCCGGCGCGCGGGGCGGCGCGCGGCGCGGCTGCCGGACGGCCGGCGCCACGCCGGCTGCGCGGTGCCTCCTCATCGTCGGCCTCGAGCGAGAGGCGGCCTGGGCCGGCGGCCCGCTTCGCCTCCTCCTCGCCGAAACGCTTCTTGGCGACCTCGTCGGCCTTGCGCTTAGTTTCTTCCTCGCGCTTGTGACGCTGCTCCTCCTCGCGTTTGCGCGCCTCGGCGGCCTCGCGCTCGGTACGGTCGATGGCGTCGCGGCTCTTGCGCCGGCGCGCCTCTTCCTCGGCGATTTTGCGTTCTTCGGCTTCGCGCAGGCGGCTGTCGGCGAGTGCGTGGGCGCGCGCGGCGCGCTCTTCTTCGGTGAGCGTGCGCAGGACGACGCCGGAGGGCTTCGGCCCCTCGGCGGCAGGCGCTAGGGCCGGTGCAGCCGTCTTCGCAGTCGCCGGTTTCTTTGGCGCTTCGGGTGTAGGTTCGATTTTGGCTTCGGTCGGCCCAAGCGTGCGGCGCTTGACCTTCTCCACCACGACCTGCTTGCTACGGCCGTGGCTGAAACTCTGGCGCACGACGCCCGTCTCGGTGCGCGGCCGCAACGTCAGCTTCGATCCGGCTACGCCGAGTTTCTTTTCGCCAGGGGTCTTGGTTTCACTCATTCCGTAACCTGTCCTCGTGCATCCTCGCGGGCGCGGTCATTTCGCCACAGTCGAGACCTGAAAGCGCCGCAGGCGTGCAGCGCGCTCGACAAACGTGTCACTTCCGGGTCCGGCAAGCAGCGCTGCATGTACCACATTTGGGCGGTTCAATGCCAAATCCAATTGCGCGCCGCAAAATAAGTCGATCACGGTGGTTTCGCGCGATTTTGCCGCTTGGCGGCGCAAGATGGCGTTGAGCTTGCGCGTTCCATCGCCGCCGGCATCGGCGGCATGGATCAGCGCCACCACGTCCTCGCAGGCGAGTGCCGCCTCGACCTTGGCGAAACCTGTGACCGCGCGCCGGGCCTTGCCGGCAATCGCCAGCGCGTCCAGCGCCGACCGCACCAGCAATTCGCCAACGGCCCCGGCGAGGTCGCTGCTGAGCCGCACGTCGCGCTTGAAGCCGCGGGCAAAGACATTGCGTTTGGCCGCTTCCGCGACGGCTGTGTGAGTGCCGGTGATCCAAAGTCCGCGTCCCGGCAGCTTGCGCTTGATGTCCGGCACGACCTCGCCACCCGGTCCAACGACGAAACGGATGAGTTCGGACACGGGCTTGAGCTCGCGCGTGAGGGCGCAATGGCGCTCGCTGCCGGGAGCCACGCTGGTCGTCCCGCCGTCGAGCACATTGTCGTCGATCACCGCGAGCATGCGTCCTCCGATCAGGCTTGCGGCGCCGCCGCTTCTGCCTCGGCGCTTTCCACCGGCGGCGCAAGTTCGGCTTCCGTCACCCAGCCGGCTTTGAGGCGTGCCTGCATGATCAGTTGTTCGGCATCCTCCCGCGAAATGCCGAAGCCTTCGAGGTAACCGGCCTCATGCTTGACTTCGCCGTCCTTGCGTTCGGTCCAGCCGACAAGATCGTCGGTGGCGCAGCCGGCGAGGTCCTCCACGGTCTTCACCCCGTTCTCGCCGAGGGCGACCAGCATCTTGGTGGTCACGCCCGGTACCTCCTTGAGCTCGTCGGCAACGTTTAGCGCCTTGCGCTTGGCATCGAGCTCGGCTTCTTGGGCCGCCAGGTAATCTTTGGCGCGCTGCTGCAGTTCGCGGGCGGTATCGGCGTCGAAGCCTTCGATGCCGGCGATTTCCCTCTCGTCCACCAGCGCCAGCTCTTCGATCGAGCCGAAGCCTTCCGACGCCAGGAGTTGCCCGACCACTTCGTCGAGATTGAGCGCCTCGACGAAGGTCTTGGTGCGCGCTTCGAACTCGGCGTGCCGGCGTTCGGACTCCTCCTGCTCGGTTAGGATGTCGATGTCCCAGCCGGTGAGCTGCGAGGCGAGACGCACGTTCTGCCCGCGGCGGCCGATCGCCAGCGAGAGCTGCTGATCCGGCACCACGACCTCGATGCGCTCCTTGTCCTCGTCGAGCACCACCTTGGCGACTTCGGCCGGCGCCAGCGCGTTCACCACGAAGGTGGCGATGTCCGGCGACCACGGGATGATGTCGATCTTCTCGCCCTGCAGTTCGTTCACCACCGCCTGCACGCGCGATCCGCGCATGCCGACGCAGGCGCCCACGGGGTCGACGCTCGAGTCGCGCGAGATCACGGCAATCTTGGCGCGCGAGCCGGGGTCGCGGGCGACCGCCTTGACCTCGACGATGCCATCGTAGATTTCCGGCACCTCCTGCGCGAACAGCTTGGCGGTGAACTGCGGATGCGTGCGCGAGAGAAAGATCTGCGGGCCGCGCGGCTCGCGGCGCACGTCGTAGATGTAGGCGCGGATGCGGTCGCCGTTGCGGAACACTTCGCGCGGCAATAGCTCGTCCCGGCGCACGATCGCCTCGCCGCGGCCGAGATCGACGACCACGTTGCCGTATTCGACGCGCTTGACGATGCCGTTAACGATGTCGCCGATGCGGTCCTTGTACTCGGCATATTGTCGATCGCGTTCGGCTTCGCGCACTTTCTGCACGATCACCTGCTTGGCGGATTGCGCGGCAATCCGCCCATATTCGAGCGGCGGCAGGGGATCGGCGATGGTGTCGCCGACTTGCGCCGCCGGGTGGCGCTTGCGCGCGTCCTCGAGCGTGATCTGGTTCGACGGGTTTTCGACGTTTTCCACGACCAGCATATGCCGTGTGAGCCGCAGTTCGCCGGTCTTCGGCTCAATCTCGGCATGGACGTCGGTTTCCGCGCCGTAACGCGATCGCGCGGCCTTGGCGATAGCCTCCTCCATCGCAGTGATGACGATGCCACGATCAATGGCCTTCTCGCGTGCCACCGCGTCGGCGATCTGCAACAGTTCGAGCCTGTTGGCGCTGACAGCCATAGCTCAATCTCCTTTGTGAATGGCATGGCCGTGCTGGGCATGCCGTCGTTGCCGTTGTTCTTTACGTGCCGCCTTCGCTTCGCGTTTGGCGGACTTTTCGCGCCGCAAAGCCTCTTTCACCAGGTCGTCGGTGAGCACGAGCTTTGCTTCGCTCATTTCGCTGATCGGAAGCAGCACATCCGCTTCCTCGCCGGCGCTCGCATCATCGCGGTGCAGGCGCGCCAATTCACCCTCGGTACCGGAAAGCGTGCCGCGGAAACGTTTGCGGCCCCGAATCGGGACTTCCATCTCGATACGGGCGAGATGCCCGGCATAGCGGTCGAAATCGGACTTGCGCACCAGCGGGCGGTCGAGGCCGGGAGACGATACTTCCAGCCGGTACGCGCGCTCTATGAGATTGGCGACGTCGAGTACCGGCGACAAAGCGCGTGAGACGGCTTCGCAATCCTCCACCGTCATCGAGCCGTCGCTCCGTTCGGCCATGATCTGCACGGTGCAGCCCTCGGCGCTCGAGACCTTCACCCGGACCAGCCGATAGCCGAGTTGCTCGATTACCGGCTCGGTGACGTGGGCGACGCGTGCCGACAATCCGGGCTCCGCGATCAGGCGCGGCTCCGGGTCGGATCGTCTGAAGTTTTGGCTTGCGGCCATCGCGGTAACAAAAAAGAGCGGGCCCCGCGGGACCCACTCTCAAAACCATCCGGTTATGAGGGTGTCTGAATTACGCAAAGGAATATAGCGATTTCAGCGACTTCTGCAAGCGCCCCGGCCCTGGAATAGGGCTAACCGTTCATTCAGAATCTGCCCGTAAATGTGGGTCAAAGCCGCCAGTCCGCCGATTTGCAGGTTGTTTGTTGGGTTCCGATGGGTGTTCCTGCCTCGCTGCTTCCGGAGTTGGAAGATGTCGTGCAGCACGGTTCGGCGGAGAAGCGGGCCGAGACGCTGCGCCGCATCACCACGTTGTTCATCGACGGCGCCAGCCAATTCAGCGACGAGTATGTGGCGCTGTTCGATGACGTCATCTGCTATCTGATCAAGGAGATCGAAGCCAAGGCGCTGGCCGAGTTGTCGCGCCGCATCGCGCCCGTTGCGAATGCGCCGCAGCGGGTCGTGCATTCGCTCGCCGAGAGCGACGACATTGCAATCGCCGGTCCTGTGCTCAAACAGGCCACACTCAATGAACCGGCGCTCCTCAAAATCGCGGAGCAGAAGAGCCAAGCGCACCTTCTGGCGCTCTCTGAGCGGCACTATCTGAGCGAAGCACTCGCCGAGGTCATCGTCGCGCGTGGCGATGTCCAGGTATCGCGCGCAATCGCCACGAATGATGGCGCGAAACTGTCCGAGAATGCCTTCACCACGCTGGTCAAGCGCGCCGCGCAGGACGGCGTACTTGCGGAGAAAGTCGGTCTGCGCACCGACATTCCGCCTCGGCTGTTCCGCGAGTTGCTGAGCAAGGCGACCGACATTGTGCAGAAGAGGCTGCTCGCACAGGCGAAGCCGGAAACGCAGGCGGAGATCAGGCGCATTCTCGCCAAAGTGAGGGAGGAGATGGCGGCGCGCGCCGCGCCACGCAACTACACGGCTGCGCTTGCGGCCGTGCGCGCCCTGCACAGCGAGCGCAAGCTCACCGAGGCCGACATTGCCGAATATGCGCGCTCCGGCCGCTACGAGGAAACGATCGTCGCGCTCGCGACGCTCTGCGCCGTGCCGGTCGAAGTCGTCGATCGCTTGATGAGCGGCGAGCGCGCCGACCCAGTGCTGATTTTAGCGCGCGCGATGGGCTTTGGCTGGCCGACGGCGCGCTCAGTCATCGAGGTGCGGCCGGGACCCAAGCCTTCGCAGCAAACGCTCGACGCTGCATTTGACAACTTCGAGCGGCTGACCAGCGCCACCGCCCAGCGTGTTGTGCGCTTCTGGCAAGTGCGGCAGGGGACTGGGGAATAGCTTTTTGTGCCCCGCTGCGCGCCACACTGCGCTCGGGGGACACGCCTAAACTCTCCTGAAAATAAAATACGCCGGCACGCGGCCCTCGCGCCTGGCTTTGGCCTCGTAGCGCGTGCCGGAGAATCCGGGCCACGGCTCGCGCCAGTCGTCGGCGCCTTCGGCCGTCCATTCGAAATCCGCCGACCGCAGCACGCGCGCGAGCGCATAAACGGCGTAGTCGTCAATATCCGTGGCGAAGCGCAATTCGCCCCCCCGTTTCAAAATACGAGCCAGCCGTTTCAGCGATTCATCTTGAATAAAGCGCCGCTTCCAGTGCCGGCGCTTCGGCCACGGATCAGGGTAGAGCAGATCAATGCGCGACAGCGCTGCATCGGGCAGCCACTCGAGCAAAGTGCTGGCGTCGCCGTGATGCAGGCGGATATTGGCGAGTGTGCGCCCGTCGATCGCGGCGAGCGCTTTGGCGATGGCATTGATGAAGCCATCCGAGCCGATGAACCCGGTCCTTGGATTGGCGGCGGCTTCGGCGATCAGATGTTCGGCGCCGCCAAACCCGATCTCTAGCCGCACCTCGTCGACGCCGTGGAACAGAGTGCGCAGATCGGCGGCAGCGGGTTTGCCAAGGTCGAGTGCGACCTTCGGCAGCAGCTTGTCGAACAGCGCCGCCTGGCGCGGCCGTAGCGGATGCCCTTTGCGCCGGCCGAAGAAGGCGCGCTTCGACAGCTTTGAATCGGGCCTTTCAGCCATCGTCATTGCCGGGCTTCGGCCGGCAATCCATGAAGCGTCGTGGCAAGCAAAACCGCATCGTGGCTGCGCGGGTCAAGCCCGCGCATGAC
>Ga0070740_10005056_pt1 | contig 12497 bp, 12 predicted proteins | sample Coa_R2_FD_67286 | JGI IMG/M metagenome (GOLD analysis project Ga0070740, IMG submission 67286) | Surface soil microbial communities from Centralia Pennsylvania, which are recovering from an underground coalmine fire - Coalmine... | ecosystem: Environmental > Terrestrial > Soil > Unclassified ...
CGAGCCGAGCTGGAACGCCTGCAAGCCGAGCTGGCCGAGGCGCAGGAGGCCTGCGCCGAGGAGCTCCGCCGCCTGCGCGAGGAGCGCGACCGCCTCGCCGCGGAGCTCGCCGAGGCGCACGAGCTGCTGCGGCAGGCCGAGCGGGTCCGCGAGTCGCAGATCGCGCTCGCCGCCGAGCGCGACCGGGCAGTCGCCGAGCTCGAGCGGCTGCAGGCCGCGGCGGCCGACGCCCAGGCCGCGGCCGAGGAGCGGAGCCGCCTGCTGGCCGAGGAGGAGGAGCGGGCCCGCCGGGAGCGCGACGAGCTCCTCGGGCAGCGTGCGTTGCTCGAGCAGGAGCTGGGCGACGCCCTCGACCGCCTCGCCTCGGCCACGGCGGCGGCGGGCGAGCAGGAGGCGCGCCTCCGCGCCACGGCGGAGCGGCTGCGGCTGCTGGCCGCCGAGCTCCTCTCCGGCGCGGCCCAGCCTGTCGAGGCGGACGCCGGCGAGGCGGCGGACGCCGGCGCGGCGGCCGCTGGCGACGAGCAGAGCGTGACCGCCGTCGGACATGACGCCTCCGTCCAGGCCGGGCCCGAGCCGACGGTCGCGGCCGAGCCCGAGCCGCAGCCGGCCGAGGCTGCCAGCGGGCAGCCGCCGGACACCGGGGAGTACGCGCTCTTCGTCCCGAGCGCGCACGGCTACCAGCTCGTCTCGCGCACCGGCCGGCCGCCGAGCGCCGGCGAGACGGTCGAGGTCGTGCTGGAGGAGACGAAGCAGCCGCTCCTGTTCGAGGTAGTGCGAAGCGCCCGCACGCTGCCGGGCGGCGGCCTCTGCGTCTACCTCGCCCCCCGCTGAGCGCCGGCCGCCCGCGCTAAAGACCCGGCGGACGCACGCCGATACCTGGCGGCAAGAACTCGCGACTTCTGGAGGCGTTCAGCGTGGACGGGTACTTCGAGAACCAGACGAGCTTCGGCGACGACCCCCGCGTCGTCCCGGGCGACGAGCGGAGCGCGGCGATCGAAGCTGCGCGAAGCTGGGAGCTTCCCTACCTGGACGACGAGCCGCTCGCGGTCGACCGCGAGTCGGCTGCGCGGGTGGGCGGCGATGAGCTCGCCCGCATCGGCGCTGCGCCGGTTCGCTGTGCTGACGGCCGAGTCCGGGTCGTCCTGGCCGACGCCACGCCCGAGCGGATCGCGGCGATCCGCGAGCACTTCGCCGGCGGCGTGGAGATCGGCGTCGTCACCCCGTCGACGCTCGCGCCGCTGCTCGACTCGGCCTCCCTGGCCGTAGCCGCGTCCGGCGCGTCCGACCCGATCGCCTCGGGCGCCGCGGCCGCCGCCCCCGTCTGGGGCCGGACGCTCGAGCGGGTGCTCGGCCTGTTCGACCACGAGGCGGCGCGGCTGCAGGAGCTGCGCGGCAAGCTGCAGGAGCTCGGAGGCGAGATGGCGGCCCGCGAGCAGCGGGTGCAGGAGCTCGAGGGCGAGCTGCAGCGGCTGCGGGTGGAGCGGTTGCGCGACCAGGAGACGGTCGACCGGCTGCGACACGAGCTGGCGGACCGCAACAGCCGGCTCGAGCGGGCGCTGGCCAAGACGCAGGAGCTCGCTGCGATCATCCAGGGCGGGCACCTGCGGTGAGGGCCGCCCCGGCACGGCTCGCCGCCGCCGCCGGCACCGCTGGCGTAGGGCTCGCGGCGGCGGCGGCCGCCTACCGGCTCGTCGGCGGTCTACCCGGGATCCTCTACGCCGCCGGCCTCGCGCTCGCGGCGCTGTTCGGCGCGGCTGCGATCGCCCCGCGACGGGCGCAGCGGGCGTCCGAGCCGGCGAGTGGCTCGCGGCCGGCGCGCTGGCGTCGCAAGGCGCGGATCATCGCCGAGCTCGAGCTCGAGCTCGCGGCGACGGGCGCGGAGCTGGAAGAGCACCGGCAGGCCCTCGCCAACCTGGCCGCCCAGCTCAGCCGCGAGAGCGAGCGCGCCCGCGCCAACGCCCAGCGGCTCGAGGCGCGCATCCACGAGCTCGAGGCGGAACGCGACGGCCTCGGCGCGCTGCTGGCCGAGGAGCGCGCCCGCTTCGAGCGGACGCTCGAGGAGCTCGGCGGCGGCATCGGCCGCCACGGCGACGAGCTGGCGCGGCTGGAGCGGGAGCTCGAGGCGCTCATCGCCCGCTAGGGGGATCGGCGGGCCGGCCCGAGCTGCCGACTGAGAGGGCGGGCAAGGAGGACGCGATGCTGCTGAAGATCCTGATCGTCGGCGCCCTCGCGATCGGGCTCATGGCCGCCATCCGCGACGGACGGGTGCTGCGAGACGCCGGCCTGCTCAGCAGCTGCGGGCCGGTCGTGGTCAACGGCCAGCCTGACCCGACCCTGCAGAGCTGCCGCAAGGGCCGCCTCGACGGCTTCCCCGACCTGACCGACAAGTCGTGTCGCCTCGTCTTCCAGGGGGCGCAGCGCCAGGTCTGGAGCTGCGCTGCCCCGCTCGTCTCCTCCCAGTCGCCGAGCGCCGGCTGAGCCGCCGGCGTTCCCGTCCGGGGGATGGGGGCTAAAGCCACGGCGCTCCCAGGCCGATGGAGAGGCGGCATGGACCTCGAACTCGTCCTCCGCCGGGCCGTCGAGCTCGGCGCCAGCGACATCCACCTCAAGGTCGACCGGCCGCCGGTCGTCCGGCGCGACGGCCTGCTGTCCGAGCTGGAGGGCGAACCGGAGCTGAGCGAGCGCGACCTGGAGCTGGCGCTGGAGCAGGTCTGCGCCGAGACGCCGAAGCGCCTGCAGACCTTCCTGGAGACCGGCGAGCTCGACAGCGCCTACGCCCCGGCGGGACTGCCGCGCTTCCGCGTCAACGGCTTTCGCCAGCGAGGCTCGATCTCGATCGCCTTCCGGGTGATCCCGCGCGAGGTGCCCGACTTCGAGCAGCTCTCGCTGCCGCCCGGCGTCCGGCGCCTGGCCGAGGAGCATCGCGGGCTCGTGCTCGTCACGGGCGCGACCGGCTCGGGCAAGACGACCACCCTGGCGGCGATGATCGACCACATCAACCGCACCCGGCGGCAGCACATCGTGACGATCGAGGATCCGATCGAGATCGTCCACGGCGACCACGGCTGCATCGTCAACCAGCGCGAGGTGGGCCTCGACACGGCCTCGTTCGCCCAGGCCCTCCGGCGCGGCCTCCGCCAGGACCCGGACGTGATCCTGATCGGCGAGCTGCGCGACGCCGAGACGGCGGAGACGGCGCTGCACGCGGCCGAGTCGGGCCACCTCGTGCTCTCGACGATGCACACGGTCGACGCCTCCGAGACGATCGGGCGGATGACCGAGTTCTTCCCGGCGGTCAAGCAGCCGCTGATCCGCTCGATCCTGGCCGGCGTCCTGCGCGGGGTGATCAGCCAGCGGCTGCTGCCGCGCCTCGGCGGCGGCCGCATCCCGGCGGTCGAGGTGATGATCAGCAACGCCCGGATCGCCGACCTGATCCGCGAGAACAAGCCGGACGAGATCGTGCAGGCGATCGCCGAGGGCGACTTCTTCCAGATGCAGACGTTCAGCGACGCGCTGATCCGCCTCGTGCTCGACAAGAAGGTGGAGCGCGAGGTGGCCGCGAACGCGGCCAGCAACCGGCACGACTTCCTGATCGCCCTCGAGCGGGCCCTCAAGGAGCAGGCGCTCGCGGCGCCGCCGCAGCCGCCCTCCAAGCCCGAGCCCGAGCCGGAGCCGGCGGCGGACGCCGAGGACGGAGCCGGCGCCGAGCCGACCGCGGACGAGGAGGCGCCCACGTCCGCGCGCGAGCAGGCGCCCGCCCCGCGCGAGGAGGCGGCCGCGGCGCGCGAGGAGCTCGAGGCGCTGCCGAGGCTCCGGGTCGCCGGCCGCTCGTAGCCATGCGGCGTCTCGTCCCCCTGCTCGGGGCGCTGCTGACCCTCGCCCTCGCAAGCACGGCGGCGGCGGACACGTTCGTGGTCGTCCGCCCCCACCGGGCCGCCGGGCCCAGCGGCGGCGCGATCGCCTTCGCCAGCGACCAGCCCGGCCCGCTGTCGTTCTCCGCCCTCCGGGGCATCTGGCAGGCGGCCGGGGCGGCCTACGGTATCCCCTGGCCGGTGCTCGCGGCGATCAACCAGGTCGAGACCGGCTTCGGGCGGAATCTCGGCCCCAGCTCCGCCGGCGCGATCGGCTGGATGCAGTTCCTGCCCTCCACCTGGGCCCGCTGGGGGTTCGACGCGAACGGCGACGGGGTCGCCGACCCCAACAACCCCGTCGACGCGATCTTCAGCGCTGCCCGCTACCTGGCGGCTTGCGGCGGCCAGGTGGACATCGCGGCCGCCGTCTACTGCTACAACCACTCGGACGCCTACGTCGCCGAGGTGCTCTCGCTGGCCGCGCGCTACGCGACCGGAGCCGGTGCTTTCGTCTCCTTCGGCGACCTCCAGGCGCAGCTCGCCACGAGCCGCGCCCAGGTCGCCGCAGCGAGCTCCCGGCTTCGCTCGGTGCTCGCCCGGGCGCGGACGCTCGAACGTGCCGAGCGGCGCGCGGCGCGCCGAGCCGCGAGGGCCGCACTCGTCTCCGACCAGCTCGCGGCGCAGAAGCGTGCGGTCCTGCTCGGCGCCCGCCGGGACGCGCTTCTCGCCCGCGCCGCCCGGCTGCGCGAGCTCGTCCGCGCCGCGAGCGCCCGGCTGGGGGGTGTGCTCGACCAGGAGAACGGCTTCGCCTCCGGGCTCGGGCCGGCCCTGCTCGCCGCGCCGGCCGCTGGGCTCTCGAGCGTCCAGGTCGGGCGCATCGACCAGGGTGTCGACCTCACCTCGGACGGCCCCTTCTCGGCCCTCGCCTCCGGCACGGTGGTCGCCGTCGACCCGAACTTCTGGCAGGGGACGCCGGCCGTCTACGAGAAGCTCGACGCCCCGATCACGGTCGGGGGCCGTAGCTACGACGAGATCTACTACGCCGAGACGGAGGCGCTCGTCCGCGTCGGCCAGCGGCTCGCGGCCGGGGAGCCGGTGATCGCGGCGGGCAGCGCCGAGCTCGGCTTCGCGCGCCACGGCCTGCCAGCCGCCCACGGGACCTACCGGGAGGGGGTGCCGACGCAGGCGGGCCGCGACTTCTACGCCTACCTGACCGGCAGCGGCGCCTCCGAGCTGCTGGGCGGCGCCGGCGGCTACCAGCCGGCCACGGGCGGGACGGCCTTCTTCAGCACGGGCGGCGCCATCCCGTTCACCCCCGACGTCGTCTACTTCACCCGATAGGGGGTCGTGGACCCGGCCGCCGGATCCGATGCACGGGGCGTGTCCGGGCGTTTCCTCACGCTCCCGCGGCTGACGGCGGTCGCCGCGACCGGCCTGCTCGTGAGCGCCACGATCAGCCTTGCCGCCGACAAGCCGGCCCGCCCCAAGCCGGCCGCGCAGCCTCACGCGGCGAAGCGGCAGGTGCTCGTCGTGCCGGACGTGACGCACCAGCTCTTCGTGTTCGCGTCGGGAGCCCTCGAGGACGGCGGCTTCGGCTGGCGCGTCCGCGGCGCGGTGCACGGCTTCCCCGCGAACGTCGTCGTCTCGCAGTCGCCGAAGCCGGGGACGCGCGTGCTCGACACTGGCGCCCCGGCGGTCACGCTGCGGCTCGCCCGCGGCTCGGCGCCGCAGCTCGGTCAGCCGCAGGATCGCTCGCCCTACGGCGCGAGCGTGATCCGGCCGGCGCGGGGCGCAAGCTCGAGCTAGCCGTGGCCGCCCGGCTCCGAGCACGGCTCGCGCAGGAGGACGGGATGACCCTGGTCGAGCTGCTGACCACCATGACGATCCTCGCCCTCGTCCTGACCGCGATCATCGGCCTGTTCGTCTCGAGCCTGCACGCCGAGGTGGACATGAACAACCGCTTCCAGGCCCAGCAGAACGCGCGCCTCGCCCTGACGAGCCTGCGCAGCGACGTGCGCGGCGCGTGCACGGCCAGCGTCTCGAACAGGGTCGTCGGCGGCGACACGGTGCAGCTCGGCATCTGCAGCAGCTCGAGCGCCACCTGGAGCCCGACGCCCGTCTCGTACGTGACCTGGTGCATCCGAAACGAGGGCGGCACCCCGGTGCACTACGGCCTGTACCGCGAGACCGGGACGGCCGGCGACCCGAACTGCGCCACCGGAACGGGCGGCGTCCAGGAAGCGGACTGGCTGACGGCCTCGGTCGGCTCCACCCAGCCCGTCTTCGTCTACCTGCCGGCCGCGACCGGCTCCGGCCTGCGCCCGCAGCTGCAAGTGACGATCCCCGTCGACACCGACCCCTCGACGCCGGGCGGCGTCTACACGCTCTCCGACACGGTCATGCTCCGCAACGCCACCCCCGCATGAGCGGCCGCCCGAGAAGCCGCCACCTCCTCGCCGACGAGCGCGGCCAGTCGCTCGTGCTCGCGCTGCTCGTGCTGACCGTGCTCGCGATCACGCTCGGCGCCGTGATCACCTTCACGGCCGGGAACCAGCGCAACGCCGCCTACCAGAAGGCGGCCCAGGTGGCTCGCACGCTCGCCGAGGCCGGCATCAACAACGGCGTCTCGATCCTGTCCAACCCGACGAACTCGTGCTGCCTGATCGATTCCAGCCTGATGCCGAGCTCGCTCGCGACCGCGAACACGAGCACCTACCCCGGCGGCACGGTCAAGTGGTGGGGAACGATCGACAACCAGATGGTGTGGACGCTGCACGCCCAGGCGACCGTCCCGAACCCGACGGGGCCCGCCGCGTCACCGATCGTGAAGGCGATGACCGCGCAGGTGCAGGTGCACAGCCCGCCGCCGAAGAAGATCGACGTGGCGGTGTGGAACACCATCTACTCCCCCTACGGCCCCACGTCGAGCTGCGACACGACGGTCGCGCAGGGCGTGAACCTGACGGTGCCCCTGTACGTTGGCGGCAACCTCTGCCTCGCGAACTCGGCCACGGTCAACGCTCCCGTCTACGTCGGCGGCTACCTCTACGTCAACAACAAGCAGGCGTCGATCGGCTCCTCGGCGGCGCCCGTCCACTCGGCCCACGTCGGCAGCTACTGCAAGGTGCAGAACAACGGCACGCAGGTCAACCCATGCGTCAGCGAGCCGGTCAAGAAGAACAGCCCGGATACGAACATCTGGGTCCAGAACCCGAGCAGCTGGAACCCCCTCGGGTTGCCGTCCGACTTCATCGACCCGGCCACCGGAAAGCTCATCACCGCGCCGACGATCTGCTGGGGGCCCGGCTCGTGCGCCGGCGACCCCGTCGGCGGCTGGTACACGGCCTCCTCGCCGGGCCCCCTGCACCCGTGTCAGACGGTGTCGGGCACGCCTCCCGTGTTCGACAACGACACGACCTGGGGCCCGCAGGAGGGCCAGCCGGGTGGCAGCGTGCCGGGAACCTTCAACCTCACGCCGCCGCAGAGCTACACGTGCAAGACGGCAAACGGCGAGCTGTCCTGGAACGCGAACACCAATACGCTCACCGTCGCCGGCACGATCTTCATCGACGGCAGCGTGACGGCGACGACGGCCGGCAACAAGCCGATCGAGTACACCGGCTGGGGAAGCAACGGTCAGTGCACGAACAACGGCGACTGTCAGGCCGTCATCTACGTCAGCGGCACGGTCTTCATCAACAGCGTGAAGCTGTGTGCAGTCATCAACCAGGCCGGTAACGACTGCGACTGGAAGAACTGGGACCCGAACAAGAAGATGCTCATCTTCGCGGCGAACTACCAGGGGACGCAGACCGGCGTCGGCCCGAACCAGGGAATCGTCGTCGGCCCCTCGCAGACGTCGTTCCAGGGCGGCCTCTACGCCACCTACCAGATCGTTACCGGGCAGAGCGCTACTACGGAAGGGCCGCTCGTCTCGGGCCAGCAGACGGTGATCACCGGCCAGCAGTTCGGGGGTACGTTCCCGCCGATCACGATCCTGCCGATCTCGATCCAGACCTATCCCCAGGGGTTCTGGATCGACCCGCCGAAGAACTACCAGTTCGGCGGCTGAGGCCTGCGGCGGCCGCCGCTCAAGCGCCTCGCTCCGGCGGTCGATAACGAGAACGAGATGGACCTCGTCCTCCCGCTCGTCTTCCTGCCCGGCCTGGCGCTCGGCAGCTTCCTCGGCGTCGTCGCCGCGCGGGTGCCGCTGCGGCGCTCGGTCGTGCGGCCCGGCTCGGCCTGCATGCGCTGCGGGTCGCCGATCCGCTGGTACGACAACGTGCCGGTCGTCTCGTACCTCGCGCTGCGGGGCCGCTGCCGCGCCTGCGGCGAGCGGATCCCGCCGCGCGACCTGGCGATCGAGCTTGGGACGGCGCTGCTCCTCGTGGGCTGCGTGCTCGCCTTCGGGCTGAGCCTGCGCGCGGCGGCCGCCGCGGTCGCCTGCGGAGCGCTCGTCGTGGTCACCGCCACCGACCTCGAGCGCCGGGTCGTGCCGAACCGGGTCGTGCTGCCCGCCGCCGCGGCCGTGCTCGCGCTGCGCACGGCGGCCCAGCCCTCGCCCGTGTGGGCGATCGGCGCGCTTGGAGCGGCCGGCTTCTTCCTCGCCGCGGCGCTCGCCTACCCGGGCGGGATGGGGATGGGCGACGTCAAGCTCGCGCTCCTCGTCGGCGCGCTCCTCGGCCGGGCGACCCCGCTCGGGATCGTGCTGGGCCTGCTCTTCGCCCTCGTTCCGAGCGCCGTCCTGCTCGTCCGGCACGGCCTCGGCGCCCGCCGGCTCGCGATTCCCCTCGCCCCGTTCCTCGCGGCCGGCGCCGTGGTCGCGCTCTTCGCCGGCCACGCGATCCTCCATGCGCAGCTCGGAGCCGTCGCATGACCGACTCCGGCTCGACCCCCCGCCTGCGGTGTCCGCTCAGCCTGCCGTGAGCCGCAGCGGGAGCCCCGCGCCGAGGGTTCCCGCCACCCCCGCCCCGATCTCGCACCTGATGGGCGAGCTCGTCGTCGACCTGCTCGAGACGACCGGGCTGATCCCCGCGGACAAGCTCGAGGCGCTGCGCGAGGGCGTCCGCCGGGCGCCGGTCGTGCAGGTCCTGATCGACGAGGGGCTCGCCTCGAGCGAGGCGATCGCCCGCATCGTCGCGGCGCAGCACCAGCTCCCGGTCGTGGAGCTGGGCGTGGTCGGCGTCGACCCGCTGGCCGCCGAGGCGGTGCCGCTGCACGTGCTCGAGCGGGTCTCGGCCGTCCCCTACGCGTTCGACGAGCACGGCTCGCTCTGCGTCGCGATCGCCGACCCCCAGAACGTGCACGGGATCGACGCGCTGCGGCTGGCGAGCCGCCACCCGATCACGCTCGCCGTCGCCGCGGGCGAGGAGATCGCGAACGAGCTGGGCCGGCTCGCCCGCACCGCCGAGGCGTTCGGCGCCCGCTCCGGTCTCGGCGACGCGCTCGACGTGGAGGTGATCGACGAGGAGGCCGACGACCTCGAGGTCGACGACGGCATCTCCGACGCCCCCCTCGTCCGGCTCGTCAACTCGATCATCTTCGAGGCGGCCGAGGACGGCGCGAGCGACGTCCACTTCGAGCCGCAGACGGACGCCCTCGTCGTCCGCTTCCGCATCGACGGCGTCCTGCACGAGACGCAGCGGATCCCCAGGCGCAGCGCCAGCGGCGTCACCACCCGCCTCAAGGTGCTCGCGAAGCTCGACATCGCCGAGCGGCGCAAACCGCAGGACGGGCGCATCTCGTTGTCGGCCGCCGCGGCCGGCCGGATGCTCGACATCCGCGTCGCCACGCTGCCGACGGTCGAGGGCGAGGCGGTCGTGATGCGGCTGCTCGACAAGTCGAAGAAGCCGCCGACGCTGGACGAGGTCGGGCTGGGGCTCGCGATGCGCGAGCGGCTGCTCGAGCTGATTCGTCGCCCGACCGGAGCGCTGCTCGTCACGGGCCCCACCGGCTCGGGCAAGTCGACGACCCTGTTCGCCTGCATGAGCGAGATCAACCGGCCCGAGATCAACGTGATCACGGTCGAGGACCCGGTCGAGTACCGCCTGGCGGGGCTGAACCAGGTGCAGATCAACCCGCGCGCCGGTTTGACCTTCGCCACGGCGCTGCGCTCGATCCTCCGCTCCGACCCCGACGTCGTGATGGTCGGCGAGATCCGCGACGTCGAGACGGCCAAGATCTCGATCGAGGCGGCCCTGACCGGGCACCTCGTCCTCTCGACCTTGCACACGAACGACGCCCCGAGCGCGCTGACCCGGCTGAACGAGATGGGCGTCGAGCCGTTCCTGACCGGGGCGGCGGTCACCGGGGTGCTCGCCCAGCGGCTGGCGCGGCGGCTGTGCGAGCACTGCCGCGAGGTCTACGTCCCGAGCGAGGAGGAGCTCGCAGCCGCCCGGCTGCCGGACGAGCTCCGCCAGGGCACGCTCGAGCTGTACCGGCGGAACGGCTGCGTCCGCTGCCGGCACACCGGCTACCGCGGCCGGATCGGCGTCTTCCAGCTCCTGACGATGAACGAGGAGCTCTCGACGCTCGCCTCGCGCAAGGCGACCCGCGAGGAGCTGGAGCGGGCGGCGATGCGGGGCGGGATGACCACCCTCTGGGCGGACGGGCTGGAGAAGGTCGTTGCCGGCCTCACCTCCCTCGAGGAGCTCGCCCGCGTGACGACGCTCTAGCCGCCAGGCGTCCCGGCCGCACGCCGGTCCGGCCGCGTGCACCTGCGTCCACATCGGTCTCCATCGCGACGCCGGCCGCGGCCTCGAGCTACGGTCCCGACCCGAGGGGGCGAGGGAGCGCCGGACTAGCGGTCGCGGAAGCGCCGCCGGATGCCGAAGCGCGTCGGCCGGCTGGCCGCGGCCAGATCCTCGAGCGAGCTCGGCGGCGGGATGAAACCCGGCTCGGGGGAGGATGCGGCGTCCGCGGGGTCGGCGGTCGCCGCCTCCCGCCCGGCGGGCGCGTCGGCGTCCGCCTCGCTCGCCGCCGGAGCCTCCTGCTCGACGAGCCCCCACGGCTCTAGCCCGTCCCCGCCGGTGGACTCCAGCGGCGCAGGCGCTTCGCCCGCGGTGCCGGCCCGGGCGAGCAGCTCGTCCGCCTCCCGCTGCGCCGCCTCCGTCAAACCCGCCGACTCGGCTCGCGCCTGAGCCAGGAGCTCGTCCGCGGCCGCGCGAGCACGCTCGGCGATCTCTTCGGCCGTAGCCCGGGCACGCGCGAGGGCGTCCTCCGCCTCGGCGCGGATGTCAGCCGTCGCGGCCTCCGCCTCTGCGCGGGCGGCCGCGACAACGGCTTCTGCCTCTGCGTGCGCCTGCGCCTGCAGCGCTTCCGCCCGTTCGCGCGCCTCCGCGAGGGTCGCGGCAGCCTCCTGGTCTGCGGCGGCGAGCCGGGCCTCCGCCTCCTGCGCCGCCTGGACCGCCTGGCGGCGGCGCGCCTCGAGCTCCTCCTCCGCGCGGCTGAGCTCCTGCCGCAGCGCATCCAGGTCGCGCTTGACGTGGTCGAGCTGGAGCTCGCGCTCGTCGAGGGCCAGCCGGCGCAGCCGGATCTCCTCCTCGGCGCGCGCCAGCCGGTCCTTGGCCGTCTCCTGGGCGTCGCGCTCGATCCGGTCGGCGAGCTCGACGGCCGCGCGGACGAGCTCGAGCGCCTCGAGGCGGGCCGAGCGGCTGTCGGCGGTGAAGCTCGGCGCAGCAGGGGTCTCGGGCAGGTCCGGGTTGGGCGGGAGCCGCTCGAGCTGGGGCAGGGCGATCACGTCAGCCACCGGCTCCGGCTCGCGGCTGCGGAACTCGTCGTCGTCTCTCTGCACCGGCTCCACGGGCTCGCTCGCCGGCGTCAGGCGTGGATGTCGCAGCCGAGGTAGACGAGGGCCTCGACGGCCTCCGTGACGAACGTGCTCGCCTGCTGGGCGTCGGCGAAGCTGTACGACCGAGGCTCGGCATCGTCGCCTCGGCCGGGCAGCTCGACGTCGACGACGCAGGCGTCTCCGAGATCGCGGGCCCGCATCGTCACGACGGGCCGGCCGAAGCGGCTGGCGCTCCGGACGAAGAGCTCGCGCGGCTCGGCCTCGGGCGTGTCGGCGCGGCCCGGCGTTCTCATCCGCGCGCGTCGACGACGGCCTGCTCGACCACCTGGCGGTCGACGAAGCCCTTGAACTCCGCGTAGATCCCGCGCCGCTCGACGACGAGCACGGCCGGCGTGTCCACCAGCCCCACCGCGTGCAGGATCGGGGAGCCCTGCCGCTGGCGGTAGACGTCGAGGTTCACGAAGCCGGCGCCGGCCGCGTTCGCGCCCGCCTGAGCCTCGGCGCTCGCAAGCTGGTCGAGGCCGGCCCCCGGCGCCGAGAGCGAGACGACGACCACGCGATGCCGCTGCAGCGCCCGGGCGACGGGGACGGGCAGCCCGCGTACCGCCGCCGCAGCCGGCGTCACCGCCTGGTGCGGCCTGCTCGGAGCCGGGGTGGTCGTGGTGGCCGTGGTCTGGGTCGGCCGGGTGGCCGCCGGGGTCGAGCTCGCCGTCGTCGGCGTCGCCGCAGCGTGCTTGCGGACGAGCACCCAGTAGGCGCCGGCGCAGACGACGACCAGGACGAGCAGACCGACGAGCCGGAGCTGGCGCGTGCTCAGCGTCGCGTTCATGCCTTCCCTATCGGCAGCGTCGGCTGGG
>Ga0070740_10005057_pt1 | contig 12494 bp, 7 predicted proteins | sample Coa_R2_FD_67286 | JGI IMG/M metagenome (GOLD analysis project Ga0070740, IMG submission 67286) | Surface soil microbial communities from Centralia Pennsylvania, which are recovering from an underground coalmine fire - Coalmine... | ecosystem: Environmental > Terrestrial > Soil > Unclassified ...
CCGCGTCGATGCGATCCAGCAGCTCTGCAATCCGCCGCTGCCGCGATTCGACGTGCACGCGTTGCTCGCGCAGAAAGTCCCGCCAGGCCGGATTGTTCCAGCCTCGCAGTTCATAAAGCAGCGGCGATACGCCGTGTGCCGCGGCGGCAGCCGATGCGAGTCGCCAATCCAGTCCGTCCCAGAGCGCTGTCGCACCGCCGGTTTCACCCGCCGCCAGCATCGCCGCCAGCGTTTCGGTGGTGCGGTGCAGGCCCGCCTCAATGTCCCGCAGCGAGGGCTGCATGGCGCAACGGTTCCGCAGGCGCTTCGGCGGAAGCGGTGGCATCCGCATTGCGGTGCGCGCGCTCGTCGGCGATCAGCGCAATCCATTTTTCATCGAGCGCGGTCAATGCGCGTGCGTCCGCGCCGGATTGTTGCAGCGTCACCTGCTGGTGCAGCAGATCTCGCGCGCGGCGGTAGAACTCCGAATCGTAGACACCGCGAAACATCATGGCGAGATCACCGCTGTCGCGCCAATGCGTCTTCCTGCCGAGCTGCGCCTTCACTTCGTCGTAGAAGCGCGTACCGGGCAACGGATAAGCCACGCTGACACCGACGTCGTCTGGCCGCGCGCGCTCGATCAATTCGCGCGTCTTGAGCAAATCGCCGAGTTGCTCGTCGAGATACCCGAGCTGGATGAAGAAGCCGACGCGGATACCGTGACGCCCCAGCCGTTCACGCGCGTCGATCAGGGCTTCGACGGTCGTGCCCTTGTTCATGCGGTCCAGCACGCGCTGGCTGCCGCTCTCCGCACCGATCCAGGCTTCCGCGCAGCCGGCGTGTGCCAGTGCTGCGGCCATGCGCTCGCTGCACAGATCTGCGCGCGTCTGGATCATGAAAGGCACCGAGCCGTTTTCTTCGTGCAGGCACTCGGCGAACTCGGTCACCCAGTCCACGTGGAAACCGAAGATGTCGTCCGCGAACCAGATGTGGTCCGGTGCGAATGCACGCTTGAGATAAGTCATTTCCGCCGCGACTTCGCGCGCGCCACGCTGCCGGTAGTAGTTGCCCCAGATCGGTTTCGAGCACCAGTTGCAGCGGAACGGACAACCGCGCGAGGCAGCCATGTTGAGACTGAAGTACCCGTGCCGTTCCATCCAGATGGAACGGTAGGCTTCGATGTCGACCAGGTCCCAGGCCGGGTGGCCGGTCAGCGACGCATGCGGTGGCTGCGCGCCGATACGGTTCACCTGCATTCCGCGGGGGAGGGTGGGGAGGGAGGAGATGCCGGTGATTCCGGCCACCCAGCCAGGGGTTTCGATGTCCGGTTCGCGATCGAGACGTGCGATCAATTGCAGCAACGCGCCGATGCCTTCGCCGATCAGCACCGCTTCCGCACCCGCTTCGAGAAAAGGCGCGGGATGATCGGAAGCATCCGATCCGGCGACGATCACCCGCGCGCCCGCGGCGCGCGCCTGCGCGATCATCTCGCAGGCCGCCTCGCGCATGCGCGCCAGACACATCTTGGTGAGGAAATTGAAATTGTCTTCGTAGAGCACGACCAGATGGGGACGCGTGGTGCTCAAAGCCTCCGCATGTTCTTCGACACCCGTTGCCGGCATCGCATCGAACAGCGACACCGAATGTCCCCGCTCGCGCAGCAAGGCGGCCACGTGGAGGGTCGCCAGCGGCGGGTAGGGTTTGCCGCGTTCCCATTGCTTGCGGTCGTAGCGCAAGAAATAGGAATGGGTGACCTCGATCTTGAGCATTGCGTGGCCTTGCCGCGAGCTTGGCGCCGGGCGTCCCTGTGCGGCGTCGACATGAGTGCTCGTCCCAGGGTTTTCGGTTGTGCCCGAACATTCGAGATCACGACAACCTTTGCGGTGTCGAACCGCACCCACGCCGAAGCCGGCGCGGTGTGCCGCTGCGGAGCATCGACATCCCCTTGGTCCTCGCACCGTGCCAGTCCAGTTGCGACAAGGACGAAGACGCGCGCCGTGGCGCGCCTCCGCTGTCGATTTCGTGCCTGCTGGGTGCGCGCTTTCGCTTCGTCAGCGACAGCCCAGAGTTGCTGCGGCTGGTGATGTCGGCGTACGACGGTCTGCCGCAGCACCGCTGGCCCGAAACACCCGAATTCCTGATCCAATTGCATTTGCTGCCGCGCCGGCGGCGGCGGACGTTCGACGAACCGCCGCCGTTGCAGACGCAGGAAATGCCCGACGCGCTCTGCGGCGTCATCGATGCCGCCAATTACGTGCTGGTGATGCCCGCACGCGGGCGCGCACTGGTGGTCGCGTCGGAAGACATGCTCGCCGAGCACGCACAACACCTGCGGCAGGAGCTGATCGAATTCGCGGTGTTCGTTCTGGCTGCGCGCAATCAGGAACTGGTTCCCCTGCATGCGGCTTGTTTCGGCTTGAACGGGCGCGGCGTGCTGCTGCTGGGCAACAGCGGCGCAGGCAAATCGACGCTGGCTTTGCAGGCCTTTCTTCGCGGTTGGGAACTGCTGTCGGAAGATGCGGTGTTCGTGCGGCCGGATGGCATGCTCGCGACGGGTGTCGGCAACTATCTGCGCGTGCGCACGGACGCGGAAGTATTCGACGGGAGCGAAAACGTCGCGCGCTGGATCGAGCGATCGCCGGTGATCCGCCGCAACAGCGGCGTGCGCAAGTTCGAGGTCGATTTGCGAGGAGGACCGGGACGACTCGCACCCGCGCCGCTGTGTGTGAGTGCAATCGTGTTCCTGTCGCACGAGCCGGCCACGGACAGCTTGCTGCAAATCCTGGATGGCGATGAAGCTGCGGCAATGTTGCGTGCCGAACAAGCCTATGCGGCCACGCAGCCGGGCTGGGATCGTTTCGTGCGAGGCGTGCGGCAACTCCCTGCGTACAGATTGCGGCGAGCCGATCCGGCTACGGCGCTCGCCGCCGTGCGGCCGCTGATGGATTGACATGTCCGCCGTACCGGAAGCGCGACGTTCCGAGCACGTGCTGCCATCGCTGGCGCGTTCGCTGTCGCGCATCGGTCTCGCCGGCATTGCGGCATACGTGTTTCTCTCGCTCGCAGCGGCCCTGTCGAGCAGCCTCGCCGCGCTGATCCTGGTTCCACTGGTACAACCCGGACATGCCTTGACGCTCGGCGGACGACTGCCGGCGCTGCCGGTGAACGTGGAAATCCTGCTGCTGTGTTTCGTATGCATCAGCACGGCGTTCGCGCTGTTGCGCTGGCTGGCGATGCGGCTGGCGCCGCGGCTCTCCAGCCGTTACGCGGCGAGCCTGCGGTGCGAGGTGCACGCCCGGCTGATCGACGCGCCGCTGGCTGCGCTGTCCCGCGCCACCTCCGCGGAAATCGCCAACGTCCTGACCAGCAACATCGATCTGATCAATCAGGGGTTCAACTCGCTGCTGCAACTGCTGGTCGCCGGCATCACCGCTCTGGTCAGTCTGATTTTCGCGTTGTGGGTTTCACCCATCCTGACGCTGACCCTGCCGGTGTTGATCGGTCTCGGATTGATCACCTCGCGCCTGTTCGGCGACGAGCAATCGAGGATCAGCCGCCGCTACATCGAAGACACGACGCGGTTGTTCTGGTTGAGCGAGGATTTTCCGCGCCGGCTTCGCCATGTGCGGTCGTTCGAGCGCGAGACCGCGGAGAAAGCCGGCTACGAGGAGATTTCATCGCGGCTGGGCGCCGGCTATCGACGTCAGATGGAATTGACGGCGACCGGACGCCTGCTGCTGGAACTGCTGGCGACGGGCGGCATCGCTTCCGTGTTCCTGATCGCGTATCGCTGGCACGGCGTGGATTCGTCCGCGCTGATCGCTGTCGGCCTGTTGCTGGGACGCCTGTTGCCGTTTGCGAGGGGCACCCGGCAGAACTTCCACCAATTGCGCCTCGCCGCGCACGCGCTGGAATTGTGGCGCAGATATTGCGAACTGGGTGTCAAACACACTGCACCGGCATCCGCGACAGCATCTTCCATCGGCGGCAGCGGGTTGCATATCGAGCGCATACGCCTGTCGTTGCCCGCCGCAAACCTGGAGGCATGCGGATTCGATTTGCGGCCGGGTGAAATGACGTTGGTGTGCGGGGAGTCCGGGGCCGGCAAGAGCAGCCTCATCGACGTGCTCGCCGGCATGGTCACGCCCGCCGCTTTCGCCGCACAGCTGGACGGACAGCGCATCCAATTCGATGCCTACCGCCGACTGATCAGAAAGGGTGCGTACGTCAGCCAGAGCGTGCGTCTTTGGCAACACACCGTGCGAGATTGTCTGCTGTGGGCCGCGCCCACGGCGACGGAGAGCGAATTGCGCGAGGTGCTGCGGGACGTCGGTTTCGACCCGCGAATGGCGGGCACATCCGAATCGGTGGAAATCGCGTTGCAGAGTACTCCCGACCGGCTCTCCGGAGGCGAGCTGCAGCGGCTGCTGCTGGCGCAGGTGATCCTGCGCCAGCCGGTGCTGGCAGTGCTGGACGAATCCACAGGTGCGCTCGATGCCGCTTCCGAACTGGCCGTAGTCGCCGCATTGAAGCGCCGCCTGCCCAAGACGATCCTGGTGGTGGTTTCGCACCGCGCGGGTGTCGCCCAACTGGCGGAGCAATGTCTGGACATCGGCGCGGGGCGGATCGTCACGTTGCGGCGACAAAACCAATGCCTGCTTCGCGACAAAGTTGCGGGCTGAACAACGTGCGATGTGATCGGAGTCAGCCGCGAATCTTCGCGAATCCGCTAACGCTTGGCGGTCTGGTCTGCTTGTTTGCGTTGCAGGAATTGCTGCACGACCGATGGAGTATGTTCGGCCAGCCACGCGGCCATCGCGTGCTCCTCGCGCAGGATCTTCCCGCAGGTGTGCGCGACTTCGGTCTCGCCGGCAGCCTGCGCAGCGGCGATCAGGATCGTGTAGCTGGCGATCTCCATGTGCTCGAAGGCATAACTCGCCATCGCGCCCTTGATCACTTCGTCGCTCGTGACCATGCCGCCCATGGCCTGCATCAGCGCCATCGCCTTGCCGCCGGTGTCCTTCAACGAGGAAGTATCTTCGCCGAGCGACTTCAGGCAGCGCTCGACCTCGCGCGCCTGCTGTTGCGTCTCTGTGATGTGCTGTTCGACGCGCGCCTTCACTTCCGGATAGTGCTCCAGCCGGCCGGCCTGGCCTTTCAGCATCGTTTCGGCCTGCATCTCCATCGCGTGCGCGTCGCGCAGCCAGTCGATCAGGTGCTCGCGCGCCTCGTTGTGTTCGTGCATTTCCTTTCTGACAGTGCTCATTTCAACATCTCCGGTTCTCTTCATGCGATCGTCCCTGATCGCCAAGATCGAAAAGCAGACATCCTGTCTGCACCTCTCAATTGCGTCACGTCCTTTGGTTGGAACGGGAAGACCGCAAGAGGTGTGCCACCTTGCGCGCGGCGTTGCGGCGCGAATGCGCGGCCGGGCGGCGAAAATTATCGCGGGCAGCGGGAAATATTTGCCCGCATCGCGGTCAGCTCTTCAGCTTGTAGCCGGTGCGGAAGACCCAGGCCACCGCGATCAGACAGAGGATCAGGAAGCCGAACGTCGCCACGAGGCTGATGCCCACGCCGACGTCCGCCAGGCCGTAGAAGCTCCAGCGAAAACCGCTGATCAGATAGACGACCGGATTCGCGAGCGTGATTTTCTGCCACAGCGGCGGCAGCATGTGGATCGAATAGAAGCTGCCGCCGAGGAAGGTGAGGGGCGTGATGATCAGCAGCGGGATCACTTGCAGCTTTTCGAAATTGTCCGCCCAGATGCCGATGATGAAACCGAACAGGCTGAAGGTGATCGCGGTGAGCAGCAGGAACCCGACCATCCACAGCGGGTGTGCGATTTCGTAAGGCACGAACAACCGCGCGGTACCGAGGATGATCAAGCCGACGATTACCGATTTGGTCGCCGCCGCGCCGACGTAGCTGGTCACGATTTCGATGAACGAAACCGGTGCCGAATGGATTTCGTAGATCGTGCCGATGAACTTCGGGAAGTAGATGCCGAACGAGGCGTTGGACACGCTCTGCGTCAGCAACGTCAGCATGATCAGGCCGGGAATGATGAAGGCGCCGTAGCTGACGCCTTCCACGCTGGTGATGCGCGAACCGATCGCCGAACCGAACACCACGAAGTACAGCGAGGTCGAGAGCACGGGCGAGGCCACGCTCTGCATCAGCGTGCGGCCGGTGCGCGCCATTTCGAAGCGGTAGATGGAGCCGATTGCCCTCAGGTTCAGCTTCATGCCCGCACCTCGCGCGTGCGGTCGTGCACCAGGCTCACGAAGATTTCCTCGAGCGAACTCTGCCGCGTGCTCAGGTCGCGGAAACCGATATCCGCCGCAGCGAGATCGCGCAGCAGGGAAGTAATGCCGGTCCGCTCGGCCTGGGTGTCGTAGGTGTAGAGCAGCTCGCTCCCGTTGGCCGCGAGTTCCAGGCCGTAGGCCGACAGCGATACCGGAATGGCCCGCAACGGCTGCTGCAACTGCAGGATCAACTGCTTCTTGCCCAGCTTGCGCATCAGCGCGTGCTTCTCCTCGACCACGATCAGCTCGCCCTTGTTGATCACGCCCACGCGGTCGGCCATTTCCTCGGCCTCGTCGATGTAATGCGTGGTCAGGATGATGGTGACGCCGCGCTCGCGCAGGCGCCGCACCATGTTCCACATGTCGCGGCGCAGTTCCACGTCCACGCCTGCGGTGGGTTCGTCCAGAAACAGCACGTCGGGTTCGTGCGAAAGCGCTTTCGCGATCATCACGCGCCGTTTCATGCCGCCCGAAAGCGTCATGATCTGATTGTTGCGTTTCTCCCACAGCGAGAGATCCTTCAGCACGCGTTCGATGTGCGCGGGATTCTGCGGCTTGTCGAACAGGCCGCGGCTGAAGCTCACCGTGTTCCACACCGATTCGAATGCATCGGTGGTGAGTTCCTGCGGCACCAGACCGATGATCGAACGCGTGGCGCGGAATTCGCGCACGATGTCATGCCCGGCGACGGTGACCGACCCTTCGCCCGGCGTGACGATGCCGCAGACGATGCTGATCAGCGTGGTCTTGCCCGCGCCGTTGGGACCGAGCAGGGCGAAGATCTCGCCGCGGCGGATGTCCAAGTCGATGTGCTTCAGCGCCTGGAAACCGCTCTTGTAGGTCTTGCTCAGGGCCCTGATCGAAACGATCGCGGAAGCCTGATCGTCGGCGCGTGCTTGTGTTTCTGTCGCTGCGTTTTGCATGAAGAATTGCCCGGCGGCGAAGCCGCACATGATCGCGTAAAGCCCGCGGCAGCGAAAGTCCGCCGCAGTTCGACGGTGGCGTACGGGTGTCGAAAGTCACTTTTGCCGATCGTCATCCATGATCGAGAATGCGAAACCGGCTCGATGTGCTTGCGGCATCCTGCGCTCGAGCGGAACGACCGGGGAGGTGAAGGATGAGCGTGACCCGTGAGCAGGCGGCGTCGAGGGCGCTCGCAGCGCTGGGCATCAGCGATATGGAGGAGTGCACCTACCGCGCGCTGCTGGCCCGGCACACCGCGACCGCTGCGGAGATCGCGCGCGAGCTTTCGCTTTCGCAACGAATGGCCAGAACGCTGCTCGGCAACATCGAAGCCAAGGGTCTGGCCACACGCACGCCGGAAACGCCGAGCGTGTACATCGCGGCGCCGCCCGAATTCACCATCGAAACGTTGATCAAGCAGCGCCTGGCGATGCTGGAGCAGGCGCGCGAAGTCATTCCGGACCTGAAGGGATTGGCCGAGCAGGCGAGCAACGTGCGCGGCTACGACCGCATCCTGGAATTGATCACCAATCGCGCCAGCCTTGGCCTGGTGTACTCGAAGTTGTACAACTCGGCGCGCAGCGAGATCGTGGTCTTCCAGCGCGCACCGATCCTGTTGCCGATGGCGCGCCAAACCGAACCACTCCCCGCAGGCGTGCGCGTACGCACGGTCACCGAGGCGGAGTGTCTGCAGCTGCCCGGGATGCTGGAGTGGATTCGCCACGATTCGGAACGCGGCGAAGAAGCGCGCACCTACCCCAGCCTGCCGTTCAAGATGATGATCGTGGATCGCAGCATCGGCTTGCTGACGCTGGTGACCGACCCGGAAGCGCCGACGCTGCTGGTACATCGCAGTGCCTTGCTGGAAGCGTTGTGCCTGCTGTTCGAATTCGCGTGGGAAAAGGCCACACCGATTCTCGCGGTGCACGGCAAGCTCGAAACCGGAGCAGTGGATGGGCGTCTGGCCGAAACCGCGGACACCTTGATCCCGATGCTGGCGGCGGGACTCAACGACAAGGCGATCGCGCTGGAACTCGGCATTTCCGCCGCCACCCTCAATCGCCGCATCGGCGAATTGATGAAGGCCTACGGCACGCGCACGCGTTTCCAGTTGGGTTGGCGCATCGCGTTGGAAACCGCGCGCGCATCCGGCACCGAACGCGACCACGCCAAGGTGCGCAGCTTGCGCTCGGTGGCGTGATGGATTTTGCTCATGAGCATCATCCATCATCATTTTTTATTGCGGATGCATGGACGCAAGGAATAGTCTCGTCCTGTTCCGGCTTCCGGGGAGTCCGCAAGCAGAAGCCCATCGATGGCAGTCAACCCTGACGGACTGCTGTATCGCCGAGCATCGTGATCCGCGCCGACGCGCGGGAGCTCGTCCGAATCGCCGATCCGCGCCGTTGTCATCCGCGGCTGTCGAAGACTGATCGAAAACTTGCGGTCGCCGCACGCGCGATCGCCGTGTCCGGAAAACCCGCATTGAAAACGTTCGTTCGCAGCGGACGGTGATGGTCTGCTGCCTGAAAACCACTTGGGAGCGCAGATGAACAAGAAGATCTACGGCTTGGTGTGGAACAAGTCACTGCAACAGATCGTGGTGACTTCTGAATTGGCCACCTGCAAGGGAACGTCCAGCAGCAGTGGAGCCGCTCCCGGATCGACGAAGTTCACGCGGTTGGCCCTGGCCGTGTTGCTTGCGATCGGCTCGATGCCGCTGGCATTTGCCGGTCAGACCGATTGCAGCGGCGCGTCAGCTTCCGGCAACAACTCGGTCGCGTGTGGCAACGGTGCCGATGCCAGCGGTGCGTATGCATCGGCGTTCGGGTACGACGCCAGCGCGAGCGGATTGAACAGCGTCGCCCTGGGTTTCGATTCGGTTGCGGCCGGCGAGAAAGCCGTCGCGGTGGGCTATGTCGCGGTCGCGACCGGCGCCTTCAGCACGGCGCTCGGCAACAACGCGCACGCGACCGGAGACTTCAGCAGCGCGGTGGGGCGCGGCGCCTACGCCTCGGGTTACAAATCGTCGGCATTCGGTTACATCGCGAATGCAAGCGGCGACAACAGCATGGCGCTTGGCACCGGCGCGGCAGCCGGCGGCGCGGGTTCGATCGCGCTGGGCGATCGCGCGACCGCGATCGGCGAGAACGACATTGCCATCGGCAATGGCGCGGCCACCGGCGGCAGCGGTGGGAACAATATCGCGATCGGCACCGGTGCCTACGCGGGCAGCGCTTACGGCGGCAACATCGCCATCGGACAGAACGCGCGTGCCGCAGGCGCCGGCAAATACACGACCGCAATCGGCCGCAATGCCAGCGCGGACGGCAAGTACGCGATGGCGGTGGGCAACGGCGCGGCTGCGTCGAACGATCTCAGCATGGCCGTCGGCGCACGCGCGAAGGCGGCGGGATCGGTCTCCACCGCGGTGGGCGAATACTCGACGGCCGGCGATGCCGGAGCGACGGCGGTCGGTGCCTTCTCGTACGCGACGGCGGCGGAGAGCACCGCGTTGGGCTTTTCCGCCTTCGCGACCGGGCGAAGCGCGACGGCACTCGGCGAGAACGCCCACGCGGCAGGTTATGCCACGGCGGTCGGCGCGAACAGCTACGCCAACGGATATGGATCGAATGCACTGGGTACTTTTGCATTTGCCGAGGGCGTGCACAGCAATGCGCTGGGCGCGAATTCGGTAGCGGTCGGCGATGACTCACTGGCTGTGGGCTACCGCTCGTATAGCGCGGGTTCGCACAGCAACGCGATAGGCTACTTCGCGGCGGCCTCAAGTTACGGCTCGAATGCCATCGGATCGAACGCTACGGCATTGGGCTACTCGTCGATCGCATTGGGCAACACCAGCCTCGCGAATGGCGACTACGGAACGGCGGTGGGACCTTTCGCGGTGGCGCAGGGCTATTCGTCGGTAGCCTTGGGTGACACGGCCAATGCCATCGGCGATCAGAGCGTCGCGATCGGCAAGAATGCGTACGCGGGCAGCCTCAACGGCATCGCGATCGGCAACGGCGCGTATGTGGCGGCGACATATCAGGGCGCTCCGACGCAAGGCATTGCCATCGGATATCAGGCACAGGCAACCGCGAAGGACAGCATCGTCATCGGCAATCAGGCCAGGACGGCGGGCGCAGGCAAGTACGCCACGGCGATCGGCACCAACGCCTACGCCGGCAGGAATGCGGTCTCCATCGGCAGCAACAGTTCGGCGATCGGCAAGTACGCCACGGCGGTCGGCAATGGCGCCAGCGCCGACGAGTCGTTCGGCACGGCGTTCGGCAACCGGGCCGATGCGGGTTCGGTTTCCGCCACCGCAATCGGAGCGAGCGGCACCGCAACGGGCTTTTTCTCCTCCGCGCTCGGATATCTCGCTCGTGCCACCAACACCGGATCGGTTGCGCTGGGAGCGGACAGCTACGCCAGCGGTTATGCCGCTCTTGCGGCAGGTTTGAATGCCAATGCGAAGGGCGCGGTATCCATTGCGCAGGGATATGGCGCCTACACCAGCGCCGAGGCGACTGGCGGTGTCGCGGCGGGTTATGGCGCGGCCGCAACCAACTACTCGGCCGTCGCGGTCGGTCCACGATCCGCTGCGGGCGGTATCTCCTCCGTAGCGCTGGGTGATACCACGGTTGCGGAAGGCGATTACAGCCTCGCCGCGGGACCGTTCGCCGTCGCGCAAGGCATGTCCTCGATGGCGGTCGGCGACACCGCCAACGCACTCGCCGACAACAGCACGGCCGTGGGTGGCAGCGCGTACGCGAGCGGTGTGAGTTCACTGGCGGTGGGCGACCACGCGACAGCGCTGAGCGATAACGGCATCGCGATCGGCAAGGGCGCGTACGTCGCGGCGCTGGGCACCAAGACCAACAAGTATGGCAGTTCGTACTCCGCGCCGACCGAGGGCGTCGCCATCGGCACGAATGCACGCGTGTCCGGGGTCTACGGTGTGGCGCTGGGTGTGAACGCATCGGCAAACAGCCCCAGCTCGGTGGCGATCGGCACCAACGCCTATGCCAGCGGCAAATACGGCACCGCGATCGGCCGTTACGCCTACGCCAGCGGCAAGTACGCGACCGCTGTCGGAGACGGCGCGCGCGCGGTCGGCTTGTACACGACGGCATTGGGATCGAATTCCCGCGCCAATTCCGATTTCGCGATGGCGGTTGGCATGAATGCCTACGCTGAGGGCAGATATGCGACAGCGGTCGGCACGGCGGCTTACGCCGGCTATGCCGGCACTTCGCTCGGTATCAGCGCGGCGGCGCGGAGCAAGGGAGCGACGGCTCTCGGTGCGGACAGTGCCGCGTGGTCGCAGGGCAGCGTGGCCGTCGGAGGCTTTGCATACGTAGGCCGATATGCCGCCAGCGGCGTGGCCGTCGGTTACCAGACAGCCGCTTCGGGTTACGCCAGCACTGCCTTGGGCGGTCATGCATCCGCCAGCGGCATTTCGTCGGTGGCGTTGGGTGACACCACGGTTGCGGAAGGCGATTACAGCCTCGCCGCGGGACCGTTCGCCGTCGCGCAAGGCATGTCCTCGACGGCGGTCGGCGACACCGCCAACGCGCTCGCCGACAACAGCACGGCCGTGGGTGGCAGCGCGTACGCGAGCGGGATCGGTTCCACCGCATTGGGCGACAACGCCGTCGCGGTGGCGGACAACAGCACGGCACTCGGCGCCAATACGTATGCGAGTGGCGTGAGTTCGACCGCGCTCGGCGATCACGCTTCCGCGATGGGACAGAACGATCTCGCGATGGGCGCCGGTGCGCACACCCTCTCGGGCAATTACTCGACCGGCAACAACATCGCGGTCGGGACGAACGCCTACGCCGGCAATGCATACGGCGGCGGTGCGATCGCGATCGGCAACCAGGCCAGCGCCAACAGCCCGTACGCGGCGGCTTTTGGATCGAAGGCTTTCGCCGGCAACTTCGGTGCGCTCGCGGGCGGCTATCTCAGCTCCGCGGCCGGTGAATGGAGCGTCGCGCTGGGCGAAAAAGCACAAGCGTCCCAGATCGGCGCGGTCGCGGTCGGCGGCGGCGCCTACGCGCTCGGCGATTCCAGCGTCGCGATCGGCGGACAGTTCATCACCTTCGCATCGACTGTGCACACCAAGGCGCTCGGTTCGCATTCGGTCGCGGTCGGTCCGGGCGCGTTGAGCGAAGGCGATTTCTCGATCGCGCTGGGCGACGAGTCGGTCGCGGGCAATGATTTCACCGTCGCGCT
>Ga0070740_10005059_pt1 | contig 12488 bp, 12 predicted proteins | sample Coa_R2_FD_67286 | JGI IMG/M metagenome (GOLD analysis project Ga0070740, IMG submission 67286) | Surface soil microbial communities from Centralia Pennsylvania, which are recovering from an underground coalmine fire - Coalmine... | ecosystem: Environmental > Terrestrial > Soil > Unclassified ...
TTCTATGGCAAGGATATCGAGACCAAACAAGAGGAGGCGGTGCGAACCTTTGTCGAGATTTTCTATCGCGAGGTCTTTCTTGACTACTGCCAGGGTGAGCGAGGTCTGCTGCGCAACCGCATCAACCGCTTTAAAGATGGCTGCGAGGCGTATTACGTCTACAAGCGCAGTCATGGAGGCTTTGAAGAGCAGGAAGAGACAGAAGCTGCTTCAGCGATGTAGTCACTCATTAACATTCCGATCCGGGAAGATTTTGTAGACAGTCGATTGAGACCATACCAAAGGAGATGAAACCATGTTTTTACAGACGCTTGACACACTCGATGTCTTTCAGCAGGATATCCCCAAGTACCCTATGGGCAAATACGCGCATATCGTTCTGGTGCGCGAAACCGGCTCTTTCGCGCTTTTCCAGACAGATGGCGAATTGAATAGTAGCCGCGTGAGCCTGGGCCGCAAAGAGCAGGGCACCGGCACGCGGATTGTGCTTTTCAAGCGCAAGCAGTCCACGCCGGAACGCCTGACGGGACGGGAATTGTTGCGCCGCTACGGGCTGGTGGAGAACTGCAAATATAATTCCACCGACTTTTGTAAACGCTGCCCCGACTGCATCTATTACGGGTTCGCCATCGGCGATCAGGGATCTGAGCGCTCGAAGGTGATGGTTGACTCGGCCTTCTCGATTACCAGCTATGACACCTCGCACATGCAGTTTACCTTCAATGCACCCTCGGAGAACGGCACGATGAGCGAGGATGGCAAGATGAGAACGGCCCTGGGGGAGCAGGACTATGTTGTGCCCCAGGTCTACTTTCCCTCGGTCGTGACCATTAAAGATCCTACAGAGGCAGAATTCATTTATATCGTGAACAATATTCTGCGCACAAAGCGATACGGCGCGCAGAATACCCGCACCGGCGCGGTAGAAAACCATGTGATCGGCGTCATTTTTGCCGACGGCGAAATTTTCTCCAATCTGCAATTCACCCAGGCCGTCTATGACGCGCTGACGCCAGAGCAGCGCTCGAAAACGCCTCTTCTCGAAGACGCAGTGAAGGCGGCAGCAAACAGCGTAGTGCCTGAATTGTTGGCTGAAGATGGAGTCGTCGCCCAGCTCTACGCGGGAGAAAAGCTAGAGGCGCTGTTGAAAGAGATACGGCAGATCACCAGCGATGAAGCGAGGCTCAAAGAACTGCTGATCCAGGCGAACGCGGAAACAATCCGTTATGCGCAGAAATATGGGGTCGATGCAGCGAAAGAGGCGAAGACGAAGAAATAGGAGCAGCATATGCAGATTACTCTCTGCCAGTTGGAGTTACATGATTTTCTCTTCTACGCCTCGCGTGAGATGGGACGCCTGTATGAAACGGAGCGATACCTTCACAATTACGGGTTGACGTATGCCCTGGGACTAACCCGCGCGCCGTATGCCGGTTTGTCCCATGTACCGCACTACTGGGAAGATCTCCATCATTTGAACGAGGAGAAAATCTATGTCACGCCAGCGTCTCCCTTGCGCTACACCTTTGCATTTCACACATTCAAAATGGCGAACACCAGTTATTACAGTTTCACGCCGCAAATCAGTTCCAACCAGGTGGTATTTGGGCGCGCTAAGGAGCTCAGCCCAGAAAGCTGCTTCACCTTTTTTGTACTGAGCGAACGTGAGATGAGGCTTCCACACTGGATTCGCCTGGGCAAATGGATGGCGAAAGCGCGCGTCGACATTGTGGCTCAGGGATCTGCTCAGATGAAACAGGGAAGCTATCAGGCCACGGGCGTCTTAAACCCGCTGGATCTGACAGGTCTGCCGGAAACCTGCAATATCGTGGCGATGGCCCCGGCCAGCCTGATTACCAACGTTTCTGCGACCGGCTCTTATTACGAACTGAGCCTGGATGGGGAGGACACGCGTGTTCGTCTGCCTGCCGGTATGAGTTATCAGCCAGCAGGCTCTGGCTCGAAATCCTGAGATGGTCTCTCTCTCGTCCCCTGCGGCAGAGAGGTACAATCGCCGCAGGGGACGAGAGAGGCAGCCTTTTCAGGCTCTCACCAATGGAGAGAAGAGAAGCAATGGAAACGAGAACGCCCGAACGGCTCTACGCCCTGCTCATAAAATTGCGCCCGCTGGAGCGCGGGACCCTGATGCCTTTCTCAGGTGAGCTTATTCACGCTGCGTGGTTGGAATGGATACGGGCTGCCGCGCCCGATGTTGCCGGGATGTTACACGATGGCAATCGCCGGCGGCTTTTTACCTGTTCCAATCTGCACTTTCCATTTCCAGCGCACAGGCTCAGAGAGGCGGAACGCGCCAATGTGCATCTGCCACTCGACCCGGAGAAGGTCTATACCATCCGTATGACGCTCCTGCTGGGGGACCTGTTTCCGCTTCTTTATCATTCGCTGATGTATTGCAGTACGAAAGAGGCGGGGGCCGGCAAACAGCCTTTTATGCGCCTGGGCAAACAGAACTTCTTGCTGGAAGAGGTCATCTCCTCCCCGGAGGATACGTCTGGCTGGACCGGCTATACCTCTTTCGCCAGGCTCGTTGAGCGAGTACGAAACGTGCATCTCAAGCCGGAAGAGGTCCTCGAGGGGGATTTTGCCTCGCTGGCGGCATTTCATCGAGGCAACGCCAGCAGTCCCTATGGGAAGCATTATGCGCTGTTGCCTCTGCCGTGCTATGTCTTTCCCTGGCTGGCCAGACGCTGGCAGGAACTGGCTCCGCCTGAACTTGCGGGAATCGTTCGCTGCGAACAGATTGAACGCTACATAGCCGATGAGGGTGTGGTCATCGAGGATCACGCCCTGCAAACCCACCGGGTCCAGTTTAATCACCATCCCCAGCGGGGTTTTCTTGGAAGCTGCACCTATCGTTTACGGGGACCTGACGAGACGCCAGGCGAAGCGGGAGAGCTGAGCGTAAGGCGGCAGCTTGTTCTGCTCCTCTGGCTGGCTTTCTATACCGGCATCGGGTATAAGACCACGATGGGCATGGGCCAGTTCCGTTTGAGATGAGGAGCCGTGAGCAATGACTGACGATGCTGTGAGTCTATGGAGGGACGAGAACGAGCCGGAGGAGGCGCTCTCCCTCTCGTACCTGAACGCCCTGGAATACTGCCCGCGCCGTTTCTACTACGAATGCGTGCTCGGCGAATTCCTTGAGAATCACCACACGCTGGAGGGGACGCTGCGCCACGAAAGAAGTGATAGCGGTCAGACGACAACTGAACACGGCCTGATCACCATGCGCCGCGTCTGGGTCTGGTCAAAGCGCCTGCATGTGAGCGGCTTCGCCGATGTGGTAGAAGAGCGAGCGAGCCAGTTCACGCCAGTTGAGTACAAAAAGGGCAAGATGGGCGAATGGTTAAACGATCATGTGCAGCTTTGCGCCCAGGCCCTTTGCCTGGAAGAGATGCTGGGCTGCACGATTCCTCAAGGATATATCTTTTACTTTGGTTCGGCCCGGCGCGAAGAGGTACTTTTTTCGAAAGAACTGCGCCAGCATACTGAGGAGACGATTCGCCTGGCCTTTACTCTCATCGAGCAAGACGAGCTTCCCCCGCCGTTGAGCGGGAAAACCACCAGGCGATCGTCACTCCCCACCCTCCATCCTAAATGCAGGGACTGTAGCCTGGAACCGCTCTGCTTACCGCGAGAAGTGCTCCTGATGCGGGCCCAGGGAACTATGTAGAAAGCGAGGCATGAAATGGCAACCCTCTATTTAAGTGAGCAGCAGGCCATTGTGAAGAAGCGCGACGGCTACCTGATCGTCCAATACGCGGACAAACGCAGAGTCGAGGTCCCTCTCATCAAAGTGAGCCAGGTCGTGGTTTCAGGAGATGTGACCCTGACCACTCCTGCGCTTCACACGCTCCTGGAAAGCGGGATAGAGGTCTGTTTCCTCTCACTGCATGGGCATTTTCGGGGACGGTTGTCGCCCCCGGTAGCAAAGAACGCACTGATCCGCAGAGCACAATACCGGGCGCATGCCAATCAAAGCCAGGCGCTGCAAGTGGCGCAGGCGTGCGTGCGAGGAAAATTGGAAAACATGCGCACCATGCTCTTGCGAGCGAATCGCACGCAGCAGGATCAGCAGATCAGCGAAGCCGCTCTTGCGCTGCGCCAAATGAGCCAGCAAGCGGCCCGGACCGTGACGGTCGGCTCGTTGCTCGGCGTCGAGGGAAACGGGTCCGCCGCCTACTTCGGCGTTTTCCAGAAATTACTGCGCGATCCTTTCACCTTTACGCGCCGGAGCCGGCGACCGCCGACCGACCCGGTGAACGCCCTGCTCAGCCTGGGTTACACGCTCCTGCTGCACCAGGTAGCGGCAGCCATCCAGGTGGTTGGCTTCGATCCCTATCTAGGCTTTCTGCATCAGCCGCGTCACGGGCGGCCTGCTCTGGCCTTAGACTTGATGGAAGAGTTTCGTCCAATCATCGCCGACTCGGTGGTACTCAACGTACTGAACCATCATATTCTGACCGCCGGAGATTTTCAGGAAGAGTTGGGAGTGATCCATCTCAAAGCGGAGGCCCGGAAAACCTTTTACGCCAAATTCGAAGAGCGATTACAAGAAACCATCCAGCATCCTCACTTCGAGTACCGCACCACCTATCGACGCTGTATCGAACTGCAAGCGAGGCTGCTGGCCAAATGGCTCACCGGCGAAATCCCTGAGTATCGTCCCTTTGGAGTGCGCTAACGATGGCTGAACACCGAGCGAGCGAAGAAGCGACGCTCTACGTCGTCAGCTACGACGTACCCGACGACCGCCGGCGCGCGCGTATCCATAGCGTTCTGACCGGTTTCGGCGTCTGGGTTCAATACAGCGTCTTTGAGTGCTTCCTGAATCGCCAACAACGAGTGCTGCTGGAGAGCCGTTTGCTCAAAGAAATCCACCAGCGGGAGGACACCATACGCATTTACGGATTGTGCGGAGCCTGCCTACCCAAAGTCGAGATACTCGGCCAGGGGAAGCCGCCGCAAGAAGATACCGTCTATTTGCTCTGAGGGAGGAGCGCACGCAATTTGCGAGGCAGGCAGTGGTGGTCAAGCCACGCTCGCTGCCTCGCAAAAGCAGGCCCCGCTCTCCATCGGCCCCCCAGGCCCCTGGAAAGCCACTTGCCAAAAGATTTCGTTTGAGGTATACTCGTCGCCAGGGAAGGGGCTTCTCGCTTGAGATTGCAACCCACACCGGCGCATCAGCACGCTGGCTCGCAAACCATCACATGGCAGCGCCCCACAAGCGCCGCGAGCCACCCGCCGTAGCCAGGGGAGCGGCTTCTCGCTTGAGATTGCAACCCGGAAACACGCGAAGAAAAGGCATTGATGCAAGAGTAGCCAGGGGAGCGGCTTCTCGCTTGAGATTGCAACAATGGCAATCTGAACCGATTGACTGGCAGAAATATAAGTAGCCAGGGGAGCGGCTTCTCGCTTGAGATTGCAACAGGTGTATACTATAGGTGAGTCTCTGATAGTTTCGCCGTAGCCAGGGGAGCGGCTTCTCGCTTGAGATTGCAACCTATAGACTTCTTGCCATGTAAGGTCACGGCCAAGAGTAGCCAGGGGAGCGGCTTCTCGCTTGAGATTGCAACCTAGAAATTCGGTAGTGTCGCTTATATACCAACATTGTAGCCAGGGGAGCGGCTTCTCGCTTGAGATTGCAACTCTATACAGCTTTACACAAAATCAGTACAGGAGAAGTAGCCAGGGGAGCGGCTTCTCGCTTGAGATTGCAACTCCATCAGACGAACACCCTAATATGATATGTCGTGGTAGCCAGGGGAGCGGCTTCTCGCTTGAGATTGCAACTCAATCCCGCAAGCGGGGATGACCAGGAACGGAAAGTAGCCAGGGGAGCGGCTTCTCGCTTGAGATTGCAACCTATGGCATTTCTACTACAAATAAGGTGTAAAACGTGTAGCCAGGGGAGCGGCTTCTCGCTTGAGATTGCAACGATGTGCCAGCGGCTTGAATATAAAATTCTTCATGAAGTAGCCAGGGGAGCGGCTTCTCGCTTGAGATTGCAACGCGGTATTGCAGGCTATGAGATTGTAAAAGGTATTGTAGCCAGGGGAGCGGCTTCTCGCTTGAGATTGCAACAATCAGTGGATATCTCTGGTATTAGGCGTAGCTATTGTAGCCAGGGGAGCGGCTTCTCGCTTGAGATTGCAACTCTTGAATTGCGTAGCGCGCGAGCAGCGCGATGGGGGTAGCCAGGGGAGCGGCTTCTCGCTTGAGATTGCAACATAATCTTCCATTCGATCTTTCACGTTTAGCTTGTGAAGTAGCCAGGGGAGCGGCTTCTCGCTTGAGATTGCAACCGGCCATGACCATCACGCGTATGCTGCAAAAGGATATGTAGCCAGGGGAGCGGCTTCTCGCTTGAGATTGCAACCTGTGCTATTCTGTGTGTGCATGATGGTTTTCGTTCCGTAGCCAGGGGAGCGGCTTCTCGCTTGAGATTGCAACATATAATCCATCAAGGGAGGGGCTATGGCAACATTACGTAGCCAGGGGATCGGCTTCTCGCTTGAGATTGCAACAATGATTCAACACTGCTCTCGAATGCGGACTGCACGCAGTAGCCAGGGGATCGGCTTCTCGCTTGAGATTGCAACCGCATAAATGGCATATGCCGCGTTTATGCCGGATATCTGTAGCCAGGGGATCGGCTTCTCGCTTGAGATTGCAACGCATTTCCAGTAACGAGATATGGCTGCTGCCCTGCTGTAGCCAGGGGATCGGCTTCTCGCTCGAGATTGCAACCCGTCGCTGCGGGAGGCTGCCTGCAGGTGCAAATCAGTAGCCAGGGGATCGGCTTCTCGCTCGAGATTGCAACGCCTCATAAAGTGTCCCCATGACCAGGCTAATTGGCGTAGCCAGGGGAGCGGCTTCTCGCTCGAGATTGCAACTGTTCATTTTAGAATTTTATCGCTAAACCTACAAAATGTCGCCAGGGAAGGGGCTTCTCGCTTGAGATTGCAACTGGATAATTCTGCTGCTACTTCCATGACCACATGCTGTCGCCAGGGAAGGGGCTTCTCGCTAGAGATTGCAACTTATGTTCTCGAATCATCTGCATGAGTGGACGTTCGTCGCCAGGGAAGGGGCTTCTCGCTAGAGATTGCAACGTATGCGTTTGCGTCGTGATGATGAGAGACGGTGGCGTCGCCAGGGAAGGGGCTTCTCGCTAGAGATTGCAACATCAGCAGGGGCCACTCTACGATCTCAACGATGTGAGTCGCCAGGGAAGGGGCTTCTCGCTTGAGATTGCAACGGGCATACCAGTACGGACCATGCCCGGGTCCTGATGTCGCCAGGGAAGGGGCTTCTCGCTAGAGATTGCAACATCGAATACATCAAGTACCTTCGCGTGGCCAATAAAGGTCGCCAGGGAAGGGGCTTCTCGCTTGAGATTGCAACACATCGACATCCCGCGCCGCGATGTTGCCCGCCGCGTAGCCAGGGGATCGGCTTCTCGCTTGAGATTGCAACCCAGGGACATAGACGGCGGTCGCTGGAAATTGATTCGTAGCCAGGGGATCGGCTTCTCGCTTGAGATTGCAACACATCGACATCCCGCGCCGCGATGTTGCCCGCCGCGTAGCCAGGGGATCGGCTTCTCGCTTGAGATTGCAACTACGCGTGCATGCGACTTGTGGGAAGAGGAAGAAGGTAGCCAGGGGATCGGCTTCTCGCTAGAGATTGCAACGCAAAAGGCTCAGCCCGCTCGTCGGCCTTCAATTAGTAGCCAGGGGATCGGCTTCTCGCTTGAGATTGCAACCACCGTTGATTCAGCAACGCCCCCAAGAATCACCGTAGCCAGGGGATCGGCTTCTCGCTTGAGATTGCAACACATGCGAGGTCTGTGGGGAGAAAATCACCGAAGGGGTAGCCAGGGGATCGGCTTCTCGCTTGAGATTGCAACTTATCTAAAATTGTTGCAGGCGAATCACGCACGAAGTAGCCAGGGGAGCGGCTTCTCGCTTGAGATTGCAACACACACAACTGGAGAAAGGGGCAAATCGTAGAGAGGGAAAGGAGGCGTTTCTATGACGACATCTCAGCGCGAAAAAGACATCGGGCGGTTCGATCGCTGGTCAAGCACCTATGAACGGTCCTGGATGCAACGTGCCTTTTTTGATCCAACCCATCGAGCAACCCTTGCGCTGGCGGCAGGGATTGTCCCGCAGCCCGCGAGCGTCCTGGATATCGGCTGTGGCACGGGAAGGCTGTTACGTCAGGCCAGGACCCGCTGGCCAGAAGCGCAGTTGATCGGAGTTGATCCGGCAGCCGGCATGATCGAGGTGGCCAAACGCCTGACCCCCGACGCCACGTTCTTTTCCGGCACAGCCGAGTCCTTACCGCTTGAGTCGGCCACGGTAGACCTGGCGCTCTCTACCCTCTCCTTCCACCACTGGCGGGATCAGGCAGCGGGCCTGCGCGAGATCGCACGGGTGCTGCGTCCGGGAGGATACGTTGTGCTGGTGGATATGTCGTTCCCAGGCTGGCTGCTGCGGGTCTTGCGGGTGAAGCGCGTTCACCATCGCGCTGGCAGGCACGCGCTCTTCGCCCAGGCGGGCTTGCAGGTGCAAACGCAGCAGAAGATCACCTGGCGTGGCTTGCTGGCTACGGTTGGAAAGAAATGAGCCAGAGGAAGACGTTCCCACAAGATGCTGGCGGCCTTTGTCTTGTTAGAAGAGAAAAGTCAGTGGGTGTCCATCGATGTCACAGCGTTGGCAAAAACGCCGCGCCTGCTCCCCAATGTCCTCCCGGCGCGTTGGGGGCAGGAAGAAGAGGTAGTCCGTAGGGAAGTATTTTCCTGCCCCCAACGCCGTGTGGCTCACCCCGACTCAGAGCTAGAGAGCTCTGTGGCGGAAAAGGGAATAGCTGAGAAAACTTGAGCTTTAAGCCGATCTTATTTCACTACCCGGAACGAGAGATGGGTCGCGCCTGGGGTCTCAAGCGTTTGCAGATGCTCCAATCTTTGCTCTTCTCATCGAGCTTCTTGAGACATCGTTTCGAGCAGTTCCGCGAGGCGCTCATGGGACTCGACGACGCCCTCTTCCATCCCGCTCTGCAGCGCGCCATCGCGGTCGGCGACCGACTGGAACACCGAGTGAGCGACCAGCCTGGTTCTTCCTCCGGGGAGTGCTTCGAGGGTGAGTGTCTCCAGGCACACGTGTCCCGCCTCCGGCAGTCCCTCAAACTCAAAGGTGTCGATAATGCGCTCTGGCGCGCGCACTTCGTGGTAGACGCCACGAAAGGCGAACTCGTTGCCGCTTTGATCTTTGTGAAGGTAGCGCCAGCTTCCGCCGCTCCTGGGCTCAAACGTCTCGAGAGTCATGGTGAGTCTTCGTGGCCCGAGCCACTGAACGTACAGATCTGGATCGATGAAGGCTCGAAACACCAGCTCACGCGGCGCGTCAAACTCACGCGTGATGAACATCTCTTGTTTCCCTGGTTCTGCCGTAATCGTGGTTTTCTGGGCATTTGCCATTGATTCGTTTTCTCCTTTTTCAACTCAAGCGCACGTGGCTGGCCGGTAACGCATATACATCACCCCGGATGAATATGTTTTCGTGCTGACCAACTCCCGATTGTCCCTCCTGCCGGATCATCTGCTCTCTTGCTTGTCGTTCGCGAGCTTCTGTTTTTCCCGTTCAAGGATCGTATCCAGTGCGGAGAAGCGTTCCTCCCACCGCTGCCTCGTTTGCTGGACCCATGCTTCAAATTGAGCAAGCGTCTCTTGATTGAGCCGGTACAGGTGCTTCTGAGCGCGTTTTTCCATCACCACCAGGTTCGCCTCACGCAAGACCTTGAGATGCTGTGAGATCGCCTGCGGACTGACAGAAAAATGCTCGTAGATCGCGCTAGCAGATAATTCACCACCGCTGGCCAGGATCTCTAAAATGGCTCGTCGTGTTGGATCGGCCAGCGCCACAAACATATCCATAGATATATTATAAACCAAACACTTTATAAAGTCAAGGCTTAAATAACCTGCGCCAAAGTATCCGGTTAAAGATAGGTGCGGACGGCTCGCTGGTGAAGGTTTCCGCTTTTGCTTTGGGTTTTGAGAATACCAAAGTAGGTTTACTTGCAATTTGCAAGCGATATTAATCTCCCCCGAGGAAAGGATACTGATGACATGCAACTTCCCCTCGCCGGCCACGCGTCATGGACATCTCGGTCGCAAGGGCTGCGGGCCCGCCTGCTGCCGCTGTATATCGCTGCTTTTTCGCAGGGGTTGGTACTCTGGGCGCCCATCGAAAAGGTATTTCTGCGGGATCTTGGGTTTGACCAGGCCGCTCTTGGCCTGATGGCTGCCGGCTATAGCAGCCTCATCCCGCTGTTCGATCTCCTCTCGGGTCTCCTTGCCGATCGCTGGAGCCGCAAGGGTATTCTCATGCTAGCCTCGCTTGCCGCCATGCTGAACTCCCACCCATCTATAAAAAAGCGCATGCTGGGCTGAGAGTGCGAAAAATTAGAGATGAAATCGAGATATATTTTCATGAATTTCACTGATTTTTGGTCTATCGCCTTGCCTCTGAAACAGTTTCTCTCATCCTCGACCCATCTATCAATCTTTTTTGTTCCAGGTTATCGATAGCAGCCAGAAGACAGGGAAACCCTGCATAGGAGGGCACTGGTGATCCATTCCGCAGTTATGGCAGATGTCTGCCGATGATGAAATACTCGCCAGAAAATATTGACATTTCAATGAAAATATGGTATGTATTTCATATAATTAGCCTGTAGGTGAGTTATGCCGTGGAGCAGTGAGAAGATGGCACAGATCGTTACTATCAAGGACGTTGCTCAACTTGCGGAGGTTTCCATAGGAACCGTCTCGCGTGTCTTCAACAACCACAAGAATGTCAATGAAGACATCCGGGAGCGCGTTTTGCAGGCGGCTGCTGAGCTGGGGTATCGTGGTCCGGCGGGGAGAAGCAGCGCCGGGCAGAAAAAGGGCAAGACGCTCAAAGAGATCGGCTTTCTCCTCTACTCACAGTTACAGGACCCGGTGGAAAAAGGGGCCGTTGCCCCTTTCTGGGCCAAGATCCTGCACGGAGCGGAAGCGGAGGCGCAGAAAGCGAACATCAAAGTGACGTACCGGGCCATCAGTAGTGCGCGCGAGACGCCCCAAGCCCTGCTGGGGCAGTTCCCTGAGATGCGCCCTGACGGCATCCTTCTCGTCGGTCCTGCCGACGCAGCGACCATTGATGCCATACGCTCGCTCAACATTCCACTGGTGCTGGTCGATAACTATCTGCGCCGGCCCGCATTGGACGCGGTCCTCTCCGCCAATTTTGAGGGAACCATGGAGGCCATGGAGTACCTGATTGGCCAGGGGCATCGCCGCATCGCCGCCATCAGCGGCCTCCTGAACTCCGGCCCACACCCCACCAACCTTTTATACACCATTGAGTGGCGCATCAGGGGATACCGTGAAGCTCTGCTCAACGCCGGTCTGCCTGTTGACGAAGCGCTGATCGAGGCGTGTCTGCTGTCACCGGAAGGCGGCTACCAGGCTTGCAAACGTCTGCTTGCCAGAGGGATGCAGTGCAGTGCGATCTTCTGTGCGAATGACCCGACAGCCGTTGGGGTCTTAAAGGCGCTCCGTGAGGAAGGCTTCAGCGTCCCACAGGATATCTCGGTCGTTGGTTTTGATGATGACATGGCCGAATATCTGACGCCTGCCCTGACCACCGTGGGGGTCAAGAAGGAGGCGATGGGAGCGACTGCCGTGAACACGTTGATCGAACGCTTCCATAATCCCGGCGCGGTCGCGAAGACGATCACATTGGGAGTTGAACTGATCAAACGCGACTCGGTAGCGCCCTATCCCCCCGTCGAGGCCGACCGGTAACGTCCTCGTAGTTTTGCTTGGTATTTGAGGAACAACGATGTTCTTAAGTCCATGGGAGGAAGAACCCGTTTTGCACGTGTGAGCGTCTGTGAGTGAACCCGATGTCAAGAACGTGCTCAAGGACTGGAAAAAAAGACCATGCATGGTGGAGGAATCCTCCTCCAGTGTCTCACCTCCTCGACACGGGATTACTCACAGCCTCCAAACAACCATCTTATTTCGCAGGAGAAGGAACAATGAAGTCGAGTAAACTAATCCGATCTTGTGTGTTCATCCTTTTGCTGAGCCTCGTTCTGGCCGCGTGTGGAGGTGGGGGAAATGGCAGCGGTTCTTCAGGGGGCGTCTCGATCACCTTCTGGGCCGCTCCCAACCCCCCGCAGGAGGCTTTCTGGAGCACGATGGCGCAGGAGTACATGGCAAGCCATCAGAACGTTCACATCACGGTGACGGCCATGCCCTCGACGCCCTCTTCGGAATCCGCTATCCAGAGCGCCATCGCGGGCGGGGCTGCTCCTACCGCTTCGGAAAACATCTTTTCCGGCTTCGCCTCCACGCTGGTCAATGACCAGGCAATTATCCCGCTCGACCAGATGCCCGGCTGGAACAACGT
>Ga0070740_10005062_pt1 | contig 12486 bp, 11 predicted proteins | sample Coa_R2_FD_67286 | JGI IMG/M metagenome (GOLD analysis project Ga0070740, IMG submission 67286) | Surface soil microbial communities from Centralia Pennsylvania, which are recovering from an underground coalmine fire - Coalmine... | ecosystem: Environmental > Terrestrial > Soil > Unclassified ...
CGACGATCCTAAAAACCGCGAACTGTTGCCGGGCACCACGCGGCAGAAAAATTCCTTCGTGTGGGCCAGCTATTTTCGCAAGCTTACTAGCAACGTCACCCTGGCTGCCGAATGGAGCAACTGGCAGTTCCACACCATCGCGTTCACCGGCAATACGCCCGCGGGCCGCGGGGCTTACGGCCGCGGCAACGTTTACAACATCGCGCTCGCATATCAGTTTTAATCGCTTGCGCAAATGGCGGGGTGGAAGAAACCTCCAGCTTTTACCCCACCCCGCGTTCTCCCTTTCCAGCGTGACGAAGGCGGCGCTCGGTGCGCCGCCTTCGCCGCCCAGGGCCGCTGTCATCACGAGGGAGTGTTTACGATGGCGCGCCGTGGGCGCGTACATCGTGCGAGCGAGGGATCTGCAGTTCGCTCGGCTCCCATTCCCACGCGGCGAGCACTACCTGTTTTCGCCGTACACGAGTTTCACGTCCGCCGCGATGCGCTCGACTTGCCCATAATCCGGATATTTCGCATGTAACTCCTCGGTCAGCAGCTTCCCGGCTTCATCACCTGATTTTCCCTGGTGCTTGAGTTCCAGCGCCCGGCCCTGAAGCTCCATCAGCATCAACTTTTCCTTGTCGATCAGTGAACCGTCACCGAGGTCGCCGTGATCAGGCACGATAAAGCGCGGCTTGATCGGCTTCAGTTGGTCGAGCACGGCGATCCATCCTTTCATGCTAGACTCTTCCGGCATGATCGGGAAAAGCCGGCTCTCGACGATGTCTCCCGGAATCAGCACGCTGTCTTCCTCCACGTAAATCAGCATGTCGCCCTCGGTGTGCGCGCGTCCCAGGCAGAAAAGCCGCGCCGTCACGCCGCCCAGATCGAGCTTCATCTCGCCGTCGAACAAAACGTCCGGCGCGCGCATTTTCACGTTCGCCAGCAACTGTTGGTTTTGCTCCGACATCTGCCGGAATCGCGCCATGTGCCCGGGCAGCCGCTGCTCGAGTTCCTTCTGCTGCACCGCAGGGCGAAGCAGAACCGTATTCTTCGGGAATGCCTGTTCGCCGGTTACGTGTTCGGAATGGTAATGCGTCGTCGTGAGATAAAGGATTGGTCCACGCGCCAGCTTCTGCTCCACGCGCATGATCGTCGCGCCATTGTGTTCGCCCAAACCCGTATCGATCACCAGAGTGGCGCGGTCTCCCACCACAATCGCGATGTTCGGCCAGCCCACGATCGCATACACGTGTTCGGAAACCTTTGTCAGTCCTTTTTCGTCGAGTAATGGCTGTTCCGGCAGTGCCTTCGGCAACGGTTGCCCGGCTTGCTCCGCCTGCCCCCGCGCCACTCGCGGCAGCGCCATGAGTGCAAGCGCGAGAAACACGGCCGCAATTGGCAAACCGTTGGCATTCCGAGCCCACTGCGGCGCGCGCCCAGGGCGCAGGGCGCCCGCGTAGAAAAAGGCGCGCGCCGCTTGCTTCCGCCGGTGGGCGAACGGGGTCCTCAACACGCGCCGCTGTTGCGCGTGTTGGGGTGGAAGGAATCCCTCCTCGCTGCTCCTAATTCCTCTTGCGCCCGTGCGGCTAGCACTTCCGAAATACCTCATGGCGTGAACCTCAGTTGCCGCCGTTTATACACCCGCCGCCGTTCCCGCGCATCTCCTACCGCTGTCATCACGAGCGAGTGTTCAGCATGGCGCGCCAACGGCGCGTCATGGTGCAAGCGAGGGATCTGCAGTTGCCGCAGGCAGCCGCCTTCCCAAATTCACCATGCTCCAACGCAACAATATCCAGCCGGCCCTGGCGAATGAAGCTCCACCGGTTTTCACCACGGTCGCCTCGGCAGCCCAATTCAACGTTACTCGGGACAAAAGGTCATCACGAGGCCGCCACGGGCGAAAACATTGGTTTCCGCCGCTAAAGAAGGCGGCCGACGGATCTGCAGGTGCCTTCGCGGTTCGTTTTTCGGGTGTGCCCCCTCAATCCGTCAGATCGTCGCGTTCATTCGCCATCTGTGCGACAAACCGCAATTCGGACCAACCGCCGTGCTCGTCTCGACTGATTTTGCTTATGGAGTTATGCGCGCCATGGAAGCACTGCTCCAAGAGGTCGCCGACGTCCGTCCCTTCCGCGACGAACGCCTCGCCCGCTCCTGGCTCTCCGCCCAAACCGCTTAAGCCCTGACGCCTCTTTCGACTCGCGTCGTGCTAACTGAGTCAGACTTATTTTCTGCAGGAAAAGAAACAGGAGATCAGGCTAAGTGATATTATCCCCGCTATAGCCCTAAAATCGCACAAGCGCTTACTTACAATGAGTTCGTCCCTAAACTCGGCCACAAAGTCAGATGGGCGAGAGGAACTCCCCCGTGAGCTGTTTGATCTCGCAAAGTTCGTACCACGCGAGTTGTGCCCTCTCAGCGATCCCCAAACCGATCTCCCGCGCATCGCGAAAGACAAAAGACTCATTGACCTGATTGAAGATGCAGTCCGACGAATTCCAACAAACCACACGCTTAATCTCAGTGATGCTCGAGACATGAAAGTGCTTGAGCCTGGAAGCGTGCATCTCGTAATCACTTCCCCGCCTTACTGGACTCTTAAGGAATACCGCGAGTCAGAAGGCCAAATGGGCCACATCGAAGATTACGAAGAATTCGTCAAAGAACTCGACAAGGTATGGGCTCACTGTTTTCGGGTCCTTGTGCCGGGGGGGCGGTTGATTTGCGTTGTCGGGGACGTGTGCTTGTCTCGCCGTAAGAATAATGGTCGCCATACGGTCGTCCCCCTTCACGCGTCGATACAGGTGAATTGCCGAAAAATAGGTTTCGATAATCTCGCACCAATTATTTGGCACAAAATTGCCAACGCGGCCTACGAAGTAGAAAACGGCTCGGGCGGCTTTCTGGGCAAACCTTACGAGCCGAACGCAGTTATCAAAAACGATGTCGAGTTCATCCTTATGCAGCGCAAGCCAGGCGGATACAGAACCCCTGATGTCCCTACGCGCATATTGAGCGTTATTTCCGAAGAGAACCACAAAGATTGGTTTCAGCAAATTTGGACAGGGGTAACCGGCGCCTCCACGCGCGAGCATCCGGCGCCATATCCTCTGGAATTAGCGGAAAGGCTAATACGAATGTTTAGCTTTGTTGGAGATACGGTGCTCGATCCTTTTTTGGGGACCGGAACAACCAGTGTTGCAGCTGCCAAAACGGGTCGGAACAGCATAGGTTTCGAGATCGACAATCATTATTTCGACGGCGCTCTAAAACGCGTTGCGAACGATACCTCCTCACTGTTTAGCCATACCAATATTGAAGTGCGCAGGCCAGCGGCGACGAATGAGCCCAAAGCTGAAGCTCGATAAGCGGCTTAGGGCCGCTATAAGGCACTTCTGGAACACTCGAGAAACACAAGCCCAAAAACAAGGAATCGCCGCCGGAACCAAAGACGCGGGAGCGCGGTCCGCTGTCACTGGCGGAGCCCAGATGAACGGTTTCATTAACTTGGTACGCGAAGTTTTGTGCGAAAGCGGCCTTCCAGAAGCTCATGTTTACTGTGAGAAATTCATCGAACTGCCCGGCTGGTACCGCCCAGAAAAGAAATGGGACCTTCTAGTCGTTGCAGACGGCAAGCTCATCGCAGGGATCGAGTTCAAGTCTCAGGTGGGCTCGTTCGGAAACAACTATAACAACCGAACCGAAGAGGCAATTGGAAGTGCAGTAGACGTGTGGGCAGCTTATCGAGAAGGGGCATTTAGACCATCTTCGAAACCTTGGCTGGGCTACTTGATGCTTCTGGAAGAAGCCCCGGGGTCCATTAGCCCCGTCCGAGCGCGAGAACCACATTTTAAAGTCTTCCCTGAGTTCCGGAAAGCCTCCTACGCACAACGATATGAGATCTTGCTGACGAAACTTGTGCGGGAACGCCTATATGATGCTGCATGCTTTCTAATGTCAAACGAGACTGGCGGCCCCAAAGGGGCCTACTCCGAGCCAGCCGCGGAACTCAATTTCGAGAATTTCGTCACATCTTTACTGGCCAAGGCAATAGCTACAGCACGAGCCAAAGAATAACCCATGTCCTTCTCCTCCCATCCGAACAACTCTAAACCTTCAGTTGAATTCATTCGAATGAACCGTACAGTAATCATCGAGCTTGACATCTGATAACTGATAAGGTAACATGCCCGTCTGACTCTGAGACAGTGCGCTGCCGCACCACTGGGCGGCGTTCGGCATGTGCAACCCATCTCGCCGGAAACGAAACCCACACAGCGGCGAGGCCAAACAGAAAAACCTTTTTCGAACGAAGCGACGATCCGGCCAGGATCGTCGTCGTCCCGAGCGGCGAACCCGAGCGAGGGACCTCTCTGCAGTCGACGACGCGCAGCCGCGGCGTAAGCTTCGCCGCATTTCTCCGTGCCCTCGGCACCTTCAGCAACCCAGCATACGGGTCGTCGGGCGCGAAAAGCGTATGCTCATCAGGCGGCTTTTGGCGCAAAAGAAAGTTGAATCCGGCGCCGGCGGACAAGGCGCCAGGTCGCACCCAATTTATGCTTGCGTGGCGCATGAACCTAACTCCTTTAGAATACGCACTTGCACAAAAATGGGGGAGGGGTGGCTGCATATTGTTACGTTGGTTTTGGGCCTCGAATTTGGAACGTGGCTTCAGGTACGAGATTCTGCCGTTCAGCCTGCGTGGGGCTCCGACCGCTGGAAAGAAGCTTGACGAATGGCCGGGCGCATGGATACCATTGTCCATCCGCGGCAGTTGCGCGGAGCGACCTTCATGCAGAGTGGCTGAGGGGTTCGGGCCCGACGACGCCACGACAACCGGATCGGCGCTGTTCGCCGGTCGGCAGGTGCCAATTCCCGCCCGGTTTGCGGGGGACATGAAGCTCGGCAGTGAATTTTCGCCTCATTCCCCCTTACCCGGAATGAGGCATTTTTTTTGGCACGCAGGGCCCGGCGTCGCCCGGAGACCGCTATGACCGAACACTACACGTTGCGCTGCCGCGAATGTAACCGCGACTGGGGCAATCGCCCCACTTCGATTTGCGAAGATTGTCTCGCCCCGCTTGACGTCAAATATGATCTCGACGCCGCCCGCGCCAGCTTCACCCGCGAAAACATCGCACGCCGCCCCGGCAACCTCTGGCGCTATTCGGAACTGCTTCCGATTCCCGCCGGCTACCGGCCCGAAATTCCCGTGGGCATGACGCCGCTTGTCTCCGCCGTGCGCCTCGGCGCGCAGATCGGTTCGCGCCGTCTTTATATAAAAAATGACGCGGTAAATTTTCCCACGCTTTCGTTCAAAGACCGCGTCGTCGCCATTGCGCTCGCGAACGCCAAAGCTTTTGGATTCCAGACGGTCAGTTGCTCCTCGACCGGTAATCTCGCCAATGCCGTAGCGGCTCAGGCCGCGCGGCAGGGGTTTGATGCCTGGATCTTTATTCCCGCTGATCTCGAACCGGCAAAAATTCTGGGTACGCAGGTGTTCGGCGCGCGGTTGGTGCGCATCGCCGGAAATTACGATCAGGTAAATCGGCTTTGTTCGCAGATCGGCGAACGCTTCCACTGGGGCTTCGTCAATATCAACCTGCGCCCCTACTACGCCGAAGGCTCAAAGACCGTCGGCTACGAAATCGCCGAGCAACTCGGCTGGCGCTTGCCGGATAACATCGTTGTACCCATGGCCGGCGGTTCCCTGATTACCAAGATCTATAAGGCGTTCAACGAACTCGTCGCGCTGGGCATGGTCGAAGCCAAGACCGTGCGCTTTTTTGGCGCGCAGGCCACGGGCTGTTCACCGATTTCGAGCGCGGTCAAGCGCGGCGCCGACGAAATCGATCCGCAGAAGCCGGCCACGATTGCCCGCTCGCTGGCCATCGGCAATCCCGCCGATGGGCTCTATGCCAGCCGCGCGATTCGTTCGAGCGGCGGGTGGTCCGAAGACGTATCCGACAACGAGATCGTCTCCGCGATGGAATTGCTGGCCACCACCGAAGGCATCTTCGGCGAAACCGCCGCGGGTGTGACCGTCGGCTGCGCGAAATCGCTCATCGCCCAGGGCCGCATCCGCCCCGATGAAGAGACTGTTCTCTGCGTCACCGGCAACGGTCTGAAGACCACCGACGCGCTCGCCGGCCGCTACGCACAGGAAGACGCCATCGAGCCCCGCATGGCCGCGTTCGAGAAATTCATGGGCCAGGCCATGGCGGTTTCGGCTGTCTCTTAATCGTGCCGCCAGCTTCGCCCAGTTCAGAGGAACGAGCTTTTTCTATTGTCGTTCCGGCTTCCACGGCAAATGTAGGTTGTGCTTTCGATTGCGCCGCAATCGCGCTGAATGTTTATCTCCGCGCCTCGGCCGCGCCGTCGAATTCCGGGTTGCAGGTTAGCTATCGCGGCGCGAACGAGGCGGAGATTCCGCGCGACGCTACGAATCTCGTGGTGCGCGCCATGCAGCGCGCAGCGGAAGCAATGCAGGGTTCAGTTCCCGCAGTGCAGCTCGACCTGCAGAATGATATTCCGCTCGGTGTTGGACTCGGTTCGAGCGCCGCGGCGATCGTCGCGGGAATTCTGCTCGGCGGCAAGATCTGCGGCCGCGAGCTAACGACAGCGGAAGCGCTGCGGCTGGCAACCGAGATCGAAGGGCATCCAGATAACGTCGCCGCCGCGTTGCACGGCGGGTTCGTGCTCGCTGCAACGCAGGAAGACAGCGGAAGCATCCTCGTGGCAAAGGCCAATGTCTCTCAGGCGCTCGATTTCATCGCAATCATTCCCGATGTGCCGCTGCCCACCGAAAAAGCTCGCGCCGTGCTCCCTGCGCAGTATTCACGCTGCGATGTGGTCGCCAATCTGCAGCGGACGGCGCTGCTTGCCTCGCGCTTTTTCACCGCGGGGGAGCTTTCGCCCGATTTATTCGCCGACCGGCTGCACCAGCCGTATCGCGCGCCGCTTGTTCCGGGCATTGCCGAATGCCTCAGCTTTCGACATCCCGGCCTCGCGGGAATATTTCTCAGCGGAGCAGGTTCGGCGGTGATGGCGATTGCGCGCCACAGCGGAAGAGAAATCACCGATGCGCTCGTCTCCGAATTCCAGCGCAAAGGAACCGGCGCTCACGCGCTCAGCTTGCGCGCAGACAACAGCGGCGCGAAGATTTTCTCCGGAGATTTGGGTGCTGCAAAAGCCGCGTCGCATCCGAAACCACAGCATTAGCGCAAAGCGAGGAAAAATTAGCGCAGCAGATCTTCGAGTTGCGTGCGGAGGTCGGTTTTGGCGTCGCGATACTTCACGATGACCGGCGTGTAGAGCGAAAGTCCCCACTCTTTGCCGCGTCCTTTGCTGATGGCGCGCGAACCGGCGACGACAACGGCTTTCTCGGGAACAATCAGGGGCTGATCGTCGGTCGCGGTGAGCACATTTCCGCTGGTGATGTCGTAAAGGGGCGTCGAGCGATTCAGGATCGTTCCCGTCCCGAGAACCGCGCCGCGTTTCACGATGGTGCCTTCGTAAACGCCGCAGTTGCCACCGACGAGGACGTCGTCTTCAATGATGACCGGCATCGCGCCGACCGGCTCGAGAACGCCGCCGATCTGCGCCGCAGCAGAAATATGGCAGCCCTTGCCGATTTGCGCGCAACTTCCGACAAGCGCGTGCGAATCGATCATGGTCTGATCGCCGACGTAGGCACCGACGTTGACGAACATAGGCGGCATGCACGTCACACCTTTGCCCAGGAAGCAGCCGTCTCGCAGGCTCGACCCCCCCGGCACGATGCGCACCGCATTGGCGAGTGTCACGGTTTTGAGCGGGTAAGTTGCCTTGTCAAAGAAGGCTTGGCCGGTGCCGTTGTTCGACATGGCAACGACGGCGCCCATGCGGAAGCCGAGCAGAATGCCTTTTTTTACCCAGCCGTTCACTCGCCACCCGGTCACGGCGGCGGCATCGGGTTCAGCAGCGCGGATGCTGCCGTCGTTCAATCCATCCTTGAATCGCTGAAACAGGCGTTGGAGTTCGCCGGTATATGTATCGGGAGGTTTGTCGAAGAGCGATTCAATTTGCTCTTGCAGCATGAGGCTCCCCGACCAGGCCGAGGCACTCGAGTACGCCACGGATTTTCTCTTCGTTTTCGGGCTTAGGAGGACAGAGCGGAAGCCGCCAGACCGCTTCGAGCAAACCCATCGCGGCCATTGCAGCCTTTACCGGTATAGGGCTCGATTCGACGAAGTTCACCTCCATCAGCGGCAAGAATTTGCGCTGCAGGCGGCGCGCTTTAGCGAAATCGTTTTCGAGGCAGGCTCGGATGAGTTCGGTCATTTCCGCTGGGATTTCGTTGGAAACGACCGATATGAGACCTTTGCCACCCAGAGCGATGATCGGGAGGGCGAGCGCATCATCGCCTGAGAGCACGAGAAAATCTTCAGGCAAATGGCCGAGAATGGATGCCACCTGGCTCATATCGCCTGAAGCTTCTTTGATACCGATTACGTTTTCGATTTCAGCGAGCCGCTTTAGAGTCGCGGTATCGATATTCGTGCCGGTCCTGCGCGGCACGCTATAGACGATCACGGGCAGCGATACCGCGGAAGCGATGGCCCGATAGTGCCGGTAGAGACCGTCGGGAGTAGGCTTGTTGTAGTAAGGAGTCACGGAAAGAATCCCATCCACGCCCATAGCCTCGAGTTCCTTGGCCAGCGCGATCACTTCCGCGGTGTTGTATCCGCCGGCGCCGGCGAGAACGGGAACGCGCCCCTTGGCTTCTTCGAGTGTGATTTCGACGACGCGTAGATGCTCATGCCGGCCGAGCGTAGGATTTTCGCCCGTCGTGCCGCAGGGGACGAGGAAATCGATGCCCGCTTCCACCTGCCGGCGGACGAGTGTGCGCAAGGTCGCATCATCAAGAGAAAAATCGCGCCGAAACGGAGTCACCAGCGCGGTGCCGCATCCCGTAAACATGTTTCCTCCTGCTCAGTGCGGGTCGAGAATCACTGCCCATCAAACAAAGCATCGCTGAATTCAAACCAGCCCTTCTTGCCAATAACCCATTTGGCCGCCGTGAGCGCCCCGCGAGCGAAGCCTTCCCGGCTGCGGGCGGTATGCCGCAGCGTAATCGTATCGGCGCCGGAATCAAAGCCAATCTCGTGCGTGCCCGGATGAGCACCGGCGCGGTTTGAGCTTACATCCACGCGGCGGTTCGGATCGGCTCTTTTCATTTCTTCCACCAATTTTAACAGCGTGCCGCTCGGGGCATCCTTTTTCGTGATGTGATGAATTTCCCAAGCCCACGCCCCGTACTCTTTGTACGGCGCGAATTGCCGCGAGGCTTCGGCAGCCAAACGCAAAAAGATATTAACGCCGATTGAGAAATTCGGACTCCATACCAATCCCGTGCCGCCTTTTTCGACCGCCGCCCTGGCGCGATCCATCTGGTCGGTCCAGCCGGTCGTGCCGATGACTGCATTAATGCCGGCCGCCGCCAATCGTTCTATATCGGTCAAAACAGCGCCCGGGACGGAAAAATCGACGGCGACATCGATGCCGCGGAAGCGTTCGCGGGTAATGCCTTTGCCATTTTCGTTTTCATCGATATCCAGGCGCAAGGGAACGGTAAAACCGTACTCGGGAGCAAGTTGCTCCACAAGGTGGCCCATTTTGCCGTAGCCGATGATCGCGAGATTCATAGCGTTAGTCGAAAACGGCCGGATCGACGGTGCGAAAAAAGTCCCCATGCAGAAGCTTCACGGCTGTCTCCGCATCGCGCTCCGCAACGACGAACCCGATATTCAGTGCAGAAGCGCCCTGAGAAATCATACGAATGTTGATGCCCGGCAGGGCGCCAAACGCCCGCGCGGCCACGCCCGGAGTATGACGCAGATTATCACCCACAATGCAGACAATGGCCTGATCACTTTCGACGCTGACCTCGGAAAATTCCCGCAGTGCTCCGCAAATTTCGTCGAGCCGCGACCGGTCATCCACGGTCAATGAAACACTGACCTCAGAGCTCGCCAGCATATCGACCGCGGTCTCCGCGCGACTGAATATTTCGAAAATGCGGTTCAGGAAGCCGTGAGCCATGAGCATGCGCGTCGAGCGGATATTCACGATGTTGATCCCGCGCTTGCAGGAGATCGATTTGATGACGTTCGCACATGGGACTGTATCGGCCACGATTCTGGTGCCGGTGATTTCGGGACGGCGCGAATTCAAGACCACAACGGGGATGTTCTTTTCCATGGCCGGCAGGAGTGTGGATGGATGCAACACCTTGGCACCGAAATAGGCCAGCTCCGCTGCCTCGGCAAAGGAGATCGTCTTTACCCGCCGCGCCTCGGGCACGAGTTTCGGGTCGCAGGTCATGACGCCATCGACATCGGTCCAAATCTGGATTTCCTCGGCGGCGACGCCAGCGCCGATGATCGCGGCGGTAAAATCGGAGCCGCCACGGCCAAGCGTGGTCGTCACGCCGGTTTCGGTTGAGCCGATGAAGCCCCCGAGCACGGGCACTTTATCCTGCTTTACCATCGGCAGAATTTTCTCGCGGCAGCGGGCATAAGTCTGCGGATAGAGCGGCGAAGCAGCTTTATGGCGCGAATCCGTAATCACCACGCACCGCGCGTCGACATGCGCGGACTCGATTCCGAAATGCTGGAACACAAGGGCGATCAAGCGGCTGGAGAGGCGTTCGCCATAACTCGAAAGAGCATCCACGGAGCCGGGGACAAATTCTCCAGCCGCTGAGATGCTTTCGAGCAAATCCGCCATTTCCGCGAATTCAGAATCGAGGATCTGCCGCATTTGGCCATGGCTGGATGTGGCAATAAGTGCGCCAATTTCGCGCTCGTGCATTTGCCTGAGCGCGTCTGCTCTTTCACGTGCACGCTCTTTTTGTCCAGCGGCGGCCTCTTCCCCCATCGTCAGCAATTGCTGCGTTGTCTTGCCCATTGCGGAGACGATCACGGCGGGCTTGCGGGCGAGAGCGCGCTTGACGATTCCCGCGACGCGTTCAATAGCGGAAGCCGATTCTACAGACGAGCCGCCGAATTTCATTACGAGCATTTCACGGTTACCGTTTTTCGCACCATCAGACGTTCCAACGAGCAGCAGATCCCTCGGTCGCCACAGGGCGACCTCGTGATGACAGCAAAAGCCGAAGACGCCGGGCTAAAGCACTCGGCGCGACGTAAAAACCTAAAGCAACTGCAGATCCCTGGCGTGCCCGAGGAGAGCTCGTGATGACACCTTACCGCCTGACTTGCAGATCGCCCATTCACGCGCCAGCAAGTGTCAGAGCGCTTGCTGGCCTTCCATTCACTCGTGATGCCGACGTATATACGCCTATATCGCGAAAGGTTCATGGCCGCGCGAGCAACTCGTTTACCATTTGCTGGTAGATTTGGCGCGCAGCGAGGAGCTCCTTCTTTGGTACGCGCTCTTCGCTGGTGTGCGCGACATGGATGCTGCCTGGGCCAAGCAAAAAAGGCTTGCCCCAGTTATCCCCAAACACCGGTACATCGGTTGTATAGGCAACGATGGAGGTCTCAAAACCATTGATCCGGTCGAAATGCTGAGCGGGTATCGACAGAATCTCGCGAAGTTCGGCACGGCCGCGAATGGCCCGTTGAACGGCTTCCCGGACCGGTTCGGCATTGGCCACCAGACGGATAGAAATTTCGGCAACTGCCAAATCAGGAATCACATTGGGTGCGCGTCCGCCGGAAATCACTCCGATGTTCATGGTGCTGGGTCCGAGAAGCGGGTCTGTGGGGAGCGAGATTTGCCGGATATCATTCAGCACATCGAGAAGCTTGTCGATGGCCGACTCGCCCAGTTCCGGATATGCAGAGTGCGCCAGTTTGCCGCGTGCTTCGATTTCGCAGCGCCAAAGACCTTTGGTCGCGAGGGCGAGTTTGTTTTCCGTGGGCTCGCCGTTGATGAGGAACCGCGAGCCACGCGGATTTTTGGCCGCCGCGAGCGCTCCGGCGCTATTGCGCTCTTCGCCGACAACGAATAGCAATCCGAAATTGCGCACGCCGGAGTTGAGCAACTCTTCGGCAGCGCCAATCATGGCGGCAATGATGCCCTTGGCATCGGCAGAGCCGCGCCCCCAAATGAAATCGGCGTCTTCGCGCGAAGGGAAAAAAGGCGGGACTGTGTCCATATGGGTTGAAAGGGTCACGACGGGATGGCCCCAGTGCGCGAAGACGTTGAAGCGATCAGACTGGACGGGGCAGCGCTCAACCTCTCCGGAAAATGCAGCCGCAAGTGGGGAGAGGGTCTCGATGACGGCGTTTCCGACAGCGGCTTCGTGATTCGTGATCGATTCGATATCAACGAGCCGACGCGTAAGTTGGAGGAGGTCAATCATGGCGCGGTTAACTGGGTGAACCGATGTGTGGAGTAAGGAGACACGTTGAACACGGAGCGGGGTGACCGCCGCTCCGGCGCCGAGATTGCACCCCGACGCATGCAAAACCGGCATGCGTCGGGGGCCCC
>Ga0070740_10005063_pt1 | contig 12483 bp, 10 predicted proteins | sample Coa_R2_FD_67286 | JGI IMG/M metagenome (GOLD analysis project Ga0070740, IMG submission 67286) | Surface soil microbial communities from Centralia Pennsylvania, which are recovering from an underground coalmine fire - Coalmine... | ecosystem: Environmental > Terrestrial > Soil > Unclassified ...
GACCCGCCCGCCGGTAATCGCAATCAGCGCGCCCGACCCTCCGCCCAGCAGGTAGCGGACCGCGCCGTAGCCCAGCGTTCGCGTATATTCCACGTCGAACGGCACAGGCTTGGCGCATCGAAGTTCGTAGCCGATGTCCTTGGCCACCACCGTCGTCTTGATTCCCAGGCCGTCCAGCGCCTCGCGAAGCCGATCGCGCAGGATCCATCCGAGCGGGATGTCGGCGAGATGCAGATGCCCGTACGCATCGAACGACGAATTGGCGAAGTCCTTCAGCACCTCCGGATGAAGCCGCTCGGCGATTCCTTCTGCCACCAGCGCCACTCCATCGTCGCGCCCGTAAGCGGCGCGCTTGATGATCGCGCCGACGATCGTGTCCACCACCACGTTCAGGTCGATGTACTCGCCGGTGAATTCCTCGGGAATCACGGCCAGCGTCGCCCCGGCCGATTTGCACATCCCAAGCGCCAGCGATCCCGACTTCCGCCCCATCGTGACCGCCAGGTACCATCGCCCGGTCGATCGCGCATCCTCCATCAGCGATTCGATGATTGCCGTTCCGGTCGCCCGCGCCGTTTCAAATCCGAACGTCGGCGCGTTCTCGGGCAGCGGCAGGTCATTGTCGATGGTCTTTGGTACCGTGGCGACGCCGATCCTTCCGCGGCATCGCTCCGCGATCATCGCCGCGCCGTAGGTCGTATCGTCGCCGCCGATGCACACCAGGTAGCGCACGCCGAGCCGCCCGAGCGTCTCGACGCATCGCTCAAGGCTCTGTTCGTCCCTGGCGGGATTCGTCCGCGAGGTCCTGAGAATCGAACCGCCCGTGAAATGGATTCGGCTTACATCGCGAATCCTGAGTTCGGTGACGTGGGAGGTGTCGCCCTCGACCAGCCATTTGAAGCCGTCGTTGAGCCCGATCACCTCGAGCCCGCAATTGATCGCTTCGATCGCCGCCGATGCGATCACGCCGTTGATTCCGGGGGCCGGGCCTCCGCCCACCAGGATGGCAAGCCTGTCGCGTCGGGAGGTTTCTCCGGATTCCATGCAGCCTCGCGCCTCCTGAAAAAAGATCGCTGACGCCAGAACGGAGAGATGCGCACCCTGAACGGGCCGGAAGACGTGAATCATCCTGCCGGGGAGTCGCATCCCCCGCCCGCTCATCAAAGAATTCCAGAAATCCGCGGCTCAGACCATGCCGCCGGGGCGCATGAATCCCCCGCTTTCGCGGAATTCATGCGCCGGAAACTCGATGGAAAGGCTCAGGCTTTTTTCTTTGCCGCCACCCGCGGCCGCCATTGCACGTACGACCGCAGATCGACCGTGAAGGTCCATGAACTCTTCGGCTGATTGATTAGATGCACGATTTCGCTGCAGATCGCCTCGGGCGACACGAAATGCGACGGATCCGCCTCCGGCATCGCCTCGCGCACCCGCGGACTGTCAACCGCGCCGTCCACGTCCAGGGTGGCGGCATGAATTCCGCGATGCATGAATTCGTATGCGACCGATTCGGCGATCGCGCGTTGCGCCACCTTTGAGGCGTTGTACGCGGAATACTGGGCCGGCCCCCCGCGCGTCTCCGACCCGAGCACGAAAATCACCGTCCCCCCGCCCCGTTCCACCATCCTGCCCACCACCGCCTGCGTGCAGAAGAACGGTCCATAGGTGTTGACCTTGAGCTGAAAGTCGAAGTCTTCTTCGGTAATTTCGGTCAGCGGCTTGCGCAGGTATGCGCCCGCGTTGTTTACCAGCACCGATATCGGCCCCAGTTCCTTCTCGACGCGCTCAACCGCCGCGAGCACCTGCTCACGCTTTGACACGTCGGTCGGCGTGACCAGCGCACGCCCTCCCTGCTTGCGGATCAACTCCGCGGTCTCCTCGAGCTGCGATTGGGTGCGCGCGATCAGTCCGACCGCGTATCCCTCGCGGGCGAGTCGTTGGGCGATATCGCGGCCGATTCCCCGCCCGGCTCCTGTAACAAGTGCGACGTTTGCCATAGCGCACGAATCTTAGCCGGACCACGCCGCGCTGAAAACCTCGATCATCTCCGCGCAATTGCTGCTTGGCCGACTATGCGCATGGTGATACGGTCCAAAACAGGTGGCACGGGGATGAAGTCCTTCCCGATTTCGCTGGCCGCCGTCGCCGCTCTCGTCGCGATGACCGGCCTGTTCGGGACGCCGCCGCTGATGGCGGGCGAACTCATCGAGGTCGGCTCGCCCGCCGCCTACGATTCTCCCAATCCCGTGCTCGAAATTCCCCAGGACTGCACTAGCGAAACTGCTCCTCCCGGATGCGGCCAGGACGATGCCGCCACGAACACGGGCGATCCTTCTGCCGTTGCAAATGACCCAAATGCGATCGCGGCCACGACGGATCCGAATCAGAGCATCGATCCGCCCGCCGAGCAGGCTTCGAACCGGAACATGGGAACGCTCGAGGATTACGAGAGCCAGGCGCGCGGCTCGGCGCCTGCCGTCGTCGCGGTCCCGTATCCCGTCCCCTATCCGGTCCCCTACGCGGCGCCGTCCCGATACCCGGTTTACGTGGGACGCCCGGTTCTCGCGCCCGCGCCGATGCCGATGGCGTCATATCCGAGCGCTCCGGCTCCGTTTGTGCCCCGGATGATGCCCGCGCCGGGGATGATTACACGCACCCGTCCCGCCTGGGCCCTCGCTCCCGCGCCCGCGATGCCAATGATGAGGCCGATGTCGCCGGCGGGGATGGGTGGCGCGCTTCGCCTCCATTGAGCATCAAGGCTATTATCTCTGCTCCCAATTCGTGCGGCCTCGCGCACTTTAGGGAGTCTTCGCGATGCTCATCACGCTCGATGTCGGCAACAGTCACACCGTAATCGGTATCTACCAGGGCGAGAAACTCACCCATCATTGGCGTATCCAGACCGTTCCCGAACGCACCACGGACGAACACGGCGCTTTGCTCAACACCCTTCTGGCGGCCTCCGGAATCTCTCCGGGGCTCAGGCCTGAAGGAGTGATAATCGCCTGCGTGGTCCCGCCGCTCAATCAATCGATGGAGCAGCTTGCCGAGCGGTATTTCGGATGCGTTCCGCTGATGGTGGGGCCAGGGATAAAGACCGGAATGCCGATCCTGTACGAGAATCCCAAGGAGGTTGGCGCGGACCGGATCGTCAACGCCGTCGCAGCCTACGAGCGCTACTCCAGCGCATGTATCGTCGTCGATTTCGGCACCGCCACCACCTTCGACTACGTGACCGCCCGAGGCGAGTACGCCGGCGGTGCCATAGCTCCCGGCCTCGGAGTCTCGATGGATGCGCTGATCGCGCGCGCGGCCAAGCTCTATCGCGTCGAGCTGGTCCGCCCGCGCGAAGCCGTCGGCCGCACCACCATCGCCTCGATTCAATCCGGCCTGATCTTCGGCTACACCGCGCTGGTGGACGGTCTCGTCCATCGCATCCGCAAGGAACGCGGCGAGAAAGCCCGGGTCATCGCCACCGGCGGCCTCGCCGACCTCATCGCGCCCGAGTCCGAAACCATCGAGGAAGTCGACGAGTTCCTCACCCTCAAGGGCCTGCGATTGATCTTCGAGCGCAATCGCCGCTAGAGGAAAGAACCATCATGGAAAAGCCCGCCCGCATAGTCACCGACTCGATGATTGGGATGAAGCTTCCCGACTACGCCCGTCATTCCCACCGCGTGGCGACCGTGCTGGGCCATAACCCGAGCGCCTTCACCGGACCCGGGACCAACACCTATCTGGTCGGCTCGGGCCGCTGCCCGATACTGCTCGACACGGGGCAGGGGGTGGCGATCTGGGGCGACATGCTGGTGGTCGCGCTCGAGCGGCTCTGCAACTCTTCAAGCATCGACAAGATCGTCCTGACCCACGCGCACATCGATCATATCGGCGGCGTAGCGCAGGTGCGCGAGCGCTTCGGCGACCTCGAGGTGTACAAGATGCCGTGGCCGGGGCACGACGATGCCGCCGGCCATCGGATGGTCGCGATCGGCGACAATTCGGTCGTGACGGGCGAGGGCGTCACGCTTCGCGCCATCCACACTCCCGGTCACGCTCCTGACCATTTGTGCTACTATCTTGAGGAGGAAAAGGCCCTCTTTACCGGCGACGTGGTTCTGGGAGCGGGAACCACGGTCATCCCGGATGACACCGGGGACCTCGGGCAGTACATGGATTCGCTGCGCCGATTGCTCAAGCTGGACCTCGAAACCATCTATCCCGCGCATGGTCCGGTCATCCACAATCCCGCCGAAAAAATCCGCGAATATATCGCTCATCGCGAACTCCGCGAACGGCAGGTGCTCGATGCGCTCGCGGACGGTCCGCTCGAAGTGATGACGATCGTGAAGAAGATCTATCTCGACGTGCCGGAATACCTGCATCCGGCCGCCGCGAGCTCGGTTCGTTCTCATCTCAAGAAGCTCGGCAAGGAGGGCCGGGTCAGAGAGCATGAACACCGCTGGAGCATCAACTAGCGGCTCCCGCACGCGAGCCCTCGGATTCGGATGCGCCCTGGCGCTGTTCGGGGCCGGCTTGTTCGCGCCAATCGGAACCGTGCGATGTGAAGAATCGATGACCGCTGAAATATGGCGCAAGGCCGTTGCCGCCACCCCTGCGCCCGAAGCCTCTCCCGCCCCGCCCGCTCCCTCGTACGCGTCCGCCCCATCCGCCGCTCCCTCTCCAGCTTCATCGCCGGCGCCCTCGGTCGCATATTCGCTGCCGATGGCCGTGGCGACGGCGGATTCCGGCGAGCTGCGCGTCGATCCCTCGTCGATGGAATCGCCCGAGGCTCCGTCAAATCTGACCAGCGCCGTCGTCGATCAGGGCTACACGCCGCCGACCACCCAGGAAATTCCGCCGATGGCGGACGACTATTCGGCGATGACGGCGGCGCCGGAGGCGCAGCCGTCCGCCTCCCCGGACAATACGCAGGCGGACTTCGAGAGCCCGGATGTCGCGCGCTATCAGCGCGAACAAACCGGCATCATCAATCCACAGCAATATCACGATATGCGCGCCTTCATGTCCGAAGGCGCCTTTTCCTCTCCGATCGGGCTCGAACTGCGCGAGGCGCGCCGCAAACTCGACAACGGAGAGGAGGCGGACGGACTGCTGATTGTCGACGTGGCCAAGGGCAGTCCGGCCGCCGACGCCGGCCTGCACGCCTACAAGCACACGACGCACAACGTCATGACCGGCGTGGCGCTGGCAGCTTCGATGGTGTTTCCGCCGGCGATCCTCGCGGTCCCGCTGATCGACTATGCCCAGGTCGGTGAAAGCTACGACATGATCATCGGCGTCGATGGAACCCGCGTAACGAACTTCCTCGACTTCGAAGACCGGATGCACTACGTGCGCCCGGGCGAGATCGTCTATCTCAGCGTCGTGCGCGACGGCAAGCGCGAACAGATCAAGGTTCTCGTGCCGCCCAGCAGCACGCTCACCTGGTAGGCCGCGCACCTTCCGCCTACATCGTCGGTCCCGCCGTGTTCGAGCACGTCCCCGGACATCCGCCGCCGCTGCTGAAGCAGGTGCTCGGACATGGAGTGGACGTGGCTACCGGAGTCGCCATCGCTCCGACCGCTGCCGGTGTAGCCACAGGGCTGCCGGTTTCGAACCGCTGCAGCGTGTAGCTGTCGTCAGGCGGGACGCAGAAGTTGTAGCTGTTGCCCACCGACGGCGCCGGGGTCGGGGGACCCACCGCCGATTCCGCGAGCGCGACGTTGTTTTTGAACAGTTGCACCGTCGTGCCCGCGTCGGGCGGCGCCGGATTGTTTCCCGCCGTGCCCGAGATGCTGCCGTGCCCCGTGCAATCCATCGCCTGCGCGAACAGGCCCGATGCAACCGTGGCGCATGCCGTCGGCGGACCCGCGACGTTCGATTGCGCGAGAATCGTGTGCCCCGGGAAGGGAGCGGGACCACCCTGGAACTGGTCCTCCGCCTCCGCGAAGATGTCGAAGTTCTGCGCGGCGCTCGAGTTGAATGCGTGGGTGGGGACGTTGAGCGTGAAGCCCAATCCCGTCTGTCCGCCGAGAATCGTCAGCGGCGCCGGCAGCGTGCTGACGAGCTGATTCGTCCCGAAGTTCTCCGCGAACACCTGCACCGTGGTCTTGAAGCCGGGCGGTTGCGCGGCCGTAAGATTGACCGAGCCCTGGATATATCCCGTCGTCAGCGAGAAATTGCACGTCCCGTTGCCCGCCGAAGGTGGACAATGGCCTCCCGCGGTTCCCCCCGATGCCGCGTTTTGCGCCGCCGTCCCCTGGCTCAGCGTGCTGTCGTAACCCGGCGCGCTGATCATCAGCACATAAGGTGTGGGGCTCGGAGAACCGATCGGAAGATGAACGATCGGCGGCGGACTCACGATCGTCCCGGGCAGGGGATAGTTGCCCACGTCGTCCGTCTCCGCGGTGGCGACCGTCACGCAGTTCTGCGGCGTGACCGTGCAATCAGTCGTTTCGTCTCCCGACTGCGGCACCAGTATCTGAACCGTAGCGCCGGAGATTGGCTGATGGGTACAGGCATCGGTTATTTGTCCGCTGAACCCTCCGATGGTCTGTCCGCCCTTCACCTCGAAGTCGACCGTACTCGTCGTGTTGGGAAACACCCTTGCCCCGCTCACTCCCCGCGTGGCCTGGATCGTTGTCGAGCCTCCCGAAACGTAGAAATCGTAGAGCGTGCCGACTCCCGCCGCGGCCGGCAGGAACAGCGTGTAGGTGCCGTCGCTGAACACTTCCGTGCTCGCGACGATCGTGTTTGTGCCGCCAAGCTCGGCCGTGACTCTGAGATGCGATCGGGCGCCCCCGATGCTCCCGCTGGCTCCGCTCACCTTGCCGGTCACTGTCGCCACGAACCCGCTTGCGTTGTCGGCCGGAGCCGAGGCCGATACGCTGACCACGTAAGGCTGTCCCGGCCCGCTCGGCGTGCTTACCACGTTTGCGCTCAGCAGAATCGGAAGCTGCACGGTCTTGTGCTGCTCGGTCTCGATCGGCGTGCTTTCCTGGAACGTGATCGGAGTGCCCGCGTTCTGAAGCTGAAGCGGATACTGGATGCATCCCTCGAGGCTTCCGCCCGCGCATAGCGGCACGATCCCTCCCGGCGAGGTCGTGTCGAGCACCACCTCGATCGTTGTGAACTTGCCGTTCTTCACGCCGAACGAGTTGAACACCTGCATCTGGCTCTGCCCCGCCAGCACGTCCAGCTGATAGGACCCCGGACTTGCTCCCGTCGCTGTCGCCGTCGGCACCGGAATAATCACCCATTTTCCGCTCGTCTCCGACGGTGTCGCCGTATTCTTCGAGTTGGGCAGCGGGTTCATCCTGACCCCGGTGACGTTCAGGATGAAGCTGCGCAGACTGGCGGGCGCTATTCCCGAAAGATTCGTCACAAACCCGACCTGCACCAGGGCCGCGGTGGGCGATGATGCCGGCGAGCCGCCTCCGCTGTTGCCCCCGCACGAGGCCGGTCCGAGGCAGAGCGCCGAAAAGATCAGGAGCGGAGCAAGTAGCGAGAGCGAGGCCCGGGAAAATCGCAGCTTATTCACGTCACGTCCGTTTGCGATGGGAATTTGTTGCACAACTTGGGTAGCCGAATCCTGCCCCGAGGGCAACCGAGGATTCGCTCATCACGCCTCCTTCCGCCTGCGATCACATTCAACTCTTTACCGCCGGCCCGGTTATGTAATACTGAATGGCGAAATCCGTCGAGGCGCGTGCGCCCGGCGAGGTGGATGAAACCGACATAGGCGTCCGATTGAGGACGCCACGTGAATACACAGCATGGGCTCGCGCCTGGATCCGGACAGCCGGACCGGGACTCCGACACGGGAAACGGATTGCTTTGCCATCTTGGTTCTTCCCGCGGGGTTGCCGGTGTTATGCGGCGGCCCCGCTGTTTTTTTTGGGAGAACTGCGATGGCGCAGGAAAAAGTTCGAGTCCCGGAACTCGCGCGGATGAAATCGCGCGGACAGCCGATCACGATGCTGACCGCGTACGATTATCCCTTCGCGCGGATCTTCGACCAGGCCGGCGTCGATCTCATCCTCGTCGGCGACAGCCTCGCCACCGCCGTCCGCGGCGAGGAAACCACTCTCGCTGTTACCCTCGACGAAGTCATCTACCATACCCGCGTCGTGGTCCGCGCCCGCAAGCGCGCGCTCGTCGTCGCCGACATGCCCTTTCTCTCCTACCAGGTCAGCGTCGAGGACGCCCTGCGCAACGCCGGCCGCCTCGTCAAAGAAGGCGGCGCCGAGGCGGTCAAGCTCGAAGGCGGAATCGCGATCGCCGAAACCGTCCGCCGCATCGCGGACATCGATATTCCCGTGATGGGCCATGTCGGCCTCACCCCGCAATCGATCCATCGGATGGGCGGGCATCGCGTGCAGGGCCGCGCATCCGGCCATCGCGCGGGATGCCGCGAGCGGCTGATCGAGGATGCGCTCGCGATCGAAGCGGCCGGCGCCTTCGCCCTGGTCATCGAGGGCGTCCCTCCGTCGCTTGCCCGGGAGATCACCGGCCGCCTTTCCATCCCGACCATCGGGATCGGCGCCGGCCCGCACTGCGACGGGCAGGTGCTCGTGATGCACGACATGCTGGGTCTCAACGATACTTTCCGTCCGCGGTTCGCAAAGCCCTTCGCCAATCTATGGCAGGACGCGTCCGCGGCGGCGCAAAGCTACATCCGCGAAGTCCGTGAGCGGGTCTTTCCCGGACCCGAGCACTGCTACGCCGAAGCGAGGGAACACTGACAATGGACATCATTCACACGCCGGACGAGATGCAGCGATGGTCCGACAGCGTGCGCGCGCTGGGCGAGAAAATCGCTTTCGTGCCCACGATGGGGTTTTTGCACGAAGGCCACCTTGCCCTGATGCGTGAGGGACGAAGGCGCGCCGGCGCTCTCGTCACTTCGATCTTCGTCAACCCCACCCAGTTCGGTCCCTCCGAGGACTTCGCAAGATACCCCCGCGACTTCGAACGGGACTGCGGGATGATGGAGGAGGTCCCGGTCGATGCGGTGTTCGCGCCGGAGCCTTCCGCGATGTATGCGCCGGACGCCCAGACCTGGGTCGAGGTCACCGAGGTCACCCGCGGTTTGTGCGGTCCGTTTCGTCCCGGACACTTCCGCGGCGTGACCACCGTAGTCGCCAAGCTGTTCAATATCGTCAAACCCCATATCGCCGTCTTCGGCGAGAAGGACTACCAGCAGCTTCGCGCGATCCAACGGATGGTCGCCGATCTCAATTTCGACGTCGAGGTCGTTCCCTTCCCCATCGTGCGCGAGAGCGACGGGCTAGCGATGAGTTCGCGCAACACCTATTTGTCCCCGCAGGAGCGCGAACGCGCCCTCGCTCTGAGCCTCGCCCTGCGCGCCGTCCGCGACCGGTTCGAGGCGGGCGCCTGCTGCGCAGAGGATCTCGTCCAGACCGCGAAGTGCGTGCTGCGCCGCACCGCGGGCGTCGAGATCGAATACGTCGAAGCGGTCGATTCAGTCACCCTCGAGCGCGTCTCGTCGATCGACCGCCCCGTCCTGGTGGCGATCGCCGCCCGCGTCGGCCGCACCCGTCTCATCGACAACACCGTGCTCGTTCCCTGAACCGGTATTGCGAAAGGAACCAAGATGGCCAGCAGAACGATGCTTAGGGCGAAGCTTCACCGCCTGCGTCTTACCGGCGCGAACCCCGACTACGAGGGCAGCGTCGCGATCGATTCAACCTTGCTCGAACTCGCAGGCATCTTCGAATTCGAGCAGGTCCACGTATGGAACGTCAGCAACGGCGAGCGTCTCGTCACCTATGCGATCGCCGCTCCGGCGGGATCGGGCGAGGTCTGTCTCAACGGCGCCGCCGCGCTGAAGGGCGCCGCTGGTGACGTGGTGATAGTCGCGGCGTTCGGCGCGATGGCGGACGACGAGGCGCGCGGGCACATCCCCCGCGTGGTCCATGTGGATCGCGACAATCGCCCCCGAGAAGTCGAACTCCGGGCCGCCACGTAGTTTGTGGCGATGATTAGAGGGCAGGGCGGGGCAGGCGCTCTTCAGGTCCCCTCCGATGGCGCCGCGAGCCAATGAACCTGCCCGAAATAAAAACGGCGGGAGCATCGCTCCCGCCGTTTTCGTCCGCTTGCGCGGATTTGTCTCAGTAATAGTCCACGGGATCGATCTGGCGCTTGGCTCCGTACCAGAACAGCATATTCTCCGTCAGCCCCTGCCAGGTGAACTTGTTCGGCGGCAGCAGCAGCCGCTTAAACATCGACTTGAACGAATAGAACTCCTTGGTACACCTCCACACGCCTTCCTCTACCTCCTGGGGCGACATGTTCTTCGGCACGAACATGCATCGGAAGTTGTTGGTGTAGAGATCCGCATCCGGAATGATCACGCGGCCTTCGTTCTCGAGCTGCGTGCGCATCGGCGTTCCCTTGCGCGGCGTGACTGTGTTGAAGAACGCCTCCGGCGCTTTCACCTCGTGCAGAAACTTCATCGTCGCGTCGAAGATGCCCGGTTTGTCCTCTTCGAGCCCGAACAGGAAGTTCAGCGAATAGTAGATGCCGTAATGCTCGAGCTTCTTGAGCAGCTTCTTGTACTGATTGGCGTGGTTCTGGATCTTGTTCATCGACAGCAGGCTGTCCTGGCTGATCGATTCCACGCCGATATTCACGTGGAAGATTCCCGCCTTTGCCGCCAGCTCCAGGAGCTCATCGTCGTGGTTCGAATTGATCGTCCACAGGCACGAGAAGCGGATGTTCAGCGGCTCGAGCGCCTTGAAGAGCTCGCGCGCGAATTTGTGCTTGCCCGTGATCTGGTCGTCGATGAACTGGAAGCGGCGGAAGCCCGTGATCTTGATGATTTCCTTCATCTCTTCCACGATGTCGCCGACCGGACGGGTCCGGTACGAGCCCTCATAGAACACCGGGATTTCGCAGAACGAGCACCGGTACGGGCATCCGCGGCTCGCCTGAATCGGCACCGCCTTGAACAGGTAGCGGTTGAGCTTCAGCAGTTCATGACGCGGGCGCGGCAGGCCCTTGAGATCGTGCAGCTTGCTCGCGCGGTACACCTGCTTGAGCTTGCCGTCGCGCCAGTCCTGCAATAGCTCGGGCCATACCAGGTCCGCCTCGCCCTGCACCACCGCATCACAATGCTTGAGCGCCTCCTCGGTCTGGAGCGTGGCATGAAAACCGCCGAACACCACGGGAATTCCCCGGCGTCGGAATTCGTCGCCCAACTGATAGGCGCGCAGCGATGCGCCGATCGTTGTCGTCATCCCGACCAGGTCCCATCCCGCGTCGAAGTTGATGTCCTCGAGGCGTTCGTCGCACAGCGTTACGTCGTATTCCTCGGGCGTAAGCCCCGCCATCAGCGGGATCATCAGCCCCATGATAAGGCGCCATCGGGTCTTGTGCGGCGTGCCGTCCAGATGGACGGTTGTGGGTTGTACCAGCAGAATCCTCGGCTTCTTGTTCATGCTTCCTCCACCGCTGCGCGGCGGCCTTCGAGCGATGTTCCGCGGGGCGGCTCGGGACGCCTGGGCCGGAAAATCAGCCAAAGCAGACTGAAAGCGAATACATACGTCCCAAAGGCGGTTCCCCAGCAGAACCAATCAAGTTTGTTGAATAGAGCGAAACCAAACAGCATGTAGGCGAAGTCGCGTCCGCTCACGCGCTCCACCTTGTTGATCCAGTCCTTCGTTTGAGAACCTCTGTAGCGGAAGGCGAGGAACGTTGCCAGCGCTGAAAGCGCGAACCCGCCCAACTGCAACGGCATCAGCCACAGGAACACCGGATCCGCGCTCGCTCGATACGCCCCCGTGAACACGCCGATGAAGATCGCGACGTGCACGATGTTGTCCGTGATCAGATCGAGCTTGCCGCCCCATTCCGTCTCGCTCATCTGCAGCCGCGCCAGCTCCCCGTCCACGCCGTCGATCGTGATCGACAGCAGGAACAGAAGCGATGCTGCAAGGCGCCATCCGTAACCCGGCATCGCGAACATCCACGCGCACACAAGCCCCAGGAATGTGTTCGTGATGGTGACCTGGTTGGGCGTAATCCGGGTCCGGGCGAGCCTAAGGCTGATTCGCCACGAGATCTTGCGATCTACAAGCCGCGCCATCGCCGCGTCCTTGTCCGCCGTCTCGTGCCGCAGCGACCGTGCAAGCCGCACCTCCGCCTCGTCCCGGTCCTCCGGCCGGCCGTTCAGGGCGAAGGGCAGCTCGCCGACCGGGCGATAGATTGGCTGTTTGCCCAGCCCGCCTTCTTCCAATAACGAACGCAGGGGGCCTACAGCTATCTCCCCGCCGCAGTCCGCGTCGCTGCTCGAAAATCGCAGTACCTGTTCGGGATTCTTCTGGGCGTTCGCCAGGACCCGCTTTAGCTCCATCCGCGAAAACACCAGGTTCCCGGCAAACGAGATGCAAGGGGTGTCGGGAGGCAGCTCCCGTGCGAGCGAGGTGTCGAACCTGTCCACTATCCTGATCTCAGGATGGT
>Ga0070740_10005065_pt1 | contig 12479 bp, 9 predicted proteins | sample Coa_R2_FD_67286 | JGI IMG/M metagenome (GOLD analysis project Ga0070740, IMG submission 67286) | Surface soil microbial communities from Centralia Pennsylvania, which are recovering from an underground coalmine fire - Coalmine... | ecosystem: Environmental > Terrestrial > Soil > Unclassified ...
TCGGTGCCTGTATTTGTGAGTTTGATCGCCTCAGACGCGTCGTTTGTGAAATTGATCGCGTTCGTGCTGAGCGCAATCTGGGCGCAGATTCCCAGCCAGCAGGGTCGAACAGTGCGCACAAAGCCCAGGCTGCCCCCGCCGATCAGCAGAACAACCAGCACCAGCAGCAGCAGATTGCGCAGCCAGCGCTTGCCGTTGGAACGCGGGCGAGCGCCAGGAACCTCCCCCTCCTGCTCGCTCTCCTTGAACGTTCCCGCTTGAGGGGAATGCGCCTCGTCCGCGCTGATCTCCTCATGGTCCGGCGTGGGCAGTGCCTGGACATCTCCGGCCTGGGGCAACACCTGCGTCGCGCGTTGCTCAAGCAGGTGGGTGACGTGCTGGACCATCTTTCCGTCTGTAGTTGCGCTCGCTGCGCTCTCCAACGCCTCGCGATAGGCGCGGGCGAAGTCGAGAATACTGGGATAGCGCGCCTCTGGATCTTTGGCGAGCGCGCGCTGAATGACCGCTTCAATGGACGGGGGAATGAGGGGATTGAACGCGCTCATCGGCGGTGGCGGCGCCTGCAAATGTCCATGCATCACAGCGTAGAGATTGCCGATAAACGGCGGACGCCCGGTCAGCAATTGATAACAGGTGACGGCCAGGGCATACTGATCGCTGGCCGGGCGCGGCTGCTCCAGCCACTGCTCGGGCGCGGTATAGAGCGGCGTCCCAACGTAATAGTGGAGCGAGGCATGGGTATAGCCCTCCAGCAGCACCGAGACCCCGAAATCGGCGAGCATCAGTCGTCCCTGGGCGTCCAGCAGCAGATTCGCAGGCTTGACATCCAGATGAATCAGGCCGCGCTGATGGGCATAGTGCAGGGCCTCAGCGGCCTCCTCCAGATAGCGCAACACCTGCTGTGGCGACAGGATAATGGGTCCGCCGGGTATCTGAGAGGGCAAAAAACCCACCGACTCCTTCGCAGGGGCATCGGGCGTGAGAATCCGCGTAGCAATCTGCTCGGCCTCCTGCTGGCTCGCCGCGCCGTTAGCGTCCTCTGGCTGCGCCTGTACATCTTCCGCAGGGTCCCGCTCGCTAGACGCTGAGGCAGCCTCTTCCACCGGTGGGACGGCTTCTTCGACCAGAACCGACAGAGCGACCTGCGCCCGGAGCGTTTCAGCAAGCTGCTCAGCAGGGATTGCCTCGTCCTGGGAACCTGCCTCTGCAGGCGTCAGAGCCTGGGTTTTTGCCTCTGCGTTGGCTGGCTCAACCTCCTCGCTGCCAGCTTGCGCCTCGACGTTTGCCTCTTGTGCCGGAGCCTCGTCTACGGCCAGAGCCGGGAGCGTTGGAGCCTCCTCGGCCAGGGTCTCCTCCTGTGCGCCATGCCCGTTGGTCGGGGAAGTCTCGCCCGCCGGAGGCTCTGCTGTTGGCTCTGCCAGTTCCGCCTCAATTGGGGTGCGCTCCTCCTCGCGCTCCTCTCTCGCGCCCAGGGGCTCCGGCAGCGACTCTCTGCGCACGGTTTGCTCTCCCCCCTCGGCAGAATCTTGCGCAGCGTTTTGTTCTTCAATGACCTCGGCGATGCTCACCGTCTCGGAGGCGGCGATGAGCAGGGCGTCGCCGGGCGTTGCGGCGATCGGCACGGGGGTAGGGGTAGAGGTAGGCAGTAGGGAGATGGCGGGCTGGGCCGGCTGGCAGAACTGCTGGAGCGAACCTTGCGCGGCATATTTCATGACCAGGTAGGAGCGTCCATCCTCGATCATGCCGACGCGCAGGACGGGCAGGATATTGGGGTGATCGAGCGCCGCGATCGTCCCGACCTCGCGGGCAAACATCTCGGCAGATTCACCGTCCACCACGCGTTCGATCGACATTACCTTGATGGCGACGCGCCGGTTGAGGGGCGGAAGTTGCTCCGCCTCATAGACATCCCCAAATGCCCCGGAGCCTATCCAACGCAGAATCCGGCAATCGCCGAGGATTGCGCCCTCGAGCAAATATTTGCAATACTGGCAGGCAACCTGCTCCTCTCCCCCGACGGAAGAGGAGGCCACAGAGAGCGCAACGGTAGCGCCAGATGGCACGGGTCGGGCGGGAGCGCCTCGATTTTCGTGCGCCTTTTTCGGATTTAAGCAGCGCAGCATCGTCTAAATACGTCATACAATGTTTCTCAGGTCCTCTGAGAAACATCATCCTTTACAATCAATAGCATAGAGGAAAGACATGAGAGAATCCTGATAACATACATAGGACAGGCTACACCCGTTTCAGCCTAGCATAAAAGAGCCATCAGGAATGTGAACTAGCTCACAAAACACCCCCTCCACCAATATATACGCTCTGGCCGAGGCATTTATAACAGAAAGCCGGGATTATCTTTTATCGATAGGCCGTCCCTCGCGGATGGCCCTGGCCGCCTGCAAGTCCTTGCGCGCCTCCAGTTTTATCAAGGGGAAAGGCCGGTGGAATTGCAAGCGATACTCGTTAGCCTTCTCCTCCGAGAGCGCCGCGCGCCGCTCATACGCATAGGCCAGCACCTCGCGTTTCTCCTCCTCGGACCGCTCGACCAGCAACAGAAAGGCCAGCGTAAAGTCGGGCTTGCCCAGTTCGGCATACGAACGCGCCGCGCTAAAAGCCTCGGCCCCCTGCGCAATCTGCTGCCGCGCCTGCTGCGTAAAGACCTCTTTGAGCAGCGGGGCATACAGGCTCTGAAATGTATCCGACACGAACATACTCCTCATTTCACTCACGACTGAGAGTTCCATTGTTATGGTAGCATATCGCCGTGTTCCTGGCAAAAAGAGAAGGAAGCAGCCTGTTTTGTTTCTTGTGCATCTGCAATGTATAGAGCGCCTTGTATGACAGAAAATCATGCTACGTTTTATGTATATTATGTACACAAATGTATACGTTTTTCTCATTCTCTTGACGTTTGAGCCTGACTAAGGCATAATACTTTCGCAGAGAGAGTTAGAAACCGTCCACTGGCGAGAGAAACATCGAGAAACAAAGACATTTATGAGTAATGAAACCGGGCGCACCACGCTGCCTGCGGAGAGCCTGCTGCGGGGTGTCTATGAAGTCATTGTTGTTGGCGCGGGCCATGCTGGCTGCGAGGCCGCTCTGGCCTCTGCGCGCATGGGTCGTAAAACGCTGCTGCTTACTATGAACCTGGATAGTGTTGCGCTGATGCCCTGCAATCCTTCGATGGGCGGGCCGGCCAAAGGCCATCTGATCAAGGAGATAGACGCGCTCGGCGGGGAGATCGGGCGCAACACCGATCGCACGTTTATTCAGATTCGGCTCTTGAACACCAGCAAGGGGCCTGCGGTTCAGGCCCTGCGCGCGCAGTGTGACAAACAGGCGTATCGGCTGGCCATGAAATTTGCGCTTGAGAGCCAGCCCAACCTGGATCTCAAGCAGGCCACGATCACTGGCCTGCTCAGCCGCAGCGGGCCCGACGGGCGTCCCCAGGTGGTGGGGGTGTTGACCAGCAATGGCTGGCGCTACGAGGCCGGGGCGATTGTGATGACGACCGGGACCTTTCTCAACGGGCGTCTGGTGGTTGGGGATAAGACGCAGCCGGGCGGGCGCGCGGGCGAGGGGCCGTCGCTTGGCGTGACCAGTTCGCTGAGTGAGCTTGGGCTGAGGACGCGCCGTTTTAAGACCGGCACGCCGCCGCGTATCGATGCGCGCACCGTCGATTTTAGCCTGACCGATCCCCAGCCCGGCAGCCGCGTGCCGCTTTACTTCTCTTCTGATCGCTCGGCCCGCGAGGATGTGCAGTTGCCGGGCACGCGGCCCAATCCGCTCTATCCCGTGACCGACGAGGACCTGCATGGGTGGCGGCCTCAGTTGCCCTGCTACCTGGTCCACACGAACGCGCAGACGCACCAGGTGATTCGCGATAACCTGCATCGCTCGCCGCTCTATACGGGCGTGATCGAGGGCATTGGGCCGCGTTACTGTCCCTCGATCGAGGATAAGATCGTGCGTTTTGCCGAGAAGGAGCGGCACCAGATCTTTCTGGAGCCGGAGGGCTGGCGCACAGGAGAGATTTACGTGCAGGGCATGAACACCAGCCTGCCGGAGGATGTGCAACTCGCCATGCTGCGCAGCATTCCCGCGCTGGCCCATGTGGAGATGATGCGCGTTGGCTACGCGGTGGAGTATGATTATGTGCCTTCGGATCAGCTTTTTGCCAGCCTGCAAACGAAGGCTGTTGCGGGCCTGTTCCTGGCGGGCCAGATCAACGGCACCTCCGGCTACGAAGAGGCGGCGGCGCAGGGCATCATGGCGGGCATTAACGCGGCCCTCTACGTGCGCGGCGAGGAACCCTTTATTCTGCATCGCCACGAAGCCTATATCGGAGTGCTGATCGACGACCTGGTGACTCGTTCGTTGAGCGAGCCGTACCGTCTACATACCTCGCAGGCCGAGTATCGCCTGCTCCTGCGCCCCGACAGCGCGGATCTGCGCCTGGGCGATTATGGCTATAAGTTTGGTTTGATCGACGAGGCCCGCTACGCCGAAGTGGTCGAGAAGCGCGAGCGGATTCAGCAGGCGCTCGCGGGCCTGGACAGGGTGATCTTTACCTCCGCGCGCACAACCGAGGCGCACGCGCAGGCGCTGGGAATTGCGCCACTCGGACAGATGCTTTCCGCCCGCGAACTGCTGCGCCGTCCCGGCGTGGACTATCAGCAGGTTGAGCAACTCGCCAGGCGCACCGCCGGGCAGGATGGAACGGGCGCGCCTGTGCTGCCCGCGTTGCCGGAGGGCGTGGCCGAGGAGGTGGAGTTGCAGGTCAAGTATGAGAACTATGTACGCAAGCAGGAGCAGCAGGTGCATCGAACCAGGAGGCTGGAAGAGCATCGCATACCCGAGACGCTCGACTACGCCGCGATCCCCCACCTGCGCACCCAGGCTCGCCAGAAGCTCGCGCATATGCGCCCGCGTACACTTGGTCAAGCTTCGCGCGTCGAAGGGGTTTCGCCGGCGGACCTGGCAATTTTGATGGTCTATCTCGAAAAAACGCGTTCGAGTCGTAAAACTCCCGCTTGACATTCGATAGACAGGCGTTGTACTCTGGAAACACAGGAGTAGTGCAGTCCTTGAAGCAGCATTCGCCGGGCGTTTCCCCCCCACGCACCTGGCCCGGCGCCGAGGGCGAGTGTTTTAGCTGGTTAAATGAAAGCGATTGTTCATGAGGGGAAAGGCTGTGTACATTCTTGTCGTTGATGACGATAGTTTTGCCAACGCTCTGGTCCAGTTTGCTTTAACCAAAGAAGGGTATGAGGTGGAAACCACCGATAACCCGCGTGGCGCTATGCAAATGATCCAGAGGCGTGAACCTGACCTGCTGCTCCTGGACGTCACTATGCCCTATCTTGATGGCTTTCAATTTTCGGAGAAGCTGCGAGCCGAGGGCTATGAGACGCCGCTTATCTTTATGACCGCCCAGGACGGCCTGGAGTCGAAACTGCACGGTTTTAACATCGGGGCCGATGACTATATTTGCAAACCCTATAACCATCAGGAACTTGTTGCGCGCGTTCAGGCTGTCCTGCGCAGAATCAAAAAACAGCAGGCGCCTGCAAATCAGAGCCTGCGCGTTGGCCAGATTGAACTCTTCCCGGCTGAACTCAAGGTCGTTCTTCCCGGTCGCCCTCCCATCGATCTCACCCATACTGAGATGCAGGTTTTGCGCGTCCTGATGGCGTCGGCAGGTATGGCGGTTGATCGCAACCGCTTGCTGGCGGCGGTCTGGAACGAGGATGAGAATAGTAGCAATATCGTCGATGTTTACATTCGTCGCCTGCGCCGAAAGCTGGAGGAGGATGTCCTGAAGCCACAGTATATTATCTCTGTTCGTGGCATTGGCTATAAATTTGTGGGAAAGTAGGGGGCAACCGTGCGTAAGGATATCAAACGACGGCTGCCGGTGATAGAGAAGCCGTCCGGGCGCGATTTGAGCTACATGGAGGATTATTTTTACCATAGTCCTTCCGTGATGGTGGCAGTGGATGAGCAGTTTCATGTCCATGACCTCAACCCGTCCGCGACGACCCGCCTGGGCTTTTCGCTTGAAGAGGCGCGCACCCTCTCCTGCCGTGATGTGCTGAAGTGTCGCAATCTGAACGGCACGTTGCTCTGCGGCACCTCTAACTGCCCTCTTGTGCGCGTTTTGCAGGGGGGCGAGACGATCTCTTCGGATGAGATGTTCCTGGGTGCGCGTCCAGAGGCTTCGACACAATATTCGGTGAACGGCGGTCCTGCGCGCATGGGTGAGCGCTCCGGCGCGGTCTTTGTGGCCCACGATCTCTCCGCCCTCAAGGTTGCCAACCAGGTGCGCGCGAACTTTGTCTCGATGGTCTCTCACGAACTGCGCACTCCCCTCAATTCGGTCCACGGCTTTATCGATCTCTTGATGCAGGGCCATATGGGGCCGTTGACCGACGAGCAGCGCAAGTACCTGGGCTATGCCCAGGAGGGCGTGCAGCAGTTGATGACCATCGTCGAGGATATCCTCTTCATGACGCGCTCGGATTCTGGCCAGTTCGAGATTAAGCCGCAGAAGGTGAATTCGCGCGTTCTGGCCAAGCAGGTGGTGACGAGTCTGAAGTTGCAGGCTTTGAAGGCGGCAGTGATTCTGGACAAGGACATCCCCGCCTCCGCTCCGTTTCTCTACGCCGATCCGCAGCGCATGCAGCAGGTGCTCAATAACCTGGTGACGAACGCGATCAAGTTCACTCCGCCGCATGGTACGGTCACAATTCGCGTGCGGCCCCATCCGCAGCAGAAGAATATGGTGCTGTTCTCTGTGATTGATACGGGGGATGGTATCCCGCCGGAGGACCAGCCTCACGTTTTCGAGCGTTTCTATCAGTCCAATCACGCCATGCAGTCCAAGATGGGCGGCTATGGCCTCGGCCTCTCGATTGCCCGCCTGATTGTGGAGCAGCATGGGGGTGAGATTTACTTTGAGAGCGTGCCTCAGAAAGGCACGACCTTTTATTTCACCGCGCCCCTCTACACCGGGCAGGATGAGCAGTAGGCTGGCGCGTCACTCCTGCCAGAGGCTATCCATCGTGGGAGCCTCGGTCGGTTTGCTCTCGCGCCAGAGATTGTCCTTCGAGAGCTTATCGGCCAGGCGCGTTGGTTCGGGCAGGCGGTAGCCGCGTCCGCAAGCCAGCACGTATTTGATGCTGCTCTCCAGGCTGATCCTGTTGCCCTGCGAGATAAACATTGGCTTGACCTTTGCCCGCGTGCGCAGCGCGGCTCCAATGGTTTTGTGCTGATAGATCAAGGGCTGCCAGTCTCCAACCTCCTCGCCCACCGGCTCATGATGGCCCACCAGGATCGATTTCGCGCAGCCGATCGAGGGCATGCCGGTCCATACCCCCAGGTGGGCGGCGATGCCCAGACCTCGCGGGTGCGCGATTCCCTGCCCATCGACCATCACAAGATCGGGCCGCTGCTTGAGCTGCTCTAAGGCTCCCAGCACGCAGGGGAGTTCCCGGAAGGAGAGCAGGCCCGGCACATAATCCATTCTCAGCGGCTCTTCGTAGACGTGCTGCTCCAGGACGGCTAGTTCGGGGAACGAGAGCAGCACGACTGCGGCCCGCGCCTTCCCGCTCAGTTCGTTCAGGGCCATATCCACCCCGGCGATGTACTTGATCGCGTCGAACTGGTCCTCCAGCACGACCTGCCTGGCCAGTTCGCGCTGCTTCTCCTTCATCTCCTCTATGCTCAGATCCCAGCGATGTAACATGCTGCGCCTTCTCTCTAGCGCGCTTCTGCGATAAAAATCATCCTCGGACTCTCATGTTCGCACGGGCCGAAGTCGTAATTCCCATAGATATTCTTAATCTGGAAGCCCGCCTGCTCCAGCAGAAGCTCCACCTCGCTGCGCTCGAAAAGGTAGAGACCAGTCTGCGAGACGGTGCGGCGCACGGCCTCGCCCTGGCGATAGACCTCGTAGAAGTGGGTCAGTTCGAGCAGGTGATGCGTGGTGGAGGAGGCGGGAGTGAGAAAGTGGGTCACATATGAGCCATCCTTCTGCTGCCAGGTGCCCCGGTGCAGAATCTGCCCGCTCAAATGCTCCATATAGCGCGCGTCGTCGTTGCTGAGGTCCAGGATAAATGTTGCGCCCGTGCTCAGGTGCCTGCGAATGGCGGCCAGCGCCTGCTGCTGGCGGGCGCGCGTGATGATGTGCCCGAAGGAGCCGAGCGCGATCATTGCCAGGCGATATTTCTCCGGGAGATCGAGCAGGCACATATCCTGCTGGACAAGCTGGCAACGCGCGGAGACTCCCGCCTCTTCCAGCGCCTGGCGGGCCAGTTCGAGCATCGCCGCCGAGGTGTCCACTCCCGTCAGCGCGTATCCTTCGCGGGCCAGGGGCAGCAGCAAACGCCCGCTGCCGCAGGCCAGCTCCAGGATTTTTCCACCACACAATTCGGCGAAGTTGCGGTACATATCCAGATCTTCGCCGAACTGTGCGTGCTCAATATCATAAAATGGTGCGATCGAATCGTAGTCGCTCATGCTCCTCAGATGTTATCAAACGAACTAATCAACCACTGACTGCTGCCCTGGGTGAACGTCAGATGAACGGTATACGTTTGTCCCTTGCTCCGGGTGACTTGAACCGTGACTTTTGTCTGGTCGTTGGGATCGGCTGTGACGGTGTAGTTGGTGACTTGCCCTTCTGTGGCATCCAGCTTCTGTGCCTCCTGGACGTAGAGCGCCTGCGTCAGTTGTTTGCCATCGGTTGTGGTCATGTTCGGGGCCAGGTAACTATAGGCATTCGTATAGTCCTGTACGGAGATGGCCAGATAGTAGTCCTGCGCCTGCTGCGAAGGAACGGGCTCGCTCGCGACGGCGGTCTGCTGATCGGCGGTGGCGGTAGATGCAATCTGTGTGCTCACGCTCTGCACCGTCTGGCTGGCCTTGTTAAAGACGAAGAAAAAGGCGAAGCAGCACCCGCCTCCCACCAGGAGAAGGATCGCGCCGATCACGCCCAGAACAATCCATACCGTCTTCGTCGAGCTTTTCTGCTGGGGCGGTGGAACGTAGACCGGCTGCACTACCGGCGGAGGTGCGCCATACTGCGTCGATGGATATGGCGGCGGGGTGGGCTGCGGACTATACTGCTGCTCGTATGGCGATGTGTACGGCGATTGTCCATAGGGTGGCTGCGGCGCGTTTGGATCGTTATACATAGGAACCGTCCTCCATGATAAGACCTGATGATTGTAACTCCCATACCTGCACACATACCTCTCCTCTGTTCTGCGCAAACCAGTATAACCGGCCCGCTCGCGGATTACAAGTGAGTATTTCACAAGCCGGGTGAGAGCATGGCACATTCCGCTACAGACTTGTCTTTGCGGAGGGAGTTCTCGCGGTTTGTTCTGACCAACAAATTTCTGCGTGTAATTTGTCCCGAAAAACATTGTCTTCCCTTATTTCTTCACTTACAATGCCTGCGAGGCTGTTCAACAAGACATCTCTCTCTGGGAATGTCGCCGGTCTTTGGGAATGACCGGCACGATTATATGAGATGGTTGAGTTTCGACGGGGAGAAGGTTCCACGCATGTCATAAAGTGAAAAATCGTAGCACAAGGAGTTTGTCATGTCATCGCAGACAGGCCACGTTGCTTTCCGTGTCCCAAAGAGGTCAAACACCGCCGCCGGTATCATTGCCCGCCAGGATCGTATTCCTGTCTGGACGCTTTCCTATCTTTTCATCGGCATTATTGGCCTGGGATTCCTCTTTACCTTCTTCGATATCGGAGATATCAATGTCTCCTTTGTCGAGACCTGCATGCAGATTGTGCCGGGCTGCCTTCCGCAAACGGCCAGCAGATACATCGGCCTGCCTGTCCTCCTCAATCTGATTGGCTATATGCTCGGCGCGCTTGTCCTCAGCCCCCTGGCCGATCGCTACGGCAGAAGAGACCTGCTGGTGATGACGATGGTTATTACCGGCCTGGGTTCGCTCTACACAACGTTTGTCAGCGATTACACCAATTTCATCATCGCTCGCACAATCACGGGAATTGGCGTTGGGGCAGATCTCGCGCTCGTCAATACTTACATCAATGAGGTCGCGCCAAACCGGGACCGTGCTCGCTATACCTCGCTTATTTTTCTCATGGGCAGCGTCGGTTCTTCGCTGGGGATCTGGCTGGGACTGTATTTGACGACGCCTGCGGCTCCCTTTCCGTTTGGTCTGCCCTTTGCCCTGGCCGGACCTCACTTTCTGATCGGATGGCGCGTGATGTATGGCATTGGCGCAATGCTGGCTATTCTTGGCCTGGTGCTACGCTTCGACCTGCCGGAATCGCCGCGCTGGCTCATTTCGCGCGGGCGCTTGATTGAGGCCGATCGAGTTGTTTCGCAGATGGAGCAGCACGCGCTCACCCGCATTCGCGAATTGCCTCCGGTGGGGCCTGAGTTGCCTGTGCGCGCCGTGAAGAGCAAGGCGGGGTATCTTGAAATTTTTGGCAACTCTCTGTATTTGAAGCGCACGATTCTGCTTATGGTTATCTGGCTGCTTGGCTATATCACTGTCTACTCTCTAGTCGCCAGTGTCACGACTCTGCTCGCTGGGCTGGGGTATTCTCTCTCTCAGGCCGCCATTATCTCCGCTATGGGAACGCTGGGAGGCATTCTGTGCGCGGTCGTTGCATATCTTTATAGCGAACGGCTGGAGAGGAAGTACTGGTTGATCATCGCTGCACTGTTGAATATCGCCGGGGGCGTGATCGTTGCACGGAGCGGCAGTGGCAACATGGGCCTGGCTTCGCTGGGAGCAATCCTGCAGTCTCTGGGCGCGTACCTCTGGCTCCCAACGACCTACACCTGGTCGACTGAAAATTATCCCACGCGTGCGCGCGCGACCGGCTTTGCGCTGGTGGATGGAGTTGGGCACGTTGGCGGGGGAATCGGAGTGGTCTACATTGCCTCGCTGGCCGTGAAGCTGGGGCCGCTGGGAACCTTCCTCCTGCTGGGCAGCCTGCTTCTGCTGGCGGCGTTTCTCGCTCAGTTTGGCATGGCTACCAGGAGTAAACGCCTGGACGAGGTTTCACCATAGACGTCTTCTTTGCCTGTTTGTCAACAGCATTGTCATACGACAAGAAAGGGATACAGCTATGCGTTGTCCACGATGTGGGTTTGAGGACACTCTGACGACGGGAAGCTGCGTGCGTTGCGGCTACGCGCTGACGGGAAGCTTGATGGACTCAACCATAGGCGTACCGGCACGCGCTGTTGCGCAGCCCAGGACTTTCAGAAGCTATGTACCCATGCGCGGCGATGTGTTGTGCGAGGGAAGGTATCGCCTGGTGAGTCAGATCGATCTGCCGGAGATTCAGCGCAAACAGGGCGTGGCCTGGTCAGCAGTTGATCTGATGGTGTCCCATCGCCGCGTCGTGATTCGTGAGATGCTTTTGCCGCCGAACCTGATCCGCGGGGCTTCGGTTGAGCACGCGGCCTATATGACGATGCAGCGTTTGAAAGATCTGGGGCAGCATCCGGGTTTTCCCAGCGTGCTGGATTTCTTTCAGCATGGGGGCACCTTCTTTCTTGTTTTTCTCTATCCTGAGGGGGAAAGCCTGGCCGCCCTTCTTCGCCGGCAGGGAGGCGCCTTGCCGGAATCTGTCGTGGCGGAATATGGTTGCCAGCTCTGCGATCTGCTAACCATCATGGAGGAACTGCGACCTCCGCTTGTGCATGGCTCCATCAGTCCCGAAACCATTATTATCAATGAGGATAAGCAGCTTGCCTGCCTCGTCCATCTGCCGCTCTTTAAGCCCGAGGCAACGCCGGCCCACTCAGGCCAGGTTTCGGCAGGTTACTACGCCCCTGAACAGGTTCATGGCGAGCTCACGCCATCGTCCGATCTGTACGGACTGGCGGTCACGATGCACCACGCGGTCACGGGCTACGACCCCCGCTCTCGCCTCGCGCTATTCCATCCCCCCGCTCGCCGCCTCAATCCGGCGGTGACTCCGCAGATGGAGATGATTCTGACGCGGCAACTGAGCCTTTCTACCTCGCAGCGCTATGCCCGCCCCGCCGAAATGCGCAGGGATCTCGCGGCCCTGCTCGAATCCTATCCCGTCTCAGTGGACGGCCAGGTGGCGGATCAGAAGGTGAATCCGCTCGAACTCAGTGCGACTCAGTTGCGCGAGCAGAGCAAAAACGCCGTTTTGCTCAATATGGGAGTCTTCGCGGCGATCTGTATTTTGCTGCTCGTCGGAGCGCTTTTTGCTGTCCTGCGCTGAGCAGGCGTGTGCATTGTTCTCAGCAAAAAAAGTTGTGGATGCGAGACGTGTGTTTCGCACATATCTCGCATCCACAACCCGCAGGTTGCGCAAAGGAGCAGACACGCTCAGAATTGCGACTGTTTAGCGGCGGTGCCGGTGAAATCAGGGGTGATGGGCTTGACCCCCGCCGGGGCGCTGGGATCGATGGCGTAGATGACCGAGTCGCG
>Ga0070740_10005066_pt1 | contig 12475 bp, 9 predicted proteins | sample Coa_R2_FD_67286 | JGI IMG/M metagenome (GOLD analysis project Ga0070740, IMG submission 67286) | Surface soil microbial communities from Centralia Pennsylvania, which are recovering from an underground coalmine fire - Coalmine... | ecosystem: Environmental > Terrestrial > Soil > Unclassified ...
AAAAAGAAGCAGGCCGCAAAAACTCTGCTCGCCGAGACCGCGGCGGCGCGCGACGCCGAAACTGTCGCAGCCGAATCGGCACCCGACGAAACGCGCGCCGCCGAATCATCCCTGGCGAAGGAGCAGGCCGCCGTCGTCGAGCCGCCTGTTCTCACCGAGCCGCCCGTCGCAGCCGAGCAGGAGGTCGCCGCCGAAACCACGGTCGAAAGCCACGCGGCTGAGACGACCACCGCCGAACCTTCCGAAGTCGAGCCGCCGCCGACCGAGTCAGCCGACCATTCCGTCGCTCCCGCCGAGCATCCGGTCGCGCCCGCCGAGACCACATCCGCCGTCGAAGCGGTCGCGGACGCAGCGGCGATCACGGGCGTCGCGGCGCTCGTCGAGACAGCCGTCGTGCCCGCGGTCAAGAAGCACGAGGCAGCGCGCGACGCGTCGGTCGAGTCAACCGAAATCGAAGTCGCACAGCCGCAGGCCCAAGCCGACGAAGAACGACAGGCCGAAGTTAAGCAGATCGAAGTTCACCAGGTCGAGCCTGAACAGGTCGAATCTCATCAGGCGGAGGCCGAGCCTTCGCGCGAGATCGCGCCCGCGGTCGCGCACGACCCCGAAGCGGCGCAGGCGGCGACGCGCCGACTGATCGAAGGCGGCGAGTACGACCCCGCGCTCCTTTCAACGTCCGACTCGATGGCGCGGCAGATGGTCGCCTACGAACTGCTCGCGGCGCTCGCCACGCGGAACTTCGAGCGGCGCGAACGCGCGCGCGCGGCCTTCGTCGAGCACGGTTATTTCGACGAGACGGTGCGCGACCTGCGCGAGGCCGAAGCGCCCGCCGAGCGCGCCGCCGCGGCGCGTGCGCTCGCGCTCGTCGGAAGCCGCGACGCGACGCCGCACCTCGTCGCGGCGCTCGAAGACGATTCGGTTGACGTTCGCCGCGCGGCGGTCGAGGCGCTCGGCTCGCTGCGCGACCCCGCGGCCATCGCGCCGCTCGAAGCGCTCATCCCGCGCGAGCGTCAACTGAGGAACGGGATTCCGAGCCGCATCATCCGCAACGCCGTCGAGCCGTGCCGCTACACAGCCGAGCAGGAGGCCGCGGCGGCGCAGGCCGAGCCGGTCGCGAAAGCCTCGCCCGCGACGGATGTCGTAACCTCGAATGAACCGACGCCCGCCGAACCGTTGACGAACGCGTTGACTCCGGCTGAGCCGGCGCAGTCGGAAGCAGCCGTGGCCGAAGAGTCCGAGCCGGCTGCCGAAGCACACACTTCAGAGATTGCTCCGTTCGTCGGCGTCGCGAACGACGAAGACGCGACGCACGAAGCCGAGGCACACGCGCACGCCGCCGAGACGACGGGCGCGTCCGACGAGACGACGAAGGCCGTTCTCCCGTTCGTATCCGCGCCCGAAGCCGGGACGCAGCCGGAGGCCGCGCACGTCTCCGAGACGACGGCAGAGATCGTCCCGTTCGACGGGTCGGCCACGCACGCGAGCGCCGCCGAGAGCGAACTCAAGGCCCTCGAAGTCGAGTTTGAGGACTTCGGCGGACACGCCGCGACCGAAGAGCCGGCGCACGCGCGCGAAGCCGCGCCGCCCGTCGAAGTCGCGCACGCGCCGGAGGAGATTCCCTCCGACGAGTCGCGGGCAATCGAAGTGTCGCGCGAGGAGTCGCAGCCCGCCGAGCCTTCGGCGACTTCGGCGATTGAGCACGTCGAGGCGGACGCGCACGCCGCCGAGCCGCGCGGCTTCGAGTTCTATGCCTCCGACTCTTCGGTCGTCGAGGGGCGTTCGCTTGAGCACGTCGCCGAGCCGGAAGCGGTCGGCTTCGAGGAAGCGCCCGCGCGGGCGAGGGAAGAGGCCGACGCGTCCGAGTGGTTCGAGTTCGACGTTGACGAGAAGAGTTTCGAGACGAAGCCGACGGCGGGCAAGCCCTCGTTGCAGGTCTTCGAGGCTTCGTCGGGCGAGGCCCTGTCGCACGCCGCGGCGGAAGAACCCGCGCCGGAAGGCGAAGAGACTCGCGCCGTCGAGCCTTCGAGCGCAGTTGAAGAACCGAGCAAGCAGATCGAGAGCCGGCGGGAGCAAGCGTTCGCCGCCGAAGAGTCGCACGCGCAGGCCGGCGCTTCGGATGAAAAAGGAGTCGTCCCGTTCGACGAGTTCTCGACCGTCCCCGCCTCGATCCAGCAGCGTCTCGCGAGCCGTGTGCCCGCGGAGCGCGCGGCGGCCATCACCGAACTCTCGCACGTTGACAGCGACGAGGCGTTCCAGCAAATCTGCACGGCTTTCGACGACGACGCGAAGGAAGTCCGCAGCGCCGCCGCGCGCGCTCTCTACGACCTGCGCGAAGACCGCGCCGACTCCTTCACGCGCGCGCTGCGCGAGGCGACGCCCGAACGACGCCGCCAGATCGGCTCCTCGCTCTCGACCTCCGGCATCGCCTCCGAAGCGATTTCGCAACTCACGGGCGAGAGCCGCGAGAAGACTTACGAGGCTTTCTCGCTCCTCTTCCTGATGGCGAAGGCCGGCGAAGTCCAGCCGCTCATCCGCGCCATCGAAGGCCACCCGAACAACGAAGTCCGCCTCGCCGTCGTCAAGCTGCTCGCGCTCTCCGGCCAGAAGGAAGTGCTGCCCGCCTTCCGCCGCCTCGCCGTCCGCGGCTCGCTCCCCACCGAGGTGCGCTCGGCCCTGATGGAGGCGATTTATCAGATAAGCAGCAGCGGCCAGCCCTCCGCGGTCTGAAAGCAGTGACGAGTGACAAGTGACGAGTGACAAGTTAGAATTTGACTTCAACTTGTCACTCGTCACTTTTAACTTGTCACTGCTTTCGTCCGCTTATGCCATTCAAACTCCGCTCAGACTTCAAGCCGCAAGGGGATCAGCCGCAGGCGATTGACGCGCTCGTGCGCGGACTCGACGAGGGCGCGAAGGATCAAGTCCTGCTCGGCATCACGGGTTCGGGCAAGACCTTCTCGGTCGCCAGCGTCATCGAGCGCACGCAGCGCCCGACGCTCGTCATCGCGCACAACAAGACGCTCGCCGCGCAGCTCTACCAGGAGTTCAAGTCGTTCTTCCCCGAAAACTCGGTGGAGTATTTCGTCTCCTACTACGACTACTACCAGCCCGAAGCTTACGTCCCCGCCTCCGACACCTACATCGAAAAAGAGGCGACCATCAACGAGGAGATTGACCGCCTCCGACTCTCCGCGACGCGCGCGCTGTTCGAGCGCCGCGACGTGATCGTCGTCGCCAGCGTTTCCTGCATCTACGGCCTCGGCGACCCCGACGCCTACTACAACATGATTCTCTTCCTCGAACCGGGGATGAAGATCACGCGCGAACAGTTGTTGCAGCGCCTCGTCGAACTCCAGTACGAGCGCTCAGACATCGAGTTCGACCGCGGAAGTTTCCGCGTGCGCGGCGACACCGTCGAGGTCTATCCGAGCTACCAGGATCAGGCTTACCGCATCGAGATGTGGGGCGACGAGATTGACTCGATCTCGACGATTGACCCGCTGCTCGGCGAAGTCCTGCACAAGCACACGTCGCGTCTTCCGCTCTACCCGAAGACGCACTACGTGATGCCGAAGTCAACCATCAAGCGCGCCATCAAGACCATCAAGCAGGAGCTTGACTGGTGGGAGCCGCAGCTAATTAAAGAAGGCAAGCTCGTCGAGTCGCAGCGCCTCCACCAGCGCACGATGTACGACTTGGAGATGATCAAGGAGATGGGCTTCTGCCGCGGCATCGAGAACTACTCGCGTCACCTCACGGGCAAGCCCCCCGGATCGCCGCCGCCGACTCTGCTCGATTATTTGCCCGAAGACACCATCGCCGTCATTGACGAGTCGCACCAGACCATCCCGCAGGTGCGCGGGATGTTCAACGGCGACCAGTCGCGGAAAAAGACGCTCGTCGAATACGGCTTTCGTCTCCCGTCGGCGATGGACAACCGCCCGCTGAACTTCGAGGAGTTCGAGAACCGCATCGGCCAGACGATTTATGTTTCCGCCACGCCCGGCCCGTATGAGCTGACGCGCACGGGCGGCGAGGTCGTCGAGCAGATCATCCGCCCGACGGGCCTGATGGACCCGCTCGTCGAAGTGCGCCCCGTCCGCGGGCAGATTGACGACCTGCTCGGCGAGTGTCGCACGCGCGCCGAGAGAAACGAGCGCGTGCTCGTGACGACCTTGACGAAGAAGATGGCCGAGGACTTGACCGAATATTTTTCGGAAGTTGACGTGCGCGTCCGCTACCTCCACTCGGACATCGAGACGCTTGAGCGAATCAAAATCCTGCGCGACCTCCGCCGCGGCGAGTTCGACGTGCTGGTCGGCATCAACCTCCTGCGCGAAGGACTCGACCTGCCAGAAGTCTCGCTCGTCGCCATCCTCGACGCCGACAAGGAAGGCTTCCTCCGCTCCGAGTCCTCGCTCATCCAGACCATCGGTCGCGCCGCGCGCAACGCCAACGGCACGGCGATACTCTACGCAGACAACGTGACCGACTCGATGCGCCGCGCCATCGGAGAGACGCAGCGCCGCCGCGCCATTCAGGAGGAGTACAACCGCGAGCACGGCATCACGCCGCAGACCATCATCAAGCCGGTCGAGGCCACGCTCGTCACCGCCTACGAGGCCGATTACTTCAAAGTCCCGCTCGAACTCGACAAGATCGAGGAGTACACCGCCGGCAACATCGAGGCGACCATCGCGCGGCTCGAAGCAGAGATGCGCCACGCCGCCAAGAACCTCGAATTCGAGCGCGCCGCCGAACTCCGCGACCGCGTCAAGTACCTCCGCGACCGCGAGCTTCAGTTGAGTTGACGCACGCGAAGGCGTGATTGCCGCCATGCTCGTCAAGACTGAGCAGGACGAGATTCAATCCTTCCTCGCCGATTCGAGCAACATGGCGGGCGGGCGGGCCGCGCGCGTCGTCATCCCCGAAAATTCCGAGGAGGTTGCCGAAGCGCTCGCGCGCGCGTCGAGTGAGCGCACACCCGTAACGGTCGCGGGCGCGGGCACCGGAATAGTCGGCGGTCGCGTGCCGCTCGGCGGCGTCGCGCTTTCGACTCAAAAACTAAATCACGTCGGCGAGATCATTCGCGAAGGCGAAGGCGGTCGCGCGGCGGTCGGCGCGGGAGTCGTGCTCGCGGACTTTCAGCGCGAGGTTCGTGCGCGCGGCCTTCTGTACCCGCTCGACCCGACCGAGTCGAGCTGCTTCGTCGGCGGCACGGTCGCGACGAACGCGTCGGGCGCGCGCACTTTCAAGTACGGCCCGACGCGACGGTACGTGCGGCGTTTGAAAGTCGCGCTCGCAGGCGGCGACCTGCTCGACATCGGACGCGGCGAGATTCTCGCCGACGCAGAAGGGCGCATACGTGTCCCGCTCTCCGGCGGTCGGAACATCGAAGCGCGCCTGCCTTCGTACACGATGCCCGCGACGCGCAAGCACGCCGCCGGTTACTTCGTCGCGCCGGGCGCGGACTTGATTGACCTCTTCGTCGGCAGCGAAGGCACGCTCGGCGTCGTCACCGAAGTCGAAGTATCATTGCTCCCACAGCCCGAAGGCGTGCTCGCGGGCGTCGTCTTTTTCAGGACGGAAGACGACTTGCTCTCATTCGTTCATGACGCGCGCGAGCGTTCACTCGCGGCGCGCGCAATCGGCGAGGCGGGCAGGCTCGACGCGCGGGCGCTCGAATACTTCGACGAGGAGTCTTTGAAGTTTTTGCGCGAGCGATACCCGCTCGTGCCGCTGCGCGCGGCGGGCGCGGTCTTCTTCGAGCAGGAGACTACGCCTGCGACCGAAGACGCTTTGACGGGCGAGTGGCTTGAGTTGGTCGAGAGGCACGGCGCGCTCGCGAATGACTCCTGGTTCGGCACGAACCAGCACGACCGCGCGGAGATGCGCGCGTTCCGCCACGCGCTGCCCGTCATGGTCAACGAATGGCTCGCGCGCCACGGCCAACGAAAAGTCTCGACCGACATGGCCGTGCCCGACGAGGCGTTCCCGCGGATGCTCGACTTCTACAAGCAGACGCTGCGCGCGGGCCGTCTCCAGTACGTTATCTTCGGGCACGTCGGCGACAACCACGTCCACGTCAACGTCCTCCCGCGCGACGACGTGGAGCAGTTGGCCGCGCGCGAAATCTATTTGAAGTTCATCCGCCGCGCCGTCTCTCTGGGCGGCACGATCTCGGCGGAGCACGGCGTCGGCAAGATCAAGCGCGAGTACCTGCGAGAACTCTACGGCGACGCGGCCCTTCGCGAGATGGCCGAACTCAAACGCGCCTTCGACCCGGCCTGCATCCTCGGTCGCGGAAACATTTTCGGGGAAGAGTTCTTGCGCGCTTGAGTCAATATTCTCTGTGCCCTTTGTGAAATCCTCTGTGCCCTCTGTGGTTAAGTCAGACGTTCTTAACCACAAAGGCCGCGGAGGTATTCACAGAGGTCACGAAGATTTATAATCTCACCGGCAAATCATGGTAGAAACGAAGACGCGCGCGCCGGTCTTGCTCTACGACGGCGTGTGCGGGTTCTGCAACAAGACGGTTCAGATGATTCTCGACCACGACCGGCGCGGGACGATGCGCTTCGCCGCGTTGCAGAGCGACTACGCGCGCTCAATCGTCGGGCGTCACCCGGAGTTGGAGGGCGTTGACTCCGTCGTCTTCGTCGAAAACTTCGACGGCGGCAAGCGCGTGTTCGTCCGCTCGGACGCGGCGCTGAAAGTCGCGGCGTATCTCGGCGGCTTCTGGAAAATTTTTCTGATCGGGCGCGTCCTGCCGCGTGCGCTGCGCGATTACTTTTACGACCTCTTCGCGCGCAACCGTTACAAGCTCTTCGGCAAGTACGACAGTTGCATGCTGCCGCCGCCGGAAGTGCGCTCGCGTTTCCTCGACGCTTGAGTTTGAGTCCTGAACGCCGCTGTTAACTTGATTCCGAATTCTGACTGACGCCGATGTTTCGCTTCACGACAGCCGGAGAGTCGCACGGACGCGCGCTCGTCGCCGTGGTCGAAGGTCTGCCCGCGGGCCTAGCCGTTGAAGTCGAGCAGATCAACCGCGAGCTTGAGCGGCGTCAGTGGGGCTACGGTCGCGGCGGTCGGATGAAGATTGAAAAAGACCGCGTCGAAATTCTCGGCGGCGTGCGCCACGGCCTGACGCTCGGCTCGCCCGTCGCGCTCACGATTGAGAACAAGGACTGGGCGAACTGGACTGACGTGATGTCCGCCGCGCCGGGCGACGCGCCCGAAGAGAAGATGCGCCGCGTGCGAAGGCCGCGGCCCGGCCACGCGGACCTCGCGGGCGGATTGAAGTACAGCTCGCGCGACCTCCGAGACATCCTCGAACGTGCGTCGGCGCGCGAGACCGCCGCGCGCGTCGCGTGCGGCGCACTCGCGAAACAGTTGCTCGCCGCGTTCGGTTGCGAGATACGCAGCCACGTCGCGCAACTCGGCGGCGTGCCCGGTAGCCCGCTCGAAGTCTCGTGGGAGCAAATCTGCGCGATACCCGACGACGCGCCGCTCCGGTGCGCCGACGTTGAAGCTCAAGAAAGGATGGTCGCGCTCGTTGACGAGACGAAGCGCGAGGGCGACACGCTCGGCGGCGTCTTCGAGGTCGTCGCGCGCGGAGTCGTCGCGGGACTCGGCTCGCACGCCTCTTGGGACGCGAAGCTCGACGGCAGGCTGGCGCGCGCCTTCATGTCAATCCCGGCGGTGAAGGCCGTCTCAATCGGCGCGGGCGTCGAGGGCGCGTCGCTCCGAGGCTCGCAGGTTCACGACGAGATCGGCTACGACCGGGACGCGCGTGCGTTCACGCGACCGACGAACCGCGCGGGCGGACTCGAAGGCGGGATGACGAACGGCGAGGAGTTGCGCGTGCGCGGATTTCTTAAACCCATCTCGACGCTCAGGCGCGCGCTCGCGTCCGTGGACATCGAGACGAAGGAGGAGCAGAGGGCCGCGTTCGAGCGCTCGGACGTGACGGCGGTTCCGGCGGCGGGCGTCATCGGCGAGGCGATGATGGCGCTCGTCCTGTGCGAAGCGATGCGCGAGAAGTTCGGCGGCGACTCGATGGCGGAGATGCGCCGCAACTTCGACTCCTACCGCGAGCAGTTGCGCGCCTACTGAGCAATGGGACTCACAGACATCGAGCAGATACTCGCGCGCCTCTCGACCGACGAGTCCTTGCGCGAGCGTTTCGTCCGCGAGCCGGTCGCGCTCGCCCGCGAACTCGGACTCTCGGCGGCGGAGTCGCGCCAGCTCAAGCGTGCCGCGGCCTCGCGCTTCGACTCGTTCGCGAGGTCTGCGCGTGAGCGTCACTTCGTCGAGATAAGCAAGCTGCTCCCGCTCTCGCACAGAGTTTTGGGCAGCCGCTTCGACGCGCACCTGAATCGTTATCTCGCGACGCACGAGACGGGAGGCATCGAGCGCCTCTTCGACGACACGCTCGACTTCGCGGACTACCTCGAAAGGAAACTGCGCGAGGAGCGCGTCGGTTCGGGCTGGACGCTTGAGCTTCTTCGCTACGAGCGCGCGCGCGTCAAGGCTGCCGACCCGAACCGCCGCCTCGTCGTCGTCGCTTTTCGTCATGACATCAGCCGCCTCGTCCGCAGCGTCGCGCGCAAAGAGGAGCATCCCGCGCTCGTCAAACGCGCGACCGTCGCCGCGTGGTGGCGCGCGAAGAAGCACGCGCCCGTCCGCTACGCCGTCGTCTCCGCGCCGAGGATTTTCGGCGGACGCGGTTAACCGAATTCAGGAAACCGGAAACTCATCAAGGCGGAAAGAATATGAGAGAAGTTGAGCGAATCGCCGACCAACTGAAGCGCGCGCACGAAGGCGGCGCGTGGCACGGCCCGTCCGTGAACGAGCTGCTCGAAGGCGTGACGGCGGAACAGGCCGCCGCGCGACCCGGCGAGGGCGCGCACAGCGTCTGGGAACTCGTGTCGCACATCGAGGCGTGGGAGCGCGCGATCCTTCTGAGGCTCGGCGGCGAATCCGCCGAGTTCTACAACACGCCGGAGGACTGGCCGCGGGTCACGGACGCGAGCGAAGAGTCCTGGCGTCAGACCAGAGAGAAGTTGGCCGCGACATACGCCGCGTTGCGCGACGCGACGCTGGCCCTCGACGACGCGCGGCTCGACGAACCGATTAACGACGGGCGTTCGTCGCGCTACGTCTCGCTGCACGGGGCGATACAGCACACGCTCTACCACGCCGGGCAGATCGCGTTCGTCAAGCGCGCGCTCGGACAGAGACTCCCGCCGGTCGTCCCGGAGGTACAGCCGACATGAAAGGGAACGACGGAATCGTCGTCACGCTCGAAGCCGGCGTCAAGCGCATCACTTTCAACAAGCCCGAACGGCGCAACGCGATGGACTTCGAGATGTTCGCCGCCTTCGCCGAGGCCGTGCGCGAGTCGGCGACCGACGCGAGCCGCGTCGTCGTCATCACGGGCGCGGGCGAAGCCTTCTGCTCCGGCCTCGACATGGCGGCGACGGACGCGCGCACGCTCGCCTCGCTCGACATCGCCGCGAAGGTGCGCGAACTCATCAACCCGCCCGTCATGCGTATGCGCGCCACCGGCAAGCCTTTCGTCGCGCGCGTCCACGGCCCCGCCGCCGGCATCGGCTTCAGCTACGTGCTCGCGTGCGACGTGCGCGTGGCCTCGACCGAAGCGACCTTCAGCCAGAGCTTCGTCCGCGTCGGCCTGATGCCCGACGGCGGCAGCACGCACTTTCTGCCCGCGCTCGTCGGCCAGGCGAAGGCGTTCGAGTTGATGACGACGGGCGCGACGCTTTCGGCGGACGAGGCGTTCAGGCTCGGCGTCGTCAACCGCGTCGTGCAGCGCGATGAACTCGACGCCGCGGTTGAAGAGATCGCGGCCCGGCTCGCCCGCGCGCCGCAGCCCGCGCTCGCGCGCATCAAGGCCGCGCTCAGCCGCTCGGAGAACGAAAGTCTCGCGGCGGCGCTCGACTTCGAGGCCGAGGCGCAGGCACAGTGCTTCGCGTCGGCTGACTTCCGCGAAGGCGCGGCGGCATTCGCGGGGAAGCGCGCGCCGGAGTTCGGCAGGAAGAATGGTTGAGGCCGTGAAGTAAGACCGGGCGGACGGCGGTCGAAATAATTTTGTAACCGTTGGAACAGGCCGCGCATCTTAGCAGGCGTCACGTCGGTACTTCGGGCGTCGCGCCCGTCTCTCAAAACAATTTAGACAGCAAGGAGTTTTCAGAAGAATGCGAAAAATTCTAATCAGCAGCGTTGTGGCTTTCGTCCTCGCGGCGCAGGCGCTGGCGGGCGTCGCCGCGGCCCCGGCGAACTTCGCCGGCACGTGGGCCTTGGACAAGTCGAAGAGCAAAGACCTGCCGCCGCAGATGTCGAACCTCGACAGCCTGACCCTGACGGTCACGCAGGACGCGCAGCAGATCACCGTTGACTCGAAGGCGGCGATGGCCGCGTCGGCGTCGGAGGGCAGCGCCGGCGGCGGCGAAGGCGGCGTGGGCAGGGGCCGCGGTCGCGGCATGGGCGGCGGCTTCGCGCCGTCGGCGACCTACAAACTCGACGGCACCGAGACGACCGCCGAAGGGCCGCGCGGCGGCACGAGCACGCTCAAGGCCGAGTGGAAGGACGGCGGCAAGACGCTCGTCCTGCACCGCGTCAGCAAGCTCAGCTTCCAGGGGAACGACGTGACGTTGACCACGACCGAAGAGTGGTCGCTCTCGTCCGACGGCAAGACGCTCACGGTCAAGCGCACGAGCGAGTCGCCGCGCGGCACGCAGAGCAGCACGCTCGTCTTCAACAAGCAGTAAACCCGAACCGGCTTCGTTTGGGCGGAGGCGCGAAGACGCTTTTGAAAAGTCTTCGCGCCTTCGTTTTATCATTTTCGGCAGTCGCCCGGAGCACGGCTTGGCGGGCCTTCGGCGCTTTGTAGTAAACTTGCATAGCGGGTCACGCATCTGACTCGCGACTGTCGTCTTAGTCGGAGTCGGTTCGGAAAGTTTTAAGATGTCAATGTTGGAAATTGTGAAGTACGGCGACCCGGTGCTTGAGAGGCCGGGCGATGCGGTGACGGAGTTCGACGCGCGTTTGAAGAAACTCGTCTCGGATATGTTCGAGACGATGTACGCCTCGCGCGGTGTGGGCTTGGCCGCGCCGCAGATCGGAGTCTCGAAGCGCCTGTTCGTCATGGACTGCTCCGCCGGACAAGACCCGTCGGCGCGCGTCGCGCTCGTCAACCCCGTCGTGCTTCGCGTCGAGGGCGAGCAGACCGGCGACGAAGGGTGTCTGTCGTTCCCCGGCGTCTTCTTCCCCGTCAAGCGCAGCCTCCGCGCGGTCGTCCGCGCACAGAATTTAGACGGCGAGGAGTTCGAGTTCGACGGCCTCGAACTCGAAGCTCGCTGCATGCTCCACGAGGCCGACCACTGCGACGGCATAGTCTTCCTCGACCGCACCACGCCGCTCAAGCGCGAACTCGTGCGCCGCAAAATCAAGAGACTCCAGAAGCAGGGGCGCTGGGTCTAGCCGATTGCGGATTTTGGATTGCGGAATGCGGATTGGAGAAGCACGAGCGACGTGCTATTCCAATCCGCTTCATCTTTTTCAATCCGCAATCCGAAATCCGCATTCCGCAATCCCGCGGCTCGCGGTTCTGTTTTTGCGTGTGTTAGCATGATTGAAATTTAAGAGAAAAGAAAAACGACTCCACCGTTCCAATCGAGGAGAAGAGTATGCAGCAGATGAAGCAGGACGAATTCCGCAACGAGCCTTTAACCGACTTCGGTAAGGAAGAGAACGCGCGCGCGATGCGGGAAGCGCTCGCCAAAGTCGCGGGAGAACTCGGTCGCGACTACCCGCTCGTCATCGGCGGCGAGAGGATCGAGACGGGCGACTTCCTGACGAGCTACAACCCCGCGAAGAAGACCGAAGTCGTCGGGCGCTTCCACAAGGCGACGGCTGACCTGGCGCGCAAGGCGGTCGAGCGCGCGGACGAGACTTTTAAGACCTGGCGCAGCACGACGGCGCACGAGCGCGCAGACCTCCTCTTCCGCGTCGCCTCGCTCCTGCGCGAGCGCAAGCACTACTTCTCGGCGTGGATGATTCACGAGGTCGCGAAGACCTGGCCGGAGGCCGACGGCGACACCGCCGAGGCGATTGACTTCTGCGAGTTCTACGCGCGCGAGATGCTGCGCTACGCGGCGACGCAGCCGCTCACGCACACCGATGGCGAGGACAACCGGCTCGAATACATCCCGCTCGGCGTCGGCGTCGTCATCCCGCCTTGGAATTTTCCGTTAGCGATCATGGCGGGCATGACGGTCGCGTCGGTCGTCACGGGAAACACGGTCGTCCTCAAACCCTCTTCGGACGCGCCCGCAATAGCCTACAAGTTCTTCGAGCTACTGGAAGAGGCAGGCGTGCCGCCCGGCGTCGTCAACTTCATGACGGGTTCGGGCGGCGAGGTCGGCGACGTGGTCGTTGACCACCCGCTGACGCG